>Ga0335083_10012360_pt1 | contig 10221 bp, 9 predicted proteins | sample Lox_Sample_42_FD_206716 | JGI IMG/M metagenome (GOLD analysis project Ga0335083, IMG submission 206716) | Soil microbial communities from Loxahatchee National Wildlife Refuge, Florida, United States - Lox_Sample_4.2 | ecosystem: Environmental > Terrestrial > Soil > Wetlands | place: USA: Florida...
CGCCAGTGGTATGAGCGCGATGATGATAAGGGCGTTGAAGATTACGGCTGACAGAATGGCGGAACTTGGTGTCTTGAGGTGCATTACGTTGAGCGCGTTGAGAACAGGAAAGACACCCGCGAACATGGCCGGAATGATTGCGAAATACTTCGCGACGTCGTTGGCGATGGAGAATGTTGTGAGTGCTCCTCGTGTCATTAATAATTGCTTGCCGATTTCAACAATTTCGATCAGCTTGGTCGGGTTGGAGTCAAGGTCAACCATGTTGCCCGCTTCCTTCGCGGCCTGCGTGCCTGAATTCATGGCTACGCCTACGTCAGCCTGAGCGAGTGCGGGAGCGTCGTTTGTACCGTCCCCGGTCATAGCGACCAACTTGCCTTTGCCTTGCTCGCGCTTAATCAAATCCATTTTGTCTTTCGGTTTTGCCTCGGCGAGGAAGTCGTCAACCCCGGCTTCACGAGCGATCACCGCGGCTGTGAGAGGATTGTCGCCGGTAATCATGATGGTGCGAATACCCATGGCTCGCAGACGAGCGAGGCGATCCTTGAGGCCGCCTTTCACGATGTCTTTGAGGTAGACGACGCCGAGTGCTGTGCTGTTTTCGGAAACGACCAATGGCGTTCCGCCGAGCCGCGCAATCTCTTCGACCTTGTCAGTGACCTTCCGAGGCATACTCGAGCCTTCCTGTTCCAGGTGGCGGGCAATTGCGTCGGCAGAGCCCTTGCGGATCATGGTGCCGGGCAGGTTCACGCCTGACATACGAGTTTGAGCGCTGAAGGGAACGAACTCGGCTTGCATGCCCGTCAGATCGCGTCCGCGCAGGTTGTATTTTTCTTTCGCGAGTACAACGATGGAGCGGCCCTCCGGTGTTTCATCGGAAAGCGAGGCAAGCTGGGCCGCGTCGGCGAGCCGCTCGGTGCTGATTCCTGGAGCTGGAAGAAACTCAGTTGCCTGACGATTGCCGAGGGTGATGGTTCCAGTCTTGTCGAGCAACAGGGTGTTTACGTCGCCGGCAGCTTCGACGGCGCGCCCGGACATGGCGAGGACGTTGTATTGGACCAATCTATCCATGCCCGCGATTCCAATTGCGGAGAGCAGTCCGCCGATCGTGGTCGGAATGAGGCAGACGAGCAGGGAAACGAGCACGAAGATCGTTTGCGGCGCATGGGAGTAGATGGCGAAGGGCTGCAGCGTGGCAACAGCCAGCAGGAAGATGATGGTGAGGCCGGAGAGCAGAATGCTCAACGCAATCTCGTTCGGCGTCTTCTGTCGTTCCGCACCTTCTACGAGAGCAATCATGCGATCGAGAAAGGTTTCGCCGGGATTTGAAGTGATGCGAATTTTGATCCAATCAGAGAGAACCCGGGTTCCGCCAGTGACGGCTGAACGATCGCCGCCAGCTTCGCGAATGACCGGGGCTGATTCTCCAGTGATGGCAGATTCATCGACCGAGGCCACGCCTTCGATGACTTCGCCGTCGCCTGCGATAAATTGGCCAGCTTCGACTTTGATGATGTCGTCGACGCGAAGTTGAGAGCTGGAGACAGCTTCGGTCGTGCCGTCTTTCCGGTAGCGGAAGGCGATGGTCTCGCCTTTCGCCTTGCGCAGGGTGTCAGCCTGCGCCTTGCCACGGCCCTCTGCCATCGCCTCGGCGAAATTGGCGAAAAGTACGGTGAACCAGAGCCACAGCGTGATCTGCAGATCGAATGCGAAGCCGGGCTGGTGGCGAACGAGGTCCTGAATCAGCAACGCGGTAGTGAGGACGCTGCCGACCTCCACCACAAACATGACCGGGTTTTTGACCATGGAGCGTGGATTGAGTTTGGTAAACGCGCCGGTAATTGCCTGGCGCAGAATCATTGGATTCCAGAGACTTTGTTTTTCTGCCATTGCTTTCTCCGCTGCCCTAGAAAAGTCGTCCTGCGTGCAGCAGCAGGTGCTCAAGAATGGGGCCAAGGCTCAAGGCCGGAAAGAAGGTGAGCGCACCGACTATGAGCACGACGCCAGTCAGCAATACCGTGAACAGGCCAGTGTTCACGGGAAATGTTCCGGGCGATGGAGGTACGCTCTTTTTCCGTGCCAGATTGCCGGCTATTGCGATCATTGGAACCATCATTAAAAAGCGACCGGTGAGCATAGTGAAACCGAGGCTGAGGTTGTACCAGTGTGTGTTGGCGCTAAGCCCGGCAAATGCCGAACCGTTGTTTCCCGCGCCCGAAGTAAAGGCGTAGAGAATCTCACTTAGACCATGCGGTCCATTATTGGTAAGGCTGCTGAGCCCCATCTGCGGCGAAAGCACCGAGATGGCAGTAAGTACCAGGATCACGAGAGGGAAGATGAGCACGTAGAGCATCGCCATCTTCACGTCGTAGGACTCGATTTTCTTGCCAAGGTACTCGGGTGTGCGTCCTACCATCAATCCTGCGATGAAGACAGACAGGACGACGTAAATGAGCATGCCGTACAGGCCAGCGCCAACTCCACCAAAAACAATTTCTCCCAGCATGATGTTGGCCAGCGGGACCATACCGCCCAGAGGCATGTAGGAATCGTGCACGGAATTGACCGCTCCGCAACTGGCGTCTGTCGTCACGGTTGCGAATAGAGCAGATTGCGAGATTCCGAAGCGTACTTCTTTGCCTTCCATGTTGCCGCCGGACTGCAAAGCGCTGACATGCTGGTCTACCCCATGAAGCAACGGATGAGGCTGTGATTCAGCCCAGTAGGCGGTGGTATATCCCGCGATGAAGAGTATTGACATGCAGGCGAAGACGGCCCATCCATGGCCTGCCGATCCGGTCATTTTTCCCAGAGTCACAGTGAGTGCCGCCGGGATGATGAAAATCGAGAATATCTGAAGAAGATTGGTCAACGGCGTGGGATTTTCGAATGGATGCGCGCTATTCGCATTGAAGAATCCGCCGCCATTCGTTCCCAGCATTTTGATCGCCTCCTGCGAGGCGACCGGACCCTGCGCAATTGTTTGCGTCTGGCTTGGCTGCTCCAGCGTTGCAACGGAGGTGTAGGGCTTCATATTCTGCACTACGCCTTGCTCGACCAGCGCGCCAGCGTAGATCAGGCAAATTGGGAGCAGGATGTAGAGTATTGAGCGAGTTGTATCTGCCCAGAAGTTACCGATTGTTTTCGATTCTTTGCGTGAAATGCCACGCACCAATGCGATAGCAACTGCGATACCAACCGCAGCGCTTAGAAAGTTGTGATACGCGAGACCCGCCATTTGCGTGAAGTAGCTCATGGTGGTCTCCGGAGTATAAGCCTGCCAGTTGGTATTTGTAGTAAACGAAGCGGCTGTATTCCAGGCGAGATCGGGTGTAACTCCCGCAAGATGCTGAGGATTCCAGGGGAGAAAATGCTGTGCTCGCTCAATGATGTATGTGAGGAGCAGGGAGACGAAGCTGAAGAGAAGCAGCGCGACGGAGTATTCGCGCCAGTTCATTTCGTCCTCTGGGCGCACGCCCGAGAGCTTGTAAATGAACATTTCGATCGGCCGCAGGATCGGACTTAGAAAGGTGCGCTCGCCTTCGAGCACGCGGGCAATGTAGATCCCCAGAGGCCGCATGAAGACAAGCAGCAAGGCAAAAAATATCAGGGACTGGAGCCAACCGTTGGCTGTCATTTCAAAACTTCTCCGGATACAGCAGTGTCACCACGAGATAAACCATCATCAGCACAGTGACGGCAACAATGATTAACGTAAGCAGGCTCATAAAAGAACTACCTCAGGCGCTCGCATGCGGTTACATACAGCAATGCAATTGCAAAAAAGAGAACGGTAAAAAACAACATCAGGAAGTCCCACATAGCGCACCCTTTCTTTAGAACACAGAACTAGTAAGAGCCTGTGGGGGCAGGCTCTTACTAGTACATCGGTCACACGCTAAGTCGGGTATAAGGAATTTATAAGGAAGTCATAAGGGTGCTACTCCGGCGCACCTTCGGGAAGAAAACGATAGCCCACCCACGGTTCGGTCTGAATGTATTCTTTGGCCGAATCGCCCTGTAGTTTCTTGCGCAACTGGCCCACAAAGACGCGTAGATATTCTGGCTGATGCGCAGACTGCGCTCCCCACACGGAGGTAAGGAGAGCGCGATGGGTAATGACTTTGCCCGCGTTGCGCGCGAAGTGGAGAAGCAAGTCAAATTCCTTCGGTGTGAGATGGACGGAACGACCGCTTACGGTGACGATGTGCGCAGCCGTGTCAACGACGAAATCCCCAACTTCGATGGTGACATCCGTGCTGCGCTCGGGGGCGCGCCTCAAGTGCGCGCGGACGCGAGCGAGCAGTTCCTGCGTGCTGAATGGCTTGGTGACATAGTCATCGGCTCCCGCATCGAGAGCCTCGATCTTGGTGCGCTCCTGCTCTCGTACTGAAAGTACGAGAATGGGTACTGTACTCCTGGCGCGAATGGCGCGTGCGAGTTCAATGCCAGTCATGCCGGGCATCATGAGATCGGTAATTACAAGATCGGGCATCCAGTCATGCACCAGGCGAAGGGCCTCTTCAGGCTCGTTCGCCGTGCGTACATCGTAACCCTGTGTGGAAAGCGCGGCGCGCAAAACGCGCGTGATCTGCATCTCGTCGTCGACTACCAGAACTCGTTCAGGCATACCTCGATACAGTATCATCGCGCTTGGGATGCAAAAGCAAAAGAGGCGCACAGAGTCGATCCTAAGTTACACCGCATCCACCGCACTTGCTCTTGCTCTGGTGGTGATATTCCGGCGAGTGATCCATGTAAATGTCACGACGGTTGCCCTTAGTTTCCTGGTGCTGGTGCTGGTTGTGGCGACGCGATGGAGGCTGGCTCATTCGGTCTACCTATCGATACTCTGCACGCTGCTCTATAACTTCTTCTTTCTTCCTCCCGTGGGAACGCTTACGATCGCCGATCCTCAGAACTGGGTGACGCTTTCGGTGTTTCTAGGCACCAGCGTTCTGGTGAGTCAACTCTCGGAAAGCGAACGAAGGCAAAGAGAGATTTCGGAGCAGCGGCGCAGGGAAGTGGAGCGGCTCTACGAATTCAGCCAGCAACTGCTCATGCATGAAGACTTGCGCGATCTGGCGCGCACCGCTCCCTCGATTGCGGCCAAGGTCTTTGGTTTGCGCGCGGTTGCGCTCTATATAACCGGACAGGATACTGCCTATTATTCCGATCCTGCGAACGAACTTCTTTCGGCAATCGAGCTCAAGCAGGTTGCGCAAACCTCCGAGGCAGGTGTGAGAAGGCTGGACAACGCTGTTGTTCTTCCCCTTGTCTTCGGCATGCAGTCAGCCGGCGCTCTGGCGATGGTGAGCGGGATGTATTCCGAAGAGATGTATGAGGCGATCGGCGGACTGGTTGCCGTCACGCTGGAGCGTGCCGCGGCGCTCGAGCGCACGAGCCACATGGAGGCAACGAGGGAGGGAGAACGGCTGCGCAGCGCGCTGCTCGATTCTGTGACGCATGAGCTGCGAACGCCTCTCACTGCGATTCGAGCCGCGGCGACAACCTTGATTGGTCACCCCACGCTTCCTGAGGCCGAAAGGAGCGAGATGTATGCGGTAGTGGATGAAGAGAGCCTGCGCCTCGACCGGCTGATTGGTGAGGCGGTCGAGATGGCACAGCTGGATTCGGCCGGACTGCACGTGCGGCCGCAACCGGAAAATGTAAATGAAGTGATCGATGCGGTGCTGCAGGAAGAGAAGACGCGCCTTCGAGGGCGGGCGGTTGAAGTGCGTATTCCGGAAACGCTACCGCGCGTCCCGATGGATCAGGAACTGGTGCGTAGGGTTCTGCGACACCTGATTGAGAATGCCGTGAAGTATTCACCTGCAAAATCGCCGGTGGAAGTCACCGCCGAAGTGGCGGGAGATCGATTGCTTGTGCATATCGCCGATCACGGCCTGGGCATCGATCGATCGGAACAGCCTTTCATCTTCGATAAGTTCTTTCGCGGCAGCAGCCAGCGCGATCGTGTCGAGGGAAGCGGTATGGGACTGGCGATCGCGAAGGCGATTCTCACGGCGCATGGCGGCGGCATTGAAGTCAAAAGCGAGCGCGGGAGCGGAGCCGTTTTCACTTTCTGGTTGCCTCTTTCTCGTTCTGTCTAGACTTGTCCGAAGGGAACCGCGGCGGATGGAATATGGGCCTTGATAGTGGGCAGCCATCACATTGTGGTGATCGCTTACAGTGCCGCTTTCCTAACTCGACCACCAGGGCGTGGAACTCATTGTAGTGCTGCGTGCGCAAGGGCGGGGCATCTTCAAAGAAAGCCTGGAGTGCGAGTTCCTGCATTTGCTGATAGCTTACGTTTTCATGGGCGAGCTGATGGCGCGTGACGAGCCGTCGCAGATACTCGTCGACAACCATGACCGGGTGGCCCAGAGCATAGAGCAGGATCGCGTCCGCCGTTTCTGGCCCGACTCCGGGGAGATCCAGTAATTGCTTTCGAGCCTTTGGTGTGTCCTGCTCAGAAAAACGAGCCAGCGATCCGTCGTATTCGTGGTCGAGAAAATGAATAAAGGCTTTGAGGGATGACGCCTTACGGTGCATGAAGCCCGTCGGCTTGATCAGATCGCGCAATTCTGCTTCAGAGATTGCGCGCAGTCCTTCGATGTTGAGAATGCCTTGTCTGCGAAGATTTTCGATGGATTTCTCGACCGCGCGCCAGGAGGTACTTTGGGTAAGAAATGCACCCACAATGACTTCGAAAGGAGTCTGCGCCGGCCACCAGAGTTGTGGACCATACGCATGCAGCAGTGTCGTATACATGCGGCGAAGGAGTTTCGCCGATTCTGTTTGCGGCTTCGATCTCACGCGATGATGGTGTCCTTGTCGTGGCTGCGTATCTCAGGCTTCCCATTGAGGCGCACTCGCTACAATGATATCTGCGCTCGGAGACAAGGAAATTCTGATGACAAGCATGACTGGCGCGGTGAAAACGCATACTGAATATCTGTTCTTCCATAACAAGAAGCGTCGCGAGATCGTGCTGCTGACTCCGCAACTTGAGCAGATCGTCGCGCGGAGTGAGGTGCGTGATGGATTCTGTTTTGTCTCGGCGATGCATATCACTGCCGCCATCTATGTCAACGATCTGGAAAATGGATTGATTGCCGACATTCAGGAGTGGCTGGAGGAACTGGCGCCGGCGCGGCCGAATTATCGCCACCATCAGACCGGGGAAGACAATGCGGATGCGCATCTCAAGGCGCTTTTGCTGCATCACGAAGTAACGTTGCCGATTACGGATGGCAGGCTCGACCTCGGTACGTGGCAGCAGATTTTCTATGCGGAATTCGATGGGCAGCGGCGGAAGCGCGTGATTGTGAAGATCATGGGAGTGTCGTAGCCGCTGCTTCGGCTGTGGCATTCGGGGCAGGAATTGCGGCGGTAATGGCAGCCGGTTTCGTGGCTGGAATGTGGATGGCGGGTGCCTGGGGTGTGGTAATGCGAGGCAGTACGATGATATCGACGCGGCGGTTCTGCGCGCGTCCTTCGGCAGTCTCGTTGGTCGTAGCAGGATGATATTCCGCATAGCCTGATGCCGAGAGTCGAGCCGGCGCAAACTGATGACCGACAATGAAGATGCGCGCCATGCGCGTCGCCCGCGCTGTCGATAGCTCCCAGTTGGAATCGAACTGCTCGGTGTGGATGGGCACGTTGTCGGTGTGCCCTTCGATGCGAATATCGTATGGAGTGGCGCGCAGGGCCTCCGCAATCTGGCCAAGCGTGACAATGGACGCCGGGTGCGGAACAGCGGAGCCGCTGTCGTAAAACCCGGCTTCGCGCAGGGAAATGATCAATCCCTCGCGCCCAATGCGCAACGCAACGACGTGCCGGGCAATCTGGTTGGAAAGAAGGCCTTCGAGTTGGCGTTTGATGCGTTCAAAGTCCTGCTGCACCTCGGGAGACGCAAGCATCTGATCACCCAGCACGACATTCATCGGTTCGACAGGATCGTCCTGCGATGTTGCGAGCGAGGGCGCAGCACCATTTGCTGTTGCGGAGTCCTTTGTGGGCGTTGCTGACTGGAAGAGACCCAATGAGCGAAAGGCTGAGTTGATCGCCGCTGCAGCTTCCGCCTGCTTTTTCTGGTCGGCTTTGGACGTGGCATACATCACCACGAAAAATGCGAACAGCAGAGTGATGAAATCCGCATAGGAGATGAGCCAACGCTCGTGGTTGGAGTGATGCTTGTCCTTATGACGCCTCATGACTGCTGGCCTTCGACTTTCTTCTTGCTTTGCGCCAGGAAGCTTTGCAGCTTCACTTCGATCATGCGCGGGTTCATGCCTTCGATGATCGAAATCACTCCTTCCAGCGTCATCTCCTTGATGCGCTGCTCTTCGTGCAGACGAAAGCGCAACTTGCCGGCGGAAGGAAGAAAGAGGATGTTCGCTGAACCGACTCCGTAAATGGTAGCGACGAAGGCGACGGCAATGCCGCGGCCCACTTCATCGATGTGGTCGAGATGCTGCATGACCTGGATGAGCCCCATGACGGCGCCGATGATGCCGATGGTCGGGGCGAATCCACCCGCGGACTCAAAGACGGAAGGAATGGCTTCTTCTCTCTCGGTATGGTTGTCGATCTGCAACTCCATGATCTTGCGCAATTCGGCTGGTTCCGTGCCGTCGACGGCGAGGGTGAGCGCCTGTTTGAGAAATGGATCGGAGATCGTAGGCAGGTCCTGGTCGAGGGAGACGATGCCGCTGCGCCGTGCTTTGTTGGCGAAGCTCAACAGCAGTTTGACGGTGGCGTCGCTATCGACCTTTTTTGTGAAGAACACGCCTGCAAGGCGCTTAAAGGCGCCCCCGACGGTTGCCAACGGGAACTGCAGCATTACTGCGCCCAGCGTTCCACCGAGAACGATCATGGCAGCAGTAGGCTGCAGAATCTGGCCGATATGTCCGCCCTCGATAAGCAGGCCTGCAAGTATGCCCGCCAATGCAAGTACCACTCCACCAAAGCTGCTCTTGTCCATGATGAGTTCTTCCCAGTCTTTCCAGAGATCAATCGGAGATGCAGGTGCGGCTACAGTTCACTTCTGCGACGGCGCTGTTGCGCTGCGTCTTCTGATCCGTCCGGGAGCTCACCGGAATGCATGGCCTGTTCTGCAGCGAAGGCGCGCAATCCCGCTGCGCTCGCCGCGACACCGGCCAGGTCCATCGCACTCCCGGGGAGAATCTGCGAAAAAACGTTGGCAAGCAGTATGGATCGATATGCGGAGACGCGCCGCACTACTTCCGCGCATGGTTCCGATACAACGATCTTCTCGCCGTGAATCAAGGTGAGCATCGTATCCGGTGATGATTCGACATACTTGATCAGATCGCTGTTCACGACCATTGCCTGCCCATTGAGCCGGGTAAGTTCAATCATGGCTCTCCATCCTCCTGCTTCTTGATTGGCTTATCGGCACTACATGCAAAAGATTGATGAAGCCGCCCCGGTCCGCATAGAAAATGCCGGGCGATTCTAGACCTGTTCCCAGTCGCACGCACGTCAGGTGCCAAACCCGGGACTGCAGTCCCAGTTCGCATAAAGTGCCTTTGCAGTGCGCCGATGAAGGCAGTGGGTAACGTGGTTCCTGTGGAAACGGTGACCCGGTGATGAGCAACGTGCTCCTTGACCGGTCAGGCACCCGAAGCGGGCAACCAAATCAACGTAAAGAGGAGCACAACGACTATGTCACTGGGTGTCCTGAATAACATCTCCGCCATCTACGCGGAGAACAACCTGAATCAGACGCAGGCGGGTCTGCAGAACACGCTGACGCAGCTTTCGTCGGGTTCGCGCATCAACTCCGGCGCGGACGATGCCGCCGGTCTTTCGCTTGCGAACGGCCTTGGCGCTAACTCTGCCGCCCTTACGCAATCCTCGACCAATGCCAGTGAAGGTGTAGGTCTTCTGCAGGTAGCCGATGGCGCTCTCTCTCAGGTAACAAACCTGTTGAACCGCGCCGTTACGCTGGCGACTGAAGCTTCCAACGGCACGTTGAACGCAGCACAGGACAGCGCCGCCAACTCTGAGTTTCAATCGATCCTGGATGAAATCAGCAACATTGGCAGCACGACCACCTATAACGGACAGCAGGTATTCGGTAGTGCCGCCGGCTTCCAGATCTTTACCGGAGACGGAACCGCGGGAGGTGGTTTTTCCGACACGATTAACTTGGCCGCGCTTTCGAGCGCCACCGTGGGTGACAGCACAGGT
>Ga0335083_10012361_pt1 | contig 10220 bp, 9 predicted proteins | sample Lox_Sample_42_FD_206716 | JGI IMG/M metagenome (GOLD analysis project Ga0335083, IMG submission 206716) | Soil microbial communities from Loxahatchee National Wildlife Refuge, Florida, United States - Lox_Sample_4.2 | ecosystem: Environmental > Terrestrial > Soil > Wetlands | place: USA: Florida...
GGTCGAGCGCGATCAGTTCGACTGCGCCGTCGAGCGGGCGCACGAGCAGCTCGCCGTTGCCGGCATGCTTGAGGATGTTGGTGGCCGCCTCGGTCAGCACGATTGCGAGCCGGCCACTGCCGATTTCATCTAGCGCGGCCATGCGCGCGGCCACGGCCGCGCCGCGGCGCGCAAAGGCGACGCTGCTCGCGTCGCCGATCTCGAAGGAACGGTGTGCGCCGCCTGCCGAGCCAGCCGCGCCGTCTAGCGTACTTTCCATATCGTGATGGTGACCGTCGTCCCGTTGCCCTGCGTCGACTCGATCGTGAACTCGTCGCACAGGCGGCGCGAACCGCCAAGGCCGAGCCCCAGGCCGTTGCCGCTCGTGAAGCCGTCCTGCAGCGCGCGCTCGATGTCGGCAATACCCGGCCCCTGATCGACGAACGTGAGCCGCAGGCCCACGCGCCCGCCCCTCGTGAGCACTTCCAGCCGCGCATCGCCGCCGCCGCCGTGCTGCAGCGTATTGCGCGCGAGCTCGCTCGCCGCCGTCACGAACTTGGTCTGTTCGATGAGCGAGAAGCCCTGCGCGATCGCCGCGTCGCGCACGATCTGCCGCAACCGGACGATTTCCTCGTCCGAGCGCAGGCTCGATTGCGCTGCGAGCCGCCCTGTCGTGTCGTTGCTATTCATCATTGAATGCAAGAGACGTGCTAGCGCTAACGTGGCTGGCGCTGCTTGAGCAGCGCCATGCCTTTTTCGATGTTCAGGGCGGTGCGCACGCCGGATAGCGTGAGACCGAGCTCGACCAGCGTGATCGCGACCGACGGCTGCATGCCCACCACCACGGTTTGCGCGTCGAGCACCATCGCCATGGCGGCCGTGTTGCTGATCATGCGGCCGATGAACGAATCGACCACGTCGAGCGCGGAGATGTCGATCAGCACGCCCTTGGCCGACTCTTTCACGATGCGCTCGGTGAGGTCGTCCTGCAGCGTGATCGCGAGACGGTCGTGCATGTCCACCTGGATCGTGACGATCAGGTAGTCGCCGAGGCGCAGAATCGGAATGCGTTCCATCGTGAGCGTTCCCCGTGCATCGAGATTCGTCAGGCCGCGGCCTTCGGCATGGTGATGGTCGCGCCGAGGCGCTGCAGCGCGATCACGAAGGCATCGGCGAGCGTGGACTTGGTGGTGACGTTGGTGAGATCGACGCCCAGATGCACGATGGTCTGCGCGATCTGCGGACGAATGCCGCTGATGATGCAGTCCGCGCCCATCAACCGCGCGGCGGCCACGGTCTTGAGCAGATGCTGGGCGACGAGCGTGTCGACGGTGGGCACGCCCGTGATGTCGATGACGGCGAGCCCCGCGCCCGTGTCGACGATCTTTTGCAGCAAGCTCTCCATCACGACCTGGGTGCGTGCGGAGTCGAGCGTGCCGATGAGCGGCAGCGCGAGTACGCCTTCCCACAGCTGCACGACCGGCGTGGAAAGCTCGAGCAGCTCTTCCTGCTGGCGCGCGATGATCGCGTCGCGGCTTTTCTGGAAGACCTCGGTGGTGTAAAGGCCGAACCCGTCGAGCAGCAGGCTCACCTTCCAGCTCACCTCGGCGAATTCGGCGGGGCTGTGCGAAAACGCTTCGCGCAGGCGAGCGTAGAGCGGCTCTTTGAGCGAGAACACGAAGGTGGCCGTTTCGATCGGCGTGTAGCCCTGACGCGCGCGATGGGCCGACATTTCCGCGAGAAAGTCGCGCACCGGTTCCCACTCGGGGTGGCTCCAATCGAAGGTGTTGGCCTCGGGCAGCGTGTCGAGAAAGATATTGAGGAATGCGGAGAATTGCTCGCGGATTTCCCCCTCCATCGCGAGGCCTCGGCGTAGCGCGACCGGCAGATGCAGGCGCAGCCATTCGGCAAGAAGTGTGTCGCGATGCTGGCCGAGTACGTCCGCCAGGCGGGCTTGTTCCGGTGTGTTCATGCGATCTCCTTAGCAAGGGTCGCGCCTCTTCTTTTGAGACGAACTGCTGAACGTTACACCATCGCATCCATTGAAGCTATTACGTGGGCGCACACGACGGGCGGGTGCGCGTGGCGGCCGGCGATGTGCGTTGCCCGTCTGGTTGTTCTTGCAACGAGCACCGGGCGCCTTGAATTGCATGGCTTTCCGATTTTCCGTGGCGCCGTTGTAGTTTTTACCGCACGTTCGTGCATGGGGTCGAAGCGCTCGCGCAGCGAGCCGACCTTCGCAGGCGCGACCCGGTAGACTGAGCGCTGGCGTGCGATGCGCTCGGCGCACCGGCGCCACCCGTGCGATTCGCCGCGCTCGGTTCGTGCCGCGAGTCACCGCATTGCGCCCTTTTGCCATTCCTCAGAGAAATCCATGACCAGGCTATTCCGCATGACCGCGCTGCTCGCGTGGTGCCTGGCGTTGCTGCCCGCCACGGCGGCGTTCGCCCAGGTCGACCAGTCGGACCCGCAGGCGCTCATCAAGACCGCCACGCAGCAGGTGCTCGACGAAGTGCGTACGAAGTCGATCGCACCCGACGACATCGCGCGCATTCGCGACATCGTCGATCGCGACATTCTTCCGTATGTCGATTTCCACCGCACCACGCGGCTCGCCATGGGGCCGCACTGGCGCACGGCCACGCCCGAGCAGCAGGACCAGATCCAGCAGCAGTTCCAGTTGCTGCTGATCCATCTCTATTCGGGCGCGATTGCGCAACTGAAGCCCGATCAGCAGATCAACTACCCGCCCGTGCGCAGTTCCCCCGGCGACACCGACGTCGTGGTGCGCACGCTCGCGCAGACGAACACCAACCCCGTCGAGATCGACTATCGCCTCTACAAGACCCCGCAGGGCTGGCGGCTCTACGACCTGAACGTGCTCGGCGCGTGGCTGATCCAGACCTACCGCCAGCAATTCAACGAGAAGATCCAGCAAGGCGGCGTGGACGGGCTCATCCAGTTCCTCACCTCGCGTAATCAGGAACTCGTCACGGGTAAGGCGCAGTGATACGCGGCTTGCTCCGCGCCCGCGCCCGCACCCGCGCCCCCGGCTGCGACTATCGAGCAGGACCGATCCGAAGGCGCCGTTCGGAACCCGATTAGCGCGTTGCCTGCGAAAATTCGACTCATCATGCCCCGCGCCTGACGCGCGGGCGCAGTACCATTTCCAGGCGCGCCGCGTGCGCGTACCCATGGCTGCACGCTTGCCCGAGCTGTCGCGAGCCTTTCAGTCCATTTCATTTCTTTCCAGTTCGATCCGACATGAATTTCCCGCTGCCGCCGCAGGGCCGACGCAACCGGGTGTTTCCGCCGAGTCCGCCCACCCTGCATAGCCTCGCCTCGGTCATTACCGGCGTGGTCGTGGTGTGTGGCCTGTACTTCGGGCGCGAGGTGCTGATTCCCATCACGCTCTCGGTGCTGCTGAGCTTTCTGCTTGCGCCGCTCGTGACCATGCTGCGGCGCTTTCACGTGCCGCAGTTCTTCGCCATTCTCGTCGCGGTGCTCGCCGCCGTGCTCGCACTGGCCGGCGTGGGTGCGCTGATCGCCGCGCAGGTCTACCAGCTTTCCGCCTCCCTGCCGCAGTACCAGGAAGAGATCGAACAGAAAGTGCAAACGGTGCAGCAAAAGACCGTGGGCCGCGCCGACTCGCTGATGTCGCGCGCCGCCGCCACGCTGCAGCGTGTCACCCCCACGCCGCCGCCCGCACCGCCGCAGCCGCGCGGGCGCGCGGCGCGCAACCAGCCGCAGCAGCCCATGCCCGTGGAGGTCCACACGCCCGTGCCCACGCCGTTGCAGCTCGCGCAAAGAGCGCTCGCTCCGGTGGTTGCGCCGCTCGAAACGAGCTTCATCGTGCTCGTGGTGACGATCTTCATCCTGTTCCAGCGCGAGGATCTGCGCGACAGGCTTATCAGCGTGTTCGGCTCCGACGACCTGCACCGCACCACCACCGCCATCAACGACGCCTCGCAGCGGCTCTCGCGCTACTTCGTGGCGCAACTCGGCGTGAACGTCTCGGTGGGCGGGATCATCGCGGTCGGGCTCGCGGGCATCGGCGTGCCGGGGGCGCTGCTGTTCGGCGCGGTGGCGGCGCTCATGCGCTTCGTGCCTTACATCGGCATCTGGATCGCCGCGATCATGGCCACGATGGTCGCCGCCGCGACGCAGCCGCAGTGGACCATGGCCGTCTGGACGCTGATCTTCTTCATCGTCGTGGACGTGGTGGCCGGGCAATTCGCGGAGCCGATGCTCTACGGACGGCGCTCGGGCCTCTCGCCGCTTGCCGTGGTGGTGGCGGCGATCTTCTGGAGCTGGCTATGGGGACCGGTGGGGCTCGTGCTTTCCACGCCGCTCACGTTGTGCATCGTCACGCTCGGCCGCTACGTGGACCGCCTGAACTTCCTCACGATCCTGCTCGGCGACCAGCCCGCGCTCACGCCCGCGCAAACCTGCTACCAGCGCCTGCTCGCCGACGATCCGCACGAAGCGCTGCTGCAGGCCGACCGGCTGCTGGCGGGCATGCCGCTCATCGACTACTACGAGCAGGTGGTGTTCGAGGGTCTGCGATTCGCGCGCAACGACGCGCTGCGCGGCGTGTTGCCGGCCGAGCAGGTCGCGCGCATCAACCAGGCGTTGCTCGATATCGTCGAGGACCTCGAATCCGTAGACGATTCGCGCCACGCGGCGCCCGAAGACGACAGCGCACGCAAGACAGGCGAAGGCGAGGGCGCGAGGGGCGGCGAGTTCACGCTCTCGCCGGATGGGGGCGAGGTGCTCTGCGTGCCGGGGCGCGGCGCGTTCGACGAAGTGGTGGTGGCGATCATCGGGCAGTTGCTCCTGCGGCGCAATATCCCCTGCACGGCCACGACCTACGACGAAGTGCGCGCCACGCGCGCGGCCCTCGTAGATGCCGAGCGCTCGCCGGCCATCTGCGTGGTGACGCTCGATGCGCCCGAGTCGCCGCCGTATCTGCGCAATCTCGTGCGGCGCGTGCGCGAGCGCGCGCCCGAGGCGACCATCGTGGTGGGCGTCGGCGCGGCGCAGCGCGACGAAGGCGCCGGCATTGCCGACGACCCGGGCACGCTGTTCCCCACCACGCTGCGCGATCTCGTCGAGGAGTGCGGCGCGGCGCTGCGGCCGGCGCACACGCCGCAGGAGCCGAAAAAGGCAGTCACCGAGGACGCACGGGATCCATACAGCGCCGGGGCGAAATTGTGACAGTCATGCGGGTGTCACATTGAACCCCGAACATAAGCGACCCTGTGCCCCTGGTTGCGGCATTCGAGTTACTGGGAGACAACGTTGCTGAGCCCGCATGAATTCGCCACATTGATGCTGGTCCGCCATTCGCCGGACCAGATCGACATGAACCGCCACGAACTGGACACGCTGCTCGAGCGCCAACTGGTCGCGCTCGACACGTGGACGGAAGGTCATCGCCAGCTCTCGCTCACGACGGCCGGCCGTTCGCTGCTCGAAGCAGTGGGGCGGCTCGATGGCGTGACGGGCTTGCACGAGGCGTTCTGCAGCGAGCGTTTCGCGGCGAGCCTTTGATCGCATTGATGCGCCATGCGCGGCGCATTGCCTGTTCGGGCATGTATTGAGTGATGCCAGGTAATTGTGCGATTAACCGCACATGGCAGGCGCCGGCGTCTTGTGTCCCTTAACGGACACTGCTACGCTCCAACTTCCACTGGCGGTATCGATGAGCCCGATGATACGACTTTTCTTATGCAGTGCGAATGAGTGAGCGTGGCTGGGTATGGCTATTTGCGGGCGCGCCATGCAGTGCCATCGAGCATGAGAACCGATAGCTTTGTGCGGCGGCTCGCCTTTCAACTGGCCAACGGGTGTTCCCTTCTACGGGTTTATCCCCATCGCACCGCCTCTTTGTGGTCGTCAAACTGACTCCGTCCTCCAGAGTCTGCTTCATCTCACCTACCCCCTAAGCAAAAGGAGGATCTATGGCAAAGCGTATTGCCTACGTGACCGGCGGCATGGGTGGCATCGGTACCGCCATCTGCCAGCGTCTGCATAAAGACGGCTTCACGGTGGTCGCGGGCTGCGGTCCGAATTCGCAGCGTAAAACGCGCTGGATCGACGAACAGAAGGCCCTCGGCTACGACTTCGTAGCGTCCGAAGGGAACGTGGCCGACTGGGATTCCACGGTCGCGGCGTTCGAAAAGGTGAAGAAGGACGTCGGCGAAATCGACGTGCTGGTCAACAACGCGGGCATCACGCGCGACGTCGTGTTCCGCAAGATGACGCACGAAGACTGGACCGCCGTGATCGATACCAACCTCACGAGCCTCTTCAACGTCACCAAGCAGGTGATCGACGGCATGATCGAGCGCGGCTTCGGGCGCGTGATCAACATTTCTTCGGTCAACGGGCAGAAGGGCCAGTTCGGTCAGACGAACTACTCGACGGCCAAGGCCGGCATTCACGGCTTCACGATGGCACTCGCGCAGGAAGTGGCGACCAAGGGCGTGACGGTCAACACTGTTTCGCCGGGCTATATCGGCACGGACATGGTGAAGGCGGTGAAACCCGAAGTGCTCTCGAAGATCATCGACAGTATTCCGGTGCGCCGCCTCGGCGAGCCGCAGGAGATCGCCTCGATCGTGGCGTGGCTCGCGTGCGATGAATCCGGCTTCTCGACGGGCGCCGACTTCTCGCTCAATGGTGGCCTGCACATGAGCTGAGCGCCTGGGGCCCCCGGGCATTTGCCAGCACAACGAAGTTTTCGCGCGGGAGCGGTGTCATGCCGGCTCCCGCTTCGTTTTTTCGAGGCGCTGGTTCATTTTCCGAGCGTCGAAAGAAAAATGCGCCGGAAGCGGACTCCCGGCGCTCAAGTTCGACTCTGCGTGGTCCCCCACAGTCAGGGACAGGGTATGGGGCCGGGCAGAAGGGCCCGCAAGTCGTTGAACCCGCTGCCATGCTCCATGAGTGATTTAACGGCCTCGCACACGCGCAGGTGAATGCGGAAAAACCCCGGCTTTCGCGGGTTGGCTGTGTGTGCGACGTCGTGCGCGTCACCAGTCGCGCGTCACCAGTCGATGCGGTGACGCTCCTCGGTTTCGCGGTGCCGGCGGTCGTCGTCGCTGTGCAGGTAGAGGCTTGTGGTGGTCAGCGATGCATGGCCGAGGTTGTCGCGCACGAGGCGCAGGTCGAGATCGCCGTCGGCCATGTGGGAGCCCGCGCTGTGGCGCAGCCAGTGTGCCGAGGCGCGTTCGAGTTGCGCCGCACGCGCCTCGTTCTCGTGAGGCGAGCCGGTTTCGCTGCGTTGTTGGCGCAACCGTTCGGCTGCGCCCGCGAAAATGCCCTTCACGATCGCGTGGAGCGCCGCGCGCGTGAGCGGCTTCGTCGACTGGCCGATGGGCAGAACGAGCGGCGTGGTCTCGCGCTCCGTGGGCAACGCGGGCAAGCCGCGCTCGCGCCGGTAGCACACGAGCTCCTGCATCAGCTCGGCCGTGGCGGGCACGAGGCGCCGCCGGTCTCCCTTGCCCAGCACGTCGAGCCACCAGCGCTCCTTGCCGGCCGAATCGCGGCGCTTGAAGAAGTCGCCCATCGTATTCGTGCCCACTTCCGAAATGCGCAGGCCGCCCAGGTAGAGCAGCGTGAGGAGCCAGCGCGAGCGGCCGTGGTGTGCGCGCTCGCGCTCGCTTGCGCGCGGGAGGCTTTCGACATAGGCCTTCACTTCGTCCCAGAGTTCGCGCTCCAGGTAGCGCGTGATGCGCGGCTGGGCGCGGCGTGCGCGCTGGCGCGAGAGCGAAAGGGGATTGCCCGCGAGATAGCCCGCGCTCACGAGCCACGAGAACAGCGCGTTGAGGATCACCATGGCCTGGCGCTGGCTGGTTGGCGAGAGCGGCCCGTAGAACGGACGCCAGCGCGGGTCGTTGCGCGCGTGCTTGCGCCCGCCGCCCGCCACCCAGCGCGCGGCGGGCTGGGGATCGGCGAGGAAGTGCTGGTAGGCGAGCAGGTCTTCGTGCGTGAGTGACGAGAGCGGCTTGCCCGATTGCACGATCGCCCAGAGCATGAGGCGCTCGGCTTCCTTGCGATAGTTCTCGAACGTCGACTTCGAATCGGCGACGCGCGCGAGCCACGCGCGCACGGCGTCGAGGTCGTTGGCGGCGGCGATCTGCATGCGCCCCGCTGCGCGGTTCACGCCGTCGTGGCCGTCGAGGTCGGCGGGAAGTTCGAGCGTCTCGATGGGGCGCGGGGCGAGCAGGGCGGTTTGCATGGTGAAGCGGGGAAAGCCGTGGCTGGGAAAGTGAAAGGGACTATAACGCGGATGGGGCCGCCCGCGTACACCGTACCTATACAGTGGCCACCAGAATCGACTCGCCGCTCGCTGGCCGCAAGCCATCACTACGTTGTGCGAAATAATGCGCGGTGAGATCCGCAGTCGAAACATGGCGTGCCTCGCGAAGCCCCGCTGCGCGAGCGAGCGCAGTCATCTCGTCGGGTGCGAAGAAGCTCACGAACGGCGTGCCTGCGGCGCGCGCCCGCTCGTACACGGCGGCGTGCTGTGAGCGCTCGGGCTCGTCGATGAGTTCGAGCGGCAGCAGGAAGGTCATGGCTAGCGTCGAGCCCGGCGCGAGACGCGCGATCTGCTGCAGCGTCGCGCGATTCGCTTCGCGAGTGAGATACATGGAGACGCCCGTCGATGCGATCACCGCAGGGCGCGCGGCATCGAACCCGGCAACGGCGAGCCGCTCCCACCACGCTTCGCCGGCTTCGAAATCGACAGGCACGAAGCGCAGCCAATCCGGCTCCCGAAAGCCAGGCTCGGCGAGGCGCCGACGCTTCCACGCCTGCGGCCCCGGCTTGTCCACCTCGTACACGTGCAGCCGCGAGGCGATCTCGGCGCGGCGCTGCGCGAACGTGTCGAGACCCGCACCGAGAATCGCATATTGCTGCGCCAGGCCTTTCGCCGCCTGCTCGACCATGAGGTCTTCGACAAAGCGCGCCCGCCCCACGATGGACGCGCGATAGCCGCGTGTGCCTTCGGGGTGCATGTCGGGCCGCTCGCGCCAGTGGGCGCCGGGCGCGGCGATCCGCATGCCGGTCTCGTCTTCGAGCACGTGCGGTGAGTCGTCGACCTCGACGTGCAGCGCGCGCCATAGCGCAACACGAATGGCGGTGCTGTCGGGTGCGGCGGGTTGGCTGTCCTGCATGGCTGCGTGCTCCTGGGCCGCTTTGATCGGACGAATCGGACGAATCGGACGATTATCGCGCGAGTTGCCTCTCGCGCTGCGTTCCATAGAGCTCGGCGCTCACCTCCCGCAGCGCTTCGATCATGACGCTCGCGGCGGGCGTGGGCAGCCGGTCCGCGCGTGTGATGATGCCGAAGTCGTCCATCTGGCAATCCATCGGCACGGGCAGGATCGCCACCATGCCATGCGCCTCGTAGTAGTGCGCCACGTCTTCGGTGAGCACCGCGATCATGTCGCTCTGCTCCAGCACGCGCGTGATGAAAAGCAGCGCGGGCGTTTCCACCACGTTCGATGGCGGCGCGAGGCTCGCGCGCTGGAACATCAGCTCGAAGCGGTGGCGTAGCACGCTGCCCACGGGCGGCACTACCCACGTGGCGCGCGCAAGCTCGGCCAGCGCGATCGGTGCGCGAGGTGACTTGCCCGATGGCGTGTGTGCGCCGCCCAGCATCGGGTGCCCGGGCCGCACCACGGCGCACACGGGCTCGCCCGCGAGCGGTTCGTAGCGCAACTGAAGCTTGTCGTGCTCGGCGGAGAGGCGGCCCAGCACCACATCGAGCTTGTCCTGGGCCAGGTGTTCGAGCAGCACGTTGCTCGCGTCGATCTCCACGCTCACGCGCAGGTTCGCATGCGTGCGCTTGACCGCCGCGACGGCCGCCGGCAGCACGCGCACGCCCGGCGAGGTGATCGCGCCGACCGCCACGTGGCCAAGGCGCCCCGCCTTTAGCGCGCTCAGTTCCTCCTGCGCCTGGTCGAGGCTGCCGAGCACGGCGCGCGCGTGGCGCACCAGCGCGTCGCCGTAGAGCGTGGGGCGCATGCCGCGCGGCATGCGATCGAACAGCACCGCGCCGAGCGTCTCTTCGAGCTCGCGCAGCAGCTTCGAGGCGGCGGGCTGCGTCATGTTGAGCGCCGCCGCGGCGCGGTGAATGTTGCCTTCTTCGGCCAGCGCCACGACGAGCAGCAATTGCCGCGTTTTCAGCCGTGTGCGCACGTACCACGGGGTCGCATCGAGCATCTTTTCGCCTG
>Ga0335083_10012362_pt1 | contig 10218 bp, 5 predicted proteins | sample Lox_Sample_42_FD_206716 | JGI IMG/M metagenome (GOLD analysis project Ga0335083, IMG submission 206716) | Soil microbial communities from Loxahatchee National Wildlife Refuge, Florida, United States - Lox_Sample_4.2 | ecosystem: Environmental > Terrestrial > Soil > Wetlands | place: USA: Florida...
CACCTTCCGCCTCTACGGCGGCGATGAGGCGCTGCGCATCCGCCAGGAGATGGTGCTGGGCATCGGCGGAGTGCGCGCGCTGCGCCGGCTCGGGCTGCAGCCTGCGGTGTGGCACATGAACGAGGGCCACGCGGCCTTCCTCGGCCTCGAACTGGCGCGTGAACTGGTGGCCGGGGGCCTGGCCTTCGAAGCGGCCGTCGAGGCGGTGGCCGCGCAGTGCGTATTCACCACGCACACGCCGGTCGCGGCCGGCCACGATGCCTTCCCCGATCACCTGTTCGCGGAACATTTCACCGGCATGGCCGCCGCGCTCGGTACCGGGCTCGAACCGCTGCTCGCGCTGGGCCGCGCGCCGGGCGTCAGCGGGCGGTTCAACATGACGCGGCTGGCGCTGAACTGCGCGCGGCGCGTGAACGGCGTCAGCCGCATCCACGGCGGCGTGTCCTCGCAGCTGTGCGCCGACCAGTGGCCGGAGGTTCCCGCGGAGGAAAATCCGGTCGGCTACGTGACCAACGGCGTGCACGTGCCGACCTTCCTTTCCTCCGCATGGGCGCTGTTCCTGGATGAGCAGCTGCCGGACTGGCGCGAGCGCCTGAACGACCTGGAGTTCTGGCAGGCGGTGGACCAGCTGCCCGACGAGCCGTTCTGGGCGGCCGCGCAGGACGTGAAGTCGCGCATGCTGGCGGGCGTGTGCGCGCGCCTGGCGCGCGAATTCAAGCGCAAGCGCCTGAGCAGCGTGCAGCTCGGGCACATCACGCGGCTGCTCGACCCGTGGAATCCGAACGTGCTCATCATCGGCTTCGCGCGGCGCTTCGCGACCTACAAGCGCGCCGCGCTGCTGCTGCGCGACCGCGAACGCCTGCTGAGGCTGGTGAAGAACGAGCAGCGGCCCGTGGTATTCCTGTTCGCCGGCAAGGCGCATCCGGCCGACCAGCCGGGACAGGAAGTGCTGCGCGAGATCAAGCGCACCATGCTGTCGCCGGAATTCGCCGGGCACGTGGTGTTCCTCGAGGATTACGACATCCAGCTGGCGCGCTGGCTGGTCACCGGCGTGGACGTGTGGCTGAACAATCCGATCGCGCCGCTGGAGGCCAGCGGGACTTCCGGCATGAAGGCTGCGGTCAACGGCCGGCTGAACCTTTCCATCCTCGATGGCTGGTGGGCCGAGGCCTTCGACGGCATGAATGGCTGGGGCATCGCCGGTGCCGACGCGCAGGACGAGGGTCGCCGCGACTGGCTGGATTCCTCGGCGCTGCTCGATGCCATGGAGGATGAGGTCGTGCCGCTCTACTACGCGCGCCACGGCAACGGCCTGTCACCGGAATGGGTGCGGCGCTGCAAGCATGCGATGGCCAGCGTGGTGCCGCGCTTCAACATGCGCCGCACGGTGAGCGACTACGCGGCGCGGCTGTACCGGCCGGCGGCCGCGCAGGGCGCGCGCTTGCTCGAGAATGCCGCGGCAGGCTCCGCCGGCCTGGCCGACTGGAAGAAGCGCGTGCGCGAGCGCTGGGGCAGCGTGCGGATCGTTTCCGTCAGCGATGCCGCGCGCGGCGCGGATCCGGCCGCGCCGCTGCGGTTGCGCGCGGTGCTGCAGCTCGGGCAGCTCACGCCGCAGGACCTGCGCGTGGAGTTCAAGGCGCGCCGGTTGCTGCCCGAGTCGCAGTTCGATCCCGCGCCGCTGTGCTCATTCGGCCATGGCGTGCCGGATGGCCAGTGGCGCGCCGAGTTTGCGCCGGCCGGCAAGGCGGGTGGAACGGATCTGGCTGCCTTCGAGGCCGCCGCCGTACCGCCGGGCACCGGGCAGTACCAGCTGCAGGTGCGGGTCTATCCCTGGCACCCGCTGCTCACGCATCCGCTGGAAATGGGGCTGATGAAAACCCTCTAATCTTCCTTCGCGAGAATCAACCCCGCCAGCGGCGGCAGGTCCAGCGCCAGCGAGCAGGGCAGCCCGTGACGGGGCTCGCTTTCCGCCGGCACCTCGAGGGCGCCGATGTTGGCGCCGCCGTAATGATGTGAGTCCGAGTTCAGCAGCACGCGATACCGGCCAGGCTCCGGCACGCCGATGCGGTAACCGCGGCGCGGCTCGGGCGTGAAGTTCAGCACCACCACCAGCTGTTCGCCCAGGCCCATCCGCTGGAACGCGAGTACCGACTGGTCGCGGTCGCTGCAGTCGATCCAGCGGAAGCCCCCGGGCTCGAACTCGTGCCGGTGCAGCGCGGGGTGCTGCACGTACAGCCGGTTCAGGTCCGCGACCAGCTGCTGCACGCCGCGATGCTCGGCGTGCTCCAGCAGGAACCAGGGCAGCGCCACGTGGAAATCCCATTCCCACGGATGCGCGATCTCCCCCCCCATGAACAGCAGCTTCTTGCCGGGCAGCGTCCACATGTAGGTGAACAGCAGCCTGAGGTTCGCCAGCTGCTGCCAGCGGTCGCCGGGCATGCGGCCGAGCAGCGAGCCCTTCAGGTGCACCACCTCGTCATGCGACAGCGGCAGGATGAAATTCTCGCTGTAGGCGTACATCATCGCGAAGGTGAGGTTGTCCTGGTGGTGCTTGCGCCAGATCGGGTCCTTCTTGAAGTAGTTCAGGGTGTCGTGCATCCAGCCCATGTTCCACTTCATCGAGAAACCCAGCCCACCCACGTCCACCGGCCGGCTCACCATCGGCCAGGCGGTTGATTCCTCGGCCATGATCACGGTGCCGGGCGCGCGCGCGTGCGTGACGCTGTTGAGCTGCCGGATGAAGTCGATGGCCTCGAGGTTTTCGCGGCCGCCGTGCCGGTTGGCGACGAAGTTGCCGCCGCGGCCGAAATCCAGGTACAGCATCGAGGCCACCGCGTCCACGCGCAGGCCGTCGAAATGGAAATGCTCCAGCCAGAAGCAGGCCGAGGACAGCAGGAAGCTGCGCACCTCGTTGCGCTCGTAGTTGAAGATGTAGGTGCCCCAGTCCTGATGCTCGCCCTTGCGCGGATCGGCGTATTCGTACAGCGCGGTGCCGTCGAAGCGCGCCAGACCATGCGCGTCGCGCGGGAAATGGCCGGGTACCCAGTCCAGCAGCACGCCCACGCCCTCCTGGTGGCAGCGGTCGATGAAGTACTTCAGGTCGTCGGGCGGGCCATGGCGGCTGGTGGGCGCGAAATAGCCCGTGGTCTGGTAACCCCATGAATCATCGAGCGGATGCTCGGAGACCGGCAGCAGCTCCAGGTGCGTGAAGCCCAGGCGCTTCACGTAGGGGAGCAGCTCGGCGGCCAGTTCCCGGTAGCTGTAGAAGCTGCCGTCGGGATGCCGGTTCCAGGAGCCGGCGTGCACCTCGTAGATGGATAGCGGCGCGTGCAGCCAGTCGTGCCGCGCGCGCTGCTGCATCCAGTCCTGGTCCCACCAGGAATAGATACTGGCGTCGGTGACCAGCGCCGCGGTGGCGGGCCGCCGTTCCATCGCCAGCGCATATGGGTCGGTCTTGACCTCCACCCCGCCGGTATCGCGGTTGCGCAACTCGAACTTGTAGAGCTCGCCGGTGGCGAGGCCCGGCACGAACAGTTCCCACACCCCGCTGGATCCCAGCGAGCGCATCGGCAGGCAGCGCCCGTCCCAGTCGCAGAACGGGCCGACCAGGCTGACCCGCTCGGCATTGGGGGCCCATACCGCGAAGCGCACACCGGCCACGCCGTCGTAGCTGGCCGGGTGTGCGCCCAGCATGCGCCAGGCTTCCAGGTGCAGGCCCGCGGCGAACAGCGCCAGGTCGGCCTCCTGCAGCGTGGGTGCGAAGCTGTAGGGGTCGATGCGCTCGCGCACGTGGCCCTGCTCGCCGGTCCACACGATGCGTGGGTGGGCGGGAACGTCCGCGGCACGCAGCTCGAACAGGTCGGACTGCCCGACGCGGGAGAAGGCGCGGCCGTCGGCCAGCCGCGCCGTGCGGGTGGCGGGAAGGTAGGCCCGCACAACCGTCACGCCATCCGCGGCATGCGGTCCGAGAAAGCCGTGCGGATCGTGATGCCGGCCGGCGGCGATCCTTTCCAGTTCCATTGCAATCGTGTTGCGGGGAATGATGACTGATTCCGTTGGATGTTTCGAAGCTGGGCCGCTGTGGTAAATATAGCGTGCATGGCAAAAACTTCGCGCACTTCCTCGGGGCGCTACGTCAGCCGCCTCACGGGCGGCACGCTGGCGATGATCATGGCGGGGGGCCGGGGCGAACGGCTGCGCGGGCTCACGGAACATCGCTGCAAGCCCGCCACGCCCTTCGGCGGCAAGTTCCGCATCGTGGATTTCGTGCTGTCCAACTGCGTGAATTCCGGCATCCGCCAGATCGCGCTGCTGACGCAGTACAAGGGCCAGTCGCTGATCCAGCACGTGCAGCGCGGCTGGAGCTACCTGCGCGGGGAGTTCGGCGAGTTCATCGACGTGATCCCGGCGCAGCAGCAGGTGGGCCGGCACTGGTACCGCGGCACGGCCGATTGCGTGTACCAGAACCTCGATTACGTGCGCTCGCACCATCCGCGGCACGTGCTGGTGCTGGCCGGCGACCACATCTACAAGATGGATTACGGCCCGATGATCGCCTACCACGTGGAAAAGGGCGCCGACATCACCGTAGGAGTCGTGGAGGTGCCGCTGTCGGACGCGCGGGAGTTCGGCGTGCTGTCGGTCACCGAGTGGAACCGGGTCACGCGCTTCACCGAGAAGCCGCCGTCGCCCGAGCCGATGCCGGGCAACCCGGAAGTGGCGCTGGCTTCCATGGGCATCTACGTGTTCAACACGCAGCTGATGGAGCAGCTGCTGCGGGAAGACTCCACGGATGAAGCCTCCGCGCACGATTTCGGCCGCAACGTCATCCCCAAGGCCATCGAGAAGCTGCAGGTCTTCGCCTATCCCTTCCGCAACGTGCGCACGCGCGCGCAGAACTACTGGCGCGACGTGGGCACGGTCGACGCGTTCTACGAGGCGAACCTGGAGCTGGTGCACGTGTCGCCCGAGCTCAATGTGTACGACGAGGAGTGGCCCATCTGGACCTACCAGGTGCAGCAGCCGCCGGCCAAGTTCGTGCTGGCCGACGAGGGCCGCACCGGCATGGCGGTGAACTCGCTGGTGGCGGGCGGCGCCATCATCTCCGGCGCGGTGATCCGCGAATCGCTGCTGTTCTCCAACGTGCGCGTGGAGGAGCACAGCGTGGTGGAGCGCTCGGTGGTCATGCCGGACGTGCGCATCGGCAAGCACTGCACCATCCGCGACGCCATCCTCGATGAGCATTGCGAGATCCCGGACGGCATGCAGATCGGCGTGGATCCGGTGAGCGACCGCGAGCGCTTCGATGTCACCCCGCGCGGCATCGTGCTGGTGACGCCGGACGCGCTGCACGTGGCGACGGTTGTCCGCTGACGGGATCGCGGTGTCCGACCAGCCCCTGCCCGTCGTGCTGTTCTGGCACATGCACCAGCCGCCCTACCGCGATGCGCTGTCGGGCCGGTACGTGCTGCCGTGGACCTGGCTGCACGCCATCAAGGACTACACCGACATGGCCGCGCACCTGGAGCAGGTGCCGGGCGCGAAGGCAGTGGTCAATTTCACGCCGGTGCTCATCGAGCAGATCGAGGATCTCGCCGCCGCGGTGCATGCGACGCTCGGGACGGGCGCGGCGCTGCCGGACGCGCTGCTCGCCACGCTCAGCGATGCGCCGCTGCCCGCCGATCCGGAGCAGCGGCTGCAGCTGCTCGGCGCCTGCCTGCGCGCCGACCGCGATAACCTGATCCGGCGCCATCCGCCCTTCGCCGGGCTGGCCGACATTGCCGCGACACTGAACGATGCGCGGCGCATCGGCTACGCCTCCGACCAGTTCCTGCACGACCTTTCGGTCTGGTACCACCTCGCCTGGCTCGGCGAATCGGTGCGCCGCACGGATCCGCGCGTGGCGCGGCTCGCCGGCAAGGCGCATGGCTTCGACGCGGCGGACCGGCGCGAACTGCTGCAACTGGTGGGTGAGTTGCTGGCGGGCGTGCTGCCGCGCTTCCGCGCGCTGGCCGATGCCGGCAAGTGCGAGCTGGCGGTGTCGCCGTACAGCCATCCCATCCTGCCGCTGCTGTTTGATTTCGGCGCCGCGCGCGACAGCGAGCCCGCCGCGCCGCTGCCGGCATCGCCGCAGTATCCCGGTGGCGCGGCGCGCGCGGCCTGGCATCTGCAGCGTGCGGTGGAGTGCCACCAGCGCGTGTTCGGCCGCCGCCCGCGCAGCTGCTGGCCATCGGAAGGCGCGGTCAGCGCGCCGGCCGTCGCGGCCATCGAGGCCGCCGGTTTTGACTGCCTCGCAACCAGCGTCAGCGTGCTGCGGCCGTCGCTGGAGCGCTCGGGCATCGCGGTGCCGGAGCAGCAGGCCGGCGCGGAGTGCCTGCTGAACCAGCCCTTCGCGCTGCCCGGCAGCCGGCTGGGCTGTTTCTTCCGCCACGACGGCTACTCGGATCTCATCGGCTTCTCGTACTCGAAATGGCGCGGCGACGATGCGGCGGCGAACCTGGCGCACGAACTGGGCGCCTTCGCCGAGCGCACGGCCGGCAGCGCGGATCGCGTGCTGCTGATCGCACTGGATGGCGAGAACGCCTGGGAGTATTACCCGTACAACGGCTGGTATTTCCTCGAGGCGATGTATGCGCAGCTGGCCGCGCATCCGCGGCTGCGGCTGATGACATTGTCGGAAGTGGTCGATGAGCGGCGCGCCGCCGGCCGGCCACCCGCGGTGCTGCCGCAGCTGCGCGCCGGCAGCTGGGTGTACGGCACGCTGTCCACCTGGATGGGCGATGCCGACAAGAACCGTGGCTGGGACCTGTTGTGCACCGCCAAACGCACCTTCGACGCGGTGGTCGCCGCGGGCACGCTGGATGCCGCCGGGGTGGCACGCGCGCAGCAGCAGCTGGCGGCCTGCGAGGCCTCCGACTGGTTCTGGTGGTTCGGCGATTACAACCCCGCCGCCGCGGTGCGTGATTTCGACGAGCTGTTCCGCCACCAGCTGGCCAGCCTGTACCGCGCGCTGCAGCTGGAGCCGCCGGTCGCGCTCGCCGAGTCCGTCAGCGCCGGCCACGGCGCGCCCGAAGCCGGCGGCGTGATGCGGCGTTCATGAAGCGCGAGCCGGTGCTCGCCCGGCGCCGCGCCGGCGTGCTGCTGCCGGCGGCTTCGCTGCGCGACGGGGAGCGCGGCGCCTTCGGCGATCTCGCGCGCCGCTTCATCGACTGGCTGGCGGAGGCGGGCTTCAGCGTGTGGCAGCTGCTGCCGCTGGTGCCGGTGGACAAGGGCGGCTCGCCCTACTGGGCGCGCGCGGATCGTGCCGGTGACCCGCGGCTCATCGATCCGGATGCGCCCGATCCGGGCGCCGATGGCGATTTCGAACAATGGCGCGCCGAGTCGGCCTCATGGCTCGACGATTACCTGCTGTTCGAGGCGCTGGGCGAGGAGCAGGGGGGCGAGCCATGGTGGCGCTGGCCCGTGCCGCTGCGCGATCGGTCGTTGCCGGCGCTGGCCGCCGCCGCGCGGCGCCTGGCGCCGCGCATCACGCAGCTGGCGCGGCTGCAGTGGCGCTTCGACATGCAGTGGCGCACGCTGCGCCAGCATGCCGCGGCGCGCGGCATCCGCATCTTCGGCGACCTGCCCATCTACGTGGCGCCGGATTCGGTTTCCACCTGGGCCGGCCGGCGCCAGTTCCAGCTCGATTCCGGCGGCCGCGCGCGCGCGGTGGCCGGCGTGCCGCCGGACTACTTTTCCGCCGACGGGCAGCTGTGGGGCAATCCGCTGTACGACTGGAACGCCCAGCGGCGCGACGGTTTCCGCTTCTGGCTGCGGCGCCTCGCGCAGCAGGCCGATCGCTTCGACCTGCTGCGCATCGACCACTTCCGTGCGCTGGAGGCCTATTGGTCGGTGCCGGCCGATGCGACCACCGCGCGCGAGGGACTGTGGCGCAAGGCGCCCGGTGCTGCACTGCTGAAGGCCGTGCAGGCGAAGCTGCCGCAACTGGAACTGGTGGCCGAGGACCTGGGCGTGATCACGCCGGAAGTGATCCACCTGCGCCGTTCCTTCCACCTGCCGGGCATGCGCGTGCTGCAGTTCGGCTTCGACGGCGATGCAGCCAATCCCCACCTGCCGCACCAGCACGAGCCCGACACCATCGTCTACACCGGCACACATGACAACGACACCACCGTGGGCTGGTACGCCACGCTGCCGGAGGGCACGCGCGACCTGGTGCGGCGCTACTTCGGACGCGCCGACCACGAGGTGCCCGACGCGATGATGCGCGCTGCGCTGGCTTCGGTGGCGTGCATGGCGGTGCTGCCGGCGCAGGACCTGCTGAAGCTCGGCGGCGAGGCACGGCTCAACCGCCCCGGTACCGTCGGCGGCAACTGGAACTGGCGCCTGCCACCGCATGCGCTCACGGACGCGATGGCCGCGCGCTGGCGCGACCTCATCCAGCTGCACAACCGGGCGGTGGCATGATCCGGCGGCGCATGGCGGCATTGCTGGCGGCGGCACTGGCCGCGGCATGCGTCTATACGCATCTGCAGCAGCCCGAACTTTCCATCCTGGAGGTCAGCCTGCTGAAAGGCGATTTGCTGCGGCAGGAGCTGCGCGTGCGCATGCGCGTGCACAACCCCAACCAGGTGGAATTGCCGGTGCGCAGCATTACCTGCGATGTGCAACTGAACGGGCATGCGTTCGCGCATGGCGAATCCACCGGCGACTTCGTGGTGCCGGCCAATGGCGACACGGATTTCGATGTCGCGGCCACCGCCAATGCCGCCGGCGCGCTGCTGTCATTGCTGGGCAGCGCCGATCCCGGCAATCCGCAATATCGCATCACCGGCGAGGTGCGGCTGTCATCGGGCCTGCTGCGCAGCGTGCCGTTCGATCGCACCGGCACGCTGCGGCTGCACTGAGCGTCAGCCTCCGGACATCCGGCGATAAAGCGCCACGTAATCGCCCACGCGGCGCTGCCAGGAAAAATCCTCCGCCATCGCGTTCGCCACCAGCTTCTGCCACAGCGGCTTGCGGGCGTACCAGTTGAGCGCCGTCTCCACTCCCCAGGTCACCGCACCTGCGTCGTAGTCGTTGAATGCCACGCCGGTACCCGTGCCTGTCTGCGGGTCGAAGTGCTGCACGGAGTCGGCGAGACCGCCGGTGCGGCGCACGATGGGGATGGTGCCATAGCGCAGGCTGTACATCTGGTTCAGGCCGCAGGGCTCGTACAGCGAGGGCATCAGGAACATGTCGCCGGCCGCCTCGATCCAGTGCGCGTGTTCCTCGCTGTAGCCGGACTGGAAATGCACGCGCGCCGGATACAGCGCGGCCAGCGCGCGAAAGAAGCTCTCGTAGCGCTCCTCGCCGCTGCCCAGCACGGCGCAGCAGAAGTGATGCTTCGCCAGCAGTTGTGGCAGCGCCGCGAGCAGCAGGTCGAAACCCTTCTGCGATGCCAGCCGGCTCACCATGCCGAGCAGCGGCGTGCGCAGCCGCGGCGGCAGCGTCAGGCCCAGGCGCCGTGCGAAGGCGCGCTTGAGCAGCTGCTTGGTGCCGAGGCGGCCGGCATCGAAGTGCTGCGGCAGGAAGCGGTCGGTGCGCGGATCCCACTCCTCGTAGTCGACGCCGTTGAGGATGCCGGTGATGCTGCCGGCGCGGCTGCGCAGCAGGCCGTCCAGTCCATAGCCGTAGGCGGCGGTCTGGATCTCCAGCGCATAGGTGGGGCTTACCGTGCTGATGGCGTCGGCGTGCGCGATGCCCTCGCGCAGCGGGTTTACGCGGCCGGCGGCCAGTTCGCCGCCATCCAGCAGGTGTACGGCGTTGCCGAGCCCGGCGTCGGCGCGCGCCGCGGCGGCGAACACGCCCTGGTAGGCGAGATTGTGGATGGACATCAGGCTGCGCGTGCCCTGGAACAGGCGGTCCCAGGAATATGTGGCCTTCAGCAGCAGCGGTCCGAAGCCGGTGTGCCAGTCATTGCAGTGGAGGATCTGCGGCGCGAAGCCCATGCGCTGGCAGCAGTGGAAGGCGGCGTGCGTCAGCAGGATGAACCGCAGGTGCTCGTCGGGCGCGTTGCCGTAGATGCGCTCGCGGTCGAACAGCTGCGGTGAGTCGATGAGATAGACCATGGCCTGCGAACCGGGCAGGCGCGCGGTCTGCACCGAGAAGCGCAGCGCGTGCGGTCCGAGCTGCAGCGGCACGTCCTGCAGGAAGTCCACCGGCCACATGCTGATGCAC
>Ga0335083_10012363_pt1 | contig 10218 bp, 9 predicted proteins | sample Lox_Sample_42_FD_206716 | JGI IMG/M metagenome (GOLD analysis project Ga0335083, IMG submission 206716) | Soil microbial communities from Loxahatchee National Wildlife Refuge, Florida, United States - Lox_Sample_4.2 | ecosystem: Environmental > Terrestrial > Soil > Wetlands | place: USA: Florida...
GAGAACACCGCCGCGCCGGGGCCACTGCAAGTTGCCGCTCCCACCCAGGTGCCCCCGGCGCCAAAATGCTGTTCCCGCCCAACGGCGGTGCTGCTCACCGGCTGGTCCGCAAACGCATGCCGATCCGCCCGAACTGCCACACGGTCTGCGTACCCTCGCTCGGCACGCGGACGCACCCGTGCGAGGCGGGATACCCGGCCACATCAGAGAACTCGTGCATCGCATGGCCGTCAGCGAAGTACCGTGCCAGCGGCATTCACACCCGGAACGGCGCCGACCAGCTCATCCGCGATTGCCACTGGACCATGTAGTGCCCCACCTGCGTCGGCCACCCCGTCTTCTGGTGGAGACGTGAACGGCACGCAGGACCCGACCGTGAGACGATCAGCAGCACCTGCTGGGTGATATGGACGTCGACCACGGCCTAGGCTTCGTCGCGTGGGTGAGCGCCCGCGCGTCCTCGGCCCGACAATCCCGTCACGAACCAGGCCGCTCCAGCCCTGGAATGCCACCACCGCGTGCCATGTGCGCATGCCGGAATACGCCGTCGACTGCGTTTCCGCGCAGGCAGGTCAGTTGTGCCAGCTCATTCTGCACCGTGCGTACCGGGGATCCCCGAGATCCGAGCCGGAGCGTCGGCGCTGTGGCCGGCGCGGCACGCACCGGTGAGGCTGAGGCGGCAGCCGCACCTCGTCCTCGTCGCGATCTGCGCGCTGTTCCTATGGCAGGCCGTTCGGCGATCGGACGGTGGCGCCGACGATTCGGATGAGAGTGGGTCGGGAGGAGGCGGCTGGGGCCGCGGCGGGCCGACTCCAACCGTGCCCTCCGCGGGACGCCGACCCCGCGTGGTGGCCGGGGTTCGAGATCGAGTTCGCCGCATACGTCAACGGCCATCTCGCCCGGGCGGGATAACCCCGGCCGTTCGCGAGCGGGACGCTCCCGGAGCGCAGACGTCGTCCCAGATCAGGCTCGGGAGCTGTCCAGGTACGGGGCGAGCAGCACCGCGGCCGAACCGCTTGAATCCTCGGCGAGGTTCGTCGGCCTACCACCCGCGGCCGGCGGGCGGTACTCGGCAGGACCGCCGAAAGAGCGCAGTCGTCATCGACGACAACCTCTGAAGTGCGACCGGTCGCCGCTCGACGATCTCGTCCAGCGGACTTCGAGAGCGGGCGCTCGCTTCGATTCCAACCTTGACATGCGGATCGGCATCCTCTCTTCGCACGTGACCGTTGCCGCCATGGTCGTCCCAAGTCGGTGGCCGAGGCCGCGAAGCTCGCCAAGGAAACCCAGCACGGGCCCGAGGGCCCGGTGGCGGCGAACATCTCGTGATCTAGCTCGCGGGTCCGACCGCTCACGACAGAGATACCTGCACTGCGGCGCCAGCCCGGCCCCTGTCGTGCCCGGTCACAACGTTTACATGCAGCTCAGCTGCGAGCCGGTGAGCGCGATCGCTGCGTAGTAACGCGCAGCGCCCCTCGTACTCCGTACCGAGGGCGTAGCGCCGGCCCGGCCGTAGAGTCGGAGGCGATCAAGGACGCGTTTCATGCGACAGACCACCGACCGCCTCGCGCAGCGTCGCGATCTCACGACTGTTGTGCGCGATCGCCATTGGAAGCATCCCGTACTCGGCGCTGTTTACGCCGACGCGCTGATGCTCCACGCCATATCGGTCGACGTCGCCCACGCCGCCGACCCGCGCCATCTGGTGCGCAGGCCGCCGGCGGCCGACCCCTTCGCGCTGCGCGACCCCGATTACATCGCGCGCACGCTCCCCGCGCTGCGCGTGATGGCGGACGTCTGGTTCCGCGCCGAGGTGCGCGGGCTGGAGAAAATCCCGTCGCGCGGACCGGTGCTGCTCGTAGGCAACCACTCGGGCGGCATCCTGATCGCCGACACGTTCATCTTCGCGCAGGCGTTCTACGACCACTTCGGGCCCGAGCGCGCGTTCTTCCAACTCGCACACGACCTCGTGTTCAAGGTGCCCGGCGTCCGGGCCATGCTCACGCCGTACGGGACCGTGCCGGCCTCGCCCGAGAACATGCGCCGAGCGCTCGCACGCGGCGCCGCGCTGCTCGTCTATCCGGGCGGCGACCATGAGACCTACCGGGCCAGTTGGCACTCCGCCGAGATCGACTTCGCCCACCGGACCGGCTTCGTGCGGCTCGCTCTAAAGCACGGCGTGCAAATCGTCCCGGTCGTTTCGATCGGCGGCCAGGAGACGGCGCTGTTCCTCGGCCAGGGCGAGCACATCGCGCGACGGCTGCACCTCCACCGACTGCTGCGGATCGACGTCGCGCCGGTCCAAATCGCTCCGCCGTGGGGTATCACGGTGCTCGACCTCCCGGGACGCCTTCCACTGCCGGCGAAGATCTCGATCGAGGTTCTCTCGCCGATCGACCTGCGCGAGGAACTCGGCGGCGCCGGCGGCGACCCCGAAAAGGGCTACGAGCTCGTCACCGGGCGGATGCAGAACGCACTGCGCGAGCTCGACGAGGCGCGTACGTTGCCGCTGATCGGCTGAGCGGGCGCTCATCGCGCCCGATAGCGCGCGAGCGATGCGACCGGTCCGTTCGAGCTGTGGGAAGTGGCCGGTGTCGTCGAAGATCTCCAGCCGACTGCCCGGTATCTCCCGATGGGCGGCGGATCGATCGTCGCGCGCCGCGAATTCGCCGGCCGCGAGTCTGGCGTCCGCGGACAGCAGGGCGGCCCGCCGGGCGTGAGGAGCTGCTGCTCGGAGAGCGAGTGTTGCGGATCGATGCGAGTGCGCGCGAGTTTACGCGGGCGGCGCGGATCGGAACGGTTACCGCCCGCGGTAGTTCACGCCAAAGCCGCCACGGGGGTCAGTGCCAGCGGAGTGAGCCGGGACTCGCGAGCGCGAGGCAGGTCCCGCACTCCGGGCACGCGGCGTGCTGGATGACCGTGGAACCGTCTAGCCGCGCCCACTGCGCCGCTCGGTGATGGTGATGAGCGCCAGCTTGCGGCTCAACAGCGGATGAAGCGTTGAGCTGAGGACCGCCCTCACCACCGGATTGGCGGTGCGATTGAGACACCGCGAATGGCGGGTTGATCATCCAGCACGGATGCGACGGTATCGCAGTCTGACCGGCACGGTGCGCGATCCATCGCGGACTGCCAGCGGTGGCTCCCGTTCGGCGCATCGCAACGAATTCATACGTCGTTAGGCAGCAACTCGGCAAAGTGAATGCAGGTCTCGCAGACGGCCATCCGACGTGCGTAGTTGAAGGCAGCGTAAGGCGGGGGCGGTGCGGATGCACGTCCTCACGACGCGCGGGACGATCGACGGCGTCGGTGAGAATCCCTGGTCGCTCGATCACAGAGGAGACGGTGCCATGGTCCACGTGAAGGAGGCTTCGAGGCGGTGGATGTATCGCGGCAAGCGTCGGCACCAGGTGGCCAAGCTTCTGAACCGTGTAGACGCTGCGGCCGCGGCGGCGGGAATCGCCCGTACGCGACTAGCCCAGCTCGAGGTCCGCGGACGTCGGACAGGGCGGCGGCTGTCGTTCCCGGTGGTGATTGCCGAGAGCGGGGGCCAGCGGTATCTCGTGGCGATGCTCGGCAATGAGGCGAACTGGGTTCGGAACGTGCGCGCGGCCGAAGGCAAGGCGATGCTGCGGCGTGGTCGGCGTGAGGAGGTCGTTCTCGAAGAGGTAGATCCGAGCATGCGTGCCCCAATCTTGCGGCGCTACCTGGAGGCGGCTCCCGGCGCGCGGGCGCACTTTCCGGTCGATCGGAACGCTCCACTCGCGGAGTTCGAGCAGGTCGCAGACCAATACCCGGTGTTCCGGATCCGTGTCGAGCCGAAAAGCCAAGCAAGCTGACGTCCGACCCGCCGTACGCGCGTGCCGCGAGATCGCCGGGAAGCTGTGCAGCCAGCAACGCCCCCCGGGGCTTTCGGTAGCCGTCCTCACACCCGGAGGCGTCTGGAGCGAAGGGTTTGGATTGGCCGACATCGAAGCGCACAAGCCTGCCGATGCGAACACCGTCTACCTGTGGTTCTCGATGACCAAGCTGATGACCGCGACCGCGGTCGTGCAGCTGGCTGATCGGCGCGAACTTGATCTGGACGGTCCGATTATCGATCTCATTCCGGAGTTCCCCGGGCGCGACGGCGCCAGCCGGGTGACCAGCCGTCACCTGCTGAGCCACAGCGCCGGCCTGGCGAACCCCATCCCAGTTGGATGGGTACGCCGCGCCAACAATCCGGCAGAGAATCTCGAGACCTTCACCGCCCGATTGCTGAAGAAGCACGCGCGCCTACGCGGCGAGCCGGGCACTCGCGCGAGCTACTCAAACCTCGGCTACCTCGTTCTCGGAGAAGTGATCCACGCTGTGAGCGGAGTGCCGTACATCGAGTATGTGCGTACTCAACTGCTCAAGCCGTTGGGCATGACCACGACCGACTTCGTCTACCGCGCGGACATGACGCCGCACGCCGCCACGGGGTATCACCCCAGATTCAACGTCGCGACGCCGTTGCTGCGGCTCATCACCCCGGCCGGCATCTTCGATCATCGCGTCGGCAAGTTCTGGGCGCTATCGCGCTTCTGCGTCCAAGGCGCCCCCTACGGCGGCTTGATCGGCAGCGTCAGCGACGCCGCGCGGTTCCTCGACCTGCACATCGACCCGGGCGCTCATCCCGGCGTCCTCTCCGAACAGGCAACGATCGCAATGCAGCAGACCACCGCCCGCGGACGCAAGCTCGACGTCGGGCTCGGATGGTTCCACCGCCACAGCGACCCACCGAGCGCAGCTCGTTACTGGGAGCACCTCGGCGGTGGCGGTGGGTTCTTCAACATGATGCGCACCTACCCAGAGCTGAAGCTCGGCCTCATTGCAATGGGCAACGCCACCAACTGGGACCACCTCAAACTCGCGGAGATTCACCGCGGCGGCGCTCCGAGCTCTTGAGAGCTTGAACTAGCCGCCGTAGGCGAAGTGCTTTATCTAAGAACGTGATTGCACGCCGACGTCAAACGCGGTCGGCTTGGTCATCGCCACGGTTGGACCGACGAAAATGCCGCGTCCCACCGACACGACCGCGTGGCCCTGCCACCACCTCTCGTCGCGATCGGGAGCACCTGCCGCAGCGCAACATCGTGTCAACCAGGAGCCCGAAGCGCCTGGTTTCCCGGCCGGACGCAACCTGCAGCTAGTTGATAGACCTTGAGTCGTGCCGGACCCCGTTCGGCGGATTCGTTCTTTCCGACACGATGACCCCCTCTTGCACTGTTGGGTCCCGAGATGCAGGCTCGCGCTCGTTCCGGATTCGATTCCGGAAACCATCCTCGCCGCGCGCCCGTTCGTCGCAAGCGACGACGTATGCTCCACCGATCTCGGCGGTTCCCCTTCGCATGCACTGGAGCGACCGTGCCCGCCGGCGCGAACGCCGCACTGTCGGGAGCTCAGTCCGGAGGGGAAGCGGCACGCCCTGTCATGTTGGAGTCCTCGGCAGCATGTACAGAGGGCACACAGCGGACAGGTCGATGCTGCTAGTCGGCGGCCTTACCTCGAGGGACTTCCGCAGACGTGGCGAGCGGAAGTCCTCCGACGCGGCGTCGTAGTTCCCCAGCTCGTCCCGAGGGGAAGCGCGCGCGCATAGGAACCGTTTGGCCGTGTCTTCGGCGTCCTTTCTGCGACGTAGTTGGCTGCTCAGCCGGGGAGGCGATAGCCGCGGGTGCAGGTCGCCGGGACATCGGGCCGCGCGCACGTCCGCAATTTTCCGCAACTGCGGCAAAGCGGGCCCCGCGAGCCGATCGCGCCAGAGGTCCGTAGGGTCAACGACGTGGCGATCCCTGGGATTGGTGAGGGCCGGGGCCTGGGCTGCGCGGGGCGGCGTGCTGCTCTTTGGCAAGACTTGCGGTGTCGCGCGGCTGCGTGCCGTCAGGCCCGACCCGGCGGATGAGGCGACGGTGTTGCTGTGTGGGCTCATCCGTTTGGCATTCGCGCGATCTCCTCGGCCGCGGCGATCAGATCGCCGTCCAGCCGTGGCACCCGGACGTGGCTGCTCAGCTCGGGGGAGGCGCCGGGTCCGCTGAGGTAGAGCGGTGTGATCCGCGCGAGTCGGCGGAGTTCGGTCGCTTGTGTCTTGAGTAGCTCTGGGTGGAACGTGACTATTACGGTGACCGCCGGCCCGGTGGTCTGTGCGGCGTGTGTGACGGTCGAGATTGGCGTGTCGGCCCCCAGGAAGAGGATGCGCCAGCCGTAGGAGCGTAGGAGGAGGCCGAAGGCGAGCAGGCTGATGTCGTGTTGCTCGCCGGGGGCGCATGCGAGCAGCGCGAGCGGCCCGGCTCCGCGGCCCCAGAGCCGTGCGAGTGAGAGCAGCCGACCCCTGATCAGGTTGCTCGCGAAGTGCTCCTGGCTGATGTCGGCTTCACCCTGCTCCCAGCGGCGTCCGACCTCGGTGAGGGCTGGGAGGATCAGGTCGCGCACAAACGCCTCGAGCCCGAACGCACCGAGGCCGTCGTCGAGGGCGGCTTGTACTGCGGCTTCGTCATAGCGGTCGATGGCGCTCAGCAGGTGGGTTCGCGCGGTCTCGATCGGGCCCTGCGGTGGACGGTCGCCCTCGATAGCGACCTGCGCGGCCTGAGCCGCTGACAGCCCTTGGTCGAGCGCGTGGCGCATACGAGCGACCCGCGCGGCGTCCTCTTCGCCGTAGAGCCGAAAGCCTCCGGACGACCGAACCGGGTGGAGCAGCCCGTAGCGCTGCTCCCAGGCGCGGAGCAGCTCGGGGCTGACGCCCACCCGCTGGGCGAACTCCCCGATCCGGTGCGCTCCGCGTCCCGTCGGCACAGTAAAGATTCTACACACTCTAGACAAACACTTGACAGCTACGCGAGTTACTGGCTACATTTGTCGAGGTTATGTATAGGGTCTGTCTATGGTGGATGGGCCGGAAAGGAGACGCAATGAAGACGCTCACGCGCTACGTCGCTATCGCCGCTGTGGCAGCCGTGTCGGTGACGGGGGTCGTCCCGGTAGCTGCCGCGGCGACGAGTTCGCACCGCAACATCGTTCAGACGGCTGCGGCTGCTGGGCAGTTCAAGACGCTGCTCGCGCTGGCGAAGGATGCAGGGTTGGCTGGGACGCTCGAAGGGAAGGGCCCGTTCACGGTGTTTGCCCCAACCGACGCCGCGTTCGCGAAGGTCCCGAAGTCGGTGCTCAACTCACTCAAGCACAATCGCCGTGAGCTTCGTGCGGTTCTGCTCTACCACGTCCTCAAGGGAAAAATCACGGCTGCGAAGCTGGTCAAGCTCCACTCCGTCAAGACCCTGAACGGACAGTCGCTGACCGTCCACGTCAAGAACGGCACGGTCACGGTCGGGGGAGCGACGGTGATCAAGGCGAACATCTCTGCCTCCAACGGGGTGATCCACGTCATCAATCGGGTGCTGATTCCGCGATGACGCCTGTCCAGACCAGAGAGCCGGACGCCGCCCTAGGCGGCGACCGGCTCTCGGCCGGCTCTGCCCCGGGCGCGCGCGTGGGGTTACGCGCGCCGGGAACGCCGGCGGTACGCAACAGCTGCTCCCTGCTCGACACGGTGCTCGACCGCACGGTGATCGGTGGCTACACGAACGTCGGCTATCGGGTTCGCAGCCGTGGCTGGAGCCCACTGCCGCGGATGGAGGGCAAGGTGGTGTTGATCACCGGCGCGACTTCGGGCCTCGGGCTAGCGGCGGCGGACGGCTTCGCCAGTCTCGGGTCCACGGTCTGGCTCGCCGTCCGCAACCGCGAACGCGGCGAGAGGGCTCGGGCAAGGATCCTCGACCACCGGCGAGAAGCGGACGTCCGCGTCGAGTTGTGCGACCTCAGCCGCCTGGCGTCGGTGCGCGAGTTCGCCGAGCGCTTCGCCGCCGAGGCGTCACGTCTCGACGTCCTCGTCAACAACGCTGGCGTCCTGACCCAGGAGCGGGAGCTGTCGGCCGACGGGATCGAGCTCACCGTGGCCACCAACGTGGTCGGGCCGTTCCTGCTCACCCAGCTACTGATCCCGCTGGTCGAGCGCAGCGCCCCTTCGCGGATCGTCAACGTGTCCTCGGGCGGCATGTACACCCAGAAGCTCCGGGTCGACGATCTGCAGAGCGAGCAGGGGGACTTCGACGGGCCTGCGGTGTATGCGAGGACCAAACGCGCGGAAGTCGTCCTGACCGAAATGTGGGCCGGACGGCTGGCCGGCACCGGCGTCGCCGTGCACGCCATGCACCCGGGCTGGGCCGACACCCCAGGAGTCCAGTCCTCGCTCCCCCGCTTCTACCGCGCGACGAGACCGCTGCTCCGCAGTCCGGATCAGGGCGCTGACACGATCGTCTGGTTGGGCGCGGCAGCGGAGCCCGCTCAGAGCTCGGGTGGGTTTTGGCACGACCGCCGTCGTCGCCCCACCCACCTGCTGCCCGGAACCCGGGAAACCGAGGCGGACCGGCGCCGACTGTGGGACGCATGCGTGGCCCTGAGTTCAACCCCTGCCAACTAAAGGAGAAAGCCGTGGCGCGATATCGAGCCAGCATCGACACCAGGTGGACATCCGAGGAGGCGTTTGCGTACCTGAGCGATTTCTCAACGAGCGCTGAGTGGGATCCGGGCGTCGTGGAGGCCGAGCGCGTCGGCGCCGGGGCGGTTGGGGAGGGGACCGAGTTTCGCCTCGTGGCCGAGTTCCTGGGGCGACAGGCACCGCTCACCTACCGCGTCGTCGAATACGAGCCGCCGAGCGCGGTTACGTTCGTGGGCGAGAACGCAACCGTGGTCTCGCGCGACCGCATCACGTTCGAGCCGACCGCCACGGGGACGCGGGTCAGCTACGACGCCGACCTCAGGCTGAAGGGCCTGCTCAGGCTCGCCGATCCGCTCCTCGCTCTGGCCTTCAACCGTGTCGGCGACCGCGCACTCGCCGGGCTGGGCGAGGTGTTGGCACGCCCCGCCCACGGAACGGTCGACACTGCGGCATGAGTGGCCGCGTCCTGGTCACCGGCGCCACCGGGTTCATCGGCGGCATGCTCGCGGCCCGGCTGGCCGCGGACGGCCACCACGTGCGTTGCCTCGTACGACGCGCGGACAGCGCAGGCGCGCAGGCGCTCGAGCGCGCCGGGTTCGAGCTCCACGTGGGTGACGCGCTGCGACCCGAGACCCTGCGTGGGGCCGGGCGCGGGGTCGATGCCGCCTACTACCTGATCCACTCGATGGGCCGCGGCGGACCCAGGGATTTCGCGCCCCGGGAGCGCGCCGCCGCTATGAGCTTTGCCCGCATGGCCCGGGACGAGGGGATCGAGCGCGTCATCTACCTGGGGGGCCTCGGCGATCGGCCCCACTCCGAGCATCTCCGCAGCCGGCACGAGGCGGCGCTGCTGCTCCGCCGCCACGGGCCGCCACTGACCTACTTCCGGGCCGGGATGGTGGTCGGGCCGCAGAGCGAGTCCTACCGGACGCTGCGCTACCTGGTCCAGCGGCTGCCCGCGATGATCGCCCCAGCCTGGCTTCAAAACCCGACCCAGCCGATCGCCGTCGCGGACACCTTGAGCTACCTGGTCAACGCGCTCGAGCTGGATGAGTCGGTCGGTCGGGATGTCCAGATCGGCGGCCCGGACGTCCTCACCTACGCCGAGATGCTCGACCGGATGGCCGAGGTCCTCGGCCTCCCGCACCGCCCCCGCGTCCCCGTGCCGCTGATCACGCCGTGGCTGTCCTCCCTGTGGATCGGGCTGGTCACGCCGGTCGACGCAGGGGTGGCCAGGCCGTTGATCGAGGGCCTGGCCGTGGCGACGGTCGTCAGCGACCCGTCGGGGATGGAGCTGTTTGACGTCGAGCCGATCGGCTTCGAGGAGGCGCTCCGCCGCGCGGTCGCGGGGGACCCCGAACTGGCGGCGGCATGAGGTTCCTGGAGCGTTTGTTCGCGTCGCGAGCCGCCCGGATCGGGATCGTCCTGGTGTGGCTGGTGTTCGGCGGCCTGGGAGGCTCGTTCGCGCAGCGCTTCCAGAACATCCAGAAGAACGAGGAATCGTCGTTCCTGCCCGGCTCCTCGGAGTCCGTGCAGGAGCTGACCCTGGCCAAGCGCTTCCCCTCCGGCGAGCGGTTCACCGCGGTGACGGTCGTCCGCCGCGACGGCGGGCTTGCCCCCGGCGACCTCGCCGCGATCGAGGGAGTCCGCGCCTCCCTCGCCGCGGCTCCCCCGGTCACCGGCTCCCGCGCCGTGCTCGTCCAGGTCTC
>Ga0335083_10012364_pt1 | contig 10218 bp, 10 predicted proteins | sample Lox_Sample_42_FD_206716 | JGI IMG/M metagenome (GOLD analysis project Ga0335083, IMG submission 206716) | Soil microbial communities from Loxahatchee National Wildlife Refuge, Florida, United States - Lox_Sample_4.2 | ecosystem: Environmental > Terrestrial > Soil > Wetlands | place: USA...
GGTTGTTCGCCGGGGCCGGCCTGCCGATCGTGCCGTTTCTCGCGGTGCGGCGCTCGGAATGGGAACGCGATCGCGCGTCGGTGATCAAGGCGGTCAAAAGGAAATTCAAATTTCCCGTGTTTGTGAAGCCGGCGACGCTCGGATCGTCCGTCGGAATGACGCGGGTGAAAGCCGCGCATCAGCTCGGCGCCGCGATCGATACCGCCGCCGAGTTCGGGCTGAAGATTCTCGTCGAGAAGGCCGTGAACGCCCGGGAAATCGAAGTTTCCGTGCTCGGTAATGACGAGGTGAAAGCGTCGATTCCCGGTGAAATCCTGCCGCACCGGGAGTTCTACGACTACGCCGCGAAATATCTGGAGCAGGGAACTCGCCTGCTGATTCCGGCGCCGCTGAAGAAGAAGCAAGTGGCGACGTTCCAGGATTACGCCGTGCGCGCGTTCCAGGCCATCGACGGAACGGGCATGGCGCGCTGCGATTTCTTCCTCGAAAAAAAAACCGGGAAGATTTACATCAACGAGCTCAACACCATCCCCGGTTTCACTTCGATCAGCATGTACCCCAAGATGTGGGAAGCCTCCGGCTTGCCCTACTCGAAGCTGATCGATCGACTGATCGAGCTGGCCTTCGAGCTGCATCGTGAAAAAGCCCGCACGAAATATTCGATCGAACTGCCTGCCGGTGTGGGTGGCGCGCTGGAAGTCTGAGTCGGCGCCTCCTTTCGCTCTCCATCGAAGATTCGGACCTGCTCCCGGCCGCGTCGGGACCCGCTTGACAGCGGGCCGATTTCGTTATTAAACTAACTGGTTAGTTGAAGAATACGCAGGCATTATTTCGAGGAGGGGTGCTATGGAGTACCGCCGGTTGGGAAAGAGTTCGCTGGTGGTTTCGGCGCTGGGGCTTGGGTGCATGGGGATGTCGCAGTCGTATGGGACGCCGGACGACGGGGAGTCGGTGGCGACGCTGAACCATGCGATTGATTGCGGGATCACGCTGCTAGATACGGCGGACATGTATGGCGGGGGGACGAACGAGGAGTTGCTGGCGCCGGTGCTGGCGAAGCGGCGGAACGAGGTGGTGCTGGCGACGAAGTTCGGGAACATGCGCCAGCCGGACGGGCGGTTTCTGGGAGTGAACGGGAAGCCGGAATACGTGCAGTGGGCCTGCGAGGAGAGCCTGAAGCGGCTGAAGATTTCGACGATCGACCTCTATTACCTGCACCGCGTGGATACGAACGTGCCGATCGAGGAGACGGTGGGGGCGATGGCGCGGCTGATCGAACAGGGAAAGGTGCGTTACCTGGGGTTGTCCGAGGCCGGCGCGAAGACGATCCGGCGCGCGCATGCGACGTATCCGATCACAGCGCTGCAAAGCGAGTATTCGCTTTGGACCCGCGATCCGGAGGGTGAAATTCTTTCGACTTGTCGCGAGCTGGGGATTGGGTTTGTCCCGTACAGCCCGCTCGGGCGCGGAATCCTGACCGGGACGGTGAAGAGCGCGGAGTTTGGCCCGAAGGATTTCCGCAGGATTTCACCGCGGTTCCAAGGCGAGAACTTCCAGAAGAACCTGCAGCTGGTCGAGCGGGTGGAGAAGATGGCGACGGAGAAGCGCTGCACCCCGGCCCAGCTGGCGTTGGCGTGGGTGCTGGCGCAGGGCAACGACATCGTCCCGATTCCGGGGACGAAGCGGCGCAAGTATCTCGATCAGAACCTCGGGGCGCTGGATGTGAAATTGACGCCCGAGGAGCTGAAACAGATCGACGGCCTCTTCGCAAAGGGAGCGGCGGTGGGCGCGCGGTATCCCGACGAGTACATGAACCGGTTGGGGGTCTGAAACAACGGTGGCGAGAGGGCGTAGAAAAGTCGAGGATCCGGCAACGGCGCGGAGGATTCTGGCGGCCGCGGAGCAACAGTTCGCGGCGCAGGGGATCGAAGGCGCGCGGACGGACGAGATCGCCACAGCGGCGCACGCTAACAAGGCGATGCTCTACTACTACTTCGGCGATAAACGGCGGCTGCATCGCGCGGTGCTGGAGAATCTGCTGCGGCAGTATCGCAGCGGCGTGCTGGCGCCGGCGAAGAAGGCGGCGCGGCCGCGCGAGCAGTTTTTCACCTACGTGAGCCGCTATTTCGATTTTCTGGCGAGCCACCCGAATTATCCGCGGCTGGTCCAGAGGCAGGCGATGGAAGCGGGCCGGGGATTCGATTGGCTGGCGAAGGAGTTTTTCCGGCCGCTGCACCTGGAGCTGGCGCGCATCGTTCGGGAAGCAATCGACCTTGGCGAATTCCGCAGCGTGGACCCGGATCAGATCGCGCATATGGCGTTGCAGATGACCACGGGGTATTTCGCCGCGGCGGGCATCCTGAGCCGGGTGAAAGGGAAGAACCTGCTGGCGCCAGAAGCGGTGGCGGCGCGGAAGAAAGCGATGATGGATTTTCTAGAGCACGCACTCGAGAGCCGGAGCGGACAAATCAGATGAGCGGAAGCAAGCGGACATTCGTGATCATCGGAATTGTGTTTCTGATCGCGCTGATCTTCTACATTTTCACGACGCCGTGGGAAAAGGAAATGCCGTTGACGGGAATCGTCGACGGCAACGAGGTGATCGTTAGCCCGCAGATCACCGGGCGGATCATCAACCTGACGGTGGACGAAGGCTCGGAGGTCAAGAAGGGCGATCTGATCGCCGAACTCGACCCGAAGGAGCTGGAGGCGAGCCTGGCGGCGGCGAAGGCGAATGTGGCGAGCCTGCAAGCGCAGGTGAGCGAGGCGAATCACAACTACTCGATGACCGAAGACACGACGGGCGCGAGCGTGAAGCAGGCCGAGGCCATGCTGACCTCGACGCGGGCGCAGCTGGATCAGGCCAAGGCCACGGCGTGGCGGGACCAGACGGATTACGACCGGACGCAGAGGCTGTTCGACAGCGGGGTCGCGTCGGCGCAGGACCGCGATCATGCGGATGCGGCGATCAAAGCGTCGCAGGCGAACGTGAAGTCGCTGGAAGACTCGGTGAGCGCGCAGGAAGCCGCGCTGGCGGTGGCGCGTGGGAACCGCAAGCAGGTGCAGGTGCGCGGCAGTGAAGTGGCCACGATGAATGCGCAACTCGAGCAGGCGCGCGCGGCGGCGGCGCAGACGGCAACGCAGCTCGGGTACACGAAGATATACGCGCCGATCGACGGGATCGTGTCCGTGCGCGTGGCGAAACAGGGCGAAGTGGTGGCGCAAGGCTCGCCGATCGTAGTCGTCGTGGATGTGGACCACCTGTGGGTGCGGGCCGACGTGGAGGAAAGCTATATCGACTCTATCAGCTTCAATCAGGTTCTGAAGGTCCGGCTTCCCTCGGGAAATGTGATCGAAGGGCCGGTGTTCTTCAAGGGCGTGGAGAACGATTTTGCGACGCAACGCGACGTGAGCCGCACGAAGCGGGACATCAAGACATTCGCGATCAAGGTAGCGGTACCGAATGAAGGGCGCAGACTGTTTACGGGCATGACCGCGACGGTGCTTTTGCCGCCGAGGAAGGCCAAGAGTGGTTGGCTGGCGAAACTCTAGGCATGAACACGGCGACTAATGCGATTGAGGTTGAGCACATCACGAAGAAGTTCGGCGATTTCGTGGCGGTGAGCGACATCAGTTTCACCGTGCCGCAGCGAGAAATCTTCGGGCTGCTGGGGCCGAACGGGGCAGGGAAGACGACCCTGATTCGCATGTTGACGACGCTCTTGTCCCCCACTTCCGGCACGGCACGGATCGGCGGACACGACATCATCACGGACGCGAACGGTGTGCGATCGACGCTGGGAGTGATTCCCCAGGCGTTCACGTCCGATCCTGAGCTGACGGCCAAGGAAAACATGGCGATTCACGCCAAGCTCTACGGTGTGCCGTCGGAGAAGCGCGATGCGTTGATCGACCAGCTGCTGGAATCGGTCGAACTGCTGAATTTTCGCGACGCGCTGGTGCGCACGTTTTCAGGCGGCATGCGGCGGCGATTGGAGATCGCGCGCGGGCTGGTGCACTCGCCGAAGATCATGTTCCTGGACGAGCCGACGACGGGGCTGGATCCGGTGTCGCGGTCGCATGTGTGGGACATGATTCGAACGCTGCGCGACAAGCAGGAACTGACGATTCTGCTGACGACGCACTACATGGACGAGGCAGACAAGCTCTGCGACCGGATTGCCATCGTCGATCACGGGAAATTAGCGGCGCTGGATACCCCAATGCGACTGAAGGACAGTGTCCCGGGAACCGAGATCGTGGAGGCGGAATTCGAAGCGGCGCCGGCGGATTGGGTCGAGCAACTGCACGGGCTGGCGCACGCCACAGGAGTCTCCGATCGCGAGGGGGCGGTACACATCACGTCGAATGATGGCCCGGCGACCGTAGCTGCCCTGATGGATCTTTCGCGTGCGAAGAAGGTGACGGTGAAGCGCGTGATCGTGCAGACCACGACGCTGGATGACGTGTTCCTGCATTACACGGGTACCGCGCTGCGGGATGCGCCGCAGCGAGCGGCCCATGAGGTTAGCCCGTTTTCTCGCTAGGGACGGAAGGGACTCGGTTCTATGAAGCTTTATCGAGTGAATGCGCTGATCGAGCGGGACATGCGGAAATTCTTTCGCAGTCCGGCGCTGATGCTGAGTTCTCTGATTTTTCCGCTGGTGCAGCTCATCGTGCTGGGGTACGCGTTCGGAGGGAAGATCAAGAACGCGTCGGTCGCGTTCGTGGATGAGGACCATTCGGTCGTGTCTCGGCGGGTGAAGGAGATGTTCAACGGAGTATCAGCGGGGCCGCGCACGCTGAAAGTCATCGACTACGACTCGTTTCCGAAAGCGGTGGACGATCTCCGCGAAGGGTTCGTGAAGGCGGTGATTGACGTGCCGCACGATTTCTCGCGACGCTATTACCAGCATGACCGGCCACGGCTGGTGTTCACGGAAGATAACACGGACCAGTTCATTTCGGGCGCGATGATGCAGAGCGCCCAGGACATGACCGCCGCGCTGAATGCGCCGGACGTAACCGGGCGGTTGGATGCGCAGGTGCAGCTGAATATCGTCGAAGTCTATCCCTACATCGAGTACATCAAGTATTTGCTCGCCGGCTCGACGGCCATGGGAATCTTCATCACCGCCATGATCGGCGGCGGAATCACGTATATCGACGACAAGAATCGCGGGCTGCACGAGGGCTATCTGCTCACGCCCATTCAAAAAACGGAGTTGGTGGCTGGGCTGATCGGTGCGGGGACGATCAAGGCGTTCATGGCTGGTATGTCGCTGACAATTATCGGAGGTCTGATCGCCGGAATCGTGGGCCTATGGCATCCGGCGCGGCTGCTGTATCTGGCGCTGGTGATCCTGGTGGCGTCGCTTTCGATGATCAGCCTGATGTTTCTGGTGATGGTGAGGATCGACGATCCGCTGGTGCCACGCGCAATTTTCGGCGTTCTGAACATGCTGCTGTTCTTCCCGTCCGGCGCGGTTTATCCGACGGAGGCGTTCCCAGCGTGGCTGCGCTGGATTTCCGTGGTCGATCCGTTCACGTACACGGTGCACGCTCTGCGGAATCTGACGCTGAAGAATACCGGCATTGAAGGCATTTACGCCGACGTGCTAATTTTGATTGGGTTTTCAGCGATCATGATTTCGGGTAGTCTCGCGCTCTTCAAGCGCCAGTTGTAGACCAAGGAGATTTCGTGGGTCTTCTAGACGCAACCGAGCCGCATCCGCCGTCGAAAGCGCGGCGATACGTCATCTCGGGCATCGTGCTGGTGTTGCTGGCAGGCGGGGGATTCTGGTGGGTCCTGCGGTATCACGCCGAAAAAGTGGCGGTGTATCACTTCATGAGCGCGGTGGTCGCCGGAGACATGCAGAAGGCATACGGCTTGTGGAGTCCTTCGGAATCATATTCGCTGAAGGACTTCGTTGGTGACTGGGGCACCGATGGATACTACGGGCCGGTGAAGAGCTTCAACGTCACGGGAACCTACCGGCCACCAGGCGGTTCCTCGGGCGTTGTGGTGATTGTGGACGTGAGCCCGTATGTGCCGTTCCCCGAGAAAGATGACTCGTTGAAGCAGAGCAAGACGAAAGAAGTCCGGCTTTGGGTGCAGTTTGCAAACCACGCCGTGCAGTTCCCGCCGCCGCAGTTCGACCATCCTTAGGAAAATTCGCGAGCTATTCGGAATCCTGACGGGCGTCGGAGACGATCATGACGGGAATGTCTCCGCGGACGGGATAGACCCGTTTGCAGGTGGAGCATTTCAGGCCCTGCTGGTCGGGCGTGGGAGCGACAGGCGTCTTGCATTCGGGACAGACGAGAATGTCGAGCAGTTCTTTCGAGACAGTCATGGCTCTTTGGTCCGAGCTGCGAACGTAGTCTAGCAGGAAAACGTCTTAGTGCTGATCGTCATCGGACTCGTCCCTGCTTCGGGGACGCATCTCCGTCCGATACATGACCCGAGGTGGAGTGCAGTGGTCGGAATGCTCCGATTTCGCCACCGGCACTTTGCGCTTCTGCACATCCCTCAGCCAATTGACGAGAGGCTTCAAAGTCTTTTCGTACTGCTTGCGTGATTCCGCGTTCGGAAAGCTGAGATTCTGGAAGCCGTGTTCGCGAGGGACCGTTGCTTCCAGCATGTCCATGTTTTGGATGATTCCGCCGCGCGACTCCGCGTGGATTTCTTGGAAGGACGGATCGTCCATCACCGCTTGCAGCTGCTTCATATTCGCGTCGGGCAGTTGGTCCAGATACACGCGAACATCGGCCGGATCGCCGGAGTTGGATTGAAAGCTTCTCTCAAGCCGGTACTTCCCGTCAGGGAAGACGAGGATGCACACATTCGTCATTCCACTGTAGGGGTCGACCGTCGTCGTCTCCGCGCGAATCAGGAATGAGCGCTCCATGATGGTTTGCGGGAAGGCCAGCCCGGCGGCCAAAAACAGCAGCAAGAGTGTTCGCATGCGCGGATTAAACCACGAAAGAAGGCGTAGCGCCAGAATGACGTACACGAGTGATTATAGGAGGGAGCAATCAGCCGGCGGCGACTTCGCCAAGGCGGGTGACGCGGAGGGTAAGCCGGCCCCTCCATTCGGCGCCGGAGGCCAGGTCGACGGGCCAGATCGCGGCGATCTGCGAGCCTTGGTAGATGCGCTCGAAGCCGTCTTCGGACTCGGAGACGGTCTCGATAGGGGCGATCCAGAACTCGCGGGCATCGGGAGCGTCCAGAGCCACTCCAGCCTTTTGCCACTCGTCAACCACACGCAGGGCCGCGCCCGGCGCTACGGCGGAATAACGAAGCTGGTGGCGGCCGCCGCCAACTTCGAAGTAACGGTTCGGCTCGGCGGGCGCGAGGAAGTTGACGATGGCCTCAAGGCCGATGCTCGCGGACGCGTCACCCGGGCCCGCGCGACGAACGGTGACATTGCAGGTCGCATCGAAACCGGCCGGGGCGGGCGCGAAGGCGATCTCTTTCCGCACTAGCCAGTTCTCGGAATCCTGCGATTCCAGAGTGACGCTGGAATTCGACGATCCGGTGATGCGGTAGCGGCCCCCGGCGAGCGTGCCGTCCTCGTTCAGTCGCAGCGTGGCGTATTCTTCCTGGGTTCTTTCACGCGCAAACAGCAGCAGGCGGAAAGAATTCCGCGCCCAGCGGTCGTAATGCAGAAACCGGTCGAGCCCTTCCTCTTTGGCGCGCGCCTGATCGTGGATTGACAGGGTTTCCTGAGAGCGATTTGCTGAAAGGTCGCGCAGCTTGGCGTGATAGCTCTCCGGGCGGCGGGCAATGGAGTTGATCAGCGTAATGTTCGCCGGGCGAAAGTCGAGAGCGGCCACCGTGCCGCCGTCATCGGGCACCACGAGCGCGGCGTAACGGTCAGAGGTGAGATAGATTTCGTCGCGTCCGTCGGCATTGAAGTCAATGACCTCGGCGCGCGCGAATTGTTTCTTGTGATGCGCGAGCGTGTCGGCGATCGTTTCGGCTTCCGCGAGGGCGTTCCAGTTGGCGGTGCGCAAATGCGGGGAATAGAGTCCGCCAAAAACGCCATGCCAGTAGGGGTCGTTGCACTGGCCTCGCAGCAGTTGCGTCATGGCGTCCTGCGTGGCCCGCTTGAAGGAGCGGTCGAACCGGCGGCTGCGCTTCAGGCGGTGGACTTTTCCCGAGACGTGCAGCATTTTCTTGTGCAGCAGATTCGATTCGGAGTACTTGGTGAAGAATCCCCGCCAAATTCCACCTCGCAGAAAAGTCAGCACGTCATCGCGCGAAGAAAACTGCTCGAGCAGGTGATGGTAGCGGCCGCGAGCGGGTGTGGCGAGGGACCATTCCATCATTTCCGTGTAGGAAGCAGTGGGAAGGTCCGCGCGGCCCAGGGGCGCGCGGGCGGCCACCGCCTCGGACGGAGTAGAACTGGCCAGCCAGCCGGAATTGTTCTCGATCTCCGTGAAGAAGCGGTCGAGCCAGCCGTCTTGATAGCAGTGCTTGTGCGTTCCGGGCCATACGCCGAACTTTTCCAGATCGTCGCCCATGGCGGCGAACCCGCCCGGGTGGCGTTCGGCCGCGCCGCGCAGGAAATCGGTCGTTTCGCGAACGTCGCGGAACGGAATCAGGTAGCGCAACGCCTTCAGGCCCGGTAAGAGTTTCACCACATGGCCGAGATCCTCGGCCACGTAGTAGCCGAAGAGCTGCTCGAGTTCGAAGCCGGCACCGAGGAAATGATTGTCGTCAACGAGCGTGTAGCCAACCTCGGCGGCCGCCAGCGAGGAGGGAAGCTGCGGCTCCCAGACCCGCTCGGCAAGCCAGGCGCCTCGCGGGTGGGTCTTGAAGCGCTTCTCCACGAAGGCAGCGAGACGCGCGATCTGCTCGAGTCGGTCTTGCGGAGGAATCGTTACCAGAATCGGCTCGTAGAATCCGCCGCCGACGATTTCGATCTGGCCCCTGTCGCACATTTCGCGCAGGCGGTCGAAGTATTCCGGATGGGCCCGATCGATCCATTCGAGAAGCGGTCCCGTGTAGTGCAGGCCGAGGCGGACGGCGGGGTGACGCGAGAGCACGTCGATGAACGGGAGGTAGGAATCTCGATAGGCGCGTTCGAGCACATCGTCGAAATTTCCGACGGGTTGGTGCGCATGGATCAGGAGGACGAGTTCGAACTTGGGCACTCGGAACCTCTGGAATGCTTTTCAGGATAACCCGAATTAGGCGGCCGGACCGGCTGAGAGTTTGGATTTAATCGATAAGCGTCGCTAACAGTACACGGCGGAGCGCACCACCGCGGCGCCGGCGAGTTCCGTGAGGCGTTCACGGAGTCGCATCAACACCGATTCGATAGACGCCGTCGGCGCGCCCGAGGGTACGTAAATGACGACAAGGATGTCGCGCGCGGATTCCGTAACCATGCTTCGAGTGGAGTCGCTGATGGGGCTGCCGAAGGGGCCGTCGGGATCGGCGAGGACCGGGCGGCCCTCGAGGTGCCAAACACGCTTACCGATGCCCTCGTAGTGCTCTCCCGCCGCCCCGTGGCGGAACACAATGGGCGGGCGAATTCGGGCGCGGTCGTAACAGCCGAGCGGCCAGCCGGTTTCGATGGAAATAATGTTACCGATGTCGACCACGTTGGAGACGCGGTACAGCCCTTTGCCCTGAACCACGCGGCGGAGCAGCGCTTCGGAAGACGGCCGGTACTTGGATGGATCCATGTCCCAGGCGCGGAACATGGCGCGGACGGCGCGAGTCGGTTCGGCATCGGCGAGCGTTTCGACAGTGAACTCCCGAAGTTTGCGATTGCAAACGTCCTCGAGCAGACGAGCTAGCCGATCGTCCGCCGTCGCGACGCGGACGGTATCAGCCTCGAGCACCGCGAGCTTCACGCCAGGCAGTTCGATCTTGATTTCCACGGTCTTTCGCTACTTTCCGGGCTGATATGATCGCATGTGCGATGGCGGAGAAGTCACAATTCCAGCGGGGCATCGAGCTTTTCAACGCGGGCAAGTTTTTCGAGGCCCACGAAGCCTGGGAAGAGATTTGGCTTGCGGCGAGCGAGCCCGAAAAGACCTTCTTGCAAGGACTAATCCAGATCTCTGCTGCGTTTCACCATCGGTGGCGCGGGAATCGACAGGGGATGGAGTCACTGCTCCAGGCAGGGCTGGCAAAACTGGCGCCGTTCTCGGACGGCTATCGAGGGATAGATCTGTCGAAGCTGCGCGTGGACGCCAAGG
>Ga0335083_10012366_pt1 | contig 10216 bp, 9 predicted proteins | sample Lox_Sample_42_FD_206716 | JGI IMG/M metagenome (GOLD analysis project Ga0335083, IMG submission 206716) | Soil microbial communities from Loxahatchee National Wildlife Refuge, Florida, United States - Lox_Sample_4.2 | ecosystem: Environmental > Terrestrial > Soil > Wetlands | place: USA: Florida...
CCAGGGAAATTCAGCGGGGCGGGAGATTGTTCGGTTGCACCACGACGAATTCGTCGAGCGGCGCGCGCTCGCTGTGAAGAGCGTTAACGGCCGCGGAGTCATCGGCGTGGCCGAGCGCCATGCCGCAGAACACCATCTCGTTTTCCGGCAGGTTCAGATATTCGCGAAGCACGCGATGCCACACCGCCCACGCTTCCTGCGGACAGGTGTGCAATCCCTCCTCGCGCGCCAAGAGCATAATGGATTGCAGGAACATGCCGACATCGGCCCATTGGCCCTGCTGCATCTGGCGGTCGACAGTGAAGATCATGCCCACCGGTGCGCCGAAGAATTCCCAGTTGCGGGCGAAGGATTTCGCGCGCGTGAGTTTCTCCTCGCGCGGGATGCCGAGCAGCGCATACATCTGCTCGCCGACGCGGAAGCGTCGCGTGCGATAGGGCTCGGTCAGATCCGTCGGATAGATGAGATATTCCGGCGGCTCGCCCATGGGATGCTTGTGCCGCGCTTCGGCGACGCGCTTGACCAGTTCGTCGCGTGCGCCGCCGGCGACGACATACACCTTCCACGGCTGCAAGTTTCCGCCCGACGGCGCGCGGGCAGCCCGTTCGAGAATGCGCAGCACCGTTTCCATCGGCACCGGATCGGGCTTGAACGCGCGGATGGATTTTCGCGTGGCGAGCGCTTCACTGACGTTCATTGCAGGCTCACGAATGGCTGTTCGCCGCCAGTGTGCAGGCGCGCGAGGGCCGGTGCAATTCCTGGCTGAAGACATGGAACTTTCACGTTCCGGTTGTGCCTGCGATCCGCCTTCTCTAAGCTTCGGCGGCCGTTACGGGGAAATAGGACATGCGCGCAGCCAGCTCTCTGGTCTTTGTCTCCACCTTTCTGCTTTCGGCAACGCCGGCGCCGGCACACGAGCTCACCAATGGCCGCATCACCGCGGAATTTGCGACCGGCGGCAGCAAGACGATGGATCGCCTCGACTCGCTGACCTGGATCAACAGCGACGGCGTGCAATCGGCCAATCTCGTCGCGGCGGGCGGACCGACCGATTGCGGAGACCCGCAGGAATTCTTCGGCGAATCCTACAGCGACAGCGATTCGTTTCTCATGCTGATGGTGGTGGCCGGCGCGAGCGCGAAGTGGAACCAGGCCAACGACACCTCCGGCACGTCGAAGACCACGGGGAAAGACACCTGCTTCACGCTCAGCGGCAAGACGACGACCGCCTATTCGCTCGACGTGGCCGACACGAAGGTGAGCGAGATGACGATCAGGCGCGCCTTCACCTTCACCGCCGACGCCAACCTGAATTTGCGCGCCTATGCGGCGCGCCTGCCCAACACGATCTATTCGACGGTGCTCTATCCCGACAGCACCGGCGCGGTGCAGAGCGTTGACGTGTTCAACTGCGGAGCCTTGCCCAGTTGCGAGATTTCGGACTGGAACGGCATCTGGTTCGCCGATGATGACGGCCATGGCAACGGCATGGTGATGATCCGCGACAAGGTTTCGACATGGCCGGCGATACTCGGCATCGACTACGATTCCTTCTCCAGCTCGAACGTCACGTCGATGGTGCTGATGCGGCCGTCGGACGGATGGACCGGCAAGAAGGTGGTGGAGACCGAGCATATGTGCTTCTACGACGCCAAATCCTGGCCGGCGAAGAAGCGCAACGCGGGCAAACTGCCGGTCGGCTGCGCGGCGAAGACGCCTTAGGGACTTGCGCAGGCGAGGGCCGCCGCCCGCAAGCGCCCGTAATCCAGCATTGCGCCGATCAGCGGATTGTCGGGTGGCAATGCGCTGACGGCATCGGCAAGCGCGACCTCGTCCGCCTTCGTGTAGGCCGCAACCGGCGGGCAGACGCTCACCGGCTGCGCGGCCGGCTCCGACGCACAGGCCGAAAGAAGCAGCGCGAGCGCTACCGCCAAACCGATGCGCATCAGAATTCTCCATCTCTCAGGGATTGCACGAGCTGCGCTTCAGTGGATGGCGACGCGGCTTCGGCGCGCGCCTCGGCCGCCGCCGTCGGAGCGCAGCGCTGGATGTTCTCCGCCATCACGCGACCGGTGATGAACGACAGCGCTTCGTTGCCGATCCATTTCAGGATCAGCGGCAGAAGTGCTGTGGCGATCTTTTCGATCGCCGTGATGAGCAGGCTTCCCATGGTTTGCTCCATAGGGACAAGATTGTTGAAGCGGAATCTGCCCTCTCCCCTTGTGGGAGAGGGCGACGAACCGAAGGTTCGGCGGGTGAGGGGTTGTCGGAAGTCAGAAATCGGAGGTCGGAACTCAGCACGCGTGTTTGAACAATCAGGTCTGAGGTCTGAATTCTGGCATTCGATTTCTGAAGAACCCCTCACCCGGCGCATGCGCGCCGCCCTCTCCCACAAGGGGAGAGGGCAAGAGGTCAGTTCGCGTTGGCTTGCGCGATGGATTGCGCGGTGAGGTAGGCCTGCTGCACGGCCATCTGCGCGGTCTGCTGCAGCACGCTCTTGCCGCCGGACTCCACCTGCTGCACGACGGAATCGACCGCGTTGCCGAATTTCTCGCGGCCGCTGACGAGCGATCCGGCCTGCGTCAGCACCGCGTTCATGGCGATCTCCGCAAGATCGGCGAGTGCGATTTCGGCATCGTGCTCGACCTGGGGCAGGAAATCGGACGCGAAGGCGAGGATCCTGTCCTTCACGCTTTGCGCGAACGCCTCGAGCCTGGCGAGGAACAGCTGGACGGGGTTGGTGGTGGTTGAGTCAGTCATGGTCTTCTCCTTGGGTTGAGTGGGACCGTTCGCGAGGGGACAGCGCGCCCCGCGCGTTCGGCTTTCGGTGAATTGTTTGTTTTGTTCGGCGAAATTTCCCGGCGCGATCGGCCCGGGGTGAATTGTTCGTTTTGTTCGGCGATGCGGCCGGCGAACGCCCGAGCGCGGCGGCTATGTGGCATCCATTCCAATCGCTTGAGCGTGGGTTAAATCGGGCCGATGGTCACGATGCAGGAATCGACGGCGAGATGCTTTGTTGGCATAGTTGATTCTCCATTCTCGGTTCCGACGGGCTCCGTGTCTGACACTCCTTCGCCGGTGCGATTTATGTTGCTCATGCCCTGGGGGCGCGTTGGCAGTAATTTGCTGTTCGCAATAATCCGTCAGTCAGCACAGAGCATGAAGCTGGCTAACGAGTCGCTGAATGCAATTAAGGATGGCGAAGGCCAACTCGAGTGGCTGCGGCAGTTCTATCGCGACCGCAGCGCGAGATATATTGGGTCGAAACAGAACGTCCGGACGATCGTAAACATAAGAGCCGTTAAGGCCTTTCTGCTACGGCACAATGTGCGTGTCGTGCGTCTTCGGCGAAAGGACTTGGTAAGGGCTGCTATCTCTCAAGTGCGCGCCGAACTCTATGCAGCGAAAATGCAGGAGGAAACAGGCAAGCCGACTTGGGGTGTTCGTAAGGGCGAAACACCGCTTGGCCGCACGTATATCGATCCGACGACATTTGCGCAGCGCTTGAAAGCGATGGCGGGGACAGATGAGACGCTGATGGCTGCATTCGAACAAAACGAAGTTCTCGACATCGATTATGAGCAGTTGAACGACGACCTCGATGCCACTGTCAGGGCCGTGCGCGAGCACATCTGTCTGCCGCAAGTGAAATACACGCTGCCCTTCATTAAGGCGACGCCAGATGACCTTTCCGAAGCAGTAGAGAATCTCGACGAGTTACGTGTGCAACTCCGTGGAACTCCGTTCGAATCTCAAATTTAGATTTGACGTCCGATAACGCCGCACATGAACTTAAGATAATCATCGGCCACGATTTCATTGAATTCGGACCTATAGTGGCCGGAGTCAGGGATCATCGCTGTCGGCACAGTATGACGTTGCACCAACGATGCCGGATCGTAGAGAGGCAAGCCTACGTTGATCGCTGCCTTTTTGACATCGGCCCTGAACCCAGTTGGCCAGTCGATGGCACGCCCGTCGGGCATATAGCGGAAATTGTAGAGCACGACAGCAACTGGTAGGCCCATGAGCGCTCGGACCAGCCGCATGCGTTCGGAAATCTCATCCGCTCCTGCGCGGCGCGTCTGCATCTCTGCGATTAGGTCGAGTACCGTCTGATTGCTATAACCTGAACTCTTCAGATCAGTGACGAGACGGTCTGCCGCTGACTCTCGCTCCACGTGATCCAACTTTTGCGCAACGGCAATCCACCTCGAAACGGCCTTCGCGGTGTCCGCTCCTAGATGGCCAAACTCTTTTCGTAGAAACACTCGCAGCCGATTTTGATTTAGAAATAGGCCCCTATAAACGAACTCAATTGGGGTGCTCATTTCGAGCATGACGATGTCGGCGGTCGACAGGACTCGTGCGGCGTCGGGGTGCGCAGCATTTGGCGCTCCGCCATAGCACACGTCATCGATGGGATACGGAATAGAAAGGTCGCCGCGCGCTATGAGCGCCAATTGAAGCGCCGACCCTGGCGAAAACGAAAGAGGCCATTGTGTGAACCCCATGCGGGGCAGCACAGACACTGCTACGTTGCGCTTCCGAAGCCGAATAAGGGGTATGGTAACCGAACACGACGCAATCGGAACTACGCGGATTGGTCGTTGCTTTTTGTCCGGCTCCATCATTCGCAACATGGCAATTTGTTCCGGACATCGCAATCTCAGAAATTGCTCGTTATGCGAACTTCGCCGCGTGCGCCGTTGCCGCCGGTACCGGAGTTGTGACCGTTGACGCTCGCGCCACCGCCACCGCCAGCGCCGCCAGGTGCAGCACCATCGCCGCCGTTCTGCGCATTGGCAGATGTACTGGCGCCGCCACCACCACCGCCTCCGCCCCCCATTTGATTGTCTGTGCTACTGATAGCGTTTCCGGGTGATCCCGCAACATCAGCTGCACCACCTGCTCCGCCGCTCGCTACTGTAGTCGAGTACGTGCTGCCGGCACCGCCGGTCCCGCCCAATTGCGAGGCATCGCTCGTTGTGATTCCACCGCCCGCCGCGCCACCGCCAGTGACTCCGGAAAATCCGTTTCCAGCTCCGGCCGCAATCGAGGTCGTGCCGCCGGGTCCGGAGTTGCCCTCGTTCGCTTGCGTAGTGTTGTTAGGTCCGGACGCGGAGGCGCTCGTTCCGCCAGCCCCCGCGCCTGCAGAAACGGCCGCCCGCAGATGAGCGCCAAAAATCGATGCGCCGCCGTTCGCTCCAGCATTCCCGTTCGTGTTGTCGGTGGTTTGCGCCGCGCCGCCAGAACCGCCGGCGCCCACCGTCACGGTTTCGCTGGCCGACAATGCGCTCGCGTTGAAATTCCGCCGCGTGACCGTGCCGCCCTGTCCGCCATTGCCGCCGGCGCGCGCGCTTCCCGCCGCGCCTCTGCGGCCCGATCCGCCGCCGCTTCCGCCCGAGAAGCAGAACACCTCCGCATGCTTGAGCAGAGGCGGCTTCGTCCACGTGCCGGATGTGGTGAACACATCGGTGAACGGCGCGATGGATGCGCGCAACGCGATCCACGCGCCGTCCCAGAACGCGAACATCGCTTCGTCGCATGGCGCCGACAGCCAGGCCATGTCGTTGCCGCCGGAATCCTTCACGGTGACGCGGTTGGCGCTCCCATCCTTCTTGCGCACGATCACCCAGTCATCGGCATCGGCCGTCGCCGGCAGCGTGACGGCGAACGCAGCCCCGCTCGCATCGGCGCGCACATTGCGGCCGAGATGGGTGGCGCCGAGTGTCGTCGCCGCGCTGATGTCGATGTGCTTCAGCAGCACGCTGCCGGTGTTGCGGTTGAGGACGAGGGATTCGTAGAACGTGGATCCGTCCGGCGAGACCTTGACGTGGAAATTGTCGTCGCCGGTCAGGCCCAATTCGGCGCGGGCCGACGATGCCGTCTGATAGAGGAGCGATGCGGTATCGCCGGCGCTCGCCTTGTTCAGCTTCACCTGCGTTCCGGCGCCGATGTTGTTGAACAACACGGCGGCCGATGCGACGGAGAGCTTGTTCGTGGAATCGGCGCTCGCGTTGACGCCGAGCATCGGCAGATTCTCGAGCGGCACGACGGAAGCGAAATCCGCCCACGCCGATCCGTTGTAGAAGATGAGTTTGGCTTCGTCGGCGACATACGCCGCGAGCCCTTCGAACGGCGCATAGAAGCGCCAGGCGCCATCGATGGCATAGGCGAGTTTGTTGTCCTGCCCCGTCCATTCGCCGGTGCCCGTGGCCTTGACGAGATAGGTGTCGCCATCGCCGGGCGTGGACGGCGGCGTGCTGAGATCGCGATCGAGGATGGTGGTGGCGATCAGTGCGTCGAGTTCGAGCAGCGCTTCATTGTGGGTGACGTGCTTCTGCGATTGCGCAGCCGCCAGCAGCGGCAACGCCGACCGCGGCGTTGTGTCGGACATGGGTTGAATCTCCGTGTTATGGTTCTCCCCCGCAAAGCGGGGGAGGAACCTCCTAACTGAATTCCACTTCCCCCATCTTTCCCACACCGCGGCCGAAGGTGGAGGAAGGCCGATACACCGTGAAGCGGAACGGCGACGGCAGGCCGGACGGGAAATCGGTTGCGATGTCGGCTGCGGCGTGGGTCAGCGACGGCGACGAGACCGCGCCGCCGCTTCTACTTCGCCAGTTCGAAGATGACTCCGTACTGATTCTCGACATCGCCGAGAAAGGTCGTGCCGAAGATGTTGCCGCTGGCGTCGAGTGCGACGCCGCCGACCGGAGAACACGGCCCCGTATCGCAGTCGAAGGCGTGCAATATCGTATAGGTGCCGTCGGGCGCCAGCTTGAAGACGACGCCGCCCAGCGACGGTCCGCCATCGTAGGTCGTGCCGTAGAGATTGCCCTGCGCATCCATCGCCAGCGTGCCCCATCTGGGGTGCGCGCCCTCGTCCCACGTGAGATTGTGCAGCACCGTCTCCGTGCCGTCTTCGCTCACCTTGTAGATCACGCCCATATCGTCGGTGCCGCCGGTGTTCGTGTCGCCGTAGAAATTGCCAAGGCTGTCCTCGACCAGGCCGCCTTCCGGATTGGCGCCGGTCTTGGGATTGTGGAAGCCGTAGACGATCGTGACATGGCCTTTCATGTCGGTCTTGTAGACGGTGCCGTAGTATCTTCCCGAATAGAAAGGCGTGGTGCCGTACATATAGCCGTCCTCGCCGAAGATCAGGCCGGCCATCGGGAAAGCCAGACCCTGCCGGCCGTTGAACTGATGGATCAGATGGAGTTGGCCCGCCCTGTCGATGCGGTAGATCGTGCCGCAATAGATTCCCACGATCCGGCAGACGTGATGGCCGCCATTCCCGGTCGTGCCGAATAGGTTGCCACGCGAGTCCAGGATCGGGGGGCCGTAGGGACCGCCCCCATCCTTGTTGTCCCATTCGTAGTAGTAGAAGGAATGGAGCACCGTCTCGGTTGCATCCGGCGCGATCTTGAACACAGTCCCGGCGCCGTAGACGTTTCCTTCCGAGCCGCAGAGCAAAGTCGTGCCGTAGAAGTTGCCTTGGCCGTCCTGCATCAGCCCGCCCTTCGGAGCGCAGCCGTCGCCATAGTCGCCGCCACGGAAATTGTAGAAGTAGCTTACATCGCCGTTCGGCGTCACCCGATAGACGGTGCCGAATCCATAGGCGCCGCCGAATTCCGTGGTGCCGTAGATGTTGCCGTCCTGACCGAGCAGCGGCGTCCCCATCGGGGTGGCGCCGTCTCCGCCCGAATTGGTGAAGACGTGAATGAGTTTGTAGGTATAGGCCTGCGCGACGCACGGCGCCGCAAGAAGCGCAGCCGCAAGCAGGCCGAACGAAACTTTGCTACGGATCTGTTGATACATTTGTCGCCTCCCCCGAGCCGGTCAAATGCAGCCTTCCGCCCGCAAGGGTAGTCCTATGCGGACCTGTTGCAACACCGATGATCGAATTGCACGCCAATGTGACGTGTGTACAGAAGTGTCGCGACGTGGGTTAAAGCGCTCACACCCGCACGCTCCCCTCCCCTGCCGCGCCGCGGCCAATCGTGGCCGAGAGCTGGTAGGCGCGGAAGCGGAACGGAGAAGAAACACCGGAGGGGAAATCGCTCGCAATCTCTGCCGCTGTATAAAGAAGCGATGACGAAGCTTGCGACGCGAAGGTTCGGATCACAGCGCCGCCTGCATCGAGGATTTCCACGTCGTAGCGTTCCGACGATTCGCTCATCGGGATGTCCACCTGATCCCAGCTGTCGCTGGTCGGATCGCGGTCGCGCCGGATCCACGAGAGAAGCAGGTCGCCGGTGCCGGAATGGACCGCGCGCAACTGCACCGGCGACAACGGCCGCAAGCCGATGCCGGCGAACTGCAGCGCTGTCTCCTGATAGGACGGATCGGAAATGGGCTTGCCTTGCGGCCCGTAGAAATAGTGGAACGGCAACGCGTATTCGCTTTGCGCCAGGCCCAGCTGCACCAGCGCGCCGTCGAGCAGCACCACGCGCGCGCCGGCCGGCACGGGCGCGCGCATCGCCCTTTCCGTTCCCGCCTGCCCGCGCAGCAATCGCGTGAGCGTCCATTGTCCGGGCCCGGAGAGCTCGGCGTTGGCGAACTGCACCACTTCCCATTCGCCGTCGGCGTTCTCAATCGCCAACGCATTGGCGCCGCCGAGCACCGAGATGTCATCGAGTGACGCCAGCGAAGAGCCGTCGTACAATTCGATGTTCAGTTCATTCGCTTCGTCCCAGCGCCACGAAGGCCCTGCGAAGAAGTCCGCAAGGGTTTCGCCGATGGTCGCCGGTTTGGTGAGCGTCGTGTCGAGCACGAAGTTGGACTCGCTCGCGCTGCGCAACACCAGCACCGATCCCGGCCACGGTGCCGCGAACGCCGCAGCGAACGCATCCCATTGCTTCTGGTCTTCCGTGAGCCACGGCAGATCGAGAAATGCGACGAGCGCGCGCCCGCTCGCCGTCAGCGATTGCATGGCGCCCGCGCCGCGCTGCGGCCCGACGATCGCTTCGTAGATCGATGGATCGGTGGCGACGGCGTGGGCGGCGCGGGCGCCCGTGTCGTCGATTTCCGTCAAGCGCAACCGCCGCGTGCGCCCACCGGCGGTGAGCTCCACTTCGTCCGTGGGATCGAGCGCCAGCTTCGACGGCGCAAGCGAGAACGTGGCCTGCTCGCGCATCACCCATGCGTCCTGAATCAGTCGTTCGGCGATGCCGATCGCCGTTCCCTGATCGGTGACCAGCGGCAATCCGGTTTGCGTCACGCGTTCCGATTGTCCGATCAGCCGCCGCGATTCGGCGACTGCCTGCCGGTAGTCAGCGTCGACATCGATGTAGGAAATCCGCGCATCGGTCGGCAGATCGGTTTCCTGTGCACGCGTGAGCGAGAAGCCGAAACTCGCTTCGCCGTCCGGAATGACAAGATCGGTTTCGGCAAGCGCCAGCGGATTGGGCCGGCCGCGCGAAACGAATTTGATCTCGCCTTCGCTCTCCGCCGCGTCGAAGAAGTACGCGATGCTGAGCGGCGCCAGTGCATCGCGCGGGCTCATCGTGTCGGTGATGGCGTAGCCGGTGACAATGCCTTCGATATCCGACACATCGATATCGCCGAAGCCCGCATCCTCGCAGATCGCCGTGACGAGATCGGGCAGCTGCACGGCGCCGAGACGGCCGTTCAGCCAATGGCCGAGCGAGTAGTTGGCCGCATCGCCCCACACATCGCTGCGCGCCGGAAAGAACGGGAATGGCCGCGCGTCCCACGCCCAGGCGTAGATGTTGTTCGTATCCACCATCGCCTCGCCGTACACGGTGGACGACGGGTTGTTCGAAGGCATCGCCCAGAATTTCAGATGCGCCTCGAGGAAGCGGCGCTGGATGAGATCGTCGCGCTGGCCGTTGGAATAGTAGGGCAGCGCGCTTTCGCTCGACTTCGGATCGAAGAACACATTCGGCTCGTTGGATCCCTTGTCGACCGCCGGGCAACCGAGTTCCGTGAACCAGATCGGTTTGCTCTGCGGCACCCAGGCAGTTGGCGATCCGCTTTCCGTTCCATCGGCGCGGTCGACATGCGCATTGCTCCACCAACCCCACATATCCTTGGCGCGCCACACCCACGGCTTGCCGAGCCCATCGGTGATATCGGTGCGGATTTGCGCATCGCGATCGGTAGCGCTCGCGTAATACCAATCGTAATCCTCGCCGCCATTGATGTTGGCCGTGAGATAGGCCGCATCGTGAATATCGGTCGGGCCGTT
>Ga0335083_10012368_pt1 | contig 10215 bp, 9 predicted proteins | sample Lox_Sample_42_FD_206716 | JGI IMG/M metagenome (GOLD analysis project Ga0335083, IMG submission 206716) | Soil microbial communities from Loxahatchee National Wildlife Refuge, Florida, United States - Lox_Sample_4.2 | ecosystem: Environmental > Terrestrial > Soil > Wetlands | place: USA: Florida...
TCGGCTCGAGCTTCATCGCCGTGAGCAGCGCCTCCTTGATCTTACCGCCGAAGCCTTGCGCGAGCGCCTTCGCCACCGAGATGCCCTGGCTGTAGCGGCCCAGCGCGAATGCGTACAGGTAGTGCGCGTTGGCGTCCTTCGGCGCGGCGCGGCGGCGCGCTTCGGCCATGGCGCTCGCCTCTTCAAGCAGGTCGACCTTCGCCGTGGCCGCTTTCTCGAGATATTGGGCGTAGACGACCTGCGCTTTCACGGCGGCGTTGATGCCCGCGCCGCCGGCCGCGGTGCCCGCCTCCACCGCCTGCTGGAACTCGCCCGCGTGGTAATGGCGCCACGCCTGCAGGACCGCGGCGTCCTTGGGCAGCGGCTCGGCGTCGCCCTTGTGCAGGCGCGCCCAGCTCTTCTTCAGGCCTGCGGCATCGTACGCGTACGCCTTATCCGGGTGCGGGAACTTCGCCCACTTCTTGGCCATGGCCGTCTCCGTTCAAAGATAGTCCTCGCCCAGGCGCTCGATCAGCGCGCGCCCGTCGCCCTGCATGAACGGCGCGAACAGCGCCAGCACGTGGTAGGCCGCGAGCCCGAGGTTCACGTCGTCGCCCGCCGCGCCGTGCGCGCCGCCGACGCGCTGCCACGACATCCAGTAGGTCGAGATGAGGGTCGCGTTGGCGGCGAGCGCGCCGAGCTCGCGCTCGCTCGCTCGCATTCTTCCGGAGCGCACGAGGCTTCGGCACAACTCTAGCACGGTGCCGTCGAAGCGCCGCAGCAGGTCGGCCACACGCAGCGCGAGCTTGCGGTTGCGCGACGTGATCTCGTCCAGGTCGCGGTAGAGGAAGCGGTAGTCGCGCATGCGCTCGAAGAGCACGTGCAGGAGGAACCACAGATCCTCCACGTCGGCGTCGGCGGGCACGGCGAACAGCGGCGCCACGCCCTTCTCGTAGGCCGCGTACAGCTCGCCGATGATGTCGTCCTTGTTGCGGAAGTGGTAGTACAGGTTTCCCGGGCTGATGTTCATCTCGTCCGCGATGTCCGCCGTCGTGACGTGGGGCTCGCCTTCGCGGTTGAAAAGCGCGAGGCTCGTCTCGAGGATGCGCTCGCGCGTGCGGCGCGGAGGCTTGCGCATCCCGCCGGCCGGTCAGCGCGCGGTGGCGACCGCGCGCTCGAGCTGGTCGAGCGTGTGCGTGAGCTCGCGAGCGGCCTGGCGCACGCTCATCAGCGCAGGATCGTGCCGCAGCGGCCGCGGGTCGGTGAGCGCGGCGGCGATGGTACGTCCTGCCTGCGAGAGGCGGTCGTGGCGGATGGCGATGCCGTGCCTGCGCAGGATCGGCGCGAGCGACGGGGCGCGGGCGGCGAGGCTGGCCCTCGTCTTGGCGAAGGCGAGGGCGCAGAGGCGCCTGCGCTGCCAGTAGCTGAAGATGTTGGCGAAGAACATGTCGGCGTCCTCGCGATCCGGCTCGAACAGGATGATGCGCGCGTCCGGGTACTGCGCGCGGTAGCGCTCCATGCCCACGCGCATGCGCGAATGGATGATCGCGCGAAACGTCTGACCGAGCACCAGCGGAAGTCCACCCCGGTTCAGCTTGTCGACGTTGGTGTGGCCGTGGCCCATCGCCGCGCTCGCGTCGAACGGCACGAGCGGATTGACGCAGAGGAGAAGCTTCACGCCCTCGTCGAGCGCGACGGACGCGTGCAGCGTCTTGTTGAGCGCGCCGTCGACGTAGTAGTCGCCGTCGATCGCCACCGGCGGGAAGAGCCCGGGCAGCGCGCTCGACGCCTCGATCGCCCGCGAGATCGGCACGTGCGCGTGCTGGTGCGCGCCGAACGTCACCGACGCCCCGGTATCGAGGTTGGTCGCGACCAGGAAGAGCTTGCGGGCGAGCTTCCGGAAGTCGTTGGTGCGGCCGGGGGCGGCGAACAGCTTGGCGAGGAAGTCGTCGATGGCGCGGTTGTCGAACACGCCCGTGGGGATCGCCTGCGCCAGCGTTGCGAACGACTCGAGAACGCCGCGATGAAGCGGATCGCGCAGGTATTGCAGCGTGGCGCGGGCGGCGAGGCCCGGCAGCGCGGCGAGACAGCGGTAGAACTCGGAGAACGCGGGCCGGAGGAAGATCTCGGGCTTGAGCGCGGCATCGGCGCTCTCCTCGATGAAGAGCCGGTACATCTGCGCAGGCGACATGCCGTTGGCGAGCGCGGCGGCGACGAAGCCCCCGGACGACACGCCGACGTAGACGTCGAGGTCGTTGAAGTCGAGGCCCTCGAGCGAGTCGGCGAGCGCGAGCAGCGCGCCGACTTCGTAAATGCCCCCCAGCGGGCCGCCCCCGGCGAGCGCGAGCCCGATCCCGTTCTTCGCGCGCTCGCGCACGCTGCCCTTCGCCGGCCTGCGCCGGCGCGTCCGGGCACGCACCGCGCGCCCGGATGCTGCCTTTTCCGGCATGCTGCTCCTCATTGGCCTGGCCCGAGCAAGCCCGCGCCGGACAGCGACGGCGCGTCGTTCGGGCGCGGGGCGTCTGGCGAATCGCGCCCCTTGCGCGCCGAATGTTAGCGGAGAATCACTTCGCCGTGCGAGCCTTCGTGCGTCGCGCGCCCCGCTTGACCGCCTTTGCCTTGCGCGCCCTGACCGCCTTCTTCGTGGGGGCGGCTTTGGCCGCCGCGAGATTCGCCGGAAGAATGGTCTTCGGCAGGTTGCTCTGAACGAGCGACACCGCGGTATCGGCTGCCTGACGGATCGTCGACTGCATGCTGTTGCGCGCGCGCTTCCACATCGAGTTGGCCATCGCGAACGAGCCCTCGATGCGGTCGCCCACGATGCGGATCGTGCGCGATTCGACCAGCGTGCCTTCCTTGACGAGGTTGCGGAAGACACTGCTCGCTTCGCTTTGCGCCCAGTCGCGGGTCACGATGGCGGCGCCGAGGCTCGCGAGCCAGACTTGGCGCGAGGCGTTGAGCACGTTGTATTCGTAGGTACGCATATTGTCCTTCTCCTTCGATGTCGACGCGAGAAGCCGCGCCCTCGACGAATCAATCTACGGGCTTCGCCTAGAGCAATCACACTAAAGCGGTATTGCCCCGTCAGCCGCGCGCGGCGAGGCGGTCGGCGAGGCCGCCCGCGATCCGCGCCGCGAACGCGTAGATCGAAAGCTGGGGGTTGGCGCCGATCGAGGTCGGGAACAGCGAGCCGTCGCACACGTACAGATTGCGCAGCTGATGGTGGCGGCCGTCGGTGCCGACCACGGCGCGCGCCGGGTCGCTGCCGAAGGGCGCGCCTCCCATCACGTGCGCCGATACGACGCGCGTGAACAGCGGCCGCAGGTCGAACCGCTCGATCGCGGCTTTCGCGACCGCAAGACTCGTGAACGGTGCGCCGTAGCCGTGCCCGGGGGAGACCTTCGTCGCGCCCGCCGCGAACTGGATCTCGGCCATCGTCAGGAAGGCGCGCCGCACGCCGTCCCACACGAACGGTGTCAGCGGATAGTCGAGCACGGGCGTGCCGTCGTCGCGCAAGCGCACGCTGCCCCCCGGGCTTTGCGGATTGAAGCCGTCGCGCAGCAGCGCGATCACGACCTGGAGGTTTCGGAAGCCGCGCATCCACTCGGCGTGGTTGCGGCCGTCGTCGGTCAGCGTGGTCGCGGTGAGCAGCGGATGCAGCGGCGGCGCCTCGAGCTTGTAGCCGATGGGGCCGTCGATAGGCTGCGTCTCGAGGAAGTGATCCGCGTACACCGACTGCGGCGCGCCGGCGAAGCCGTCGACCACCTCCGGCATGATCGCTGCCGACAGCACCGTAGGATGCAGGAACGTCCGGCGGCCGACGATGCCGTGCGGATCGGGGACGCGGCTTCGCAGGAGAAGCGCGGGCGTGCCGATTGCACCGGCGGCGCACACGTAGGCGCGCGCGCGCACCTTCACCGTGCGCGCGGTGGGCGCGGCGCCGGCGGCGTCGAGCGCGTACCCGGTGAGCGCGACCACGTCCTCGCCGCTCGTCGCGAAGCGGTCGGCGCGCACGCGCGTGACGAGCGTCGCGCCGCGCGAAAGCGCTGCCGGAATCGTCGTCACCAGCATCGACTGCTTGGCGTTGACGGGGCAGCCCATGCCGCAGTATCCGAGGTTCCAGCAGCCCTTGACGTTGCGGGGGATCGTCGGCGCGAGGATGCCGAGCTTCGCGGCGCCGCGCGCGAGCGTCTCGTTGTTCGCGTTCGGCGCGACCGTCCACGGCGCGATCGACAGCCGCTCTTCCATCCGCGCGAACCACGGCGCCATCGCGTCGGACGAGAACTCGGCGAGCCCGTACTCGCGCGCCCACCACGCGAGCGTCGGCGTCGGCGTGCGAAACGAGCTCGTCCAGTTCACGGTCGTACCGCCGCCCACGCAGCGCCCCTGCAGGATGGTGATCGCATGGTCGGCCGTCTTGCGCGCGGCCGATTCCTGGTAGAGGTCGGGATACGCCTCCGCCTCGAGCATGCGGAAGTCACGCGAGGAGCGCAGTGGCCCTTCCTCCAGAAGCACGACCGCCAGGCCGGCGCGCGCGAGGATTTCCGCCGCGGTGCCGCCGCCGGCGCCCGTGCCGACGATCGCGACGTCGGCGTCGAGCGAAATGTCGCGCTCGGCACGCGAGGCGTCCACGACCTTCCAGCCCGCTTGCAGGCCCGCTTCGATGGGATCGGGGAAGGCGGCCATTACAGTGCAGGCGGTCCAGGGTACGCGATCGCCGGCCACGACTTGGGGTTGCCGTACCACGCGGCGAACGTGAGCTCGTGCAGCGCGTCGTACGCTGCGCGCATGAGCGTGATCGAGCTGTCGCGGCAACGGTCGAGGAAGCGACGGACTTCCTCGGGCGACGCCTCGTCCCAGCGGTCGGATACGCGCGCAAGGCCGACCCGAACCGGCGGCAACGCGAGGAGCGCAATCAGCTGGCGCAGCTCGCCCTGCGCAGCCGGCGGGAGTCCCGCAATGGCGGTATCGATGCCCGTCAGTGTCTCGCGCAGCGCGTCGGCACGCGCATCGCCGCGTTCCGGCAAGGCGCCTTCGAGCAGCACTGGCGCGACCGCCTTGAACAGCGCTTCGCCGTCGGCGTCGAGCGCACGCCGCGGAACGCCGCTCGCCGGCGCGTGTGGACCGCGCAGCCACGCCGCCGCCAGAAGCGCTGCCGCGCCGACGAGGCCGGTGGCAATGAACGTGCGTCGACTGACAATCACGATGTCACGACCTTAGCGCCGCGCGATAGACGAAACAATCTAACTCCGACGCGACCGACGGCGGTCGCGTGAGCGATCGAGGCTGCTAGACTGGACGTTCGAATCCATCGACGCGCGGAAGATGGCCGAACAGGACCTGATAGGCTCGGGGGAGGCGCTCGCGCGCGAGCTCGAGCGCGTGCAGCGCCTGCATGCCGAACGGCGCACCAACCCCATTCTGGCCGGATCGCTCGAGCGCCTTGCGGACTGGCAGGCGCGGCGCCTGCGCATGACCTACGCCGACCTCGCCGCGGACCAGCGTTATACCGCTGCCGTCCGGTTCTTCCAGAACGACCTCTACGGCGGCACCGACTTCAGCCGGCGCGACGCCGACCTCGCCCGCGTCGTGCCGATGATGGTGAAGATGCTGCCGGACAGCGTCATCGCCACCACGGCCGCGGCGATGGAGCTCAACGGCCTGTCGCAGGAGCTCGACCGCGTCCTGCTCGCGCGGCTTCCGCGCGCCGACGGCTACTTCAGCGTCGCGGAGTATTGCAAGGCGTATCGGCGCGCGGGCAACCTCCCGCTGCGGCAGCGGCAGATCAAGCTCATCGGCGAGATCGGGGCCGCGCTCGACCGCTACGTGCAGAAGCCGTGGCTGCGCACGGCGCTCGCGATGATGCGCCAGCCCGCACGGCTTGCCGGGTTTTCGGCGCTGCAGGACTTCCTCGAGCGCGGCTTCGCGGCGTTCAAGGGCATGCACGGCGCGCAGACGTTTCTCGCCACCATCGACGAGCGCGAGACGCAGATCATGGAGGCGATCGCCGGCGGGTCCCAGGACCCGTTCCCCGATCCCCTGACTTTCCGACTGTCGCAGCCCGCCGCCGAGCGGCGCGAGGCCTAAGGGTCCGACCGTCGCCTCAGGCGTTGCCGAGCAACTTGTCGAGCTGGCTGACGACCTCGCGCTCGATGGCCGGCGTGATCGGGGTAAGGAGCCAGCCCAGCGTCGCATCGAGGGCGATCGTGTCCTTGCCCACGCGCATCGTTCCCGTCACGCCGGGGCGCTCGAACTCGACGATGTCGCCGTTCCACGCGTACTCGAGCCCGAAGCGCTGCTTCAAATCCTTGGCCACCTTGTCGGCGACGGCCTTCGCCTTCTTGTGCGACAGGGTGTGCTTGCGCACGACGGAGATGGTGGGCATGGGGAAAGTATAGCCCGCGCTTCCGGCACAATCGCGGAAGGGAGACCCCGGCATGCCGACGAACATCGCGGAGCTTTTCACGGCGCATCTGCGCGACCCCCGGCGCGCGCTGTACCGGCACCACGTCCCCGAAGGCTGGCGGGACGTGACGGTTGCCGAGGTGGCGTGCGAGATCCAACGCTGGCAGGCGGCGTTCCGCCGCGCGGGCATCGCCCGGGGCGAGCGCATCGCCCTGTGCGCGCGCAACGGCGTCGCGTGGGTCGCCATCGATCTCGCGGCGCTGGGCATGGGTCTCGTCGTCGTGCCGCTTTACGTCGACGACAACGCGGAGAGTGCGGCGTGGTGCGCGGCGCATGCCGAGGCGCGTCTGCTCGTCGTCGACTCCTCGCGGATCGCGGCAAGCCTCTCGAAAGTGAAGGGGATCGCGCTGCCTCCGATCGTCGTGCTGAGTCCCGACGAGGGCGAGCCCGCCATGGCCGCGGATGCCTTCCTCCCGGCGGCGGGCGACGGCGGCATCGCCGTCGACGCGCTCGCTGCGGATGCGCTCGCGACCATCTGCTTCACGTCGGGCACGTCGGGGCGTCCGAAGGGCGTGATGCTGTCGCACGGCAACATCCTCGCCAACGTCGATCAGTGCCGGCAGACGGGCATGGCCCATAGCGACGACAACTTCCTGTCGATCTTGCCGCTGTCGCACATGTTCGAGCGCACCGGCGGCTATTACCTGCCGCTCGCCATCGGTGCGAAGGTGACGTATTGCCGCGGCATCGCGCACATCGCCGAGGACCTGGTCTCTCAGGCGCCGACCGCGATGTTCGCGGTCCCGCGCATCTTCGAGCGCTTCCGTGCCCGCATCGACGAGTCGCTCGCCGCATCGCCGCTCAAGCGCAGGCTGTTCGACGCGTGCGTGGCACGCGGATACCGCGCGGCTTCCCGCGAAGGATCGCTTGCCGATCGCCTCCTCGCCCCGATGTTGCGCGCGCTGGTCGCGAAGCCGGTGCTCGGCAGGCTGGGTGGGCGCATGCGCCTGGTCGTCGTGGGCGGCGCCGCGCTCGATCCCGTGCTCGCGCATACCTTCATCGGGCTCGGGCTGCCGATGCTGCAGGGCTACGGCATGACCGAGGCCTCGCCGGTCATCTCGGTCAATCGCGACGACGACAACGTTCCCGAGTCCGTGGGGCCGCCGCTGCCGGGTGTGGACATTCGCCTCGCCGAAGGCGGCGAGTTGCTGGCGCGCGGCGCCAACGTGATGCTCGGGTACTGGCGAAACCCGGAAGCGAGCCGCGCTGCGCTGGAGGACGGCTGGCTCCATACCGGCGACGTCGCGGCGATAGAGGGCGGTAAGGTCTACATCCGCGGCCGCGCCAAGGACATCGTCGTGCTGAGCAACGGCGAGAAGCTGCCACCGCAGGACGTCGAGTTCGCGATCCTGCACGACCCGCTCTTCGAGCAGGTGATGCTGATCGGCGAGGGCCGGCCGTACCCGATCCTGCTCGCCGTGACGCGGGAGCGCGACGAAAAAGCGCTCGAGAAGCGCGCCAACGAGCTCCTGAAGGCGTTCCCCCGCTGGATGCGGGTGCGGCGGGTGGTGGCCGTGGCCGAGCCGTGGAGCGTGGAGAACGGCCTGCTCACGCCGACCCTCAAGCTCAAGCGGCCGATGCTCCAGAAGAGGTACGAGCGCGAGATCGAGGCCGCTTACCGCGAGGTCGCCGCGTAAGTAAGCGCTTGCTATAGGTTGGCTTGGAGGTGTCTGAGCCCGGCTTGACACCGTGCGCGAACAAACATAGGATTCAAACGATCGTTTGTTCACGGCTCGTCAATGCCCCGTCCCGCTGTGAGGTTACGGGCGCGGCGGCGACCAACGCGCTGAAGAGGAGGAGCTCACGTGGCAGTCATCGCACTTACGGCCGGCCAAGCCCCCGTGGCGACCAAGGCGCGCATCCTCGATGCCGCCGAGACGCTGTTCATGGAGCACGGCTTCGAGGCCACGAGTCTTCGCCTGATCACCGCCGCGGCCGGCGTGAATCTCGCAGCCGTGAACTACCACTTCGGCAGCAAGGAGGAGCTGTTCCAGGCCGTGCTCACGCGCCGCCTCGATCCCATGAACCAGGCGCGCGTGGCGCTGCTCGAGCGCTACGAGCGCGCAGCCGCGCCCGATCCGCTGCCGGCCGAGCGCATCCTCGCGGCGCTGTTCATCCCCGCCCTTACGCTCGCCCGCGATCCCGCCCGCGGCGGCTCCAATTTCCTCCGCCTGCTCGGGCGCGCCTACGCTGATCCCGCGCCGTTCATCCGCCAGTTCCTCTCGGCACAGTACGCGCCGATGATCGGCCGCTTCAAGGAAGCGTTCGCGCGCGCGTTGCCGCAGCTTCCGCGCAAGGAGCTCTCCTGGAGGCTGCATTTCATCATGGGGGCCTTGTCCTACACGCTCGCCGGCACCGATGCGCTCAAGATCATCGCCGAGCTGAATCCTGTCGAGACGGACAACGACGAGATCCTGCTGCGGCGCCTCGCGCCGTTCCTCCTGGCCGGGCTCAACGCGCCGCTGCCCGAGCTCTGCGACGTCTCGCGCGAATTCGACAGCGCGCTCGCCGCGTCGCGATGAATTTGCATCGGACGCCGCGCGCCACCACATGAGCGATTGAAAGGAATCTCGATGATCACTGCACTCTGGGTCGTTGCCGTCCTGGCGGGCCTGACTGCGCTGGCCTACGTCAACGCATCGGGACGCGCATGGGCTGCCGCGGTTGCCGCCGCCATCGCGGCCGCCTGGGTCCTGCACGCGCTGCCCGTCGCGCTCACGCTCCTCTTCGCCATCGGCTTCGTCGTGCTGGCGATCCCGCTCGCGGTGCCTGGCCTTCGCCGCAAGCTCGTGAGCGACGGCGTGCTGTCGCTGTATCGCAAGGTCCTGCCGCCGATGTCGCAGACCGAGCGCGAGGCGATCGAGGCGGGCACGGTGTGGTGGGACGGCGAGCTTTTCTCCGGGCGCCCCGACTGGTCGCGCCTGATCGCCACGCCGCCGCCGTCGCTCACCGCCGAGGAGCAGCGCTTTCTCGACGAGGAGACCGAAACGCTGTGCGCGATGACGAGCGACTGGGAGGCGAGCAGCGTCTACCGCGACCTGCCGCCCGCGGTGTGGCAGTACATCAAGGACAAGGGCTTCTTCGGCATGATCATCCCGAAGGAGTACGGCGGCCTCGGATTCTCCGCGTACGCCCACTCGCAGGTCATCACCAAGCTGTCGACGCGCTCCGGCACGAGCGCCGTTACCGTGATGGTGCCGAACTCGCTGGGGCCCGGCGAGCTCCTCCTGCACTACGGCACGCAGGCGCAGAAGCAATACTACCTGCCGCGCCTCGCGCAGGGCCTCGAAATCCCGTGCTTCGCGCTGACCAATCCGTACGCGGGATCGGACGCGGCCGCGATCCCCGATTACGCGTTCGTGCGCTGGGGCGAGCACGAAGGCAAGCGCGTGCTCGGCCTGTCCGTGACGTGGGAGAAGCGCTACATCACGCTCGCGCCGGTGGCCACGCTCATCGGGCTTGCCTTCCGCGTGTTCGACCCCGACAAGCTCCTGGGCGACAAGGAGGACCTCGGCATCACCTGCGCGCTCATCCCCTCGATGCATCCTGGCGTGCAAGCAGGGCGGCGCCACATGCCGCTCAACTGGGTGTTCCAGAACGGGCCGACGAGCGGACGCGACGTCTTCATCCCGATGGAGTGGGTGATCGGCGGCCAGGCGATGATCGGCAAGGGCTGGCGCATGCTGATGGAGTCGCGGGCCCCCCGCCCCCCGCAGCACCGGCCGGCCGCCGAAAACGGGCGCCGCCAACAAACCCCCCCCCCCGGCGGCG
>Ga0335083_10012369_pt1 | contig 10215 bp, 9 predicted proteins | sample Lox_Sample_42_FD_206716 | JGI IMG/M metagenome (GOLD analysis project Ga0335083, IMG submission 206716) | Soil microbial communities from Loxahatchee National Wildlife Refuge, Florida, United States - Lox_Sample_4.2 | ecosystem: Environmental > Terrestrial > Soil > Wetlands | place: USA: Florida...
CGGCACCGGACCTGGCGCTCACGCAAATCTCCGTGGAAGTAGTCACCGTGCTCCTGCTCGTGCTCGCCATCTACTTCCTGCCGGTCGAGCAGCGCGCGCTTCAGCCGGTGCCCACGCGAGCATTCAACGCAGTGCTCGCGATAGCCGGCGGCGCGCTGATTGGCGGCGTGGCGTATGCCGTGATGACGCGCGCTCCGGCGGCTGGCATCGCGCCGTACTTTCTCGCGAACGCGCTGCCCGGCAGCGGCGGGCACAACGTCGTCAACGTGATCCTCGTGGACTTCCGCGGCTTCGACACGATGGTCGAGATCAGCGTGCTGGTGGTGGCGGGGCTTGCGGTGAAGGCGCTCTTGCGCGGCCTGCGCCTGACGTCACCCGACACCGGACCCGGCGGCCTGCCATGGTCGTCGCAGTCGCATCCGCTGATGCTCGCCATTCTCGCGCGCCTAATGCTGCCGCTCACCGTGCTCGTCGCCGTGTTCATCTTCCTGCGCGGGCACAATCTGCCGGGCGGAGGCTTCGTCGCCGCGCTCGTCGTCTCGATCGCGCTGTTGCTGCAATACGTCGCGAACGGCGTGCTGTGGACCGAGTCGCGCATCCGCATCAACTACCGCGCGCTCGCGGGCCTCGGCATCCTCGTCGCGGGCGCGACGGGTGTTGGCGCCATCGTGTTCGGCCAGCCGTTCCTCACGAGCGCGTTCGGCCATCTGCACGTGCCGCTGATCGGCGAAATCGAGCTGAGCACGGCCATGCTGTTCGACCTCGGTGTGTTCGGCGCCGTGGTCGGTACGACGCTCACGATCGTTTCGCACCTCGGCGTGCGTGACAAGGACATGCAATCCGTGGAGAAAAGCTGATGGAAGCCGCCTTCGCCGCGACACTCGGCGTACTTTGCGCGTGCGGCATCTACCTGCTGCTGTGCGCGCGCGTGCTGCCGGTCATACTCGGCATCACGCTGTTCTCGTATGCGATCAACCTGTTCCTGCTCGGCATGGGCAGGCTCTCCATCGGCAAGCCGCCCGTGATCGCGGCAGGCGCGCAATACGCCGACCCCGTTCCGCAGGCCCTCGTGCTCACGGCCATCGTGATCGGCTTCGCGATGACGGCCTTCACGGTCGTGCTCTCGCTGCGCGCGCTCGCGATCGACGGAAGCGACCATGTGGACGGCGGCAAACCGCTTGCACGCAACCGAAGCAAGCCGCACGAGCGCCCACCCCGGATCGAGAAGGAGATGCGCGGCGAATGAACCACGCTCTTATCCTCCCCATCCTGATCCCGCTCTTCGCGGCCGGCGCAATCGTTGCGTTGCCGCTGCGCGCAAAGCGCCTGCAGCGCGCAATCAACGTGATCGCCACGCTCGCGTTGCTGCCGGTCGCCGTGGCGCTGGCCGAACACGCAGCGCAAGGCGAGATTGCGAGCTACGCACTCGGCGCGTGGCCGGCGCCGTTCGGCATCGTGCTGCAGCTCGACCGGCTCGGCGCGCTCATGCTCGTGCTCACCGCGCTGCTCGCGTGCTGCTGCCTGCTCGGCACGACGAGCGCGGATGCGCGGCTCGGGCGCTACTATCGCGCGCTCGTGCAGTTCGAACTGATGGGCCTGAACGGCGCGTTTCTCGCGGGCGATCTCTTCAATCTCTTCGTGTTCTTCGAGCTGCTGCTGATCGCCTCCTACGCGCTGCTGCTGCATGGCGGCGGCCGGCGCCGCGTGCGCAACGGGCTGCATTATCTGCTCCTGAACCTCGTCGGCTCGTCGTTCTTCCTGATCGCGCTCGGCGTGCTGTACGGCCTCACGGGCACGCTGAACATGGTCGACATGGGCGAGCGGCTTGCGCATCTGGAGCCCGCTTCGCTGCCGCTCGCCCAGTTCGCGGGCGCGACGCTCATGCTCGTATTCGGCCTGAAGGCCGCCGTGTTCCCGCTGTCGTTCTGGCTGCCGCAGGCGTACCGTAGCGCGATCGGCCCGGTGGCCGCGCTGTTCGCGATCATGACGAAAGTGGGCATCTACGCCATGCTGCGCTGTGATGCGCTCGTATTCGGCGGCTCGGGTGGCGTGCTCGATGCGTTCATGCACGACTGGGCGTGGTGGCTCGCCATTGCGACGATCATTTATGGCGCGCTCGGCGCGCTCGCCGTGTCGAGCCTCAAAACCACGACAGGCTTTCTCGTGCTGGTATCGGTCGGCCTGCTGATCGCGGCGGCCACGCTGCAGACCGTGCTTGCGTGGAGCGCTTTGCTCTACTACCTCATCAGCACGACGCTCTGCACGGGCGCACTGTTCCTGCTCGCCGATACACTGGAGTCCGAATCAACTGGAGCCGCACCCGCGGCGCTGGAAGCACGAGAACCCGCCTCGCTCGAATCGCTCGACGATGCCACGGCTCCCGCCATCACGCCCGAGGCGGACAGCGAACCCGCCGCCGTTGCGCCCCAACCCGCCAACGCGCAGAAAACACTTGCGCGTTGGCCCTCGAATACCGCCGGCGCGCTCTATCTCGCGGCAGCCGTGGGCGCGGCGGGCCTGCCGCCGCTTTCGGGCTTTCTCGGCAAGGCGATGGTGCTCGCCGCCATGCCGCTCTCGCAAGCCACTGTGCTCTGGCCCGCGGTGCTGATTTCGGGCCTGCTCTCGATCGTCGCGCTGAGCCGCACTGGCACGCGCCTGCTGTGGGCGGCTCCCGCGTCGCGCCCCTCCGGGGCCGCGGCCACCGCGCCGCACGGCAGCCGCACAAAGCTCGCCGCCTGCGCGCTGCTGCTCGCGGGCGTCGTTGCTGCAACGATTCTGGCAGGCCTGCTCAAGGGCTATCTCGACGCCACTGCCGCACAGTTGCTCGACCGCGAAGCGTACGTCCACGCAGTCCTGCCCGCGCCTGCGGCGCAGGCTGCTGCGGCACAGGCAGAAGGAAGCTGACATGCTCAAGAGGCTCTTTCCGCACCCCTGGCTCACGATCGTGCTGCTCGTCTGCTGGGTACTCCTGATGAACGATCTCTCGCCGGGCAACCTGCTGCTCGGGTTCGTGCTCGGCACGGCGATCGCCTTCAGCGTGGGCGAAGGATTGTGGCTGTCGCCGGTGCACTTCGGCAAACCTTGGCTGCTCGTGCGGCTCTTCGTGTATGTGCTCTACGACATCGTCGTCGCCAACGTCGAAGTCGCGCTGCTTGTGCTCGGCCCGACCCGGCGCCTGCGCCCCGCCTTCATCGAAGTGCCGCTCGACAGCACCCACGAAATCGCGCTCACGGCGCTCATCAGCATCGTCTCGCTGAGCCCCGGCACGCTGTGCGCCGAACTCTCCGACGACCGCTCGCGTCTTTGCGTGCACGTGCTCGACCTCGCGGACGAAGCCGCGCTCGTCGCCTTGATCAAGTCCCGTTACGAAGCCCCGCTGATGGAGATCTTCGCATGCTAGCCATCGTCATTCCGGTGTCGTTCGCGATCCTCGGGCTCGCCTTCCTGCTCACGCTCGCGCGCCTCGTGCGCGGGCCGTCGCTGCCCGACCGACTCGTCGCGCTCGATACGCTCAACATCAACGCCATCGCGCTGATCGTCGTCTACGGCATCAAGCTGCGCTCGACGGTCTTCTTCGAAATCGCGCTGCTGATCGCGGTGATGGGCTTTCTGGCCACTGTCGCGTTCACCAAGTACCTGCAGCGCGGCGACATCATCGAGCTCAACTAGCCAGGTCCCGCCATGCAAACCGTCATCGAAGCGCTAGTCTGCGTACTGCTTTTACTGGGAAGCGCGTTCACGCTGGTCGGCGCGATCGGCCTCTTGCGCCTGCCCGACTTCTACATGCGCCTGCACGGCCCGACCAAGTCGACGACGCTCGGCGTGGGCGGCATCGTGCTCGCCTCTGTGGTCTACTTCAGCACGCACGACAACTACGCGAGCCTGCATGAGCTGCTGATCCCGGCATTCCTGTTCCTCACCGCGCCCATCAGCGCGCACATGCTCTCGAAGGCCGGCATCCAGCAACGCGTGTTCATTTCTTCCGCCACGCGCGGACGGCCGCCCGCCACCGGCGCATGCGCAAGCAACGAGGCGGCGCGAGCCGCGCCCCACGAAGGCGAGCCAGGCCGCGACGCGTGAACGCGCCGCATGATCCGCCGCATGATCCGCCGCATGACGCGCTTCATGACACGCTTCAAGCGGCCGCGCCGCGCCCGGTCTTGCGCGCCTCGCCCAGCACGAAGTCAATGAACGTGGATGCTGCACGCGTGTGGTGACGGTTCGGCATGTAGAGCATGTACATGTGCGTGCCGAAGATGCTCAGGCGCCACGCGTCGAGCGACGTGACGGCGGCGCCCTGGCGAATGTCGTCGTGCATCACGTAGTCGGGCACGATGCCAATGCCGAGCCCGGCGAGAATCGACTGGCGCAGAAATAGAAAGTTTTCCGAAATGATCGATGGCTCGAGCAGCACCTCATGCCGGTCCTCGCGCAGATACCCCGCGAGGCGCAGCTGCCGTCCCACCACCGTCGCCGTGATGACGGGCGCGCGCGCCAGATCTTCCAGCGTTTGCGGCATGCCGTGCCGCTCGGCCCACTGCGTGCACGCGCACGCGATGTACTTCACGGGCCCCATGTCGCGCGCCACGAGATTCTGTGGCGGCTCGTGCATCACGCGCACGGCGATGTCCACTTCGTCGCGCAGCAGGTCCTCCACGCGATTTTCGAACATCACGTCGAGCACGATGCCCGGGTACATGCGCTTGAACTGGATGAGCCAGTCCGACATCACGAGCTGCCCGTAGCCGCTCGGCACCGAAAGGCGTACGCGCCCCTGGAGGCTCTGCCCTAGCGTGGAAACCGACTCGCGCGCGGCGAGCAGCGCGTTCTGGATCGAGCGGCCGTGCTCGTAGAGCTTCAGCCCGATTTCGGTCGGCTCGACGCGGCGCGTGGTGCGGCGCACGAGCTGCAAGCCGATCGACTTCTCGAGATGGTTGAGGTGGTAGCTCACGTTCGCGCGGCTCATCTTGAGCCGGCGCGCCGCCTCGCTCAGGTTGCCCGCGTCGAGGATCTCGACGAGCAGGGTCAGTGCATTGACGTCCATGGACGCTCCACTGTCAAAGATATTTTGACAGTCTGTCAATAGGCCATGGGATTGTCAATTGACTCTGACGCGCCGAGAATCGACGCGAACCATAGAACACCTGCCGCCTGGCCCGCCAGTCCGGCCCTCATTACGTTGCATGAGACCAGAGCAAGCGCTCTGCATGGGCCCGGAGTCAGTGCTGAAGCGCTAATTCAGGGCGACAGCTAAAGCGCTAACTCTGGTCGACCGCCCCAAACACGCATGGGACCAGAGTAAGCGCTAAAGCGCTAACTCTGGTCGACAACTGGAGACAACATCTCATGGCATCCGACAGCGTCAACACCTCCCCCGTCACTCACGAACTGCGCGGCAAGGTGCTGCTCGTCACGATCGACAATCCGCCGGTCAATGCGCTTTCCGTCGACGTGCGCCGCGGCCTCGCCGCCGCAATCGAACATGCCGAGGCGAACGGCGCCGTCCAGGCTGTGCTGATCGTCGGCGCGGGCCGCAATTTCATCGCCGGCGCGGATATCCGGGAGTTCGGCAAGCCGCCGCAAGCACCCGCGCTGCCCGACGTGTGCAATCGCATCGAGGCCTGCCACAAGCCGGTGATCGCCGCCATTCACGGCGCGGCACTGGGCGGCGGCCTCGAAGTGGCGCTCGCGGCGCACTACCGTCTCGCCGTGGCGGGCGCGAAGCTCGGGCTGCCCGAAGTGCAACTGGGCCTGCTGCCCGGCGCGGGCGGCACGCAGCGCACGCCGCGCCTGATCGGCGCCGAGGCTGCGCTTTCGCTCATGCTGAGCGGCCGCCATGCAAGCGCGCAGGAAGCGCTCAAGCTGGGCCTCGTCGATCGCGTGGGCGCGAGCGACGACATTCTCGCGGAAGGCCTCGCCTACGCGCAGGAACTGCTCGCGGGCCACGCGCACGTGCGCCGCACGCGCGACGCCCACGGCCTCGCGGACCGCGCACAGGCGCAAGCGGCCATCGAAGCCGCCCGCGCCGACACCGCGAAAAAATCGCGCGGCCTCTTTTCGCCGCTGAAGATCGTCGATTGCGTGCAGGCCGCGCTCGATCTTCCGTTCGACGAAGGCCTGCGCTTCGAGCGCAAGCAGTTCCTCGAATGCCTCGAAAGCCCCCAGCGCGCGGGCCTCGTGCATGCGTTCTTCGCCGAACGCGAAGTGCAGAAAGCCCCTGAAACGAAGAGCGCCGCGCCGCGCGCGATCGAAACCGTCGGCGTGATCGGCGGCGGCACGATGGGCGCGGGCATTGCCGTGGCCGTGCTCGATGCCGGCCTGCCGGTGACGATGATCGAGCGCGACGATGCTTCGCTCGCACGCGGCCGCGCGCATGTGGAGAAGGTCTACGACGGCCTCATCGCGAAGGGCCGCATGAAGCCCGAGGTGAAGGCGCAGATTCTCGCGCGCTTCAGTGGCAGCACCACGTACGACGCGCTCGCGAACACCGATCTCGTGATCGAAGCCGTGTTCGAGGACATCGCCGTCAAGCAGGCCGTGTTCGCCGAGCTGGACCGCGTGTGCAAGCCCGGCGCCGTGCTCGCGACCAACACGTCGTATCTCGACATCGACGCCATCGCCGGCAGCATCAAGCGGCCGCAGGATGTGGTGGGTCTGCACTTCTTCTCGCCCGCCAACATCATGAAGCTGCTCGAAGTCGTGGTGCCGAAAGCGGTGAGCGCCGATGTCGTCGCCACTGCGTTCGAGCTCGCGAAAAAGCTGCGCAAGGTGCCCGTGCGCGCGGGCGTGTGCGATGGCTTTATCGGCAACCGCATTCTCGCCGTGTACCGCACCGCCGCCGATCATCTGATGGAAGACGGCGCCTCGCCGTATCAGATCGACAAGGCCGTGCGCGAATTCGGCTTCCCGATGGGCCCCTACCAGGTAGTCGACCTCGCGGGTGGCGACATCGGCTGGGCCACGCGCAAGCGGCGCGCCGCCACGCGCGACCCGAACGCGCGCTACGTGCAGATCGCCGACCGCCTGTGCGAGCGCGGCTGGTTCGGCCAGAAGACGGGCCGCGGCTTCTACCTCTACCCCGAAGGCGCGCGCACCGGCACGCCCGACCCGGAAGTCGAAGCGATCATCCGCGCCGAGCGCGAGCGCGCCGGCGTCACACCGCGCAGCTTCACCGACGAAGAAATCATCCGCCGCTACATGGCCGCGATGATCAACGAAGGCGCGAACGTCGTGCACGAGAAGATCGCGCTGCGCCCGCTCGACGTGGATGTCACGCTGCTCTACGGCTACGGCTTCCCGCGCTATCGCGGCGGCCCGATGAAATACGCAGATACCGTGGGCCTCGCGAACGTGCTGGCCGATATCCGCGAGTACGCGAAGGAAGACCCGCTGTTCTGGCGTCCCTCGCCGCTGCTCGTCGAGCTGGTCGAGCGAGGCGAGAATTTCGCGAGCCTCAACCAATCGGTCTGAGGCCTGAACTGAACGCACGCGCGCACACAAGCCGCAGCAGCAAGGAGCAATCACATATGGACCTGAAATTCACCGCCGAAGAAGAGGCGTTCCGCGGCGAAGTGCTCGCGTTCCTCGAGGAGCACCTGCCACAGCACCTCTCCAGCAAGGTGCGCAACGGCAAGCACCTCACGCGCGACGACATGGCGCAATGGCATGCCATCCTCAACGAAAAAGGCTGGCTCGCGAATCACTGGCCCAAGGAATACGGCGGCCCTGGCTGGAGCGCCGTGCAGAAGTTCATCTTCGAGAACGAATGCGCGATTGCAGGCGCGCCGCGCATCGTGCCGTTCGGCGTGAACATGCTCGGGCCCGTGCTCATCAAGTACGGCAGCGAGGCACAAAAGCGCTACTGGCTGCCGCGCATTCTGAACGGCTCGGACTGGTGGTGCCAGGGCTATTCGGAGCCGGGCGCGGGCTCGGACCTCGCCTCGCTGCGCACCACGGCGGTTCGTCAGGGCGATCACTACGTGGTGAACGGCCAGAAGACGTGGACCACGCTCGGCCACTACGCGAACATGATCTTCTGCCTCGTGCGCACCGCCACCGACGTGCGCAAGCAGGAGGGCATCAGCTTCCTGCTGATCGACATGAACACGCCGGGCATCGAGGTGCGCCCGATCATCACGCTCGATGGCGAACATGAGGTAAACGAAGTGTTCTTCACCGACGTGCGCGTGCCGGTTGAAAACCTGGTGGGCGAAGAGAATCGCGGCTGGACGTACGCGAAATATCTGCTCACGTACGAGCGCACCAACATCGCCGGTGTGGGCTTTTCCGTGGCGGCGCTCGCGCGCCTGAAGCGCGCCGCGCAGAAGATCACGCGCAACGGCAAGCCGCTCGCGCAAGACCCGCAATTCGCCGCGCGCATTGCGAAGGTCGAGATCGATCTGGAGAACATGAAGACGACCAACCTGCGCGTGATCGCCGCCGTGGCCGGCGGCGGCGTGCCCGGCGCGGAAAGCTCCATGCTGAAGATTCGCGGCACCGAGATCCGCCAGGAGATTGCCTCGCTGCTGCGCCGCGCGATGGGGCCGTACGCGGCGCCGTTCGTCGAGGAAGCGCTCGAAGATGGCTACGCGGGCGAGCCCATCGGCCCGGACGAAGCCGCCAGCGCCGCCGCGCAATACTTCAACAACCGCAAGCTGTCCATCTTCGGCGGCTCCAACGAAATCCAGAAGAACATCATCTCCAAGATGATCCTCGGTCTTTGAGAGGCTAGCCATGAATTTCCAGCACACTGAAGACCGCCGCATGCTTGCGGATACGCTCAACCGTTTCATCTCCGAGCAATACGGCTTCGACACGCGCGATACAATCGCGCGCTCCACGGAAGGCTTCAGTGCCGACATGTGGCGACGCTTCGCTGAACTCGGCGTGATCGGCGCGCTGTTCGACGAGGCCGATGGCGGCTTTGGCGGCGCGGGTTTCGATGTCGCCGTCGTGTTCGAAGCGCTCGGCCGCGGCCTCGTGGTCGAGCCGTTCCTCGACACGCTGATCGTCGGCCGTGCGCTCGCGCATGCGGGCAGCGCCGCGCAACGCGCACGCATTGCGCCGTTGATCGACGGCTCGCAGATCGCCGCGCTCGCGCACGACGAGCCGGGCTCGCATTACGAAGAAGCGCGCGTCACGACACGCGCCGAAAAGCACGGCGAAGGTTGGGTGCTGCACGGCGCGAAGGGTGTCGTGCAGCACGCGGAGCACGCCGACGTGCTGCTCGTTTCCGCACGCACCTCGGGTAGCGAGTTCGACGAAGCGGGCATCTCGCTCTTCCTCGTGCCTCGCGATGCGGCCGGCGTGAGCATGCGCGGCTATCGCAAGATCGACGGTGGACGCGCAGCCGAAGTGACGCTCGTGAACGTGAAGCTTGACGCCGATGCGCTCGTTGGCGAGCAGGGCAGCGGTTTCGCGACGCTCGAGCACGCACGCGGTTACGGCATCGTCGCGCTGGCGGCGCAAGCCGTGGGCGCGATGGATGTCGCGCGCGACTTCACGCTCGAATACCTGCGCACGCGCAAGCAGTTCGGCACGCCCATCGGCAGCTTTCAGGCGTTGCAGCATCGCATGGCGGACGTGCTGCTCGAAATCGAGCAGGCGCGCTCGGCGGTCATCAACGCGGCGGCGGCCATCGCCGCGCCTCGTGCGCAGCGCGAGCGCGCGCTTTCGGCGGCGAAATACACGATCGGGCACATTGGCGCGCGCGTGGCCGAAGAGGCGATCCAGCTACATGGCGGCATCGGCATGACGTGGGAGTTGCCGCTCGCGCACTATGCGAAGCGCCTCGTGATGATCGATCACCAACTCGGCGACGAAGATCATCACCTCGCGCGCTACATCGCCCTGGGGCAAGAGGCGGCTTGAGCCACACGGAGGCGAAGGCACGCCGTTGCCTCCACAACGAACCAGGAGTGCCTGCTAATGCAGACCGACAACCCCAGCCTGCCGCTCGCGGGCGTACGCGTGCTCGATCTTTCGCGCGTGCTGGCCGGACCGTGGAGCGCGATGGTGCTTGGCGACCTTGGCGCGGAAGTCATCAAGATCGAGCATCCTGATCGCGGCGACGACACGCGCGATTGGGGCGTGCGCGTCGGCAAGACGGAAACCGCGTATTTCAACAGCGTGAATCGCAACAAGCGTTCGATCACGCTCGATCTGCAAACGCCCGAAGGACAGCAGATCGTGCGCGAGCTCGCGCAGTCGAGCGAC
>Ga0335083_10012370_pt1 | contig 10215 bp, 10 predicted proteins | sample Lox_Sample_42_FD_206716 | JGI IMG/M metagenome (GOLD analysis project Ga0335083, IMG submission 206716) | Soil microbial communities from Loxahatchee National Wildlife Refuge, Florida, United States - Lox_Sample_4.2 | ecosystem: Environmental > Terrestrial > Soil > Wetlands | place: USA...
CACGCTCGGCGGCTGACGGCGAGCGCGTTCGTCAGATGAGATCGAAGCCGAGACGCAGGGTCAGCGTCGGCAGAACGTTCGTGCGAAAGACGTGATCGATGTCGCCGCTCGCTTCTCTGAGCGCCGTCGTTTCGTTCGGTGCGCTGCCGACCGGAACGATGCTGGTCGACGAGGCGAACGCGCCCGTCAAGCCGAGCGCGAGTCCGAGCACCACGCGCCGTTCGATTTCGGCTTCGTATCCGAGCTCGAGCGACCACGCGTCGAGCCCCGTGTGCAGCCGGTACGTGCCGCCCGGAAACGTGTAGCCGGGCACGGAGAAACTCGGGATCGCCTGCGTCGCGTCGAGCCTCACGTGGGCGTAACTCGCGTCGAAGTACACGCCCACGTTGTGGAACGGTCGGATCCCGAGGCCGACGCGGCCGCTGTCGCCGCCGTAATGCGCGTCTTGCAGCACCGTCTGAGCCGCGGCGCGCGAACCCGCCGCGAGCGTGGCCAAAAAGTCGATGTACGCCGACGGCACCCAACCGTAGCCGCCGAACAAGCGCAAACCGAACGGCATCTCGACGCCCGCTTGAAAGCCCGCTTCGATCGGGACGCGCGTGACGCCTTCGACGGAGAGCATCCATGCGTCGCGCACGCGGTCGGAGAACGGCCCCGTTTCGGTGGTGTCGGCGTTGCTCGGTGCCGGGCTCTCCGTGCCGGCGAGCGCGATGGTGCTGGCGAGAACGAACGCGGCTCCTATGGGCATGCGGTGCAAATCGCAAGAAGGATGCCAGTGGTCCGTGGCTTGCAGCTCGCGCGGGCATGGGCACGACCTCGCTCGGAACCTCGCCAGGGAAGCGCTGGTGGCCGCCCTCATCGGAGTCGGGGCACTCTGTCTCGCGAGTGCCGGAGTGGCACTCGCGACGGCGCATCACTACCGTTCTTGGCAACCGTGGTCCGCGGACGACGGCGCCGGACCCGAGCCGCCGCACAGCACCGCGCCCTTCCCCGTCGCGGCGACGTCAGCGCTGCGGCCGGCGAGCGTCGCCACGTCACGTCCGGCGCCGACGGCCACGACCGTCGTCCCTCCGACGGTCGACGATGAAGAGGACTCTCAGCAGCCGCCGTTGCCGCAGCCGATCGTGCTCCACGTCGAGCCGACCGTCGACGTGAGTGAATCGGCGCGTGCGCCCGCCGCCGCTCCGAGCGCGAGCGCGACGAGCTCCGCGGCTCCCACGGCCTCCGCCGCGCCGTCCGCTGCCGCAGCGCCCGCGGTCGTCACGTGCGGCGCGACCACCTGCGGCTCCGGCAAGGTGTGCTGTAACCCGAGCTGCGGCATCTGCGCGAACCCGGGCGAGCTGTGCTCGCAATTCATTTGTGGCATGCCCGTGGTGCCGTCGAGCGTCTTTTGCGGCCCGAACACCTGCAACGTCGGTGAGTACTGCTGCAACGCGAGCTGCGGCGTGTGCGTGCGGCCGGGTGAGAGCTGCGACGCGACGCGGCGCTGCTCGGACGAAATCACCTATCCCGAGAGTCAGTCGTGCGGCATGCAAACCTGCAACGTCGGGCTCGTTTGCTGTAATCCGAGCTGCGGCATTTGCGCACCACCGGGGGAAAAGTGTTCGGACCGCGTGTGCGACTGAGACGCGCTTCTCCAAAAAAACGAAGACGGATTCGCGAGCGATCCAAGCGCTCTCCGGTTTAGGATGAGGCGTGCGCTCGGCTCGCGCAGGCTCCGTTTTCGGACTCGCATTCGTGCTCGCGCTCGCGTGCTCGAGCAAGAGTGACGGCGGCGGACATCCGCCCGCCGACGCCGGCGGTGGAGGCGCGGCGACGGCGGGCAGCGCGGTTGGCGGCGGAGGTGCGGCGACGGCGGGCGGCGCGGGCGGCAGTGGAGGTGCCGCGACGGCGGGCAGCCCGGGCGGTGGTAACGCGGCGCAAGCCGGGCATGGCGCGGGCGGACGCGGTGGCGGCGGCTCGGCGATCGGTGGTGACGCGGGCCGGAGCGACGACGCCGGCGCCGGCGGCGGCAGCGAAACGACGGCGTGCAAACGCGGCATTGCCGCGAACACCGCGCCCGGTCCCGCGTTCTCGCCGAACGTCGCGTGGTGGTACGACTGGTCGATGAAGGGTGCGGGCAGCGTCGAATTCGTCCCCATGGTGTGGGGTCAATCCGACGCCGCCACGGCCGTCCCGGCGGGAGCGAAATACCTGCTGACGTTCAACGAGCCGAACTTTCACTCGCAATCGAACCTGACGCCCCAAGCGGCCGCCGCCCTGTGGCCGACCGTCCAAGCGAACGCACGAGCCGCGCACGTGCCCATCGTGTCGCCGGCCATGAACTTCTGCGGTCCGGCGTCGGACTGCAACGGCACCGATCCCTACCAATACCTCAAGGACTTTTTCGCCGCGTGCGCCGACTGTGAAGTCGATTACGTCGCCGTGCATTGGTACAACTGCGACCTGCCGTCGCTCAAAGACTACCTCGAGCCCGGGGGCAGCCTCGAAGGCTTCGAGCAATTCGACAAGCCGATTTGGCTCACCGAGTTCTCGTGCGACGACAAGGCTTCCGCCGCCGATCAAGAGGCGTACATGCGCGCGGCGGTGCCGTACCTCGAGGCGAATCCACACGTCTTTCGCTATTCGTGGTTCAGCGCGGACCCGATTCCGAACGCGAAGCTCGTCGCCGCGGACGGCTCGCCGACGGCGCTCGGCCAGGTGTACTCGGGTCTGCCGCAGAGCTGCAGCCCCTGAGCTTCCGGCGATGACTCAGTGAGTCACGCCGGCGGGAGCGTGCCGCGGCGTCGAGACGCGGGCGAGCAGGGCCGCCACGTCGTGCGACGGCGCCGTATCGACCGCCGCGTCGCGCTCGGCCGCGACCGCGATATCGCCGAGCGACACGATGCCGACGAGGCGGCGGTGGCGGTCGACCACGGGCACTCGGCGCACCTGCTTTGCGCGCATCAAGCTCTCCACCGAGGCGACGCTGTCCGTGGCGAGGCACGTCACGACCTCGCTCGCCATGGCTTCGCTCACGCTGATGGCGCTCGGCGGCAAATTGCGGCTCCAGCCCGCGATGCAGATGTCGCGGTCGGTCACGATGCCGACCACCTCGTCGTTCGTCGGATCGACGACGGGGCCGGCGCCGCACTCGCAATCCCACATAACCCCGGCGGCGGTGCTCAGCGTGTCACCGCTGCGCACGCAGGAAACGTTCGTGGTCATGATCTTTTGGACATCCATGGGGACCTCCTGACGGGTCCGCACGACGGGCTTCGCCGTCGATGCCGCGCGGCGGCTCGCCGTCACGAACCCATGCAAAGCCTGAACCCCCACGCTGACGACGTTATGCCTGGCGAAGATTTTGCGTGAGGGCGACCATGATCAGAAAAATCACGGGCGGCTACCGGCTCTACTCGAAGAAGACCGACCCGAAGACGAGCCGCCGGAGGAACCTCGGCACGTTTCGTACGCGTGAAGCCGCGGAAAAACACGAACGCGACGTGCAGTTTTTCAAACGGCATTGACCGAATGTGGACAATTCGTCGGGAGCTGGGCGTGACAGGATGGTGCGCGGGTCGCGAGCTGCCTCGGAGCCCGCGCGTCGAGCCGCTCGGAGAGGAGCCGATTTGAAGCCCCTCGAGTGGCACGGGCGGCATAAAGAGCCGATGGCACGGGTTTCGCTAATGCCGGAACCACTGCCATGGACGATCTGCCGTTCGACTTCACCCGTTACCTCGGCCAGAGGCTCGGCTTGAGCTCCGAGCAGGCAAGTAATTTGCTGAGCTCCTGGCTCAAGGATTACGAGCCGGCGTCGTGGGGCGCCCAGGGGACCGGCTCGCGCTCGCGCGCCGCGGCGCCCGAAGCCGCGGCCTACGGAGAGCTCGGATGAGCGTCTCGGTGCTGGCTCGCGCCATGCACCTCCGTCACCGATGACTCAAGCGCGTTCGATTCGCTACGCGGTCGTGGGTGCTGGCAACATCGCGCAGGTCGCGGTTTTGCCGGCATTCGCGCACGCACAAAACTCGGAGCTCGTCGCCGTCGTCTCGGGAGACGCCGAAAAGCGAAGGGCGCTCCGGGAGCGCTACGGGCTCGAGCTCGTCGGCGACTACGCCGATTTCGAGACCGTGCTCGAGGAAGGGCGCGTCGACGCCGTGTACGTCGCGACGCCGAACGCGTTGCACAAGGAGTTCGTGCTGCGCGCGGCCGCCTGCGGCGTGCACGTGCTCTGTGAGAAACCGCTCGCGCCGACGGCCGCCGACTGCCGCGCGATGGCGGACGCGTGCGCCGAGCGCGACGTGAAGCTCATGGTCGCCTACCGGCTGCACTTCGAGGCCGCGACGCTCGAGGCGCTCGAGATCGCGCGCTCGGGGCAGCTCGGGGCGCTGCGGCTGTTCAGCTCGTTCTTCACGCAGGTCGTGCGACCCGACGACATCCGCCACGATCCCGAGCTCGGCGGCGGCGCGATGGCGGACCTCGGAGTCTACTGCGTCAACGCGGCGCGCTCTCTCTTCGGGGCGGAGCCTTTGCGGGTCGTCTCCGCGAGCGTCAACCGGCTCGGCACGGACGACAGCACGGTCGCCGTCCTCGAATTTCCACACGAGTGTCTGGCCATGTTCTCCGTCGGCAACAGCACCGCGCGCGTCTCGAGTTATCGCATCGCCGGCACCGAGGGCGATCTCCGCGTCGAGCCGGCTTACGATTACTCGACGGAGCGCGTGCACCACCTCACGGTCGGCGGCCGCACCCGGCGCACCGTGTTCAAGAAGGCCGACCAATTCGCGCCCGAGCTCGCGTATTTCTCCGACTGCATCCTTTACGATCGCGAACCGGAGCCTTCCGTCGAGGAAGCGTGGTGCGACGTGCGCGTGATCGAAGCGGTCCTCGAGTCCGCGAAGACGCACAGTGCGGTGGAGCTCGCGCCCTACGAGCGCGCCCGCGGCCCTTCCGTGTCCCAGCTCGGCCAGGCGAGCCCCTTCCGCCGGCCTTCTACCGTGAACGCTCCGGGACCGAGCGTGCGCTGATTGACGAGACGGCGGGGAAGCTCAGTTTTGCGTGTAGTCGTAGCCGGCGCTCGCGATGGCGTCGGGCAAGACGACGCTCCCGCAGTCCCAGTGCCAGATGTAGAGCGTCTTTTGCGGCACCGAATAGACGACGCCGCTCGCCATGAACGGCAACGTATCGCCGACGTTCGTCCACGTCGCGCCGTGGTCCGCCGACACGATGACGTGGTCGGTGTCGAGCGTGAGGATCCTGCCGTCGGGCAGTTCGACCGGGTACGCCGTGACGACGTTCTGCGACATCTGCATCCAGGTCTTGCCGTGGTCCGTGCTGCGCGCGATGCCGCCGTTGTAGATGAGCGACCAGTAGATCGAGTCGTCGGAGGCCCAGAGCGGACGCGCCGTGACCGCGAGCTCGCTCGCGCGCGTCCACGTGGCGCCCGCGTCCTCACTGCGGTAGACGCCGCACGCTCCGTCGCCGTAGCCGCAGGCGCCGAGGAGGAAGGTCTGCGCGTCGATCACGAGCGGATCGCTCGAGAAGTGGGAATCACTCGGTAAATTCATGCCAATCTGCGTGAAGCTCTGGCCGCCGTCGGTCGAGAGATAGAGCGTCTGCTTCTGCTCGTGGCCGCCGACGAGCAACGTTTTGCGATCGGGGTCGCTGAAGTCGACGCTCACGAGATCGTTGTGGCTGATCATGCCGAGCTGCTCGAAGGTCTGGCCGTCGTCGGTCGTCTCGTACACGCCGCCGCCGTTGTAGATGCCGCTCTCCCAAAACGTCCCCGCGTGGTCCGGGTCGTACACGATGGAGCTCGGCCGGTTGATGATCGTGGCCGAACCCGCGCCGCTCCCGAGTGGATCCCAGTGCATGCCCCCGTCGTTCGTCGCGAACACGCCGACGTGGGCGACGCCGGCGATCACGGTGTCGGAATCGGGCGTCGCGGAGAGCATCGTCAAGTTGCCGCACTCGGACGGCATGTTCGCGAGGTTGCCGGTGACGTTGACCCACGCCGACGACGGCGCAGGCCCACCGCCCCCGCTCCCCGCCGTCGCCGAGCCGCCCGTCCCCGATTTGCCTGCGGACGACGAGCCTCCTTTGCCGCCCGTGCCGCCTCCGCCCGAGCCGCCCTTGGCATGCGAGCCGCCCGAACCGCCGGAGCCGCCCGAACCGCCGGAGCCCGCGGCACCCGAGTCGCCCGCGGCGCCCGAGCCACCCGTCGCCCCGGACTCACCCGACCCACCGGAGCTATCCGACGCGCCCGAGCCGCCGGACGCGCTCGCGCCGCCCGAGCCGCTCGCGCCGCCCGACGCGCCCGAGCCGCCCGAGCCTGCGGTCCCGGAGGAGCTTTTCGAATCGTCGTCGCCGCTGTTTCCACAAGCGGCGGGCGAGAGGCCGAGAACCAGACCGAGAACGCAAAGGCATGCGTTGTTCATGCGCGAGCACCCCATCGTCATTGGACGAGAAGATAGCCGGTTCCCGTCCGTGATGGACGCTTTTCCTTCGTCCCCTCGTGTTCTTCCGTCAGAGGGGCACGAGAGCGTCCGCGGGCGTATCGATGTCGAAGGCGCCTTCGGGCCACGCGACTCGGGCGACGTTCGCGTCTCGCCGCAGGATGCTCGAGCCGCCTTCTTCCCCGCGCAGCGCGAGCAAGGCGCCGAAGTAGCGAGCCGGGAACACGGCCGGCACGCACGTTTTTCCGCCGTAGTACGAACCGGCGAGTCGCTTGCCGTGCTCGCTCGCGAACCAGAGCGCGTTCAAGTGCCGGCTCGTGAGGAACGGCTGATCACACACCGAGAGCATCAGCGCGTCGGCACCCCGATCGACGGCCCAGAGCGCGGCGGTGCGAATCGACGCCGCCATGCCCTCGCGCCACCCGCTGCCGTTCAGGATCTCGACGGGCAGGTTCGCGACGCTCGCGGCGATGTCCTCCGAGCGCGCGCCGACCACGACGGCGACGCGGGAGGCGCTCGACTTGCACGCGCATTCCGCCGCCCAGTGGACGAGCGTGTTCGAGCCGTCGAAAGGGAGCAGCTGTTTCGGCATGCCGAGGCGAGCCGAGCCACCGGCGGCGAGCACGGCGCAGGCGAGGTTCATGAGGCTTCTCCTTGCAAGACGAGCGCCACGGGCTCGTGAATGGTCCCGCTGCGCTCGCGTAGCGAGTCGCGCGTCGCCCCCGCGAGCGCCGCCTGCGCCTCGGCGACGATACTGAGCGCGATCTCGGCCGACGTTTCGGCTCCGAGCGCGAGGCCCGCCGGGCCGAACACGCAGGCGCGGCGGGCGGGCGCGATGCCGCCGCGCTCGGCTCCGATTTCGGCGAGCATGCGCTCGGTGCGGCGCGCAGGACCGAGCACGCCGATGTACGGAACGTCGGTGCCGAGAAGCGCGGCGAGCGCGCTGCGATCCGCCGCGTAGTCGTGCGACATGACGACCGCGAGAGGCCGCGCGCAACCGTCGAGGGCGGCCACGTTGTCCGCGAGGGGTTGCTCGGAGAGGTGGCCGAGCTTCATGAAGCGCTCGCGGGCGCCGAGCTGCCCCGGCTTGCCGCAAACGGTCACGTTCCAGCCGAGCAACGCGGCGGCGCCGACCACGGGCACGACGTCGGCGCCGGTTCCGAAGACGAAGAGACGCGGCGCGGGCTCGAGGACCTCGACGAGGACCGTGCTCGAGCCCGCCTGCACGTACGAGGCGCCGGCGCGCGCTTCGCCGAGCGCCGCGTCGAGGGCGCCCGAGAGCACGCGAGTGAGCGAATCGTCGCGCACTTGGCTCACGAGCGCGTGCTCGGTGCGAACGACGCGCGCGCCGAGCGGTACCGGCGCGAGCTTGTCGTCGATCACGGTGGCGAGCGCGACCCGGCGCTCGGCCTCGAGCTCGCGTCCGAGGACGGCCAGGGCCGCGTCGGCGACGGCGGTGAGCGGCTCGAGCATGATTTCGAGCTTGCCGTGGCAGCCGGTGCCTTCGCGCGGTCCGTCGTCCTCGTCGGAGCGTGAATCGACGATTTTGGCGACGGGTCCGTTGCGCGCGAGCCAGGGACCCATGCGCACGAGCTCGCGCTCGAGACAGCCGGCGCTGAGCGCGCCCGCGAGCACCGTGTCGCGCGAAAAGAGCAGGCGCGCTCCCGGACGCCGGTAGGACGAGCCGTCCACGCGCGCGACCGTCGCGAGCCACGTCGGCTCCGACGCGCGCGCGGCGGCGAGCCACGCCCGGCATACCGCCGCGATTTCGCTCATGCGATGACCTTGTCGAGCGTGATCGGGAGGTCGCGCACGCGCTTGCCGGTGGCGTTGAAGACGGCGTTGGCGATGGCCGCCGGCATGCCGGTGATGCCGATCTCACCGATGCCTTTGGCGCCGATCTCGTTCACGTGCGGGTCCTCCTCCTCGACCATGATGATCTCGAACTCCGGCACGTCGGCGTTCACGGGCACGTGATAGTCGGCGAGGTCGCGCGTCACGACGCGGCCGCTCCGCTCGTCGCGCACGGTGTGCTCGCGGAGCGCGAGCCCGAGGCCCCAGACCATGCCGCCCATGAATTGGCTGTGGGCCGTCTTCACGTTCAGGATCTTGCCGGCGGCAAAAGCGGCGACCGCGCGCGTCACGCGAACGTGGCCGAGCTCGGGGTCGACTTTGACCTCGACGAATTGCGCCCCGAAACCGTACGTCGAGTAGCGTTCGCGATCGGCCTTCTCTTCGGTCCTGAGGTCGGCGACGAGCTCCGGACCCTCGGCGCGTTCGGCCGGGGTGAGCAGGTCGAGCTTTCGCTTCAGGGCCTCCGCGGCGCGCTTCACCGCCGAGCCCGTGCTCGACGCGGTTTGGGAACCGCCCGACACCGGCGTTTCCGGCAGCGTCGTGTCGCCGAGCTCGACACTGACGCGCTCGAACGGTACCCCGAGCACGTCGGCCGCGATTTGACCGAGGATCGTGTAGGTGCCGGTGCCGATGTCCTGGCTGCCCGCTTGGATCACGATGCTGCCGTCACGCAGGAGCTTCGCCCGCGCGGAAGCGGCGCTCTGGCGCGCGGGGTAAACCGCCGTGGCCATGCCGAAGCCCACGAGTAAGCGGCCGTCGCGCCTCGACGCCGGCGCCGGGTTGCGCGCGCTCCAACCGAAGGCCTCGGCCCCGCGCCGGTAACATTCGCGCAAGGATTTGCTCGACCAGGGCTTCTTTTCCTCGAAATCGCGCTCGGCGTAGTTTTTGAGACGAAGCGCGAGCGGATCCACTCCGAGCTCGTGGGCGAGCTCGTCCAGCGCCACCTCGAGCGCGAAATTGCCGGTGGCCTCGCCGGGCGCGCGCGTGAAGGTCGGCGTCGGCACGTCGAGCGGGACCACGCGGTGGGTGGTCGCCAGGTTGGGACAGGCGTACAGCATGCGCGTCACGAGCGCGGACGGTTCGGAGAATTCGTCGAAGCGCGACGTCTCCGAGATCACGTCGTGGCGCACCGCCACGAGCGTGCCGTCCTTGGCTGCGCCGAGCGAGAGCTGCTGGATGGTGCGCGGCCGATACCCGACGAGCGAGCACATCTGTTGCCGCGTGAGCACGATGCGAACCGGCCGTGCCACCACGCGCGCGGCGAGCGCGGCGAGCGCCACGTGCGACCACAACGAGCCCTTGCAGCCGAACCCGCCGCCCACGAAGTGCGATATCACCCGCACTCGTTCGACGAGAAGCTCGAAGATGGTCGCGAGGCGCGAACGACAGCCGAAAATGCCTTGCGACGTGTCGTACACGGTGAGCGCGTCCTGGCCCTGCCAAACGGCCGTCACGCCGTGCATTTCCATCGGATGGTGATGCTGGTTGGTCGTCGTGTACGTCCGGTCGACGCGAACCGCGGCGCCGGCGAGCCCCGCCGTCACGTCGCCGCGCGCGGAGTCGGGTTTCGCTTGCGGGCCCGCGCTCCGAGGCGCGTGCCCGCGGGCGGCGTCGGTCGCGAGCGACGCCCGCACCGGCTCCGGCGTATAGCTCACGCCGAGGGACTCTCCCGCCTCGCGCGCGCGCTCCGACGTATCGGCCACGACGACCGCGATCGGCTGATCGGCGTAACTCACGTCCGGGTCTTGCAATACCTGGATGATCTTGTCGACCGGTTGGTTCTTCTGGTTGGCGCGTGGCAAGCGCGGCGCGTTCCACGGCGTGAGCACGGCGAGCACGCCGGGCGCGCGTTCGGCTCGGCTCGTGTCGATGTGCGCGACACGGCCCTTCGCGATCGTGCTCGTGACGACGAAGCCGTAGACGAGGC
>Ga0335083_10012372_pt1 | contig 10215 bp, 9 predicted proteins | sample Lox_Sample_42_FD_206716 | JGI IMG/M metagenome (GOLD analysis project Ga0335083, IMG submission 206716) | Soil microbial communities from Loxahatchee National Wildlife Refuge, Florida, United States - Lox_Sample_4.2 | ecosystem: Environmental > Terrestrial > Soil > Wetlands | place: USA: Florida...
TGGCGCGCGACGAAGGTTCCGCCGGCGCGGGTGGTCTCGATCCACCCCTGGGCGGCGAGCTCGGCATAGCCGGCGAGGACGGTGTTGCGATGGATGCCCAGCGTCTGGGCGAGCGTGCGCGAGCCCGGAAGCCGCGCGCCGGGCAGGAGGCGCCCGGTGCGGATGTCGGCCAGGACCGCCTCGGCGAGCTGGAGGAACAGCGGGAGCTCGCTGCGGCTGTCGAGCGCCACCGTCAATTCCCACGAGCGCACGCTTGGCCTCCAGCCTCCTCCCGGGATCGGCTCCACCGCATCCTGCGCCGGTGACCGGCCCGAGGGAATGGACCAGTTCCGAGAAACCCGGACGGACCAGTGCTCGGCTGCCGTGCCACGGACTGGTCCGTCCGGAATCCCGCACCTGGTCCTCCTTGCTGGCCCCCTCCCGGAGCGAGGGTCGTCTGGCCACGACGGCAACCGGTCCGGGATTCCGGCCGGAGATCGAACCAGGAGACACCACCATGAACAGGACGTTGTGGATTGCAGGGCTGCTCGGGCTGGCCGGGTGCGGAGCCGCGCCGGGCCCAGGCGCGAACCAGCCAGCGGCACAGGCCGCTCCGAGCTCCTCTGATGCTGCGCTCTCGGCCGATGCCCAGCGGATGCTGACCGCGCTGGCGCAGAGAGATCCCGAGGCGCTCGAGGGTCGACGGTTCCTCGTCGTTCCCAGGTCGGTGCTCGTCTTCGACAAGAGCATCACCGACTGGAGCGCGGCCTGGTGGCGCTACATCGTTTCCATCCCCTCCGGCCAGAACCCGGAGTTCGTCGCCGGGCAGGACTGCGCGCTGGACCAGAGCGGGCCGGTGTTCTACGTGCCGGGCGAGCAGCAGGACGTCTACGAGCGGACCTGCACCATCCCCTTCGGCGAGCCGGTGCTCGTCCCGGTCTGGTCGGTGTTCAACGACTACCCCTGCCCGGACCAGACCTTCCAGCCCGCCCCCGGACAGACGCTGCAGGACTTTCTCGCCCGGGGAGCCCGTGGCTTCGACGACGCGGTCACCAATCTCAAGGCGACCATCGACGGGGCATCCATCGACCTCTCCAGCCACCGGCACACCACCGACCTGGTCGGCTTCGTCGGCGACGGGAGCCTGACGGCGACCCTCGACGGCTGCATCACCGGCGGCGCCGAGGTGGCAGTCGCCGACGGCTGGTGGCTGATGACCCTCTTCGCCCCTGGCCGACACGACGTGGTGGTGACCGCCATCTCGCCCGGCGGGCACTCCACCTCGCAGACTTTCCACCTCCGCATCCGTTAAAGGACGGCAATCACCGGCGCAGGCGCTGCGGCCACCCGGGTTCCGGTTTGTTCAGCTCTGGCTCGCTCCGCCCGTCGGGGAGTCGGGCGAGCGCCGGCGTGGTCAGCGTCCACCGCCCGATGGCGTCGAGGGCGATGGCCAGGTCTGCCGGCGCCAGGGCGGCGAGGGGAGACACGTGGTTCCCCCCGGACACCACCAGCTTGAAGGAGTCGCTCGCCGAGCCAAGCTGGAAAGCGCCTGCGCTCCACGGGTCGGTCTCCCCGTAGACGAAGAGCAGGCGAGAACCGGATGTGGACACCCAGCTCTGGATGTCGGTCGCCGCCGCGCCGTCGTCGTAGGAGGCGGTGGGGACGCTGGCCGGGATGTAGGCGCGGGCGGTGTTCTCCCCGGGGTGGACCAGCCCGACTAGGGTGCTCTCGTCTGCAGCGGGGTAGCCGAGCTGGGTAGCCGCCTGGTAGTAGTAGGGGAGCTCGGCGAGCACCTCGTTATCGGCATAGAGCGCGGTCCCGACGATGCGGTCCAGGAAGGCGAAGACTGCGGGCGAGGCCGACGCGGATGTTGGGATCTGGGCGCACAGGGAAGAGTCGCCGTACTGCCAAAAGACGAAGGGGGTGTCCTCGACCATGAAATCCAGGGCACGGTCCTCGCCGAGGATCGTCCAGCTGCCCGCAGGCGTCTGCTGGTCGAGCGCGGCGATCATCTCCGAGCGCCTGGAGAGGACCAGATTCTGGAAGTCACTGAGGTCCTGGCGGCAGGAATCGCTCCCGACCGTGTCGAGAAAGGCGATGTAGCGATTCCCGGGCCCCTGGAGCTGATCCCCGGGGAGGGTGAGGGGAGCGGAGTAGGCCACCGTCCCGTCGACGTCGTCGGGGTAGAAACGGCGGTGGAAGACGGCTGCCATCCCGCCCTTGCTCTGTCCGGTGGAAAGCCATCTCCCGGGATAGATCGCCTTGAGGGCCTGGACGATGAGGTGATCGTCGTTGGCCGCCTGCTCGATGGTGAGCTGGCTCCAATCCGTGGGCTCGGGCCGGGACACGGCGAAGTACCGGTGCTCCACGGAGAGTTGGTTGGCATTCAGCGCCCGGGTCAACTCAGCCCGGTACGGGGCGAGGGTCACCTGGTAGCCCGAGAGGAAAAGAACCATTGGGGCCGCCTCGTCCCGCGAGAGGAGGACCATGCGCTGAGCGAAGTGCTGGCCGTTGGGCGCGCGATGATCCGCGAGCTGGTCGAAGGTGAGGATGAAATACCGGTACCCGTGGAGGGGCGATGGCTGCTCGGAGACGGTCATCCCCGGGATGGCGGCGAGCCGATCTGCCAGGTCGACGCCGGCATCGACGCCCCCGTCGTTCCCCGCGTCGGACCGGCCTCCGCCGTTGCCGCCGCAAGCGAGAAGGCCGACCAGACCGAGCAGCGTGACCTTCCGAAGCATCCACCCCTCGCCTCCGGGCACTGTACGTTGGCGGCCCTTCCATTCCCAGCATGCGCGGGTGTTCTTCCCGGCGCTGGCGACCGTCGGACGCTAGCTTGTGGCGCATGTTCGCCAGCCTCCCCGTCGCTGCTCTCCTCCTCGCTGCCCCTGCCTCCGCGCCCCCCGCTGACTTCCTCCTGGCCACGGCGGCCTGGCAGGAGCGCCGGGTGAAGCGCCTCACCGCCGACGACGGGTGGTTGACCCTGGTGGCGCTGCTCTGGCTCAAGGAGGGTGAGAACACCGCCGGCTCGGCAAAGGACGTGGCGGTGGTCTTTCCGCCGAAGGCGCCGGCGCACCTCGGCACCTTCACCCGCCGCGGCAATGCGGTGGGCTTCGAGCCCGCTCCCGGCGCCACGGTGACGAGGAGCTCCGGCCAGCCGTTCACCGGCGGGCCCCTCCGCTCCGACGCCGAGGAGGACACCGACGAGCTCCAGGCCGGCGGGTTGCGCTTTCACGTGGTGGTGCGCGGCGACCGGGTGGGGCTCCGGGTGAAGGACCCCGAGGCACCGGCCCGGACCCAGTTCCGCGGCATCCCCACCTACCCGGTGGATCCACGCTGGCGAATCGAGGCGCGCTGGGAGCCGTCGGCCGCCGGGTCGGCCATCCCGGTCCCGACCGTGCTCGGCACGGTGGACCGCATGCCCTCCCCGGGGACGGCGGTGTTCACCATCGACGGCAAGGAATACCGGCTCACCCCGGTGCTCGAGGAGGGTGAGAAGGACCTGTTCTTCATCTTCGCCGACGCCACCAACCGGACCGAGACCTACGGGGCAGGGCGCTTCCTCTACGCGGGTCCACCGAGCAACGGGCGGGTGATTCTCGATTTCAATCGCGCCTACAACCCACCCTGTGCGTTCAGCGCCTACGCCACCTGTCCGCTGCCTCCGAAGCAGAACCGGCTCCCGATTCCCGTCGCTGCCGGCGAGAAGCGCTACAGTCAGCACTGACCCGGAAGGAAGACTCGCCCGCCCGCCGGGATGACTCTAGGATGCGCGACCAAAGGCCGGCCGCGTCCATCCGGGAGGGTCCATGAACCGCCGTCTACTTCCGTCCGTCGTCCTCGCCGCGGCATTGATGGCTCCCTCTGCCGCCCGCGCCGACTGGGGCATCCGGGGCGCCTACCTCGTGCCGATGTATGCCAACACCGGCCAGACGAACCAGACCACCGGCAGCGGCGACTACCACTACAGCGTCGGCGACAAGTGGCAGTCCAACATCGACCTCATCCTCAGCTGGTACCCGATCAGCTTCCTCACCGTCGACCTCGAGGGCCAGTTCAATCTCTCCGGGACGAGCACCTCGTATCCCTTCACCGGGATCTACGTCGGCCCCGGGGTGACGCTCGACTTGCCGCTCTTCCTCTACGCGCGTGCGGCGCTCCCCTTCCAGGTGACGGGTAGCTCGTACGGTTCGCTGTCCCAGGCGACGATGTTCCTGCGGCTTGCCGGTGGACTGAAGCTCGAGATCTTCGTCGTCCGCCTCTACATCGAGGTGCTCGGCGACTTCGCCATGGCCGGAAGCGGCACGACGTTTTTCGGGAGCCAGATCATCAGCGTCGCCGCCGGCCTGTGGGTCAAGTTCTAGGCTAGGGGCGGGCTTTCCCCGGCCGGCCTCGGCCCGGGCACAAAATTTGGTCGCTGCAGCGTTCCGGAGGGCGGAGCGGGCTCCGCCCCAGGATCCGGGGTGCCGCCGATGAGACCTACCGTCCCGCCTTGGAGCGCCTGCGCGCTCGCTCTCGGGCTCGCGCTCCCTGGCTGCTGGGGCGAATCGCGGCTGCCGCCGCCCGGCCGCGGCGCGGTGAGCATCCAGCTCCTCGCCTTCAACGACTTTCACGGGAGCCTCGAGCCGTCCGAGGACCCCGTCTGGGATGCGACGGCGCCGGACGGGGGGACGCCGGCCGGGGGCGCCGGGCACTTCGCCGCGCTGCTCCTGCGCCTGAAGGCCCATGCCCCGGACCGGACGGTGGTGGTGGCGGCCGGGGATCTGGTGGGCGCCAGCCCGCTCGCCTCGGCGCTCTTCCACGACGAGCCGACCATCCTGCTCATGAACCGGCTGGGCGTGGACGTCGCATCGGTGGGCAACCACGAGTTCGACCACGGTCAGGTGGAGCTTCTCCGGCTCCAGGAGGGCGGCTGCCACCCCACCGATGGCTGCCTCTTCGAGGCCGGCTTCCCCGGGGCGCAGTTCCGCTATCTGGCCGCCAACGTGGTGCGGGACGGCGGGGCGACGCTGCTTCCTCCCTACGCGCTGAAGCAGGTGGCCGGGGTGACGGTGGCCTTCGTCGGCCTGACGCTGGCCGGGACCGGGGCCCTGGTGCCCCCCGTGGGCGTGGCCGACCTTCGCTTCACCCCCGAGGCCGAGGCGGTGAATGCGCTCGTCCCCCGGCTCCGGGCCCAGGGGGCGGCGGCGATCGTGGTCCTCCTGCATCAGGGCGGCTTCGGTCCGTCGCATCAGGACGTGTCCGGCTGCAACGTCCGGGGGGACATCCTTCCCATCGTCGATGCCCTCGATCCGGGCGTGGACGTGGTGATCAGCGGGCACACTCACGCCGCCTACGTGTGCCCCAACGTCCGCGGCAAGCTGCTCACCAGCGCCGCCTCGCACGGGCGGGTGCTCACCGAGATCCGGCTCACCGTCGACAGGGAACAGCGAGCGGTGACGGCCAAGTGGGCCGAAAACCACATCGTCTACCGGACCGGCGAGGAGGATGCCCAGGCCCAGGACATCGCCGAGCGGGCCATCCGCGGGGCGGCGCCCCTGGCCGGCCGGATCCTCGGCCGCATCGCCGGCGCCATCTCCCGGAGCGAGAACGCCGCCGGCGAGTCGGCCGCCGGGGACGTCATCGCCGACGCCCAGCTCGCCGCCACGCGGGCGGCGCCGGCTGCGGCCGAGGTGGCCCTGATGAACCCGGGGGGCATCCGCGCCGACCTGGGAAGCGCGGCCGGCGAGGTGCGCTACGCTCAGGCCTTCTCCGCGCAGCCCTTCGGCAACACCCTGGTCACCCTCACGCTGAGCGGAGCGCAGCTCCGGACGCTGCTCGAGCAGCAGTGGCAGAGCGGGCACGGCGCCCGCGTCCTCGCCGTGTCCGCCGGCTTCACCTACTCTTACCGGGCCAGCGCGCCGGCCGGCTCGAAGGTGGACCCTCGCTCGATGCGTATCGGCGGCGCGGGGGTGGATCCGGCGAGCCTCTACCGGGTGACGGTGAACAGCTTCCTCGCCGCCGGAGGCGATGGCTTCTCCGTGCTCGCGGAAGGGACGGGCCGGGTGGGCGGGCCCCTGGACATCGACGCGCTGGCCGACCACCTGCGCCCCACGCTGAGCGGTCCGGCGCTCGCCGTTCCCGCGCTCGACCGCATCGTTCGCACCCCCTGAGCAGGCCCACGCCGCTCGAACCGACCTGTAGCAAACCGGTCGCAAATTTCGGCAGGCCTCCGAATCCAGCTACAGATTCGCCAGCGCGCGGCGAAGCACGAGCCAGGGGACCGTCCGCGCCGAAGGGGAGCCATGACCATCGCAGCGGAGCGGGACGACTGGGCCGGCCTCCTCGACGACACCGACGAGGGGCCCGGCCCGGTGGCATTCCTGGCCAGCGCAGCCGTGGTGGACCAGCCGCTGCTGTCTCCCCGGCAGATCCTCGCCGGGCGCTTCTCCATCGTCCGCCTCATTGCCCGCGGCGCGCTGGGGGTGGTCTACGAGGCGAGGGACCTGGAACGGGAGACGTCGGTGGCGGTGAAGACCGTCGACCGGCGCCTGGCGGCCGACTCGGCGGCGATGGACCGCCTGCGGACCGAGGTGCTGCTCGCCCGCCGGGTGCGCCATCCTTCGGTGTGCCGGGTCTTCGAGATCTACGCGCTGCGGACCCCGAAGGGAGAGCCGCTCCACTTCCTCACCCGGGAGCTCATCCCCGGCGCGTCGCTCGGCGAGCACATCCGGCGGAGCGGTCCCCTCGGTGTGGCCGAGGCCCTTCCGCTGGTGCGGGAGATGGCCGAGGCGCTGGCCGTGGCCCACGGGGTGGGGCTGGTGCACCGCGACTTCAAGCCCTCCAACGTCATCCTCGTCCCGCGCGTGGAATCCGCCCGCGGGACCCGGGTGGTGGTCAATGACTTCGGGGTGGCGCGCGCGCTGCTCCCCGACCGGCGCCGCACCGAGCCTCTCCCCGCGCTGGCCACCGCCCTCCTCGGCTCGCTCGACCATCTTGCCCCGGAGCAGCTCGAGGGAGGATCGGTGACGCCAGCCACCGACATCTATGCCCTGGGCGTGGTGATGCACCAGCTGGTCACCGGGCGCGTGCCGTCCCAGCATCCGCTCGGCCCGCTGGCCGACTTCCCCGTCGTCCCGCCGGTGGCCCTCGTTCCGGAGCTCGACCCTCGCTGGAACGCGGCCATCCTCCGCTGCCTGGAGCGCACCCCGGAACGCCGCTTCCCCGACGCGCGGTCAGTGGTCGCCGCGCTCGGCGAGCAGGCCTGAAACAAAGGCCCCTCGGGGCGGCGCCCCCTAGTAGGTGACCGAGCCGTTGAGCAGGAGGTTGGCCTGGCCGGCGCCGAGGTTCACCCCACCGTCGGCGGTGGCGCTGCCGGTGGCGTCGGAGTAACCGCCGGTTCCCCCCTGGAAGGTGAAGGTCCCGGCGATGGTGATCGGCGTGGTGAGCGGATTGGTGGGAACATCCGCCGAGCCGTTGAACCTCGAGAAGAGGACGTTGCCGCCCTGGACGAAGCCGGCATCGGCCACCACCGGGACGGCGCCCGTCGCTCCCAGCGTGACATCGAGCGCCGCGGCGAGGGTGAAGTTCCCGGCGCCTCCCAGGGCGCACGGCCCGGCGACGGTGATCAGGGTTCCCGAGGAGCCGATGGCCAAAGGTCCGCACAGACCGTTGATCCCGTAGGTGCTGGTGCTGGAGCTGCAGGCGGCCACTGCCACGGCGGCAGCGCCCACCAGGACGAGAATCGTTCGCCTCTTCATGACCCCTCCCGGAGCCCCGCCCCACGGTGATGGGGCGGAGAAGACAGGGCGGCGACCGTACCAGAGGGGACCTGGCCCCGCCACGGTCACGTGCCGGTCTGACTCTGGGCCTGGGCGGCCCGGCTCCTCCGCGCGGGAGTGACCTGGAGGTGGTACCGCTGGGCGGCCGACTCGAGGATGCGCTCCACCAGCTGGGTGTAGGACCAGCCCCGGTCGGCGGCGGCCATGGCCAGCTCGCCCTTCTTCTCCAGATAGGGATTGGGGTTGGCCTCCAGAATGTACGCCTCGCCGGTGCGGGCGATGCGAAAGTCGATGCGCGCGTAGTCCCGGAGCTTGAGGGCCCGGTAGGCCAGCCGGGCGGCGCGCTCGATGCGCGCCCGGAGCTCGTCGGAGAGGTCGCGGGCCATCACCAGCCGCGGGCTGCCCTCCTTCTCCGGCGCGAACTTCACCTCGCGGTCCGACACCCGGGGCTCGGCGCTGGACCAGTTGCCGAAGTCCATCTCCACGATGGGGAGAATCTCCGGCGCCACGCTCGGGCCGACCAGGCCGACGTAGACCTCCCGGCCCTCGATGAACTCCTCGGCCAGCGCCTCGTCCTGGAGCTCGTCCCGGATCTCGCGGACCCGCTCGGTCAGCTCCTGCCAGTTCTGCACCACCGAGTGACGGCCGATGCCGATCGAGGCGTCGGAGCGCGCCGGCTTCACGATGAGCGGGAAGCGCAGCGTCCCCTTGGTCTCGAAGGTGTCGTTCTCGAAGGTGGCGAAGTTGGCGGTGCGCACCTCGTGGAACTCGAGGATCTGCTTGGTGAGCACCTTGTCCTGGGCGAGGAGGAGGCCGGCCGTCCCGCTGCCGGTGAACTTCAGCCGCGCCAGCTCCATCAGGGCGGCGATGTTCACCTCCATCCGGTAATCCTCGGCGAAGGTCTCGCAGAGGTTGAACACCAGGTCGCACTTGCTCTTCTGGACGTCGCGGAGAATTTCCTGCACGCGATCGTCCACCGGGACCTTGGTCACTTGGTGGCCGAGCTCCTGGCAGGCCTCCACCACCTCGGTCACCGCGGGATCGAGCTCTTCACCCTTCGGTCGGTAGTGGAGGACCGCGAGCTTCAGCGGCTGAAGTGGCATGCGCGAGGAACGAAGATACACGCACTTGGGCGTGAGGTGCCACCGCGCGCCAGCGAGCGACGCCTTCAGTCGGCGTCGAAGAGCCGGCCGGTGTAGAGATCGTTCATCGCCAGCGCGGTGACCAGCGAGCTGGTGCGCGTGACGTAGGACGAGGCGCGGTCCGGCTGGGCGGTGAGCTTGAGCTGCTCGGTGCGGGCGATGAGGTGATCCACCACGCTCCGGACCACCGCGCGCTGGACCCCGGTGTACTGCGAGGCGGCCTGGATCAGCGTCTGCCGCTCGTGGGTGAGGAGCTCGGAGGCGGCCAGCGGCGCGGCCCCGGGAGGCTCGAAAAGGAGGAACAGCTCCTGGTCCAGCTTCTCGCCGATCTCCAGATCCGCCCGCTCGGTGAGCTCGCGGGAGCGGTAGTAGTCGGCGACCGTCTCCTCCATCTGGTCCACGTCGACGTCGTGGGTCTCCAGCCGGACCTCGGGCGGCTTGTGCCCCAGCTCCTGGGCCAGGGCGTCCACGTAGAGCAGCTTCTTCAGCGCCGGCCAGTTCCGGTAGCGGTGACGCCAGTCGAGGCCGGGGGTGAGCCACACGGCGAAGGTCTCGGCGAAGTCCTCGTCGGGATGCTTCTGGGCGTACCAGCCCGGGATATGGACCACGTAGCGGCGGCTGAAGGGCTTGGGCTTGTACTCCTCGCGGTAGGGCTGATGGTAATCGCCGAAGAGCGTCTTCCACGGCGCGGTGTCGTAGAGCCGGTAGGCGTAGGCGAAGGCGTGACCGGCCTCGTGCCGGAGGTACATGAGGATGTCGCGCTCGCTCTCCACCCCTCCGCCCAGCTCGCCCTCGATGGACTGCAGCTGCGGGTTGGCCAGGTAGAAGGGGATGCCGATCACCGGGATGCCGTCCGGGCAGCCCCACTCGTCGGACAGGTAGCACTGCGGCCGCACATCGATGCCCCGGGCCTCGAGCTCGGAGTAGAGCTGCTGGATGAGCCGCTCGAGCGGTGTCCCGGCCAGCTGGAGCTGGAGGTCCTTGATGCGGGCCTTGAGCAGCGCCTGGCGCTCCGGCCGGAGCGGCTCCTTGGCGCGCTCGGGCTGGACTGGACGCTCGTGGAAGGACGGCGCCGGAGCGGGCGGGACCTGGACGACGGGAGCGGCGGACGCGGCGGACACGGGGACGGGTCCCAAGCTATACGCCCTGCGGCCGGCGCCGCTCGGGTGACGGTGTGTGTCATCGACAGGTCTAGGAATTTCAATGAGTTAGGAGCTCGATCGGCCAGGAACCGACCCGGGAGGCGCGATTGACACCCTGGGGCTCCCTGGAGATGGTGGAGAGGAGCGTAGGGGAGCCCCCTTGGATTCGGGGCTGAGACGGCGATCGGTTCG
>Ga0335083_10012374_pt1 | contig 10214 bp, 9 predicted proteins | sample Lox_Sample_42_FD_206716 | JGI IMG/M metagenome (GOLD analysis project Ga0335083, IMG submission 206716) | Soil microbial communities from Loxahatchee National Wildlife Refuge, Florida, United States - Lox_Sample_4.2 | ecosystem: Environmental > Terrestrial > Soil > Wetlands | place: USA: Florida...
CCGGCGCCATCGTGGTGAGCGCCGTCTCAGCGAGCGACACCGGCAGGGCTCAACGCGAGATGACGACGATCCTGCGCGATCGCCATCACGTGGTTTCTGAAGCCGAAGACGACTTTTCGATCCGCAATCTGACGGAAATCGCCAACGCTCAACAAGCCGGCACGAAGGCGCTGACGGGCCTGCTCGCCGCCATCGCCGTCGTCTCGCTGCTCGTCGGCGGCATCGGCATCATGAACATCATGCTCGTGAGCGTGACCGAGCGAACGCGGGAAATCGGCGTCCGGATGGCCGTCGGCGCGAAGCCCTGGCACGTGCTCGCGCAGTTTTTGGTCGAGGCGATGACGCTCTCGATGGCCGGAGGCATCCTCGGACTCGTGCTCGGCGCGATCGCGGCCGAGCAGGTCGCGGCGCGTCTCGCCTGGCCGTTCAGCTTGCGCATCGACATGGCGGTGCTCGCGTTTCTTTTCAGCGCGTTCGTCGGCGTCGCGTTCGGGCTCTACCCGGCCCGCAAGGCCGCGCGGCTCGATCCGATCGAGGCGCTCCGTTACGAGTGACGCGCGCCGCCCGCGCGCAGACGTTGCGCGCTCCGCGGGCGGAGTCGCGGCTTTTGCGCGGTTGCCTCCGACTCACGTGGAGCGCGGTCGACGCTTCGACACACACGGGATCGCGCGGCTCGTGGCCCGCGGCTTGCAGTCGAGGGGTGCATGGAAGCGCGAACTCCCGTCGTCATCGTCGGTGCCGGCCCCGTGGGCCTCTTGACCGCCCTGCAGCTGAAGCGCCGGGGGATCGACTCGGTCATCATCGACGAGAGCGAGCCGGCATCCGCTCGCAGCTTCGCGGTGGTCCTACACCCGCGGACCGTCGCGATGCTCGCGAATCTCGACCTCGTCGATCCGCTGCGCTGGCAAGGCCAATCCTTCCGGCGCGTCGCGGTTTTCGCGGGCGGCGAACGGCGCGCGTTGCTCGAGCTGCCGGTCGACGGCGAGCATGCCGACGGCGCGCTCACGCTGCCGCAGAACGTCTTGCGCAAAGCGCTCGAACACGCGCTCGCGACGCTCGGCGTGGACGTGACGTACGGTTGGCGGCTCGCCTCCTTCGAACAGAACGCGGACGAGGTCCACGCACGCTTCGTCCACGCGAAGCCGAGCTCCGGCCAGTCGCAGCGAACGGTGCCGGCCGATGCGGGGGAATTTCGCATCGCGTCGGCGTTTCTGATCGGCGCCGACGGCCACCAATCCACGGTGCGCGAAGCGCTCGGCAGCGCGCTCGTCGAGGTCGGCCCCGCACGCGCGTTCGCCTTCTTCGACGTGCCCCAACCCGCCCCGAGCGGCGAAACGGCCGAGCTCGTGCTCGGCTCGCGCTCGGCGGCGGTCTACCCGCTCCACGGCGGCAGCACCCGTTACAGCTTCGAGCTCGACTCCCCGCGGAGCGAACCGCTCGGCCGCGCCGAGCTCCACACGCTGCTCGATCGGCACGTCCCCTGGCACGTGAAGTCGGCCCACGGAGTCGAATGGTCGGGCGTGCGCACGTTCAACAAGGCCCTCGCCGACCGCTTCGGCCACGGCAGGGTTTGGCTCGCCGGCGACGCGTGCCACCAGACGAGTCCGCTCGGCGCGCAAAGCCTGAACGTGGGTCTGCGCGAAGCACGCGATCTCGCGAGCAGCGTCGCGGAGTGTCTGGACGGGCGCCATCTCGAGCACCTCGCCGTCGGGTACGCCGAACAACGGCGGCTCGAGTGGCGGCGACTTCTCGCGTGCGGCATCGAGCCCACCCGGGGGAAAACCATGCCCGGCTGGGCCGACGCGCACCTCGCCGAGCTCATCGCATGCTTGCCCGCCTCCGGCGACGACCTCGACGACTTGCTCGAGCAACTCGGCATCACGCTCCTCTGAGGGAGAACGATGACTCCTGACCTCGAGCACGCGTGGGACACCCGTCGCTCGATCGGCGGCGCGCTGTCGCTCGCGCGCCTTCGCTCTCGAGTCTCGCTCGGCTGCTTCGGTTTGCTCGTCGCGGCGTGCGGCGGCTCGAAGCCGGGCGAAGCGGGGACGGGAGGCACCGGCGCGAGCGGCGGAACGCCGGGCAATGCGGGCGAGGCCGGCGAGCCCAATGCGGGCGCCGGAGCGCTTGGCGGGGGCGCGGGCGAAGGCGGGATTGGCGCGAGCGGCGCGGGCGAAGCGGGCGGCGCGGGAGGAGAAGCAGCGACGGCCGGCGCTGCCGGCAACCACACGCAGGCGGGCTCCGGCGGACTCGGCGGCCGGGGCGGCGGCTCGGGCGGTGCGGGCTCCGGCGGACTCGGCGGCCGGGGCGGCGGCTCGGGCGGCGCGGGCACGGCGGGCAGCGGTGGAGTTGCTGGCGCGGGCAGGGCGGGGAGCGGCGGCGTTGCTGGCGGCGCGGGCACGGCAGGGAGCGGCGGGCAAATGGACCCGTGTTCGACGAACAACGGCGGGTGCGATCCGCTCGTCACCTGCACGCGCAGCGGCGCGACGAGCACGTGCGGCGCTTGCCCACGCGGCTATTCGGGCACGGGCGACGGCGGCTGCGTGGCGAAGACCTGCGACGGCGCGCCCGATCCGGACTGCGCGTGTATCAAGGTGACGCCGGACGGCGACGACGGCGCGGCGCTCGTGAGCCACGGCGTGAAGCCCTTCGCCACCGTGCAAACGGCGCTCGATTTCGCGGCCGAGCACCCCGAAGTCGCGACCAAGGTCTGCGTCGCGGGCGGCCCGGCGTGCACGACCCCGGCGACGGACGGCTCGAACACGAGCGTCCCGGCGAACGCCACGTACACGGGTCCGGACGCCGCCGATCTCACGATGCACGACGGCGTCTCGCTCTACGGCTCTTACGAGTCCACGGGCTTCACGCGGTGCAGTGGTCCGACGACGACCACGACTTTGTCGCTCACGACGCCTGCCGGCGTCGTGTTTCCGGATTCGGCCACGCACACGACCGTCCTCGACGGCTTCCGCGTCACGCACTTCGAAGCGACCACGACCACGGCGATCAGCGTGCGCGGAGCGCAGGGCGCGGCCCTGTCCTGGCTCGACATCGAGGGCGGGGCGACCGCGGTCGACGCGTACGGTGTGGACGTGAGCGGCGGCGCGCGAGCGACGTTGGAGAACGTCTCCGTGTCGTTGCCCCTGCGCTCGTACGGTCTCGGGAACACGGTACCGAGCGGGGAGAACTACGGCGTCCGCGCCGTCGGCTCCGAGGTCACGGTCGACGCCGGCAGCATGAATCTCGCCGTCGACGGCGATGCCGTCTACGGCGTTTGGCTCGAGAACGCCGCGGGTTCCGCCGTGCGGGGCACGAGCATCCGGCTCGACGCGGCTCTGGGCGACATGATTGGCATTCACGTCGAAGGCGCGGCCGCCTCGCTCAGCGGCAACACCGTCACTCTTGCTCAGGAAGGCGGCGGGCGGACGCTTGGAACCGAGTTGGTGGACGCGCCGAACGTCGCCTACGACGGCACCGTCACCGCCTACGGTGCGGACAACACGGCGCTCGATGCGCTGCGTTCGTCGGTCGACGCCAACGTGAACTTCACGCTGCGTGGCGGAACCGGCGTGCTCCTCGATACGAGCCCTGGTTCCACGATCCAAGGCAGCGTGACCGGACAAGCGCACTGGTCGACGCTCGGCGTCCAGGTCACCGGGGATGCGACGAACAGCGTCCTTCACGACCTCACGGTCGACGTGCAGGGCGAGGACGGCATCGCGTTCTCGGATTGCGCGGGCGCTTCGCCGCTCGTCACGACATCGTCGGTGCGCAGCACCGCGGATGCCATCGCGTCATCCGGCGACTGTCACCCCGAAATCACGGCCAATATCAGCATCGTCGGCGTCGCCTTCAGCTCGGCGCCCCAAGCGGTCAACGCGGTCCATTGCGCGACCGCCTGCGCGGTGAGTGACAACCCGGACATTCACCTCGAGCTCCAAGAAACGTCGAGCCAACCGCCCGCCGCCGGGACCTTCACGGCCGCGGGGATCCGCTGCGACGCGGGTTGCGACGTCGAGGTGAACCAGGTGAGCGGGCTCGTTTTTCCGAACGACTACGTACAAGGACGGGACATCACCTTCCGCGGGAGCGGCATCGTTACCGCCGGTGGGCTCGTCGCGAGAAACCGCGTGTCGGCCAATTGCACGGGCCAGGGCGCGGGCATCACGGCCTCCGCCGGTCGGCTCGAGAACAACGTCGTCTGGGGCCCATGGTGCGGCGCGGGCTATCTCGACAATCCGGCGCTCGGCGCCGCGCTCGAGATCAACGGGCCGGTCGACGTGACCTCGAACACCCTGTTCGGCAGCGCCGCCCAATATGCCGAGTCGAGTATGAATCCCCTCAATCCGTGCATTGAGGCCGGGATTCGCGATCATGCCGGTCAAGGGACGTTCCGGAACAACATCGTCAGTCGCTCGGGCGGCTGCACGGGCGCGGATTTTTTCGAAGTCGAAAAAGGACTCGGGGCGCCTTTCCGTCCGTTGGCTTTCCAAAACAACGATTTGACCGGGCCGAGCTACGAGGACGACGGCTCCACGTTGCTGACCGACATCGTCTCGATCAACGCGCTCAGCGCGAATTTCTCGTCGAACTTCTCCGCGGACCCGAGCTTCGCGCCCGACGGGATTCATTTGAGCGCCGGCTCGGCGTGCATCGACGCCGGCACGAGCGAAGGCGCGCCGGCCGACGACTTCGACGGAGATCCGCGCGACGCGCATCCCGACGTGGGCGCCGACGAATGGGTCGGCAGCGGGCCGTGATCGCCTCGCCGAGCGTCAGCCGAGCAGCGTCCCCACGGCCAGGGACGCTCCGTTCGCGAGCGCCGAGACGCCGAGAGCGCGCGTCCAAGAAAGGCGTTCGAAGACGAAGCGATAGAACACGAGCTCGCTGACGATCGCCCACGACTCCGCCACGACGAGATAAGCCCCGCGGTGCAGCCCGAGCGCCGGGAGGACGAACCACACGGCGGGGTGACTGAGGAGCTGAGCGAACGCGACCGCCGAAACGGCGCGCCAACGCGGCTCACTGCGCGCGAGCAGCGGCGCCGCCACGGCAACCTCCACGAGCAGTGTCACGACGAAATACTTCGCCCACTCGGCGACGTAGCTCGTCGCCGTCACGAGAGGCCCCGTGCCCTCGACGCACGCCGGCGCGACACCCCGAGCGCCGTGAGCCCGACGAACAGCATGAACCCGGCGAGGGACCGCTCGTCGTCGGCGCGACCCACGCGACACCCACAGCCCGAGTTCTGACTGCTCGTGGCGACCGTGCCGCCGCTCGAGCCGGCGCCGCCGCCGTTGGCGCGTCCCGCGGCTCCGACCGCGCCCGTCGAACCTGCTCGAGCGTTGGCTCGACCGCCTTCCGCCGCGCGGCCGCCCTCGCCTGCTTCGGTGCCGCCTTCCGCGCCGGCTCCGCCGCCGGCTTCCGAGTTCGCGCCGCCACTACCTTTCTTGCCACCGCCCGTGGTTCCGGCGCCGCCGCCGTGCGCGCCCCCGCTGCCGCCGCCACCCGCAGTCCCCGGTAGGCACAGCAAGCATGCGTATCGACGGTCGCCGAGACACACGCCCGAAGACCCGGAGTTGCCGCTCCCCGATTCACCGGCTTGACCCGCCGCACCCGCGCAATCAATCGGACCGTAAGACGTGCAGGTGGACTCCGCGCAAACCCCAGGGCCCGGTCCGGGCGCGTTGTCGCAAGGGTCACCTGCCGTCCAACACGCGTCGGGGCGCACGCCGTCGGCGGACGCGGTTCCGAGCCCGAGCAACGAACCGAGTGCGAAGGCCGCCGTGGCGATGATTCGCTTAGCCATGCCGCACCCCCAAGCAAGGCGCGTACCCGCGCACCCAGACATGCAGGAGCGCGGCGAGCTCAAGATAGCCGTGAAAGGTCGCGAGGCGCAGATAAGTCGCCGCCGCCCGTCCGGGATTCGCGAACGCGGCGAACAGCACGGCGAGAGCGCACGCCGCGACGACGGCGAGACCCCACGGCTTGAAATCAGCGAGCAGACTCTGCGCGCTGCGCGCGAAACTTTGCGTCCCCTCACCCGGCAGCGCCCCTTGCGGCACGACGGTGAGCCACATCGAGTAGTGCAGAGCCTGGAGAAAGACGAACGCGCTCGTGGCGCCGACGGCCCAATCGGTTCGCTCGAACGGCGCGAGCCAGAGAGCGACTTGCAGCACGTGGACGCGAAACATGCTCACCCCCGCCGACGCCAGCGTGGACGCGGAGAAAACGCCGCTCGCGAGGACCACGGCGGCGACCAGCGCGCCGAACACGACGCGTTGGAGAAGCCGCAGGCGCTTGCGAAAAAAGAGCGGCCAGGCGAGGAGCCCGACCAGGTTGTGCGCGTGGGCGTACACCAGCCGAAACTCGCTCGGCCGCGCGAGCGCGACGCCGGAGACCGCCGCCACGACCGCGAGCCCCGTGAGTGCATGCCGGATCCGGCGGCGCGACGCCCCCGCGACGACGGCGAGCACGGCCCAAACGCCGGCGAGCCCGAGCTCGAGACGCGCCGGGACGAGTGACCGGTGGAACGCGTCGACCGCAGACGTGGCCAGGAAGAGCACGCAACCGCCCGCGAGCGCCGCACGCCCGAGCCGCGAGAGTCGGGGGCGAATCACGAGGTACCGGACGTCGGCCGCCACGTGCGCGACGCCGAAGAGGACGGGCCCGAGCACGAAGAGCAACACTGGAAAGTAAACGGCCAGCGCGAACGTGACGCACGCGTGCACGGCGACCGCGACGCCGAGTCGCCGGTCGCGTTCGACCAGCACGCTCCGGAGCGCGCGCAGAGAGAGCGCCGAGCGAAACGAACGCAGGCGCAGGACATCGAGCCCCTGGAGAGCGCGGTCGATGGGCAGAGGCACGGAGTTCGTCAACGCGACCGCCTTCACGGGCGCCGGTTTTGCGCGCGACGGCGACGCGAGACGAAGAGAGCCGTTCCGCCGACGACCAACATCGCCACGGCGAGGAGGCCGTCGGGACGATCGCCGCCCACGCGACAGTCGCAGCCCGTGGTGTTGCCGGTCTGCCCGCTCGCTTCCCCAGCCGTCCCGCCGCTCGTGTCCGCACCGGTTCCGCTCGCCCCCGCGGCCGCACCGACTCCGCCCCCGGCGTGGGCGCCGCCGCCGCCACTGCCGCCCGGCATGCAGCGCAGGCACTCGTAGCTCGTTTGCCCGTAATTACCGCACCCCGCGCTGTCGCCGGCCGTTCCACGACCGCCCGCCCCGGCGTCACCGAGACAAGAGGCCGGCGGTGGATTCGCTCGAGTGCAAGTCGAAGTCCGGCAAACGCCCGCCCGCGATCCGGAGAGCGCGTTCTGACACGGCTGCCCTTCGGCACCCATGAGGCATTGATCGGGGACGACGTCGGCACGCGCGGCGATCGGCGCCCCGAGAAGCGCCACGGCGATCAAGCTCGCGTGAAAGAAGAACCGTCGGTGCATGCGTCGACTCCTCGCCGGGCGTCGTGGGGTCCAGCCCGAAGGTCTCCGACGAAAGCAACGGGCGTGCCCCGAAAGCGTGACGGCGGGAGAGCGCGACTCGCGAAGAAAAGCGCGCAAGCTCGTGCTCGTTCGGGTCACCGTCGCGCAGTGTTTGCGCGGAAGTTCGAGCACGAACCGGGCGCTCGCCAAAAAACGCGTGTGGCTCGCAAGTTGCTTCGTGTCGGGACATGAGTAAGCCAATCCCGTCCATCTCGAAGTACATGACGACCGTTCCGCGCACCATCGATGCGGAGTCCACGCTGATGACCGCGACGAGATTGATGCGCGAAGGCGGCTTTCGGCATCTTCCGGTCGTGCAGGGCGAGCGCCTCCTCGGCCTCATCACGGAGCGCGACGTGCGACTCGTCGAGAGCTTCGACAAGGTCGACGCGGCGACGATGACGGTCGGCGAGGCGATGAGCGAGCCGCCTTATTCGGTAGGTCCGGAAACCCCGCTCGACGAGGTCGTGAACACGATGGCCGAGCACAAATACGGCTCGGCCGTGATCGTGCAAAACGGCAAGGTCGTCGGCGTCTTCACGACCGTCGACGCGTGCCGCGCGCTCTCGGAGCTACTGAACAGCCGCTTGCGCAAGAGCTGAGTCGCGCGCGAACGACCTCGGCGACGGCCGGGTCACGAGCGTGGAGCCGAGTCGCCCGCTCGCAACGCGCGGGCGCACAGGGCTTGCACGGCCGCCTCGTCGTCGTCGCCTCGAACGACGACGTCCGGCGTCGCCGGCTCTTCGAAAGGCTCGTCGAGCCCCGGCACGCCGCGGAGCTCGCCGGCTCGTGCTTTCGCGTAGAGACCCTTGTCGTCGCGCTCTTCGCACTCCGAAAGGGAGGTCGCGACGAAGACCTCGATGAACGCGGGCGCCACGCTGCGCGCTTGCTCGCGGAAGGCGCGGCGGTGCGCCGTTGCGGGAACGAGCACGACGAAGCCCTGGCGCGCGAGGAGCGCAGCGAGGTTCGCGAGCGACGCGTAAAACGCCGCGCGCTCACTTGCCGAATAGCCCGGCGGCGGCACGAGACAGGCGCGCACTGCGTCCCCGTCGAGCATGCAGGCCATGGCGCCGCGGGCGTGAAGTACCCGCAGGGCGCGTTCGGCGAGCGTGGACTTGCCCGAGGACGGCAGTCCGGTGATCCAAACGACGACTCCGCTCATGTGTCGAAGAATTCCCGCGCCATCTCCGGCGAGAAGCGATCCGCGGCGAGCACGTGCTCCACGAAGGAAAGCACGCGATCCCGATCCTGCGCCGTGAGCTCGGGGTACCACGTGGGGCTCGCCAGCACCAAGCCGCGCCAGGCGAAGAGCGGCGCCGCCACGTCGAATATGCCGCGGTCCCCCGTCGCCGTGACGTACGCGTCGAAGAAGCCGTGCCACAAAGGGGCGAGCGCGTTGCGCCACGCTCCCGGCCTTCCGAGCGCGAAGAAGGCGTAATTGATCGTCATGCACGTCACGTCGTCCGCGGGGTCGCCCGAGCCACCGCGGCTCGCGTCGAGCACGGCGAGCTCGGAGTCCTCGCCGAAGACCACGTTGAACGGGTGAAAGTCGCCGTGCGTCCGTCGGAGCCGCGCGCTCTTCCCGCGCAGCTTGAAGCGCCAGCGCAAGCACGCCTCCTCGATGCGCTCGAGCCGTGAACGCGGCGCCCCGGGGACGTCCTCGGGATAGCCGTCGGTGATCCCGAAGACGCCCTCCCCGCTCCCCACGGTGTCGCGCATGAAGCGCTCGTAACGCGTCTTCTCGTCGGGTAGCCGCTCGGAATGGAGTTCGGCCAAGTAGCGCGCGAGCCGTTGCATGCGGCTCATGTCGTTTGCCGTGAGCTCTCCCGTGCGCGCGATGCGCCGCAGATCGGCCGCGTAAGGCTCGCCTTCGGCGTACGACGTGAGCAGGTAGAATTCGCCGGTCCCTCGGAGCGAAACGAAATCGTCGTCCCGCCGGTAGGCGCCGACGTCGAGCACCTCGACGTGCTGCGGAAAGCGGCCGAACGTGTCGGCGGCGAGCAGCGCGGCGGCAGCGCGATCAGCGCGCCGATCGTGCCCGAACGCGTTGGCGGCGGCGGCGTGAAGCACGACCGAGCGTCGCGTTCCTTCTTGAATCAGATCCAAGCGCACCGGGACGCCGTAGCCGGCGCCCTTCGCGGATTCGTCCTTGCTGGGCACGTCCGCGCCGAGCGGCACCGCACGCACAATTTGCGCCCCCGGCAACGCCGCTTTGACGATTTTGCGCGCCCGCTCGACGCTCGTCGCAAGCTCCGGCGGCGACTCCATCCGAGCGCTTCGCTTCTCCATGGTCGAGGGAGAAGTCATTCACGCGGCGTGCCACCCGGAGCGCCGCGGCGCTCGCCTATTCGACGCCCGCGACGCGCGCCGCCTCTTTGCGTCTGAAACCGTTGGGGAAGCGCTTGAGGTAGGCGAGCGCCTGAGCGCGCGCTTCGTCGTTCGCCCCGGCGCGAGCGAGCGCCACCATGCGCAGGTAGGTCGCGTCCTCGGCGTGGCCGGAATGCACGCACGACGCCGAGAAGCGCCCCAACGTGCTCGCCGCGCTCGCGTAGTCGCCGCTCTTGAAGGCTTGAACACCCGTCTGAAAGAGCGCCGCGTCGGCACAGGCGTCCGCCTCGTCGGCTGGGCGCGCGCTCGCACGCGGAAGAGCCCCAACCGGACGCGCGCGCGCGTCGGCGACGTCGCCGGAAGCTGCGGGCGCGGCGCTCGGAACCGCGGCCGTCGAGCTGCC
>Ga0335083_10012375_pt1 | contig 10214 bp, 6 predicted proteins | sample Lox_Sample_42_FD_206716 | JGI IMG/M metagenome (GOLD analysis project Ga0335083, IMG submission 206716) | Soil microbial communities from Loxahatchee National Wildlife Refuge, Florida, United States - Lox_Sample_4.2 | ecosystem: Environmental > Terrestrial > Soil > Wetlands | place: USA: Florida...
GGGATTCATCGTGTAGATGGTAAGTTTTATCGTGTACTTCACGATATCTATAAGAAGAAAACTGTCAGATTTGATCGTCTAGAATTTCCGAGGTAATTTATGTTATACTACAAGTTCATGGAAACCAATGAATGGGAAGGCGAATCTTGGAACTTTTATGTCCCTATGTCGAAAGAACATAGGGACATGATTGCGTCTGTCATTGAATCGAATGACGATTTCGATAGTCCATACATCATTTCAACAACCATGTTCACGGAAGAACAGGTTAATGATCGCGTGAGTAAATCCAAGATGGGTTATTACCGTTATCACAACAAGTGTGAACCACTCGATGAAGACTTTATTGCCATTATGGAAGATGGTCAGATCAATTTATTGGAAGAAGACCCTTTCTATAAGGGTAAGTGTTGGAAAAGGGTGAAGACCAATGCCTAATGACAGATGGGATTATCTACTAGATGCCGTTCTTGAACCTTATAAGTGTGAAGCTTGTGGGGATAATGGCCTCATAGACATGAGCCATGATGATTGCATAGTGCTCTATTATTGTAACTATTGTGATAAAGGTGAGCACCTACGAGAAATAGGTGCATATAAAGATATAATTGTAGGATAATTAATGAACAGTTTTGATATACAATATCTAGATACCATGTATCGTATCCTAGAAACCGGTGTAGACCGTCCAGATCGCACTGGAATCGGCTCTAGAGCCATTTGGGGTGCTATGGTAGACGTTGACCTAGCCGATGGGTTCCCCATCCCTACAACGCGAAAGACGTTCTTTAGAATCGCTTTCGAGGAAACGTGGTGGATGCTACGCGGTGGCGTTGATACCAAGCAACTAGAAGAAAAGAAGATCAACATTTGGGTAGGAAACACCACTCGTGAGTTCCTAGACAATCGTGGTTTGAAACACCTTCCAGAAGGTCACATGGGCAAAGGTTATGGCTTCCAGTGGCGACATTTCGGTGGTGATTATCAGAAAACAATCACAGATTTGGAATGGCGCGGCGCATCTTTAGTCATGGGTGCAAATGGTCAGATGGAAATTGTTCCAGATGGTTATGGTAAGCCAAGTAAAGACTATTACCAGCCAATCGGTGGTGTGGATCAGGTATGGAATCTCCTACAAGGTCTGAAGAATGACCCTAATGGTCGCCGTCATATCATTTCTGGATGGAACCCACAACAGCTACACGAAATGGCTCTACCTCCATGTCATTTGTACAATCAATATCAAATTTTGGATGGACGGTTGAATTCTTCATTTGTTATGAGAAGTCATGATTGGTTGTATGGTGGTCCGTTCAATTTCATGGGCTATGCCATGCTTAACATTGCTATTGCTAAGTATTTGGGCTTAGAGCCGGGTCATCTAACCTATTTTGGCAATGATGTTCATATCTATGACAATCAGATCGAAATGGCTAAGATTCAGGTAACCCGTGAACCATATCCTCTACCAAAGATGACTTTGACAAAGGATATCAAGACTATGGATGATCTATTGAACATCCAGTACGAAGATTGGATTCTTGAAGGTTATGAAGCCCATCCAGACTTCAAAAATAAGCCATCAATGGCAATTTGAATTGAAGTCCCGATAAATATTGGTTTATCGGGACTTTTTCGTGAAGATTCAAGACATTTTAACTGAAGACCAGCACCAATCCACCAACAAGACGGTTAATCTAAACCGTCCAATTCGTCAATTGAATAGATCATATCACAGCACTGACAAGGGTGCTGAACAGGGAGCATATTCTTCTGTGAAGCCAGACAAGAATGATCCGTTCATGGTAAGAAAAACCAGCGCTACTAAACAGCGTCCCAACTATGATCCCGATGAAGCTGACGGCTATTGGCAGTTTATTGATGCCCTTCAGCGTATTCCAGAAATGAGTAACAACCCATTCTTCCCACGAGTCTATGGTGTTAAAACCATTACTGGTGACAATGGAAGAAAAGTCAAGCGTGCTCAGCTAGAAAAGCTTGAGCCGTATCATGCTATTGACCCTAATATGCTATTACATTATGCTGACAGCATTATCGACAACAAGAACATCAAAGATTGGCTTGATTATGCTGAAAGACATAATAGGCTTGAGCCTGATTCAAGGGATATTGCTATGGAAATAACATCAACATTTGAAAATGCCATCAATAACAAAAATTATTCTAAAATCAAGAATAAGAACTTGGTCAAGGCATTACAGGATGTTAATGAGTTCACCGACTTGTTTGCACTAGATATGCATGCGGGTAATATCATGTTCAGACGTGGACAAAACGGTATTCAATTAGTAATCACAGACCCATTAAGCCAATCCTATATGGGATGGTAAAGAAAAGGAGCCTTTCGGCTCCTTTTTCTTATGATGGTGTAGCCGTTACTGATGGTGTCACGGTCTGTTCTGGCGTCAACGTAATGGATGGAGTATCCGTTGGGAACGGCGTAACAGTAATGCTTGGGGTTGGTGTAGGAGTTACTTCGATTTGGTCATCTGGAAAATTGGCGTTATAAACATCAATCCAGTATGGATCAGTTAAACGAGCCTTAACAGCAGCAGTTCTATCAGGGAAATAGATGGCATACTGGAAGATGTACTGTTGGTCCGTTAATTTATTGAAGAAATCAACGCTATCCAATTGTGTTGCCCAAAAATAAATCCATTCTTCATCTACGATGGATGGTGCAAAATGGTCAAAATCTGAACGTCTAACATTCAATACCCAATTAGACATATCTTGTTGTTCGGTTACGTAGCCAATAACATCATCATCGTCACCAAAAGCCAAAGCCCAACCTACAGCACGATCAGAAACTAGTGTCGAAAGATCGAAATAAGCAGCAGCCGTAGCATCATAGCCACTGGTGCAAATATATTCGACTTTGAATTCTGTTGCTACCAAAAAGTATTGATTTCCAATATGGACCAAGTTTGCTGGATCATAAGAAACGACACATAGTGTGTCACCTTCTAACCATTCCGGGTAACCGTTGACACCGGCCAAAATGAAGCCGTTGTTACCTGCCATGTAATAATCAAAACTGCTATATGTTTTTGTACTATCAAAGGTGTAAGTATTACCTACAACCGGTGTAAGCGTGTCATAACTTCCAGAGGAAGTCCAAATTTTCCTAAAAGCGTAATTCATTTATTTTCCTTATGTATATTTGTAGCCTACTTGGCTTGAGTTTAAGAACGTTTCGCTTGCTGATGCAGCCGTCAAGCTAAGCGATGTTGATGGTAATGTTATGGTTCTATATGTTGCTGTTGCTACGGAATTTGCAGATGATGCATACCAGTAATACAATTTAGAAGTAACACCATCTGTACTAGTTAACATATTCCCCTGTCCACAACGATTTACTCGCGATGGATAACTGGAAGCATTAGGGCTATTTACTGAAGATTGCGATCCTAATACTTGAACAGTATTAGTTCCAGACAACCAGCTACCGGCATACCAAGGAGTTGTAGCATTGTTAACAGCAACCAAAATAGAAACTGATGATACGCTGGTCGTTGGTCTACTTAAAGTAACCGAGTTTGAAACGTTGAAATTAGCTTGAGTACCGGCATTAGATGCCAACGTAAATGTATCATCATTGTTAATTTTATAAAAATAAACATAAGGTGAAACACCACCAACACCAATGAAATATTCTACTGAACCATCAAGAGCCATACAAGTATCAGCATTGTTATATCCAACAGTCACTTGACCTGATAGTAAAGTGAATGTGTCCGTAGAAGTATTAATTGAATATACTACGGAGCTACCACCGACTGATGATCCAAGGAACAAGTACTTACCACCCTTGGAGAAAATTACGGAAGTGTACGAACCGCTTAAGGTGGTGATGTATGTGTAAGTATTTCCTACAATTTTATAGATGTAAACACCACCATTATAGATCGCAACATATGGTGATCCATAAGAATAAACTATGCGAGCAGCACCAAGGGAAACTTCTGTTAAGTTAACTGATGGTTGGAATGTGTATACGTCATTGTTTCTTGTATAAAGTTCATAAGCTTGAGTTCTACCGGTTAAGTTAGAATATGCCACCAACAAATGTGAACCATCTTGATTCATACCAACACAAGTGGCACCAGCAGATGCAGCAGTACCACCACTTAGTGTTAGCTGTGTAGATGAACCTCCGACTGGTGTTAATTTGTAAACAAGAGCGGCTGGGAAACCGGTAGTATTAACACCATAAGCCAAATATTGGTTTTTCATGTCCGAATAAGCATCAATTTCGGAGAATGAGGTGGATACTGTATTTTTAGCACCAATCAAATCTTGGTCAATCACCGAGATACCACTTGTTGTGGCAGTTTTTGAAGCAAATGCTGTATTTGGAACTATACTGTTGTCAACATTAATCATATCGATAGTACCAGAAGTACTAGACGATACAAATTGTGAAAGATTTGGCGGATTATTATCCAAAATCTGATAGCTTGTTGAACCTGTACTTGAACTCCATTGTTTGGATGCATCGGATACCAATGTTTCTGATGTTACGGTGACTGGTCCAAGGAAGAAGAAATTGGTACTACCAGAAAAATCTAGAGCATAAACGTCAGTTATATTAGTATTTAAAGTAATACCCGTTGAAGTATTAATATCGCGTTTAAATGTTAATGCAATTGGCGAAGTCAAAAATGTGTTAAACTCATATGCATTCGTTAAACTGTAATAAGGATTATTTGAAGCAAATAGCTGCGAATAAGCAGAAGACCCAAATGGGTTTGCATTATTTTGAACTCTGTAAGTTATTACTGAAGAACCATTAGTAGAGCTTGTGGCACTACCAACGATACCAATCTCGATATATGCATTAGTCCAATTAGCATCAGTAAATCCAAAATCTCCTGCCAGTGATGAACCAAGGCAATATGAGCCACCCGTAAGCGAAGAATAATATCTAACACCAATAATATCGTTTTGTAAAGTTACGGACAGTCTTGAACCATTACTAGCATATGCATAATTATCATAGCTATTTGTTGGAGAAGCATTTGTAATGACCACAGGTACATTAATCTGTTGATCGTAAGTATAAACAAATTGTCCAGTTGTCGTTGAAGAACCATAACCAATATATTGATTATCAGCGCTAAAACAAATGCTTTGTGTGGTACTATTAATACCTGAAGGCATTGGATTTGGTACATTAGTAAGAACGTTAGGGTTGTTTATACTAAATTTGTAAGATAATGGTGCAGCACCATTAAACCCAACCCAAAGCATAGAACAGTCGGCACTCCATTGTAAAGTTGTTGGAGCGTTAGTTGGCTGAATATCCATTGGGTTAGCAACTTCATTGCCATTACCAACCGCCATGTTATATACACGAATAAATGGGGATGAAGTATAGCCACAAACCAATATACCATTAGAATTAAATGCCATAGAAGATGGTGCTTGTGTTTGGGTTGGAATACCGGCAAAACTTTGTATAGTTGGTGTAGCCGATGTAAAGTTGTAGCAATATATGAACTGTGAAGCAGTACAAGCAGCAAAAACATAAAATGGATATGATGTACCGGCTACCCCGGCAGCAGTTACATATGTAATTGTACTACTTGGTAGAGAAGCAGGATTGGAGGTAACAGTCCATGTGTCAACACCTAAAGTCTTAAAGAAAAATTTAATGAATGGTGAAGCCGAAACACCAACCACCAAACTGTTACCCTGCATAAATGTCACCGATGTTGGGACACCACCACTGGTGGTTAACGATGCAACGTTAGTATAGACGTTAGATGATGGCGTATTTCTTTTATAAATGAGAACATTGTTACCTGTCGTTCGCTGTAAAGCAACAGCAAAATAAAGACCATCCGGCGAAAATTTGACGTAGCTGCTACTACCAATCATGCTGGTAAAATTGGTTATGTTTGAGAATGTATATGTCGAAGCGCCCGGAGCAGTTCTAACATATAAGTCTAGATAATTGATGCTTGTTGAAGAATCATAACGCAAAAGTACTAGATGGCTACCATCAGAGTTAAATGCTACTCGTGGAAACTCACCCAACAAGAAGCTAGTGTCTGCTGCAATTTTAGGTTCAATGGTTGTGGTCCCACTTGTAGGATATTGTGAAAGATTGAAACCTACTATAAGTCTACCATTGGTTCCCGGTGATTGAATTAATACACCATTTTGTGTAGATATTGGTGAAGTAACTGCATAATAACTACCATGTGTCGCACTACTTGCAGTGACCGACAAATCTAAACCATTCAACGAGTATCCGTTGGATGTGTACGTTGTGGTTACGTTATTTGTACCTGCCGCATAAAAACTATTCCACGAGGTGGGAGCAATAGCTCCACCTGTGTTATCGAATTTATAATTTTCAAAATATGCAATTGCCATTATTTAACCTATTTGTGTTTACTATTTAGCTTTTTGGTTTAAGTACCAATCTTCTCAACGAAGCAATTTCAATCGGTGCAGCCGGTGCAGGTACTAGTGCCAATCTTCTCATTGAAGAAATGCTAAACTGTGCTGTACCCGGACTTGGTGTAGGAGTTGGGCTTACGTTGTTTGGCGAAGCTGTTGGAGTAACTGATGGTGTAACTGTGCTTGTATGAGTTGTTGTTGGCGTTGGTGTTACTGTCTTGGTAACCGATGGGGTTACAGAAACAGAAGCCGTTACAGAAATCGAAGGAGTTACAGAAACGGACTGTGTAACCGTTGGTGTAATTGTTCTTGTAACTGTTGGTGTTGGCGAATTTGTAGCTGTGACTGTTGGTGTAGGAGTCTGCGTTCTCGACTGTGATGGCGAGATTGAAGGTGTAACCGTTGGAGTTGGTGTAGCTGTTGGTGGTGGTGTAAAATTAGCATTGAAATTATCAAAGCAGAATGTACCCTTATAGGTCTGGCCTAATGGAGTATCACCATGTGCCTGATAGCTAAATGTAATCGTTACTGTATGTGCACCGGCAGGAACAGTGAAGTTTGGATACTGACGTGTGCTTGTGCCAGAAATTACTTGTGAACCATTATAGCTGAATGGTAAATTGTAAACAGAAGAACCATCAACTGTAACACCAATGCTACCTGATGCAAAAACGTTCTGGTTGGCAAAGGATGCCTGTGCTAACCATGTATAAATGAAATCGAACCACACATACATCAAGCTTGGCGCATTGAATTTGACAACAACAGCAGCAGAGCCGGTGTAACTGTTAATAGCGCCACTGTTACCTAATAAGCATGACAATCCATTACCCGGATTACCGCAACTGGTGATCGAGTAATTAGTACCAGAGAAATACGAACGATTACCGTCATCAAAGCTAGCCGTATAGTTATCCATAATGATAAACGAGGTCATGCTTGAAGTTGGAGTAATCGAAGGGGCGATAGTACGACTTGGCGTAATCGAAGGTGTAGGTGTAGGCGTTCTAGTACCCGAAGCACTTGGAGTAGGACTTGGGTTCTGTGTGTTACTTGGCGTAACTGATGGGGTAATCTGTGGTGGGCTTACTGTTGTGTAAACCGTAACGTTATCAATATCTGAAGTATTCTGGAATTCATTACCAAAACCATAGAAGATGTTGCCATCTGCAATTGGGAAGTAGTAAATCATGCAGTTACCATCAACATAGACGCTCATATAGCGAACATTGTTGATGTAGTTCATCTTTATGATACCGTGGTGCCATGTGTTTGTGGTAACGGCAGGGAACTGTGTAATAGCTGTAGGTGGTTCGTAATCAGTCCATGATAAGCACTGTGAGATACCGCAGAAGTCACCAACCACACTGGTTAGTTTTAAATAGTTACCAAAACCGGTAGAATCATTGGCAATGTAGAAGTCAAGCGTCGAGTTGACTGATAGATTGAAATCGAATTCAACACGATCAAACCACTGAGTTACTAGAATCTTGTTATAGGAATACGTCGCACCAGTATATTCGAATGCTGGCTGTGGGTTACCCATATTTGGATTGACAGTGCCACCTACGTTAGTGAAAGCTGCAAGCGAATCACCACCGTAATATTGTGAAAGTGTACCCGTATCTACGATGAAACCGTTAGCCAACAAACGGGCATAGTTCGAACCTTGACCACCATTCCAAATGAATGCGGCTTCCTGTACGCTCAAAGGCTTCAAGCAAATGAAGGTAGAATCAATACCACCAGCCCATGGAGCATTGAAGAAACCATTATTACCAATAACGAATGGCTGGGTAATACCATAGTATCCCAATGTGTAGGATGTTGTGGCTCTTACTGTACCATTTACATTGATGGTAATTGTCTTAGCGGAAGCATCATAGATGACGATAGCCAATGCCCACTGGTCAAGTAGGGTAGCCGTCAAATTAGCAGTGCTTACAGAGTAAACATCACCACCATTGTTTGAAATATTGAAAGTCAAAGCACCAGTAGATTTGGTATAGATCAACTCCATTTGGAACTGTTCATCGGACCAACGAGAGAATACTGTCAAGGTTGGCTGTGCATTACCCATAGACAAGCTGCTTAGGTTGATGAATGCACCAACGGAGAAGCTGGTGCCATAGTTTACGATATTTTCGGAAATGGTACTGACCAAACCAGAGTTAATTGTCGATGGGTTAACCTGAATTGCATTACCAATCAAACCATTGACCGTAGTAATGGCACCCTGTGGTGTCATGATTACCTTGTCTTTACTATCAACACGGTTAGCTGTCGATGGTTCTTCCATATCCCACCAGTTCTGTAGCGAGTTTAGAATACTCTGAGCATACGGATTGGCTGGAACGGATGTGGAAACCGTGATCGAAGGTGTAACCGATGGTGTCGGTGTAAAGGTTGGAGTTACTGTTCTGGTTGGTGTTGGAGTCTTTGTAGCAGTTGGAGTCAACGATTTTGTAGTTGTAATCGAAGGTGTCAACGAATTAGTTGGTGTAACTGATGGTGTAATCGAAATAGTAGGTGTAACCGATGGAGTCACACTGATAGTAGGTGTGATCGAAGGTGTTACAGAAATTGTTGGAGTGATCGAAATAGTAGGCGTAACCGATGGTGTAACAGTAATTGAAGCTGTCACAGTCGGTGTAATTGTTCTTGTATGCGTTGGCGTTACCGTCGAAGTTGGTGTATGTGTTGGTGTAAAGGAAATCGTCGGTGTAATCGATGGTGTTACCGAAATGGTAGGCGTGATCGAAATGGTTACCGTGATCGATGGGGTAATTGAGATTGTTGGAGTAATAGACGGTGTGATCGAAATCGTTGGAGTAATCGAAATCGTAGGGGTAGGACTTGGTGTGGCTGTTCTTGTTGCAGTTGGTGTATGCGAAGGAGTAACAGTATTGGTTGGGGTAGGTGTAATGACCATACCACAATTGAAGTGCTGTGCCATTTCAGACTGGCTCAAAGCACGGTTATAAACTGCTACTTCATCTAGCACACCACTGAACGAAGAATTTGGAATGTATTGAGAACCGAACATTTCAAAGTCGGACTGCGTACTATCCAAAATACCATTACCCGGAATATCAATTTGATTATCCAATAGAGTATTAATGTAAATATAAAGGGTTCTACCACTTCTGACCAAGTGGAATACACGAGGAACGTCATCATTAATTGGTTCAAGCGTGGAAACGGTAATTGGTTGACCTTGCTGATAAACAGTGAAGTCACCCATACCAGTAAATGTGTTTACCGTGAATGAATAGTTGAAGTTACCAGCAATCTTGTCAGAAACTTTACATAGAATGATGTTAATCGGATTCGACTGCGCAGCATCAGCCTTAGCATAAAATTCTAGAGTGAAATCACTGGTTGGAAATTCAAAGTCACGATGTAGTGGAGTTACGTTGATATAACCCGGCATGAAGCTATTAGACATAGCCGCATCACTAAAGTTAGTTGCTAGACCCGGAACACCTGTGGTAATATCACCATTTAATGCGCCATTATGAAGACCCTGTGCGTCTCTGGCTACATTGTCCGTATCATCCAAACGATAATAAGCAATAGGATTAGACGATAAAATAGTACCACGGCAGCTACCACCTGATGGTGTGACTGAAGGGGTTGGTGTTGGGGTTAATGCCGTTGAGTTGTTATTTACCCAGCAATTGTAGTGATTATTGATCTGACTCTGTGTAATAGAATGTCTATACAAGTTAAAATCGTCAATAATACCATTGAAATTGTATTGTGCATCAGTGTTGAAACCA
>Ga0335083_10012376_pt1 | contig 10213 bp, 7 predicted proteins | sample Lox_Sample_42_FD_206716 | JGI IMG/M metagenome (GOLD analysis project Ga0335083, IMG submission 206716) | Soil microbial communities from Loxahatchee National Wildlife Refuge, Florida, United States - Lox_Sample_4.2 | ecosystem: Environmental > Terrestrial > Soil > Wetlands | place: USA: Florida...
TCCGCGCCCAGGTCCGGGTGTGGAGCGACCTCGGCGAGAGCGGGTGGGGCGATCCGGTGGCGCTGGAGTCGGGCCTGCTGGCGGAGGACGGCTGGACGGCTCGCTGGATCGGCGTGGCGGACGACGGAGGCGTCCCCGGGTCGCGGGGCGCGTTCTGGGTGAGGACCAGCTTCGAGGTCCCCCCGTTCGGCCGATCTCGGTTGTATGTCACCGCGCTGGGGCTGTACGAGGCGTTCATCGACGGGCAGCGCGTCGGCGACGTCGAGCTCGCTCCTGGTTATACGCAGTACCAGGACCGGGTGCAGTACCAGGCGTACGACGTGACGACGCTGCTGCCGCCGGGGCGGCACGTGCTGGCGGTGCTGCTCGCCGACGGGTGGTACCGCGGGCAAGTCGGGCTGCCGCGGGCGGCCGACCAGTACGGCGCGCACCTGGCACTGCGTGCCCAGGTCGAGGTGGAGCTGGAGGACGGGACTGGCTGGCGGGTGACGGCGGCTACGGGTGACGGCTGGCGGACGGCGCCGTCATACATCACTGGGGCGGATCTCATCGCGGGACAGCGTGAGGACCGGCGGCTGCTGGATCCGGCGGTGCACGAGGTGGGGTTCGACGACGGGGCGTGGCGGCCGGCCGTGCCGCGCGAGGTTTCGGTGGCCGTGGTCCGGTCGATCGCGCCGCCGGTGCGGCGGACCGAGGAGATCGCAGCGGTGGCCGTGCGGCCGGTGCACGGCGGGGACGCGTTCGTGGCGGACTTCGGGCAGAACTTCAGCGGGTGGGTGCGGCTGGCGCTGCCCGGGAACGGCGGCGGCGAGCTGACGCTGTCGCATGGCGAATGGCTCGGGCCGGACGGGGACCTGACCACCAGGCACCTGGACGTCGACCTGCCGGTGCTGCCCGAGCGGCTCCCGCTGGGCCAGATCGACCACGTCGTGCCCGCGGGCGCTGCTCCCTGGCCACTGCGCGGCGGGGACGTGTTCGAGCCCCGGTTCACCACCCACGGCTTCCAGTACGCCCGGATCGAGGGCCACCCCGGGCCGCTCGGGCCCGGCGACGTCACCGGCGTCGTGGTGCACTCGGACCTGCGCCGGACCGGCTGGTTCGGCTGCAGCGACGACCGCGTCAGCCGGCTCCACGAGGCAGCCGTCTGGTCGCTGCGCTCGAACATCTGCGACATCCCGACCGACTGCCCGCAGCGCGAGCGCGCGGGCTGGACCGGCGACTGGCAGATCTTCGCGCCGACGGCCGCGTACCTGTATGACGTGCTCGCGTTCACCCGCAAGTGGCTCGGCGACGTGTCGCTCGGGCAGCGGGCCGACGGGTGCGTGGCCAACATCTCGCCCTGCTCGCCCGCCGAGGGCTTCGACGGGTCTTTCGGTCCGCTGCACGGCTCGGCGGGCTGGGGCGACGCGGTCGTGTCGGTGCCGTGGGACCTCTACGAGGCTTACGGGGACGTCTCGCTGCTGGGCGAGATGTGGGACTCGATGACGGCGTGGGTGCGGTTCGCGGCGGGCGTGGCCGCGGGCGGGCGGCACCCGGACCGGGCCGCGGCGCGGCCGGAGCCGGCACCGCACGAGCGGTACCTGTGGGACACCGGGTTCCACTGGGGCGAATGGCTGGAGCCGGGCGGGGAGCCATCCGACTTCGGGGCGTTCGTCCGGGCCGACAAGTCGGAGGTGGCGACGGCCTACCTGCACCGGTCGGCGGCGGCCCTGGTGCGGATCGCCGGGGTGCTCGGGCGGCCGGAGTCGCAGTGGCGCGAGTTCGCTTCCGTCGCCGACGGCGCGCTCGGGGCGTGGCGGCGGGAGTTCGTCCGCCCGGACGGGACGCTCGCGGTACAGACGCAGGCGTCGCACGTGCGGGCGCTGGCCTTCGGGCTAGTGCCCGCCGAGCTGCGGCCGGGTGTCGCGGCCCGGCTGGCCGGGCTGGTCGCGGAGGCGGGCGGGCACCTCGGGACCGGCTTCCTGTCCACGCCGTACCTGCTGCCGGTACTGGCCGACCACGGGCACCTCGACGTTGCCTACCAGTTGCTGCTTCAGGACACACCGCCGTCCTGGCTGACGATGGTGGACCGGGGCGCGACGACGGTGTGGGAGACGTGGGAAGGAGTGGACGCGCGCGGCAAGCCGCACGCGTCGCTCAACCACTACAGCAAGGGCGCCGTGGCCTCGTTCCTGCACCGCTACGTGGCCGGGCTGCGGGTCGTGGATCCCGGTTACCGTCGCTTCGAGGTACGCCCTCGGCCGGGAGGCGGTATCACGGGGGCGACCACGCGCCACATCAGCCCGTTCGGCCCCATTGATGTCGCCTGGCAGCTACGGGCCGGCACGTTGGAACTGGACCTGCAGGTGCCTCCGGGGAGCACGGCGATGGTGATACTGCCTGGCGAGGCGCCCCAGGACAGGTGCCCCGGCCGCCACCACCTGGCCGCTGCCAGCCCTGCCGTTTCATGATCGTGAACAGTTCTGGCTAATAGTTGTCCCGAACTGTTCACGATCATGAAACTGGCGCGGGCGCGGGGGCGGGGGCGGGGAGGGGGAAGTCAGGTGGGGGTGGTTGCGGGGTGATGCGGGTCCCACTCGCGGGCTAGCTTGTCGATTTGGTCGCGGAGGGGGGCGTGGCGGGCGGCGGTTTGCTGGATCTCGGCGCAGTGGGCTCGCTTTTCGTCCATGGAGATGACCGAGGAGGACACGTCGGTCCAGGTCACCGTGAGGTCGGAGCCGAGCTGGCCGCGGGCGCCGCAGGTGGCGCACTCGACGTCGGTGCCGCGCAGGGTGATGACGTCGAGGTGGCACATCGGGCACAGGCCGGGCGGGCCCAGGTAGCGGGCCTGGTCGAAGGGGACGCCGAGCTGGGAGGCCACGTGGCGGCCGAGCAGGGCGGCGCGGTCGACGGCCGCCGCATCAAGGACGATCGAACGGGGCGTGCCGGCGCCCTCGAACTGGACCTGGTCGACGACGGCGATGTGCATGGAGAACGTGGTCGCGTGCAGCAGCGGCAGCGCCAGCGTCTTCCACTGCGAGGTCAGCGAGCCGCCGACGGCGAGGAAGCCGGCCACCCGGGGCTTCAGCACCCGTTCGTCCACCCGGAACGGGACGGCGGGCTCGCGGCCCTGGCGGCGCAGTTCCAGCAGGGCCTCGATGATGGCGGCGTCGGCGTTCGGCCCGAGCATCTTGTCGCCGAACAGCTTGAGCCGGGCCGCCACCGTCCGGCTGATGATCGGAGTGCTCACGATGAGCCCGTCGCAGCCGACCAGGCGTTCCCATAGCCACCAGCCGTCGTCGGGCTCGGTGGCCTCCGCGGCGCCGCTGGGCAGGCGGAGCTCGTCGAGCCGGACCAGCTCGACCTCGGCGCCCTGGGCCTCGGCGGCCCGCAGCGCCGACTTGAGCAGGATCTCGGCGCTGCCGCGGGGTTGGCCGCAGCCGAGCCCGAGCACGCGAAGCCTTGTTGAGCTAACTCTCACTGTGAGATAGTAACTTCCGTAGAGTGAAGAATCCAGTGGAGACGGAGGAGGGGATCCATGGGCCGCCTGGACGGCAAGCGAGCACTCGTCTCTGGCACCGGCGGCGGGATCGGGCGGGCGACGGCCCTGCTGCTCGCGCGCGAGGGCGCCCACGTGGTGGGCTGCGACCTGAACGAACAGACCTCGGCGGAGACGGTCGCGCTGGCGCGGGCGGCCGGCGGGCGGATGGACGCGGTCGCGCCGGCCGACCTGGCCACCGAGGAGGGGGCCAGGAACTGGGTGGAGACCGCGGCCGGGCTGGCGGGCGGGATCGACATCCTGGTGAACAACGCGTCGGCCATCAGGTTCGGGCCGATCGACGAGCTCTCCTTTGCCGACTGGTCCTTCACGATGCGGAACGAACTGGACATCGTCTTCCTGGTCACGCGGGCAGCCTGGCCGCACCTGATCGCGGCCGGGGGCGGCTCGGTGGTCAACGTCGCGTCGATCACGGCCTCGCGCGGGGCGTTCTTCATGCCGCAGAACGCGCACGGCGCCGCCAAGGGCGGCGTGCTGGCGCTGACCTACCAACTGGTCGTCGAGGGCGGCCCGCACGGCATCCGGGTCAACGCGGTCAGCCCGGCGATGACCGAGACGCCGCAGACGGCCCCGATGCTCCGCGACCCGGACGGCCCGGCGGCGAGCATCGCCGCGCGGGTGCCGCTCGGCCGGTGGGGGCAGCCCGAGGACGTCGCCCACGCCATCTTGTTCCTCTGCTCGGACGAGTCGGCCCACGTCAGCGGCGCGAACATCCCGGTCGACGGCGGCGCGGCGGTGGTCGGGTGACGGCCGGGCAGGACACCGCGGCGGCCCGGGCCCGGCTCGCGGGACGGCTGGTCATGCGCGGCGAGCCGGGGTACGAGCAGGCCCGGGTGGGCCGCATCTTCAACGCGCGGCGCCCGGACCGGTTCCCCGCCGCGGTGCTGCAAGCGGCCAGCGACGACGACGTGATCGAGGGCGTGCGGCTGGCGGGCGAGCGCGGCTGGCCGGTCTCGGTGCGGTCCGGCGGGCACTCGTGGGCGGCGTGGAGCCTGCGCGACGACGCCCTGCTGATCGACCTGGGCAACCTGCGGGACATCGGGTACGACCCGGCCACCGGGGTGGCTACGGCCCGGCCGGCCGTGCAGGGCGGGCTCGAGCTGGCGCCGTTTTTGGCCGAACGGGGCCGGGCGTTTCCTGGCGGTCACTGCGCGACCGTCGGCCTGGGCGGTTTCCTGCTCCAGGGCGGCCAGGGCTGGGACAGCCGGGCGCGCGGCTGGGCCTGCCAGAGCGTGGCGGGGCTTGACGTGGTGACGGCCGACGGCCGGCTGGTCCGCGCGGACGAGGAGGAGCACCCCGACCTGCTGTGGGCGGCGCGCGGGGCCGGGCCCGGCTTCCCCGGCGTGATCACCAGGTTCCGGCTGCGGACCTACCCGGCGCCGCCCGCGATGTGGCACGACACCTGGTCGTTCCGCCTCGGAGACACGGTGGAGCTGCTCACCTGGCTACACGAGGTGCTGCCGGGACTCGACCGGCGGGTGGAGCCGGTGGTCGCGGCCACCCGGCTGCCCGACGTCCCGCTGCACGCGGGCACGTCCCGCCCGGACGGGACCGTCCTGCTGCTGCACACCACCGTGATGGCGGGCTCGGACGACGAGGCGCTCGGGCTGCTCGCGCCGCTCCAGCGCGGGCCGTTGGCTCATCGTGCACTCGGCCACGGGCAGGGACGGACCACGGTGCTCGGGGAGAACGCGGCGCAGAGTGCGCAGAACCCCGAGCAGCACCGGTACGTGGTGGACTGTACCTGGACGGACGCGCCGGCCCGGGTGCTGGCCCCGATGCTGCGCGAGCTGTGGGGTGAGCTCGATACCCCGCACTCGTTCTCGATCTGGTACGGCTGGGCGCCCCGGCCCGAGCTGCCCGATATGGCGTTCTCGGTGGAGGCGAACGTGTACCTGGCGACGTATGCGATCTATACCGACCCGGCCGACGACGCCAGGTACGAGGACTGGGTTCATCGCCGGATGGGCGCGCTGGCCGCCGCGCACGGCGCCGGCGTCTACGTCGGTGACACCGACTTCACCCGGCGGCAGGACCGGTTTGTCTCGGACGAGGCGTACCGGCGGCTGGCCGGGGTGAGGGCCGCGCGCGACCCGGACGGCAGGTTCGCGTCCTACCTGGCGGCCGACCAGGAGGGACTGAACGTCCATGGCTGAGATCGCCGCCCGGCTGGACCACGCCGGGCTCGCCGTGGCCGACCTGGCGGCGGCCGCCGCGTGGTTCTGCGACGTGTTCGGCCTGGTGCCCGAGCTCAGCCTGAAGGTCGACGCGATCGACCTGAGCATCGAGATGCTCATCCACCCGTCGTTCGGGTACCGCATCGAGCTGCTGCACCGGCCCGGTACCGGAGCGGCCGCCGGGGCGCACCCGGGCGGCAAGCCGGCCAACCCGGCCGAGGCGGCGTTGCGCGCGGGCTACGGCCACGTGGCGTTCGACGTCGCCGACCTCGACGCCGCCTGGGACCGCGCCGTGGCCCGCGGGGCGCGGCCGGTGATGTCGCCGTGCCCGGCGCCGGAACCGGGGGTGCGGATGGCGTTCGTCGCCGACCCCGAAGGCAACCTCATCGAACTGCTGCACCGGCCAGGGAGGCACCCATGACATGGAGAACACCGTGAACCGGATCATCTTCACCGGCGGACAGGTCTTCGACGGCACCGGCTCCCCGCCGGTACCCGCCGACGTCGTGGTGAGCGGCGACCGCGTGGAAAGCGTACGGCCCGGCGGCGAGACCGCGGCCGGGTCCGGCGACCAGGTGATCGACTGCGCCGGGGCCACGGTCATGCCCGGCCTGATCGAGTCGCACGCGCACCTGACGTTCCCGTCCGCGACCGGGCACATCGACCCGTCCTTCAACCCGCCGCTCGACGTCAGCTTCTTCCGAAACCTGCCGAGCCCGGACGAGCACCTCGCGATCGCCAGGCGCAACGCGCAGATCCTGCTCGAGCACGGCTTCACCAGCTCCTACTCGGCCGGGTCGCTGACCCCGGTGCCGACCGAGGTGCGGCTGCGCGGCGAGATCGCCGCGGGCGCGACGCCGGGGCCGCGGATGCGGGCCGCTTCGTTCGAGCGCGACAACAACCCGGTGCAGATGGGCCCGGACGGACCTCGCCCGAAGAAGGTAGGCCCGGACGGGGTGCGCGAGTTCATCGCCGAGCAGGCCGCGATCGGCTTCGACGCCGTCAAGCTGCTGCTGAGCAACGACGACGTGTTCACCGCGGGCGGGTCGATGATGACCCAGTACAGCGACGAGGAGGCGGCCGCGGCCGGCGCGCAGGCGCGCGAGTCCGGCGTCTGGCTGAACTGCCACGCCCAGTCCCCCGAGTCGATCAAGCTGGCGGTCCGCCACGGGTTCCGGTCGGTCTACCACTGCACCTACGCCGACGCCGAGGCGATCGAGGAGCTGGAGGAGCATCGCGATTCGATCTTCCTGTCCCCCGCCGTCGGCATCATGTGGGCCAACGTGTACGAGGGCGCCGAGTACGGCATCGACACCGCGATGGCGGAGAAGATGGGCTCGGTCAAGGCGCTGCGGGCGATGACCGAGCTGTACCCGGAGTTGCGCAAGCGCGGGCTGCGGGTGCTGCCGGGCGGCGACTACGGCTTCCCCAACAACCCCATCGGGCGCAACGCCAGGGACCTGGAGCTGTTCGTGAGGCTGTTCGGCTACTCTCCCGCCGAGGCGCTGCGGGCGGCCACGCAGTTCGGGGGCGAGCTGATGGATATGCCGGTGGGGCTGCTGGCGCCCGAGTACCTGGCCGACGTGCTGGTGGTACGGGGCGAGCCGGCCGCCGACGTGAGCGTGCTGCAGGATCCGGATAACCTGCTGGCGATCATGCAGGATGGCGTGTTCAGGAAGCTGGCTCCGGCGCTGAGCGTGAAGGCGGGGGCGTGAACCCAGCCGTTCGTTATATTCCTGATCTTGTCTACGGGGAGATTGCCGGGTTCCGGCCGTTGGAACTCGACCTGTACCTTCCCTCGTCCCCCTCCCCCGCCCCGGTCATCGTGCATGTGCACGGGGGCGGGTGGCGGCGGGGCTCGCGGCGCCACCCGCTGCCCCGGGTGGGCGCGGACTTCTACGAGCGGCTGGCCGGGCGGGGGTTCGCGGTGGCGGCGGTGGATTACCGGCTCAGCGGCGAGGCCGTGTTCCCGGCGGCGCTCGGGGATGTCCGGACCGCGGTGGGCTGGATCCGTAAGCAGGCCGCGGACTACGGTCTTGATGCCGGCCGGGTGTTCCTATGGGGGGATTCGGCCGGCGGTCACCTCGCGCTGATGACCGCGCTGACCGGCGCCGAGGTGCCCGGATCCGAGGTCCAGGGGGTGGTGGCCTGGTTCCCGGTCACCGACCTGGCCGGGCTGGGTTCCGACGTGCGGGACGCGGGCGGCACGCCCGATCCTGGCCCGGAGTCCAGGGAGGCGCTGTTCCTCGGCGCGGCCGCCGCCGACGTACCGGACCTGGCCCGGGCGGCCAGCCCGGTGGCCTACGCCAGCGCCGCCGCGCCGCCCGTCCTGCTGCTGCACGGCGCCGTGGACGACCTGGTGCCGCCCGCCCAGAGCATCCGGCTGGCCGAGGCGCTCACCGCGGCCGGGGCCACGGTCGAGCTGGAGCTCGTGCCGGGCGCGACGCACTTCTGGAACGGGGCCGAGGACGTGGACGCGATCGTGCGGCGCTCGGTGGAGTTCCTGCACGCGCGATAGCTCAGACCGGCGGGAGGTGCACGCTGACCACGGCGGAGCGGCCGCCCTGCACGACGGCCAGGGCGTCCCTGAGCACCTGGGGCAGTTCGTCCGGTTCGTCCACGGTCACCGCGTAAGCGCCGCCGGCCGCCGCGGCCACGCCGGGCAGGTCGGCCTCGGGCTCGAAGCTCGTGAAGAAGTCGCCGGCCTTGGCCGCGGCGCCGTCCGGGTGGACCGCGAGCGTGGAGGACCTGGGCGCGGCCCAGCCGCGGTTGTCGTAGATGACGGTCAGCGCGGGGGCGCCGTACCGCCGGGCCACCCACTGAGCCGAGGACGGCACGCCGAACAGGTACGAGCCGTCGCCGGTGAGGCACACGACCACCCGTTCGGGCGCGGCGAGCTTGGCGCCGATGGCACCGCCGCTGCCCCACCCCAGGGAGCTGCCGCCTGATCCGATCAGCGAGCCGGGCCGGCTGGCCCGCAGGTGGTCGGCCACCACCTGGTAGTTCGTGATCGCCTCCATCAGCACCAGCGCGTCGGCGCCGGCCAGCAGGTCGCGCACGCAGGCGGTCAGGTACCGGGGCGTGATCACCCCGGGCTGCGGCCGCTCGAGCTGGTCGAGGGCGGCCCGCCGGGCCTGCCCGGTCGCGGCGACCTCGGCCCGCCTCGTCGCTACGGCGGCCGGATCAGCAAGGGCATGATCCCGAACGAAGTCGGCGATCTGCCCCACCGCTACCCTCGTGTCGGCCGCGGCGATGCGCTTCGCGGGCACGTGCCACATGGTCCGGTCGGCCTTGACCGGGTCGATGTCGACGACGTAGATGGCGGCGTCCGGTGCCGGGCGGTTGCTGACGTGGATCCACGGCACGTCGCTGTCCAGTACCAGGATCACGTCGGCGGCGGCCAGCGTCTCGTTCTGCTCGGAGGTGGTGAACTGGTAGCCGACGTGCAGCGGGTGGTCGCCGGGGAAGTTGACGTGGAAGGCGGCCGACTCCAGGACCGGGATCGCGAGCAGCTCGGCCAGGTCCACCAGCGCGGGTACCGCCTCCGGGTTGCGGCCCAGGTAGGAGGTGACGATCAGCGGGTGCCGGGCGCCGGCCAGCGCGGTGGCGATGTCGCGGGCCGCCTCGGGGGTCAGGGCCGCCGGGTCGACCGTGGGGTACTCCCCCGGGTCCGCGGCGTAGGGCTCGAGCTGCTCTTCCATCACCTCGCGCGGGCCGACCAGGTAGACAGGACCGGCGGGCTCGCTGCGCGCGAGCTGGAGCGCGCGGTGCACGATCTGCTTGACGTTGCGCCCGGTGCGGATCTCGTTGTCGTACTTGACGTAGCCACGCAGGATGCCGCGCTGGTCGCGGACGTCCTGGATCCAGTGGATGAACTCGTTCCGCCCGCCGGGCAGCTCGCCGGTGATGGTGAACGGCGCGGCCCCGGCGAAGATGAGCACGGGGACGCGGCCGCGCAGGGCGTTGCTGACCGCGCCGCCGAGGTTCTGCGTGCCCGCGTCGACGTGCACGAAGACGGCCTGCGGTTGCCTGGTCACGCTGGCGTATGCGTGCGCGGCGCACAGCGCGACGATCTCGTGCGGGCAGATGACGAGACGCGGGTAGCCGTCCTCGCGGCCTTCGGCCTTGGCCTGCGCGAACGCCTCGATCAGGCCAGGGTGGTCACTGCCAAGGTTCGCGAAGATGTACGCGACCCCGGCTTCCGCCAGGGCCTCGAGTAGAGCGGTGCTGGTCGTGTAGGAGCCAGCGTCCACCTATCAGTACCGGCCGGCGGTCTGCATCGACATGGCGTGCTCGACCAGGGTGACCAGGGTCGCCTTGGTCGACTCGCGGTTCCGCGCGTCACAGGGGATCACCGGCACGTCCGGCGAGATGGCCAGGGCTTCGCTGACGTCCCTCGACCGGTGCGGGAACTGCCCGTGGAACCCGTTGATGCCGATCACGAACGGCAGCCCGGACGCCTCGAAGTAGTCCACCGCGGGGAACGAGTCGGCTAGGC
>Ga0335083_10012377_pt1 | contig 10212 bp, 10 predicted proteins | sample Lox_Sample_42_FD_206716 | JGI IMG/M metagenome (GOLD analysis project Ga0335083, IMG submission 206716) | Soil microbial communities from Loxahatchee National Wildlife Refuge, Florida, United States - Lox_Sample_4.2 | ecosystem: Environmental > Terrestrial > Soil > Wetlands | place: USA...
TATGAACCTATCGAGAGTCAATGGTTGCTGTCAAGCTCAAAATGAAGCGTTTGGACACAATTCGTCAGACATCACACGCGAATTCATTGATCAGAACCTGTCATTTTTGCACCGGAAAGTAGTCTAGTCTATAGTCTGGCAGGCTGCGGAAAAACCCGTCCAACCTGTCATTCCGAGGAGCCGCAGGCGACGAGGAATCTCGCATTGTCTTTCTTTTCAGAGCGAGATTTCTCGCTAGGCTCGAAATGACAGGGTTCCGAGCTGTTTTTCCGCAGCCTGGTAGGAGATCCTCACGCCGTTCGCTGTGGGCCTGTCAAATGTAGAGAATCCGTTCGCAACCTCACGAGCGGTGCAGCCATGCGCCGCGCAGCCGGTCATAACGCGAGTCGCCCAGGACCCGCTGGGCTGTGGAGCGAACGGACTGTGAGAAGCGTTGCAACGCCAGGCCGCGCCCACGGCTGATTCGGACGAAATCATCCGGCGGGAGGCCGCGCAGCACTGCCACTCTGCTTAAGCAGAAGGGGTCAGAGCGCGCCGAGTTGGTTCCGATCCTGCTTGTAGCCACGGTCTGGTAACCTGCCTGCTGCGCCACGCGCGCTACATCGCGGCTCCAGCGGCCCCCCGGACAGGAGAAATGCTCCACGCGCCGTCCTATGGTTTGCTCCAGCTTATCTTTGGACTCCACAACTTCGGTTTCGAGCTCTTTCTCCGTCAAACCCGCCAAATATGCGTGGGTCATCGAGTGGCTTCCGATCTCAAAACCCATCCCGGCCAGCTCGGTGGCCTGGGCTCCGGACAGGTAACCGCGACGTCCAAGAAACCCTACCACCAAGTAAAACGTAGCTTGAAAGCCGCGAGACAGGAGAAGGGGAGCAGCGACGGTCAAATCCGTCTCACAGCCGTCGTCGAAGGTGATCACAATGCCGCTGCCGGGATGATCGCCGTTCCTGTCCTGAGAAACGTTGAGCCCTTGGAAGCCGTGCTTGCTGAGCAAGGCGAGCTGGTGTTGAAATTCATCCTTCCTGAGCACATAGCGTACGTAGCCGGGCTGGTTCTGGCACAGGGCGTGCCCCGGAAGTTCCAACTCGTGGTACATGAGATAGACCATTTCAGTTCAGTAGGCAGGAGGCAGTCGGTAGTAGGTGCTTACCGCCCACCTGCTTTCTGCCTACTGCCTACTGCTCACTGCCTACTGCCTACTGCCTACTGCCTACTGCCTACTGCCTACTGCCTACTGCCTACTGCCTACTGCTTTCTGTTTACTGCCCACTGTTTCCCGACGGCTGGTATCCCGCACCACCAACCTCTCCAGTACGCTCATGAACTTATCTCCGATGGCTGGCCAGTCGTATTGGGCGGCGAGCTTGGCGGCAGCCTGCTCGTACTTCACGCGCAGCTCGCCATCGCGAAGAAGCGTCATCACGCGCTGGGCAAGGCCGGCAGCATCGTCCGCCAGCAGGATGTCGCGCCCGTCATGCACGTCAAGTCCCTCGGCGCCGACGCTGGTCGAGACCACAGCCTTACCGGCGGCCATGGCTTCATAGATTTTCAGCCGCGTGCCGCCTCCAATTCGCAGAGGCACCACCACCACGGCTGCCTGTCGTAGGTGGTCCACCACGGAGGGAACCGATCCGGTCACCTCGATGGCGCCGGAGGCTAATTGCTGCACCCGGCGGCCCGGATTCCGGCCTACGATTCTGAAGCGCGCTTCCGGAACGTCCGCAACCACCAGGGGCCAGACCTCACTGCAGAAATACTCCACGGCGTCCACATTTGGCTCCCAGTCCATGGCACCCACAAACATCACCAGCGGCTCGGTCGGCTGCGGAGACGGCTCCGGCTTGTATTGCTGCAAATCGACGCCTGTCGGCACCACGGTAATCCGGGAAGCATCCACCCAGGCCGCCATCAGCCGCTTATCGTGATCCGAAACTGCGATCACGTGTTGAAACCTCTGGACCCGGGTTCGTTCGTAGCGCAGCATCTTGAGAAATTCGATTCCGTAAACGAGTTTCTTCACTTGGCTCGGCTCCGTCAACACGTGACGCCGCCAGATTTCCGTCTCCACGTTGTGCTGAAACAGCGCTGTGGGAACCGCGAGATCAGGCGGAAAGTTCACGGCCGCGTCGAGGAAGTCGCAAACGGCTACATCAAACCGGCCCTCGTCAAACCACTGACGGAGCGTTTGGCGAACAGGCGCGGAGGAAAACCGGCTCACCGCATAGGGAGCGGCTGTGGGCAGGCGCAGCAGATAGTCCACTCCGCGGCTTAGGGCCGTCTGGCCGCCTTTGCCGGTGCGAACGCATACTGCGCCGGGAAAAAACCGCCCCAACTCCGCCTCATATTCGGGATCTGCGGCGCCACCGTAATAGGAGAGGAAGATCAGTTCCTGCTTTGAGGCAAGGCGGCGGGCAATATGGTAGGAACGGATGTTGCCGCCGTTATGGACGGGAAGCAGCTTATCGGCCTTAACCCACAGGATTCTCAAGGGGCAATGTCCAATCTATTGGCCCAATCCCAAATACCACAAACGGGGACGAGCTTTTGGGAGTGCCAGTAATTCCTTTGTTAGACTAGCATGCCCTTGCGCGCTGCGAACAAGCGCCCAAAGATGTACAATTTCGTGGTACTTGAGGCGACACGATGAAGGCGCGTAAGGTGAGCGCTCGAGCGACCAGACAACATTCTCGACGCCTCCGCGATTGGGTCCCTGCGGGTGACGACGTGGCGGTGATCCCAGGACGTATGAAGGTCAGAAGGGTGACGACGGCCAAGGGAGAGCCGCGCGGCTTGCCCGACTTGGGCGCGCTGCCCTGCTCAGTGAAACTGGCCGGGCGTTCTCTCAGCCGTGAAGTTATCGAAGACCGCCGGACAGGACGCTTTTGATCATTGGAGCAACCTCAAAGCGCTCTGCGCACTCTGTGGCCAAAAGCCTTCAACACTGAGGCCACGGAGCGTCTCGGCTCGGGTACCGCCCGCCCGCATATACTGAATGCCATGAAACAAAAAGTATTCATTACTCGTCCCGTGGGCGACGAAGCCATTCAAATGCTCTCTGCTCGTTACGACGTGGCTTGCAATACCCGAGACGTGCGGCCTACGCCGGAAGAGATGGCTGAGAATCTGCGTGACACAGACGGCCTGATGCTGGCTGGAGCACGGCTTACGGCGGAGGTGCTGGCACAAGCTCCAAAGCTGCGCGCGGTTTCGAACGTCGGGGTGGGCTATGACAATATCGACCTACCCGCCTGCACGGCACGCAAGATTCCTGTAACCAGCGCGGTGGGCGTAGTGGAGGAAGCCACGGCGGACCTCGCCTTCGGATTGCTGCTGGCAGCCGCGCGGCGTCTGGCCGAGGCCGATCGCTACGTGCGCGATGGGCAATGGCAGAGCTGGCAATGGAAGCTTCTCTGGGGCACCGACGTTCACAACAAGACGCTCGGCATTTTTGGCTTCGGCCATATCGGGCAGGCAATGGCTCGCCGCGCGCGCGGCTTTTCCATGCGGGTGATCTATCACAGCCGGCACCGCGTGCCGGAGGCCATTGAGCGAGAGCTGGGCGCCTCCTACGTCGATCGCGATGCGCTCCTCTCGCAATCGGATTTCTTGAGCTTGCACGTCCCCCTCACCTCCGCAACGCGGCACCTGATGGGGGCCGCGGAGTTCGCTCGTATGAGGCCTTCGGCATTTCTGGTGAACACAGCTCGCGGCCCAATCGTGGATGAGGAAGCCTTGGTGGCGGCTCTCGAGAAGGGCCAGATCAAGGGTGCCGCGCTTGACGTCTTCGAGCAGGAACCGCACGTCCATCCGAAGCTGCTCACGTTGCCGAACGTGGCCCTGGCGCCGCACATCGGGAGCGCCACGGCTGAGACTCGCGCGGCTATGGCGCGATTCGCGGCGCAAAATCTGCTCGACCTGCTTGACGGCAAGCGGCCGGCGACGCTGCTGAATCCCCAGGTCTTTGAATGATGAATTCGGACTTCACCTCCTCAAAAAGTTAGCTTCGCTTGGTAGCTGGTGCGGACCGGCGAAAGCAACTACGTGCAAAAATTCCCAAAAAGCGTTCGATTACACTTGTGAGAGCAGCAAAATCCGCCGAGCGGCTTGTTACAACATGGCTGGCCGACCGGACAACAACCCCCGTCACTGCAAACCTTGCCACAAACACATCGACGCGAGTGAGGAACTTCGACGTCACGATGAAAACCCGTGAGTTGGGAGGCTGCAAATCCACATCTGGGAGGAAAAACTCAGCGCCCACGCCCTTGCCGAGGGCGCTAACTAATCTGGCGACGGAACCCACGCCGATGCTCGAGCAAGCGCGCGCGGTCCAGGACCTGACCGTTAAGCACAACAATCTGCGCTTCGCGCGCCGGCAAGCGGTGTGGGTGCCCGCCGCCAACCCCATCGCTATCCGGATGGCCAGCCCCGGCTGTCGCCTGCGAAAGGGTAGAACTTTCGCGATTCAAGGTGCCGCGATTTTGCGGGGACGTTAATCGTTTGTGTTCAGTTGTCAAAAGGCTGAGCCGCGGCTAAGGTCTGATACGGCCCGAATTCATACCCTCCAGAACACGCGTTGTGACAACCGATGAAGCAGTCTCGATACGCGCCAAACCCGTAGCGCCACAAATTCGGCGCGCATCCTCGATGGCAAGTGGATAGACAATTCGCGGCTGGATGGATCGTCTCAGAATTCTTCGACGCGAAATGGCTATGCTGATAAAGCATGCGATGCTGCGCTTTTCCAGAGAGAGAGTTTTCTGCCGTAAATCCTGGCATGTCCATTTGAGTCACCTCCAATCGTTTTCGAGTCACAGGCCATACGTACTGATGGCTTCTATGTCCGGGCCATGGCGAGCTGAGGGCGGTGGGCATCCAGCGTGGCTGCAGTCCCACGCCGCTTGTTTCACGAAGCCTATCGCCAGAAACCGATAGCCGGTCGTGCAACTCAGAAGCCAAAGTCAAGGATTTCGCGTAACTCGGACTGCAGTTCGTCGCGCGGCCGCCGGGACTGATGCTCACTGCGAGGTCATCAACCCAGGTGACGCTCTCTATGTAGAGATCGGGTCGTGATCGTGCCGGATGGGGGGAAAGCCGGGCGACCGAATGGCGACTGCGTCAGTTGGGGTGCTGTCAAATCGGCAGTTTGAGTGCGTAAAACGCACGCGTGCTCCTGCGTGATCGGCGGACCGAACTCAGTTTCGGAGCGCCTCAAAAGAGCCAACTTTGCCCCAAATCGGACAGCCGCTAGGGCTCGGGGTGCCCTAGCCTGAATTTCTGTTCCGAAAATAGGCGCTAAGTGCTTTGTTTTTGAACGAGCGCCTCTTCGCCTCGATAGCGCCATTTTCGAATCCTGGCGAGAAATGCAGGCTAGCGGCGCTCCGTGAGCGTGGGGTGGCGCATGCGTCCTTTGCGGATGCCTTTTTGACCTCGGCCGAAACCTGGCTGAAACCCAATACTGTTCGGTGTAGCGTGGACCTCCGTCTTCTGAGGTCCACGGGCCTTTCTTGTCGTCACTGTCGCCTGCACAAACGTCCACAAACTAGCCTACGCATAAGACAGTTCTGACTTGACATCGTTGCCCATCCGTGATAGAGTTGAGGAGTCGAACCCAGGCGGCATGTAGGTTCAAGGAAGAGCGAAATGCGCAATGGGTTTCAGGAGACAGGGGCCGACCTTCGGGTCCGGATTCGGGCTGGGCAACTAGGGCAAGGCTCTGCAGGGATGAAACGGTGGAGGGGCGGCGGCAGTTATATAACTGGTAACCCAAGCGTGCCACCTCCGCCCAACTCCCCGCCACCCCCCCACCCCCCTACCCCCCAAAGCCAAGAGGCCATTTAGAATCAGTAGATTGCAAGATTCTGGGTTCGTGCCAAAGCCAAGAAGTTATGTGAAATCAACAACTTGGTGGCTTTGTGTAAATTTTACACAAAGCCAAGAAGTCTTTTGGATTCGGCGCGGCGTAAGTTGGCAAAATTGACGCAAAGCCACCGTTTGAAGGGCTGCGACGCTTGATTTTGTAAAGCTAATGTTTTCGGTGCGGACAGTCGAGTCCAAGGCAAAAAACGGCGGTAACGCCAGCCTCAGCGCGCCCATGAATTGTGGGTTCAGAGGCTGTGCTGTAACGCGCCGCTCTCGCGAGCGAGGCGTGTTCTCCTGAAAGCGGGAAATCCCTGAGTTTTCACTCAGTTCTCTAAGCCCTTGCCAGAGCGCTTTCGCAGGGTGCTTACCGCGCGGTCTCTCGCTTTTGCCGTTTGCGTTGCTCACTCTCTCCGGCTAGCATCTAAGTATAAGCATAGGGTGGCGGTGCGCACACCGAATCACAAACCGGAAGAAATGGCAGGTTCAGGCGCTCTCCTGGTGGCGACAGCCAGGCGCGAGGCGCGAAATTGGCTTCGAGACTACTTTGCGCCCGTTTGCTTGCTGGGTTTCCTGGCCGCAACTGTGCCGGCGGCGCGGGCGCAGACTATCAAGCTCTACCTCAAAGACGGCTCCTACCAGCTCGTCAAGACCTATCAAGTGCAGGGCGATAAGATTCGCTACTACAATCTCGACACCAGCGAGTGGGAAGAGATGCCCGTCTCGTTGGTTGACTTCGACGCCACCAAGCGCGCCCAGCAGCAGGAAGCTGTCGTCCACGAGAACAACTTGGAGGAAGCGAAGGCGCTCGAGAAGGAGCGGTTTGACCCTTCGATCACTCCATCATCAGGGTTTGCCGTTGCGCCGGGGCGTTATCTCCCAAACACGGAAGGCGTTTACGCCTATGACGGATTGCGCGTGATCCCGCTGGTGCAGTCGGAGGGTGAGATCGTTACCGACAAGGACCGCATGGTGCTGAATATGGCCCTGCCCATGCCGCTCCTGAAGAAGCGGGCACTGGTGACCCTGCCCGGCGCGCAGGCGGCGGTGCGAATTGAAAACCCTCAACCGGTGTTTTACGTTCAATCGAATGACGGCTGGGGGGCGAAGGCCGAATTTATTCCCGTCAAGTCCTCCCACAATGTGCGCGTGGTGGAGAAGGTCCAGTCGGGTGTGGGCGCAGGTGCATCTGGCGAGGTGCGGGATGAAGTGCCGATTCAGCGCACTCAGGTTGCGAAGGGCATCATGAAGCTGCAACCTGCGAAACCGCTTGAACCGGGCGAATACGCCATTGGCGAATTGGTGGAAGGGAAGCTGAATCTCGAGGTTTGGGACTTCGGAATCGACCGCCCAGGCAAAAAGGCACAGGCGGTCGCGGACAGCGAGGCGAAGCCAACCATGTCGGAGCGGCGTCCGGGCGACACCACGCCGCAAATTGGGCCGGCAGACGTGATCCCGGGCCTTCCGCATCCACGGCAGACGCAGGCCTCGCCGCCTCCGCCCGGCCCGGAATCGGCTCCCAGCGTTCCCACACCGCCAGGTTCCAGTTCGCAGGGGCCGCCCTAGCCTTTCGGCAATCCTGCAGATGCGTGCAATTGACACGTCGCGGAGCACTCACCATAATCAAGATTCCACACAAGGAGGGATGAGACATGGAGAAGGCCACTTTTGCGGCTGGCTGCTTTTGGGGTGTGGAGGCGACCCTTCGCAGCCTTCCAGGAGTGAGCGCGACGCGTGTGGGTTACACCGGGGGAACGTTGAATCACCCCACCTACAAGGATGTCTGCACAGATCGCACGGGCCACGCTGAGGCGGTTGAAGTGACCTACGATCCTGCAAAGATTTCTTACGAGGAGCTGCTGCAGACTTTCTGGGAGAACCACGACCCTACAACCCTGAACCGTCAGGGGCCTGACGTCGGCACACAGTATCGCTCGGCCATTTTCTATCACAGTCCGGAGCAGGAAGCGGCCGCGCGGGCGTCTAAGGAGAGGCTGGAGAAGTCCCATGCCTTCCGGCGGCCGATCGTTACCGAGATCATCCCGGCGGTCGAATTTTGGGAGGCCGAAGACTACCACCAGCAGTATCTCGAAAAGCGCGGCCTGGCGCATTGCCACATTGCGCAAGCATGAGCGCTTCGATTTCCCGGGGTGAGAGACCGAAGGGCCATGCGGAATCAGCAGTGGGTCTCTGCGTCTCCTGCTGCCAGGTGCGCGTGGTGCGATCGGATCGGGGGTCAGTCTTCTACCAGTGCCGGCGATCGCTTTCTGATCCTGCTTTCCCTGCCTATCCCAGACTTCCGGTGCTCCGATGCGCCGGTTTCGAGCGCCAACCCGAAACCTCAACCTCCTGAGGCGCCAGGCCCCGTTTGAACCTGTCGGTTCTCCAAAGTAGTAGAATTATTTGCGAAGACAATTCGCTTGAATTGAAAGGGAGCATCGTTTAGCCATGGCACGCACGGCGAAGACTCTGTACGAGAAAATCTGGGAATCCCATGTGGTCGCGGAGCAACCTGGTGAGCCCGCGCTGATTTACATCGATCGCCATTTGATTCACGAGGGTACGTCTCCTCAGGCTTTTGCGGGACTGAAAGCCGCCGGACGCCAAGTGCGGCGCCCGGACCTCACCTTCGCCGTGATGGACCACTCCGTGCCCACCATGGACCGCAGCCTCCCCATGGCCGATAAGATTGCAGCGGCGCAATTCGAGGCGCTCGACCGCAACTGCCACGAAACCGGCGTGACACTGTTCAACATGTTCAGCCGCAACCAGGGCATCGTGCACGTCATCGGCCCGGAGCTCGGCATCACGCAGCCCGGCCAGACGATCGTCTGCGGCGACAGCCACACATCCACCCACGGGGCCTTCGGCACGCTCGCTTTTGGCATCGGCACCAGCGAGGTGGAGCACGTGCTCGCTACCCAAACCCTGCCGCAGTTCAAGGCTCGAACTATGCGAGTGAAGGTGGACGGGCGCCGGCCCCCAGGGGTGACCGCTAAGGACCTGATCCTCGCCGTCATCGGCAAAATCGGGATCGGCGGCGGCACGGGACACGTGATTGAGTACGCCGGAGACTCCGTCCGGGCGCTTTCCATGGAAGGCCGCATGACGATGTGCAACATGAGCATCGAGGGTGGCGCGCGTGCGGGCATGGTGGCGGCAGATGACACTACGTTTGCTTATCTCGAGGGGCGTCCGTTTGTGCCGCGCGGCAAGGATTTTCAGATCGCCGTCGATCACTGGAAGACGTTGGTGAGTGACGGGGACGCCCAGTTCGATCACGAGGTTGTGCTTCACGCCCACGAGATTGCTCCCCAGGTGACTTGGGGGACCAATCCGGGCATGGTCACGGACGTCACCGGGCGCGTGCCCGATCCGCATTCCTTCACCGATCCCGGGGACCAGAAGGCGGCTGAGGCCGCGCTGCAGTACATGGGCCTGAAACCCGGCACTCCCATCACGGACATCACTGTGGACCGTGTCTTTATCGGATCGTGCACGAATTCGCGCCTTGAGGATCTGCGCCTGGCCGCGCGCGTGGTGGATGGCAAGCATGTGGCCAAGTCATTGAAGCAGGCGCTGGTGGTCCCCGGCTCGATGGTGGTGAAGGGTCAGGCGGAGAAGGAGGGTCTCGATAAAATCTTCCGGGCGGCCGGCTTCGAGTGGCGCGACGCCGGTTGTAGCATGTGCATCGGCATGAACGCGGACGTGCTCCCCAGCGGCGAGCGCAGCGCCTCGACCTCAAACCGCAACTTCGAGGGACGCCAAGGTAAGGGTAGCCGCACGCATCTCGTGAGCCCCATGATGGCTGCGGCGGCGGCGATTGAAGGGCACTTTGTGGATATTAGGACATGGAAGGAAGCGGCGGCAGGCTAGAAGCCACGATCGACGCGCGTGGCAGATCCCGGATATCGAAGGTAAGAGCTGAGAGTCTGGGGAATCCGGGAATCGAAGGCAGTGGACACCGTCTGGTGTCAAAAGGAGGAAGTACTTATGTCCAAGCAAGGCGCACAACTGCTCGAAGAGGCACTATCGTTACCGCCGGCCGAACGTGCCCAACTGGCCGAGCAAATCCTCACTAGTCTTGACTTCGGGGAGCGGAGTGAAATCGACGCCTTGTGGGCACAAGAGGCCGAGGAGCGGCTGGACGCCTTCGAACGAGGTCAACTCAAAGCAATTCCTGCCGCCGACGTTTTTCGTGACATTAAGCGTTCGGGCCGGTAATGCGTGTTGAATTCTTGGCGCCTGCTCGCGACGAGCTTGTAGAAGCGGTGACGTTTTACAACTCGCGAAAACAAGGGCTGGGCCAGGATTTTGCTATTGAGGTGCAACGAACAATCGAGAGGATTATTC
>Ga0335083_10012378_pt1 | contig 10212 bp, 6 predicted proteins | sample Lox_Sample_42_FD_206716 | JGI IMG/M metagenome (GOLD analysis project Ga0335083, IMG submission 206716) | Soil microbial communities from Loxahatchee National Wildlife Refuge, Florida, United States - Lox_Sample_4.2 | ecosystem: Environmental > Terrestrial > Soil > Wetlands | place: USA: Florida...
GGGGCGCTCGTCTATAGCTGCACGCTAAAGACCGGAAATTGGCCGCAAGTAGTGCTGCGCGTCGCGGTCGGCGGACGCCTCTACCAAGCGGAGGGCCTGCCCTCGATGCTAGGTGTGCTCGCGAAGGCAATCGATACGGCGGCGGGACGCAGCGCCTTTCCTGAGGCAGCAGCGGCCGATCTCCAACGTCGCCAGGCGGCACTCGGCTCCAGCGCGATCGGCAGCGGCGAGCTCCTGCGCTTCAACGAGTACATGCGTCTGGGCCGGCTCTACAATAGCACCCGCAATTATCCCGCCTCCGAGGACGCCTTCCGCAAGGCGCTCGAGGTGCAGAACCGCGTCTTCGGCCCGGCGTCGCCAGGTGCGGGTGAGGTGCTGATGGAACTCGCCCTCGCGGTCAGCCATCAGGGACGCTTCGACGAAGCGGGCGCGCTCTTCCGCCGCGCCGAGCCCATCGTGCAGAAACGCGACGAGGCCGTGCAGGGGCGCTTCTTCGCTTATCTCGCGATCGACGCGGAACTCCAGGGCAAGTACCAGGAGGCGCTGGGCTATGCGCGGCAGAGCACGGCGCTCCGCCGCAAACAGATTGACTCCGCCGCCGATACGATCTCGGACATCAGCGCGGGCGATCCGCACGTCGCCGCCAAGGGCGAGCTCGTGCACAGCCTGCTGATCGAAGGCGATCTCTCCCTGAAGCTCGGCGACATCGCCGGCGCCGAGGCCGCAGTCACGGAGGCGCTCGAATTCCTGGCGCAGGTCCACGGCCTGCCGATCTGGTGGCAGCCGCAGGCGCTGATCCTGCTCGGCCAGATCGAGGCCGCGCAGAATCGTCTCACCTTCGCCGAGCGCAATCTGAAGCGCGGCGTCGCGCTCGAGGAGAAGGTCTTCGGCAAGACCGCACCCACCGCGCAGGCCTATATGACGCTCGCGCGCTTCTATACGGGGATTCAGGATTACCCCGCTGCGATTGCGGCCTTCCGCACGGGAATGGAGATTCTCGGAACCGACGATACCGCGCGGAGCCTTGTCAGCGCCGACGACGTCGGCGCCTTCCTCGTCGCCGCGGCCGCCGTCGCCGCGAAAGACCCGTCGCAGCGGCCGAAGCTCGAGGCGGAGATGTTCCGCGCGAGCCAGCTCATGAGCGCGGGCGTCGCCGACCAGGCGATCGAGAACGCCGCCGCGCGCATCGCGGCCGGCGATCCCGCTATCGCGGCGCTTGTGCGCGAGGAGCAGGAGGCCGAGCGCGCGCGCGACGCCGCGCGCCTTCGTCTCGCCGCCGAGGAGGCGAAACCCGTCGAGGAGCGCGGACGCCTCATCGAGGAGCAGATCAAGAAGGACATCGACGCCGCCAACGCCAAGGTCGCAGCCCTGCAGCAAAAGCTGCAGCAGAGCTATCCAGCCTATGCGAGCTTCGCCTCGCCGCAGCCGACCGATCTCGCGACGCTGCAGAAGAGCCTCGCGCCGGATGAGGCCTTCGTGGGCTTCCTCGTGGGGCGCGAAGGCGCCTATCTCCTGCTGGCGCGCGCGGACCGGCTCAAGGCGTTCAAGCTCGACACAACGGATGCGAAGCTCACGCAGACGGTGACTGACCTCCGCAAGGCCTTCATCCCGCGACTTGGCACGGTCGGCCCCTTCGATCTCCGGCTCGCCAACGATCTCTATCGCCGACTGCTCGGCCCTGCGGAGGCCGATCTCGCGGGTGTGAAGCACCTGGTGGCGGCGCCTGCGGGCGCACTCGCGAGCCTGCCGCTCGGCCTTCTGGTCGCAACGCCGACGGCGCAGGGCAATTACTCCGGCGCGGAATGGCTGCTGCGGCGAATGGCAATCTCCGAGGTACCTTCGGCGCGCGCCTTCGTGACGCTCCGCGCCGAGCGCGCGGTGGCGAAGCCTGCGCCGCGGCCTTTCCTCGGCCTCGGCAATCCGAGCTTCACCGGCGCCAATGCGCCGGGCCAGGCCTCCGCCCTCGACCGCCTGGCGCAGAGCTGCCGCGAGGGCGGTGCGATCTCGCCGACGCTCATCCGCGCACTGGCACCGCTGCCGGAGACCGCGGAGGAAGTACGCCGCGTGGGGCAGCGTTTGAACGCCGATCCCAACTCGATCCTGCTCGGCGCCGCGGCCTCCGAGGCCAATCTGCGACGGCAGGCGCTCGGCGACTACAACGTGATCTATTTCGCCACCCACGGCCTGCTCCCGGGCGAGCTGCGCTGCCAGAGCGAGCCCGGCCTCGCGCTCTCGCCGCCTTCGGGCGCGGCAAGCTCCCCCAACGACGACGGACTCCTCGAGGCGAGCGAGATCGCGGGGCTCAAGCTTAATGCCGAGCTCGTGGTGCTCTCTGCCTGCAATACGGGCGCGGGCGGCGGGCGGCTCGGCGGCGAATCGCTATCTGGCCTCGCGGACGCCTTCTTCCACGCGGGCGCCCGGACGCTGGTGGTCAGTCATTGGCAGGTCCCGTCGAACGCCACGGCCGCGCTGATGACGGGATTCTTCGACCGCCTCGGGCCGCGGCTCGAGAACGGGATCGCGGAGTCCCTGCGCGGCTCGCAGCTCGCGCTGGCAGGCCAGGCGGCGACGGCGCATCCCTTCTACTGGGCGGCCTTCACCGTGCTCGGCGATGGCGGCGCGCGCCTCTCCGGGCGGCAATCCGCCACTGGAACCTTGGAGTAGGGCCATGAAATCGATATGGACATTCGCTCTCGCGCTGCTGCTTCCGCTCTCGGCGACGGCGGCCGGGGCTGCAGACCTGGTCGTGGTGGAGTCGCGCAACATCGACCTGAAGCAGGGGACCCAGATCGACGGCAGCAAAACGCTCACCCTCAAGGAAGGGCAGCAGGTGACGCTCATCTCCGATGACGGCACCATCCTGACGCTGCGCGGCCCATACGACCGCGCGCCGAGCGGCGGCAGCGAAGGGGTCGGGGTAGGCGACGCGCTCGAGGCGCTTACGACCCGGAACTCGGTCCGCAACGTCGCGGGCGTGGTGCGCGACACCAAGATCGTGCTGCCGAGCCCCTGGGTCGTCGATGTGAGCCATGCCGGCACGGCCTGCGTGCGCCCGGGCGAGCGCCCGGTCTTCTGGCGCGACGCCAAGATGGGCGGGAAGGACACCATCAGGATGATGCCGGCCGACCGGAGTTGGCTTGCGAGCACCGAATGGCCGCGCGGCAGCGAGACCATGGAGGCGCCGAGCAACTTCCCGGTGCGCGATGGGCGGACATATCTCGTCGATTTCGGCGACAAACCCGTCGCGGTAACCCTGAGCGAGGTCTCGCCAGCCGCGGCCAACCCTCGGATGCAGGCGGCCTGGATGGTCGAGAAGGGTTGCGTCGCCCAGGCGGAGGCCCTCCTCAGGACCGTCAGATAGTGCTCTAATGGCGCTCCGAGGGGAGAGCGGTTGGCAAAACGGCGGCTCAACTTTAGGACGGTCATTATCCCGGTCGCGATCGCCGCGGTCTCGGTCGGGCTCGTCACCGTTGCTGTCGAAAACATCCGTTTTCTGAAGCAAGCAGAGCGCTTCGTCCGGGATTGGGAGACGACGGTGCTGGCGCCCGCGGAGCCGCAGAGCCCGGACGTCAAGATCGTGTCCATCACCGAGGAGACGCTCAAATATTTCCCCTACCGTGAGCCCGTCGACCGCAAGTTCCTGGCGGAGCTCCTGCGCAAGCTCGCGGCGGCGAAGCCGAAGGTGATCGCGCTCGACGTGCTGCTCGATCAGCCGACCGAGGACGCAAAGGACGACGAACTCCGCGAGACCATCGCGACCCTGCCGGTACCCCTCGCCGTGAGCTACGTCTTCGATTACGAGATCGTCGACCAGAAACAGAAAGAGTTCCTCGACGCCTTCGTCCCGGCCCAGGACCGCATGCTCGCGGACATCGGCACCGATGCCTTCGATGGCACGGCGCGCTTCATCGTGCCGGAGAAGACGATGCCGGACGGCACGGAAATGCCGGGCTTCGCGCGCGCCGTCCTCACGAAGATCGGCGTGAAGACGCCCGCCGAGCAGGTCGACATCGCCTGGCGCGGGCGGCCGAATGGGGACCAGGAGCCATTCGCGGAATTCGCGTCGCCCTTCGTCCTCGCGGCCAAGCCAGCGGTGCTGGAGAGGCTCTTCCAGGGAAAGATCGTGCTGATCGGCGCGGACCTCAGCCTCACCGACCGGCATCGCACACCCTATGCCTCGGTCTACGGCGGCAATCGCGGCATCCTGCCGGGCGTGGTGATCCACGCACACGAGATCGACCAGCTTCTTACCGGGCGCCAGCCGCCGGGGCTCGGGCGGATGGGCGATCTCCTGATCGCGCTGGCGCTCGCCCTCGTCGGCGCCATGCTCGGCATCTCCGAGGTGAGACTCCATTGGCGCATCGTCATCGCTTTGCTGATCACCGGCGCCTGGTGGGCGGGCGGCGCCGCGATCTTCCATTTCGAGGGCGTGATGGTGGCGCTGGTGACGCCCTCGCTCGCGCTGGGTCTTACGCTCTGGGGCAGCGATGCCATCACCGGCTACGAGGCGCGGAAACAGAAGGAATACATCCAGAAGACCTTCTCGCGCTATGTCTCGCCCAAGGTGGTGACGCAGCTCGCGCAAGACCCCGACCGCCTCAAGCTCGGCGGCGAGCGGCGCGAGATGACCTTCCTCTTCACGGACGTTGCGGGATTCACGACGATGTCGGAGGCGGTGGGGGCGAGCGAGCTCGCGCAGATCCTCAACACCTACCTCGAAGGCATGGTCGAGATCGTTCAGCGCCACGATGGCCTCGTCGACAAGTTCATCGGCGACGCGGTCTTCGCGATCTTCAACACGCCCCTCGACCAGCCCGACCATTGGGAGCGCGCGGTGCGCTGCGCGCTCGAGCTCGACCGCTTCGCCGATCAGTTCCGCGCCGCGCAAAACGCCAAGGACATCCCCTTCGGCGTCACGCGTATCGGCGTCCATTCCGGAACGGCGACCGTCGGTAACTTCGGCTCCCACGACAAGATGGAATACACCGCCCTCGGCGATCCCGTGAACACGGCCTCGCGGCTCGAGGGCCTCAACAAGTATTTTGGCACCCGCATCTGCGTCAGCGAAGTGACCTTCGAGCACTGCAAGGACATCGCCTTCCGCCCGATGGGCCGCGTCGTCGTCAAGGGCAAGACCACCGCGCTCGGCATCTGGGAGCCGCTGACGGCCGAGCGCGATCACAGCGACTACGTCGCGCGTTACCGCCACGCCTATCAGCGCCTCGAGGAGGGCGCGGAGGATGCGCTCCCGCTCTTCGAGGAGCTTTTCGCGGAAAATCCATACGACGGCTGCGTCGAGATTCATCTGGAGCGCCTGCGCACCGGCCAGCGCAGCCCCGAGATCGCGATGACGGAGAAATAGGCCCGACCGGCCAGGGAAGGACGCCATCATGAGCATGGAAACCGATGTTGCGCGCGCGCGGCGCGGGGCTCTCGCGGGGATCGAAGTGATCCCGACCGGCGCTCCGCTCGGAGCGGAAATGCGCGGGATCGATCTGGCACGGCTCGACGATGCGGGTTTCGCCGCGATCCACCGTGCCTGGCTCGATCACCTGGTGCTGCTGTTCCGCGGCCAGAAGCTCCGCGACGAGGACCTCATCGCCTTCAGCCGGCGCTTCGGCGAGCTCGATTGGGCGCCGATCATGGAGAACGGCCGGCGCTACGTCGACGGCCATCCCGAGATCTACGTGGTCTCGAACGTCGTCGAGAATGGGATCGCAATCGGGAGCCTCGGCGCGGGCGAGGCGGTCTGGCACACCGACATGTCCTATCTTGCCGATCCGCCCAAGGCGAGCATGCTCTACGCGATCGAGATTCCCGCGAGCGGCGGCAACACCGGGTTCTGCAACATGTACCGCGCGCTCGAGGCGATGCCCGAGCAACTCCGGCGCCGGGCCGAGGGACTGACGCTGAAGCACGACGGCACCTACAACAGCGGCGGCTATGTCCGCGCGGGCGTCACTGCGACCGACGATCCCCGCCGCTCTCCCGGGACGAGCCATCCCATCATCTGCACCCATCCGGAAACCGGCCGGCGCGTGCTCTATCTGGGCCGCCGGCGCAATGCCTACATCGACGGGCTCGACCTCGCGGAGTCCGAAGCCTTGCTCGACGAGCTCTGGTCCTATGCGACGCGGCCGGAACTCGCCTGGTACAACGAGTGGCGCATCGGCGACGTCGTGCTCTGGGACAACCGCTGCACCATGCACCGCCGCGACCCCTTCGACGCGACGGAGCGGCGCATCCTCCACCGCACGCAGATCAAGGGCGAGACGCGGCCGCGGGCCTGAGGGCCGCCCGGATATCGCCAGCGGTTGCGAGCCTGCCGCCGGCGCTCTCGATCGCCTGCGCCGCCGCCTCGACCCATGCGAGATTGGAGCGTGGGCTCCCGAAGGGTGCGTCCTCGAGTCCGACGCGCACATGGCCCCCGATCGGCACCGCGTGCGGGATGAGCGGCAGCACGTCGACGCCGAGCCCGCCGAGCATCCAGGGCGCGCCCGGAGCCTCGCGCTCCAGGAGCCTTGTGAGCGCGGGAAGCGCAAAAGGCTCCGGGGGGAAGCCGAAAGTGAAGGCTTCCGAGAACATGAAGCGATAGATCGGCGCGGGCGCGCCCGGGTAGCGCCGGTGCAGTGCCGCGCCGAGGCGCGCGAAGCCGGCCTCATAGCAGGCATAGGCGGGATGGAACCCGAAGCGCTGCGCGAGCGCGAGGCCGTGCCGGATGTGCGATTCCGGATTCAGGTAGACGAAGCCCTCGTGCTCCGCGGCGACCCAATCGTAGAGTGCGAAATTGGCGGAGCCGGGATCGACCACCGCCCATTCGAGGAGGCCGCGCCGCGCGAGTGCCTCGACCGCGGCATAGCGCGTCGCGGGATCGCTGAGCGTCGGCGCATCGCTGCCGCCCGCGAGCGGTATCGTGGGATAGACGATGGCGTCGACGGCGCCCCTGATGCCCTCGATGATCGCGGCGTAGAGGTCGGGATCGTCTTTCTGCCGGCCGGTCGCGGCGTCGTAGGCGTGGACGTGCACGATTGCGGCGCCGGCCCTGCCGCAGGCGATCCCTTCAGCGACGATCTCCTCGACGCGGACGGGAATGCCGGGTTGGAGCGAGCGCGACCAGGGGCCGTTCAGCGCCGCTTCGAGCCATACGAGTTTTTGCGCCATGGCGCCTGCCTCCTCCCGACCGTACGGCCCCGAGCCTAGGCCCGTGGCGGCGCCGGGGCCAGGGCACTCAGGCCGAGGGGAGGCCCGCTGCGCGGAGGCCTTCGACGACGAGCTCGAAGGACGCCGGCGGGAGCGGCGGCAAGCCCTGCTGCACCGCATGCGCCGTGAGGTCGGGATAGTTCCGCCGTAGTGCCGCCAAGCTTCGCTGCGCGTCCTCATTCGCGCCCGCGAGCACGTAGGCGGGACACATGGTCCGATGCACCCAAGCCGAAGAGGGATGTGCTCGAAGCGCGTGCTCTTGCCATTGCGCGGCCTCGAGATAACGTCCGGCGACGAAATGCGCGAGGCCTATGCCTGCGAGGCTGTTGAAGGCAAGGGCGTCGTGCGGGGCCAGCTCGAGCGCGATCTTGAAGCGTTCGATCGCCGAATCGGGCTCATCGTTGTAGACGTCGATCCAGCCGCTGCGCCCCCAAGCCCAGGCTGAGCCCCCGTCAACGGCCAGCGCCTTTCCGATGACCGTCTCCGCGGTCTCGACGTCGCGAAGCGAGGTGAGCGCGTTGCCGAGGATCGCAAGCGCCGTGGCGTCGCCTGAGAGCGCGAGGGCACGCCGCGCGAGATCGGCGCCGCGCGTCCGCTCCTCGAGCTGCATGCTGCTGAAGTGATAGATGACGCGCTGCGCGTGCGCCCATGCCGCGAGCGACGCGGCGAGCGCGTTGTCGGGGTCGCGTTCCATCGCGCGGTCGAGCAGATCGATCGCGCGCGCGTTGCCCTCGGCGTCGAGCGAAAGTACGTGCGGCATCGCCTGCAACGCGAGGTCGTGCGCGCTGAGATCGCCGTCGGGCCTGCTGCGCGCGCGCTCGATCTCGGCAAGGCGCAGATGGGGATGTAACGCCGCGGCAATTCGAGTCGCAAATTGGTCGCCGAAGGCGCCGCCCGCCGCGCGCGATTCCTGCGCGCGATGCGCCCAGAGGTGCCGGCCGGTCTCGCTCTCGAGCAGTCGCAGCGTGAGGCGCCATTCGCGCTCCGTTCCCGCGAACGCGCCAACCAGACGATAGCGCGTCGCGCGCGGATCGGCCGTGACGGAGACGCCCGCGCGCGTGAGCGCCGTCGCGAGCTCGTCCGCGATGCCGCGGGCGATCCCCTCGTGCTCGGGGCTGGCCTCGATCCGCTCGAGCGCCATCGTCGGACGATCGCGCGAGGCCACGAAGATCGGCGGCATCGCTGCGAGCGTGTCGTGGAAGAGCACTTGCCGCCTCAGCGTCTGCGAGGGCGTCTCGCCGTAGCGGCTGCGGTATTCCGTGGCGAAGCGGCCGCAGTGGGGCAAACCGCTCCGCAGTGCCACTTCCATCACCTTGGTGTCGGGCGCGCCGCGCAGAAGCTCGCGCCTCGCGCTTTCGAAGCGCGCATCGCGCAGCGCCGTATGCGGCGCCTTGCCGAGAAAGATCCGGAATTGCCGCTGCAGCGAGCGCGTGGAGACGCCGGCCGCGGTCGCGAGATCGCGCACGCTCCAATCATGCCCGACATCCGCGCGCATCGCGTCGAGCGCGCGCCGCACGGCGCGGGGCAGGACTTGCGGCCTCGGGGAGGTGTCTGGAGTTGCTGGCATGGTGAGTGCGGGAAAATAGTGAAATTGCCCCCGCCGTGTTGTGAAAAATATCACTCCGGGGATAGAGGTGTCGCATTCTGGATAAGAGACCCTGCCATGCGCGGTCTATTCTCTCTCACGACTGAGACTTTCCAATAAATCCGGGAGTGCGACATGGCGCGTTTCTTGGGCGTTCTCTATGGCTTCGGTGCCTATTGTCTCTTTGTGGGTACACTCCTCTATGCGGTGGGCTTCGTCGGGAACCTTCGTGTTCCGAAGTCGATCGACTCCGGGATGCCGGGCCCAATCGTCGAGAGCATCGTCGTCGATCTGCTCCTCCTCGGCCTTTTCGCGATCCAGCACAGCGCGATGGCTCGGCCGGCCTTCAAGCGCTGGTGGACGCGTCTCGTGCCGCCCGCGCTCGAGCGCAGCACCTATGTGCTGCTCGCGAGCCTCGTGCTGCTGTTGCTCTTCTGGCAGTGGCGGTCAATCCCCGACCTCGTCTGGAACGTCGAGAATCCCGTCGCGGCGGCGGTGCTCTCGGCGATCCCGTGGGTCGGCTGGGTCATGCTGTTCTTCAGCACCTGCCTCATCAGCCATTTCGAGCTCTTCGGGCTGAGCCAGGTCGTGGCCCGGTTCCTCGGGCGCGAGTTGCCGCCGTCGAGCTTCCGCACGCCGGCGCTCTATCGCTATGTCAGGCATCCGATCTACCTGAGCTTCCTACTGGCATTCTGGGCGACGCCCACGATGACCGTGGGTCACCTGCTCTTCGCGGCGGCCTCGACCGGCTACATCCTGATTGCGATCCAGCTCGAGGAGCGCGATCTCGTGGTACTGTTCGGCGATCGTTATCGCCGCTACAAGCGGCAGGTGGGGATGTTGCTGCCCCTGCCGGGCCGGCGAATCCCCGGCCGCACAACCTCTCCGGGAGCGGCGGAATGATCGGCGAGGTCCAGAGTTTCATGGCGCGGAGCGCGCGGCTCGCCGACGCGCCCGCGCCGAGTGCGGGCACAATGATCGAATGCGAGTCCGGCTCGATTGAGTACGACGAGAGCGGCCAGGGCCCCACCGTGGTGCTGGTCCCGGGCTCTTGCAGCACCGGCGCTGCCTGGCGGCCCGTGATCGCGGAGTGGGGAAGCCGTTTCCGTTGCGTAACGACGAGCCTTCTCGGTTACGGCCGGACGGCCGAGCGGCGGAAGGCCGCCGATCCCGACATTCGCCACGAGGCGGAGATCGTCGAGTCCGTGATCCGCTGGGCGGGCGGCCCTGTGCATCTCGTCGGCCACTCTTTCGGCGGGCTGGTTGGGATCGCGGTCGCGCTGCGCAATCAAGTGCCGCTGTTGAGCCTCTCCGTCCTCGAGGCGCCCGCGCCGGGTTTCCTCGGGCGCATGGGAGAGGAGGCGCATCTTCGCGCTATCCGCGACATGACCGACGCCTATTTCGGCGCATACGAGGCGGGCAAGAAG
>Ga0335083_10012379_pt1 | contig 10212 bp, 7 predicted proteins | sample Lox_Sample_42_FD_206716 | JGI IMG/M metagenome (GOLD analysis project Ga0335083, IMG submission 206716) | Soil microbial communities from Loxahatchee National Wildlife Refuge, Florida, United States - Lox_Sample_4.2 | ecosystem: Environmental > Terrestrial > Soil > Wetlands | place: USA: Florida...
GCTGGGCTTCTCACCCCGCGACCCCGCCGACACCCTGTTCGACACCGTCACCTACGTCCGCCAGCACCTGCTGGGCAACAGCGCCTTCTCGAAAGAACCCGCGGTCGCCTGAGCCTGCCAGCAGACCCCACCCAACCCTCCCCGCTCGCGGGGAGGGCAGGGAGAGGTCAGTCCCTCCCCGCTCGCAGGGAGGGCAGGGAGAGGTCAGAACCCTCCCCGCTCGCGGGGAGGGCAGGGAGAGGTCAGTCCCTCCCCGCTCCGCGGGGAGGGCAGGGAGGGGTCAGGTGCGACGGGTCTCGCCGGTTGCTACTCAGAAGACAATTGTCTATTTTAAGAGACATGAGTGTCATGTCATTTGTCGGGAGGAGGACAGCATGAGCCGAATTCTCGAAGAGGTGCTGGAAGCCAACGCCGCGTACGCCGCCGACTTCGGCGAGCGGGGGAAGCTCGCGCTGCCGCCGGCCAGGCGGTTCGCGATTCTGACTTGCATGGACGCGCGCATCGACCCGGCCAAGCTCGCCGGCCTGCGTGAAGGTGACGCGCACGTCATCAGAAACGCCGGCGGACGCGCCAGCGACGACGCGATCCGATCGCTGGTCATCTCGTACAAGCTGCTCGGCACGCGCGAGTGGTTCGTCGTCCACCACTCGAACTGCGGGATGGAGCTGTTCACCGACCAGGTCATCCGCGACCTCCTGGCTGCCAGCCTCGAGACCGCCCGCCACGACGGCCAGGGCTGGAGCGACGTCGGCAAGGGCCCCGGCTCTCGCCAGGGCGACTACATCGACTGGTTGACCATTCGCGACCAGGCTCAGAGCGTCGCGACCGACGTCGAACGCATTCGCAGCCACCCGCTGGTCCCGCGCGACATCCCGATCCACGGCTACATCTATCAGGTCGAGAGCGGGCGGTTGGTGGAGGTGCCCGGCGCGACCGCCATCGGCCGCGCGAAGGGCCCGTCGTGAGCCTTCGACCGGACACGTCCCCTCAGTTGGCACTTTTGGCCTGACGTCCGGCCGGCGTTGTCAGCGGATGCGCGTCTTATATGATGGACGTCTGTCTGGAGGCAGTCATGCGCAGTCGGCTCGTGTTCGTCTCTCTCGCAGTGGTCGCGGCGTCCTGTTCTAGCAACGGAGGCGGCGGTTCACCGGGAACCGGAGGGACCGTCGGAAGTGGAGGGACCCGCGCGACGGGTGGGGCGCCCGCCACGGGCGGCGTGACCGCCACGGGTGGAGCGACCGCCACGGGCGGCGTGACCAGCACCGGCGGCACGGGCGGCTCGATCGCGACCGGCGGGGTGGGGGGCGGCCAGGCCGGTGCGGCGGGTGGCCCGGCCGTCGGCTCGGGTGGTGGAAGTGGCGGTGGCGCACCCGGCGGAGGCGGGAGCGCGGGGGCCGCCGGCGGCGACTGCACGCGGGCGGATCTGCAGGCGGCCGTGAACGCCTACCTGGCCGCCCTGGTCGCGCACGATCCGACGATGGCGCCGCTGGCCGACAGCGTGCGCTACACCGAGAACACCAAGGACGTGAACATCGGGGACGGCCTCTGGAAGACGGCAGGCGCGGTCTCGTTGCAACGCGATCTCCTGGACACCGTCCAGTGCATGACGGTGACGCAGGTGGTCCTGCCCGAGAGCGGTACGAACATCGTCTTCACCCAGCGTCTGAAGCTGGATGGCGGCAAGATCACCGAGTCCGAGGCGATCATCACCCGCCCGGGCGACTGGAACTTCGACGCGCAGGGGTACCTCAACACCAAGTCGAAGACGTGGGACATCCTGCCGGCGAACCAGCAGACGCCGCGCGACGTCTTGATCACGATGCCCAAGCTCTACTGGGACTACTTCCTGGACAACACCACCCCCATGCCACCGTTCGCGTCGGACTGCACGCGGGTGGAAGGTGGCAAGGGGTCGCCCGTCCCGTGCACGACGGGCATCCCATCCGGCGTGACCATTTCGGATCGTCGCTACTGGGCGGACGAGCAGGAGGGAGTCGCGGCCGGCGTTTCGATCTTCGGAGGCAGCTCGGGCCTGCTGGACGTGCACTACTTCCGCACCATCAGCGGCAAGATCGAGAACGTCTACGCCATGACGGTGAACACCAGCTACACCGCCACGGGCTGGCCGGGTGGCACCCCCTGAGCCTCAGGGATGGGTGCCGCAAGCGCCCAGCAGCAATGTGGTCGAGCCGCTGTCGCAGGTGACGATGTCAGGCCGGCCGTCGCCGTCGAGGTCGGTGATCACCGGCCTGGCGGGGAAACTGCCGGTGGCGAACGTGTCGGTCCCCTGGAACGTGCCGTCGCCGTTTCCGAAGTAGATCCTCACGCTGTCCGAGCTGGTCAGGGTCTGTTCGGTCACCACCATGTCGGCGTGGCCATCCAGATCCAGGTCGCCCAGGGCGACGCCTGACGCGCTTCCCCCGGCGGGCATCGTCGTGGCGGGGGCGAAGGTTCCGTCGCCTTTCCCGATGAGGATCTCCACGTCGCCCATCGGCAGCACGACGTCCAGCTTCCCATCTCCGTTCACGTCGCCCACGGCCAGCGCCGTGGGCCAGCCATCGACCGCGGTGGTCAGGGGCGCGCCGAAGGTCCCGTTCCCTTTGCCGGGGAAGACCTGAATGGTGTTCTGCGGGTCGTTCACCCCGAGCACGACGTCCGGTTTGCCGTCGCCGTTCATGTCGGCCAGGGCGATCGAAAGCGCACCCTGGCCGCTGGCATAGGCGACCGGGTTACCGAACGTCCCCTTGCCCTGATTCAGCAGCACGCGGAAGCCGTCGGCCGCATCGGCCAGCACCAGGTCCGGCCGTCCGCTCCCGTCCAGGTCGGCCAGCACCATCCCACTCGGCTCCATGGCGATCGAGTAGTTCGTGGGCAGCTTCAACGTCCCGTCGCCCTTGCTCAGCGAGACCTTCAGGTTGGGGTTTCCGTCTTCCGCGTCGGTGACGCTGGCCGAGACGATGTCGGGCACGCCGTCTCCATCCAGGTCCGCGGCGGCCAGCGAGGTCGTCCCCTCGCCGAACGACGACAGCTCGATCAACCCCCGAAAGGTCCCGTCGCCCGCGCCGAGGAACACGGTCACCCCACCGCCACCGACGGGGTCCCGGGACGCCAGGGCCAAGTCGCGCTTGCCGTCCTTGTTGAAGTCCGCGATCGCGACTCCCTGCAGACCTGGCACCCCCGGGGCGGGTGAGTCGTGCACCAGGGTCCACGGACAGCTCGGCTGACCGCCGTCGTCGTGGACGCCGGCGTCGAACCCCGGGCCGGCCGGACCGTAAGCCACCAGGTCGTTGCCGACCGGCACCACCAGCACGCCGCGCGCCGCCGCCATCGTGAAACCCAGCGAGAACCCGGTGCCCACGTTCTCGGACCAGGCGACCTTGCCGGTCGCCGCGTCGATCGCGTACAGCGTTCCGATCTGCGAGGCGGCCAACACCGTGCCGCCGGCGATGAGCGCCGACGTCGCCAGCGTCCCCTCGGGCGTGAACGTCCAGGCTGGGGCTCCGGTGGCCGTCGAGATCGCCTGCAGGGTGTTCCCCACGACGTCGACCTCCAGCCCGTGACCAAAGGCGGGCGTGTACCCATCGCCGGCGAACGTCCCCAGATTGGCGCCCGTCCGCGTGTCGACGCGCGCATTCGGCACGCGGCCGGTGGTCTGGTACAGGGTGTGGTCGGCGACGACGGACGTGCCGGGCGGATAGCAGGGGCCGCCGTCCGTGGTGGGCCGCCACTTGGTGGCGCCGTCCAGGCTCAGGGCGGTCGAGTTGCCGCAGCCGTCGAAGGCGAAGGCTCCGTCGGCCGAGACCGCGAAGGCGCCGTTGCTGAAGGCTCCCGTCCACTGCACCTGCGCGCTGGCTTCATCGTAGGCGAACAGGGTCGCCGTCCCGGCGGGCGCGACGGCAGTCGTGTAGAGCGTTCCGTTCAAGGCGATCGGCGGTCCGGGGTGGAATGGCTGATCGGCGCTGCCCTGGAACTGCCAATCGAGCGCGCCGGTGGCGGCGTCGAACGCTCGAAGGACGGGCGGGGCGGTCACCGTCCCGTTGTCGACCAACCCGCCGGCGTCGACCGCGAAGACACGGCCGTTGTCGTAGGCCAGACCCGTCGTGGCGGACGTCCCCAGGGAGGCGCTCCAGACGCGGGCGCCGGTGAGGCGATCGAGGGCGAAGACCCGCGGCGGCGTCGTGTCGGTCCCGGCGGTCGTCGTGTAGACCAGGTCGCCCACCACCAGCGGGTAGGCGGCCGGAGACGCGTCCAGCGACGCCGTCCAGAGGCGGCGCAGAGGCGGAACCAGCGTGTCGTCGTCGACGAAGCCCGTGTGCGCGGGGTTGGCGAGATACGTCGTGAAATCGGAGCTGTCCGGCGCCACGGCGGGATGCGAGTCCGCCGCGGCATCGCGCGGTTCGTGCTGAGCCGGCCCGGCGTCCGTCGTCCCGGCGTCACGGCCTTGCGCGGGCGGGAGCGTGCCGCGTCCGGCGCCGCCGCCCTGTCCGGCGCCGCCGCCCGGCACGCCGGTGCCACCCCGCGCGCCCCCGGTCGCAGGCGACGAAACGCCGCCGCCCGAGTCTCCCGCGGAATCCACGCCCCCGGTTCCGTGCCCCTGGCACGAACCGAGCCACGCCGTCAGGACCGCGGCACCGCCGGCGCGCCACATCGCCCATCGCACTCTGGCCATCCTGCGCTCTCGATAGCACGGGGGCGGACGCGGCGGGCAATGTCAGTTGTGGCGGCCCAGCGTCACGTCCCAGTTCACGACCCAGTCGATGGTCTCCATGCCGCCCGTGTCGGGCTGGACGCTGTGAAGCACGGTGGACTGGCCCACGAAGTGGTCCGGGTCGTCCATGCTCGGCGTCAGCGTCACGTACCCGGCGACCGTGCCGTAGGGGTCCTGCTCCTCCACCATGCTGTCCGTCGAGCCGTGCTGGCCGTCGCAGGTGTCGTAGGCGTTGACCTCCTGGGCCTGGTAGCTGCCCGTGGGGACGCCGGCCAGGTCCAGCGCGTAGCCCATCGGCCCCAGCGAGACGAAGACGAGCGGTGTCGTCCCGGCGCCGCCGCCCGACGCGTCCAGCGTCTGCTCGATCGCCACCCCCGCCTGGCAGGGGCCGGTCAGCGGCGTGAGCGTGGAGTCGTGGCGCTCGTACGTGCCGTTCCACCCGGCGTTGAACATCAGCGTCTGCGGGGTGGTGCCGCCGGTCGGGGCGCTGAACGTCCAGTTGTCGATCTGACGTTCGTTGTGGTCGACGGTCTCGCCGGTCACCTCGTCGTGCTGGGTCACCGTGCGCACCGAGTGGATGAACCCTGTCAGGTACGCCGGGCAGACCGCGGCGGTCCGCACCACGGCCTGGCTGTCGTCGATCTTGTCCTCCTGGTGGTGGCCGAAGTTGCTGACCACCAGGTCGAACGTGTCGATGTCGTCCCCCATGTCGTCGCGGCAGAAGGTCCAGACCGGCGCGTCCGGACGGCGCCGCGTCCAGGTGTCCGCCGCCTTGTCATGGGCCAGCGCGTCCAGCGCCAGGTGGGCCGAGCCGCTGACCCCGCTGGCGTCGATCTGCACCCAGCGGATCTCGTCGGGCACCGTCCAGGTCTGCACCTGGAACGCCAGCGGCTTCAGCACCACGCCCAGGGGCCAATCCTCGCCGTTGGTCCAGGGCAGGGCGGCGGTGGGCAGAAAGTGCGGCTTGACGCCGGTCTTGATGGCGTCGTCCAGCGAATTGAACATCGGCGAGATGGGATCGCCGGGCAGCATGACGTTCACGGCGCGCACCGCGAAGTCGCGGAAGTGGTTGGCGTAGTCGAAGCTCGCATCCAGCGCGTCGTCGAGAGCCCGCGGATTCGTGGCCCCGGCGGTCCCCGACCGCCAGAAGGCCGCGAAGCCGTCGGGCTTGCCCGACGTGTCCGCCGAGAACGACACCGGATAGCCGAAGGCCTCGTAGGCCGGGCTGTACTGCACCTGTTCGCCGGAGCTGGTGACCCCGGTGGCGTTCGCGTCGAGCAGCGAATCGCGGAAGGGGTATCGCGTCTGGAAGGCCGCGAACTCGTCGGTCCGGTACGCCGGATTGTCGGCGGGGACGTAGGCCCACTCGGCCCAGACGCCCGAGGCCTCGGTCAGCCAGCTCCCGGACGCGGGCTGGGCCACGCCACCGCCGCACAGGCCGCCCTGCCCCTGCAGGTTGCGGCCATACGAGATGACGTGGAACAGCTCGTGCGCCAGGTCGGACGTCAGCTCGCCCAGGTCGCCCGAGGCGCTGGCCGGCACCCGCTCGAGCCGGAGCATCAGGAAACCGCTGGAGGTGGCCGGCGAGCCGCCGCAAGGCAGGGCCGGCGACGCGGCGGCCAGCGCAGGCCCCGAGATGTCGTTGCACTGCCCGTTGCGATAGCGGCACTGGTTGGTGCGCAGCAGGTAGATGTCGGTCAGCGTGGTGGGCGCCGGGCCGTCCGAGTTGGCGTCGGCCAGAGGAACGCCCAGCCCCGGCGTCTCCAGGTCCCAGAGACTGTCCGCCACGCCGGCCGCGACCGCGCGTTGGGCGGCGTACGGATCCACTGACGAATCGCCACTGCCGCAGGACCAGACGACGAAGTGCCCCGCCGGCGACGCTGTGTAGCGCCAGTCCGCGGTCCCGGTGTCCGGGTTCTGCGGGCATTCGATGGGGGGCGGAAGGTCGGCGGGGCCGTCGGCGAAGAGCTGCGGCTGCGACCAGACGCTCTGCGGATCGTTGGGCCGCACGTAATACGGGAGCAGCATCTGCTGCTGCGCCGGCGTCAGGCTGTTCCAGACGCTGGTCAGCTCGACGAAGAGCGCCGTGTCCTCGGCCAGCGTGAAGTCGCCGTCGTACTCGGGCGGCAGCCGCTCGTCGCCGACCAGCGCCTCCCCGCGCAGGAGCAGCGACGTCGGGTAGTCGATCTTCCCGGCCGCCAGCGCCGCGCCGATCAGGCCCAGCGTCTGCGGCGGCCGCGCGGGGCCGGGCAGGCAGGCGTCGCAGCCGTCGGAGCAAACCTGCCCGCCGGGGCAGCCCCGCGCCCCGTCGCACAGCTCGGTCCCCTCGATCACCTGGTTGCCGCAGGTCGGGGGGACCGCCGCCGTTCCGGCGTCGCTTCCCGGCGCGCCCCCGGTCGGCGTGGCCCCACCAAGGCCCGGCGTTCCCCCGAAGCCAAAGATCCCACCCGTCCCCTTCGTCCCTGCGCCCCCGCTGGTCCCGCCGCTCTGGGATGCGCCGCCGCCCCCGCCACACCCGACCGCCGCCACCAGCAAGCCCGCGATCCCCAGACGGCGGCTCATCATGCTCACAATCGTACGCGCAACGCCTGCGGCAGGATCTCGAAGGTCGCCGGCAGGTGGCCGGGGGTCTCGCCGTCCAGCTCCACCGGAATCTGGGCGTCGGGCTCGACCGGTTCGGCCTGAAGGCGCCGGACACGCGTGCTCTGGACTTCTTCCAGCTCCAGGTGCGTTCCGCTAAACAGGCGCCCGACGTTGGTCAGCACCTCCGTGCGCGAGAAATCGCCGACGGTGATCAGGTCGAACACCCCGTCGTCCAGCGCCGCCTCCGGGCAGATCTTCATGCCGCCGCCGAAGAAACGCCCGTTCCCCAGCGCCGCCAGCAGCACCCGCCGCCGCTCGGGCGCGCCGCCGTCGACGGAGATCCAGACGTCGGTGTTGTCGTAGGAGAACAGCGTCCCCACCGTGGCGGTCAGAAAGGCGATTCGCCCGCCCAGGCGCTTGCTCGACGAGTTCGCGCGGCGAGCCACCGCGCTCGAGAAGCCGAAAGACGCGACGTTGACGAAGTGGCGCGTCTCGGTCTGGCCGTCGTGGCCCCGGTAGGTGACCCGCCCGGCGTCGATCGCGCGCGCCGTCCCGGCGCGGATGCGCCGGCCGGCCTCGGCGATGTCGTGCGGCAGCTCCAGGGTGCGCCGGAAGTCGCCGCCGGTCCCGCGCGGGATCATGCCCAGCTCCGTGCGAGCGCCGGCGCCGGCGGACAGGATGCCGTCGGCCACCTCCGAGACGGTGCCGTCGCCGCCCATGGCGATGATCAGGCGGCGGCCCGCCTCCGCCTCGCGGCGGGCTATGGCGGCCGCGTCGCGCGGGCCCGTGGTGAACGCGCTGTCCAGCTCGCCCAGGCCGTCGGTCAGCTCGGGCCGCAGCCGGGCCCAGCGCGCCTCGGTCAGCCCGCGGCCCGAACGCGGGTTGATGATCACCAGAGGGCGGTCGAGATCCAAGGCCTCGACTTTTAACATGACCGCGGCGTCCGGCTATCCTTGCGCCCCCCAGATGTCGCCAACCCTCGCCGGGATGCTTCTCGGACTCTCAGCCAGCGCGTCGTGGGCGCTGGCCAACGTCGTGGTGCAGCGCGCTGGGCGCTCGATCGGCGCCGTCCCGGCGCTGTTCTGGGCGCTGCTGGCGGGGGTGGCGATCAGTGGCACCGGCTCTGCCGCCCTCGATCCGCACGGAGCGTCGTTCTCGCCGGCGGCCGCGGGTTGGCTGGCGGTGGCCGGCGTCGCCGGCCTGATGGCCTACGCCTGCCTGTTCTATGCCTTCGAGCATGGCCGCCTGACGCTGGCGGTTCCGATCATGTCGTCCTGGGCCGTGCTCTCGGCGGGCCTCTCGATCGTGCTGTTCCACGAGCGGCTGACGTCGGCACAGCTGGGCGGCGCAGCCGCGGTGATCGCCGGCGCGGTGATCGTCGCCCAGCAGGCGCAACGGCCGCAGGCGAACGCCCAGGCCGGACGTCGTGGCTGGCTGCCCGCCTCGGTCGGGACCGCCGTCGGCTTCGGGGTGGTGGTGCCGGCGATGCGCCGCCTGGCGCCGGTCTTCGGGTCGGTGGGCACCATCGGCGCGGTCTATGCCGCGGCGCTGATCCTGGCGATCCCCCTGATTCTGGCGCTTCGCATCCGGCTGCCCCTGCCGCCGCGCCGCGCCTGGAGCTGGATTCTGCTGTCCGGGCTACTCGAGACGCTCGGCTCGGTCTGCATCACGATCGGTTCGCGCCGCGCCCCGCTGGCCATCGTCTCGCCCCTGGCCAGCCTGGCCTCCGCGATCACCGTCGCCTTCGCCTGGGCCGTGCTTCACGAACGCCCGCCGCGCGGCGTGCTCGTCGGCGCCGCCCTGGTCTCCACCGGCGTCGTCGTCCTGGCGCTCTGACGTCGCATATCCTTCGCCGCATGTCGGAGACTCCGGTGTCGTTGTCGGACGTGGCGAAGGTCGCGGTGCAGGACTTCAAGAAGGCGGGCGGCGGGGCGATCACGCCGGGGATGGCCGCCGACCTGGCCAGCATCATCGAGCTGGCGCTGCTGACCGCCGTTCGCGGCGAGCGCCGCGCGAGCGTCGCGGAGTGCGCCCGGCGGGCGGAGCTCTGGGAGCAGACCGGCGACAGGCCGGAGACGTCGCCCCTTCACCGGGCGGAGGCGCGGGCGCGCGCGGCGGAGGCCCGCTACCTGGCCGACGTGATGGTCACGCGTCGGTGAGCCGCACGTCCCCCGGGGCTGCTACACTCCCCCGCGCCATGGCCCACCAGTACATCTACACGATGCAGAACCTTCGTCGGGTTCACCCCCCGAACAAGGAGGTCCTGAAGGGGATCTACCTGTCGTTCTATCCGGGGGCGAAGATCGGCGTGCTGGGGGGCAACGGCGCCGGCAAGTCGACGCTGCTGCGGATCATGGCCGGGGTCGACAAGGACTTCTTCGGCGAGGCCAAGGCGGCCGACGGGACGCGCATCGGCTTCCTGTCGCAGGAGCCGCAGCTGGACCCGACCAAGAACGTCCTGGAGAACGTCGAGGTGGCGGTGGCCCCCGTCAAGAAGCTGCTCACGCGCTTCGACGAGGTGAACGCCAAGCTGGGCGAGGACATGTCGCCCGAGGCGATGGAGAAGCTGCTGGAGGAGCAGGGGAAGCTGCAGGACGCCATCGAGGCGGCCAACGGCTGGGACCTGGATCGGACGCTGGAGATCGCGATGGACGCGCTCCGGCTGCCGCCGCCCGACGCCGACGTGACGAAGCTTTCGGGCGGCGAGCGGCGCCGCGTGGCGCTCTGCCGCGTGCTGCTCGAGCGCCCCGACCTGCTGCTGCTGGACGAGCCGACCAACCACCTGGACGCCGAGAGCGTGGCCTGGCTGGAGCACCACCTGCACGAGTTCCCGGGGACCATCGTGGCAGTCACCCACGACCGTTACTTCCTGGACAACGTCGCCGGCTGGATCCTCGAGCTGGATCGCGGCGCCGGCATCC
>Ga0335083_10012380_pt1 | contig 10211 bp, 6 predicted proteins | sample Lox_Sample_42_FD_206716 | JGI IMG/M metagenome (GOLD analysis project Ga0335083, IMG submission 206716) | Soil microbial communities from Loxahatchee National Wildlife Refuge, Florida, United States - Lox_Sample_4.2 | ecosystem: Environmental > Terrestrial > Soil > Wetlands | place: USA: Florida...
TCAAACCTTTGAACCGCATGCCAGTCCTTGGGCACGCCCGCGAAGGTTTTAATAGTGACCGTTTGGAATTTATCCGCCACGACTCCATTGTGGGCCGTCAAGGTGAACGAGTAGCTCGCATTCTTACCCAGTGTGATATTCGTCGAGCCAACCGAAGTTCCACTGACATCACCCACGCCGCTGATAACGATGCCGCCCGGGCTGCTGCTGGCGCCAGTGATATCCCAGTGCAGAGCGACCGTGTTACCCTGGCCGATTTCACCAAAGTCCGCGTAGAATTTATTGATGATAATGACGTTGGTGTTGAGGGTTACACCGTAAATTCCGTTGGTCCTGAGCCATTGAATTTCATTGGTGGACAGGGCGCGGTTCCAGAACCCGATATCACTCATCTGGCAGACCAACGGCGCGCCGAAGCTGCCATTGCGCTCGTACCCGCCAAAGGCCTCGAATGCCCCTGCGTCGTTCAAGCCAGGTACCATATAGCGCACATACCCGTTCGGAGGCGGGTTGGTCGTCGGAGGATTGACCAGCGGGTAATTATTGGTCGTATAATAAGTATTCGTGACGGCGAGCGCCACAGCCACGGCGGGATTACCTTCGGAATCTGTATGCGTGCCCGCGCCTGGATCATAGACGCCATCCACGAAAACGTGGAGATCACCATTCGTCGCGAGGACGGTGGTCAGCATGTGCCAGGTATTATCAAGGATGACGTTGGTAGTCATAGCGTCGGCTTGGGACCAAATATAATTGCCGGTCCCGGCGAAAGCCGGCGTATTGTAGGTTCCATCGTCCATCTGGATAACGGTAACCCCGTTGGGGTCGGTGATGGCGACGGCGGTCCGGAGAAAGTAGCCGATTTGATTCTCGCCCGTGCCTTTGTTGCTGAGTGAAAAGAAGGGCTGCCCATCGCCGTTATTGGCGCATTCAGCCCAGGCCCGCGAATCGTCGCCGGCGGGGGCGCCTTTGATCCAGAAGTTCATGGTGGCGCCGCGCTGGTTGATGAACGGCAGGAAATCACCGGCGCCGGTCAGCGGATTCTGGCCGGATGACTGATAAGTCATGATCGTATTGCCGCCAGAGCCGGCAGTTTGCGAGAGGTTCATGATGGCCGCGCTGTCCCCCATGCCGGGATGGCTTCCCGCGATGATGTTCGCGGAGGACATGGCAGGGGTGAACAGCAAATCGCGCCGACTGATCAGATCGGGCGTCTTGTTGGTCGTTCCTGGCGAAAGTTGGTCCAAGGGATAATAGCTCACCAAGCCATTTGTCAGTTGTTGGATGCTCTGCGCCTGGCCGGTGGCGGTGAAAGCGGCCAGCGCCGCCAACAGAACTGTCAACTTGACAGTTGCGGATTGTATTTTAGTGGGATGTTTCATGGTTTGTGGGTTTTGGGTTTTAGGAGAAAACAGTTTTCAATTGATTCAGAGCTGGGTTGGTCAAATTAATAAACTAATGACTAATAATACCAATATTCAGCTCCGTTGACATACACGCACAACATCTGGCCGACATTATGGGTTGTCACGTGCCCGTCAACAAATCCAAGATTGATATTTACAAATTGGTTGCCCATGAAGTGAGCAGTCAGGGGGGAACAATCATGAGGATCGGGTCCCGCCACGGCCGACTTCAAACCGGTGTTATCGCCCGGTCCTCCCGATCCCGCCGTGCAACTGATGAACGGCACAGTCCCACCCCCTTTGTCCGACGTCTTTTTAACCCAGCCCGTCATGGCGAATGTCGGCGTCGTTTCATTTTTGAGCCAGGTCGGCCAAAGTGCCCTGTTTTTGTTGTAAAAATCTTGGGGATACATCGTGGCGCTGCCGGGAGATTGGGCGCGCGGCACCCAGTAATCGTAGCCATCATGCCAACTAATCTCTGAGGGGAAATTTGCAGCAAAATACAGTCTGCAAGAGGTAAAGTCAGTGGCGTTGGCGTTCGGGTAGTGTTGCTTAAGCCATGCTATGTAGGCGGCATATCCAGCCGGACGGACCGGATCAAACCACAAGGGCACGCTGCAATTATACGGGGCCAGCAAGTTGAGCATGTTCGTACCGATGTCCCACGCATAATCCCCGCCACCACTAGGAACGTCCACCGGGAGCATGTCTTTGTGATCTCCGGCATACATGTTGGCGACGAGGGTCCACTGCCTGAGATTTGAAGTGCAAGTGGTCACCTTGGCGCGGAACTTGGCGCTGGCCAACGCCGGCAAAAGCATTGCCGCCAATATGGCAATGATGGCGATGACGACCAGAAGTTCGATTAACGTAAAGCCACGTCGGCCTTTGGATTTGGAGCGCATCTCAGCAACATATACCTCCCGGCCGCTTTCAGCAAGCGTGTCGGAAAAAGGTTTTAACCGATTCATATTAATTGGGTTGATATGGGTATAACATTGTCGGTTTGATTTGGGAATGGACAATGCTACGATTTCGTTTAATTTCGTTTGGGATCTGGTTCTTAAGTGCATCTGAACATCTTATGAAGCACTTCCGGCCTCGTCGCGTCAAGACTGACCGGCACTTCTCCAACCGATTGCGGTACCGCTCCGCCTTCGCGGAAGCGAACCACGCATCAGTTCGACGTCTGATTGGAAACATTGAACCCAAACATGGCATATTCGCCGATGGCCTTCTATACGACGAATGTCGTATTCCGCCTTCGACCTTTTCCATAATGGATTGCAGCTCGCAGGGACACGGCCCTTCGTGGCCTGTCGAAAAATGGGATTAGCTCAACTCCAGGCCGGTTGCCCAGCAAGAATGGTTGTCGGTGGAAATCCGCGTTTCGCAGGCGCGAAACGGGATATTAGCGGGTTGGCCGGGGAACCTTGATTATTATTTTCCCCGGCCGCGAGTTTCTGTGATCGATATTGGCTCGGTGCGATTCCGTTAAAGGATTTGAAGATTCGCGAAAAGTAGAAAGGATCGTCGTAGCCCAGAGTGTAGGCGATTGCTTTCACGCTCATCTCCGTATCTTCCAATAAACGGCGGGCGCGTCGCATACGCAGACGGATGAAGTAGTCGAGGGGCGTGCTGCCGACATGGCGTTTGAACAAACAAAAAAAATGGGACAGGGAAATATGAACCTCCGTGGCCAGCGTCGAAACCCGTAACGGTTTGTCCAGGTGCCGCACCATATAACCAATGCTCTCATTGATCTTCCGAATCTCACCCGCCTCACGAAAATGCATCCGGGAGTGACAGTTACCCGGTGCCAGCTTCCGTTGTGCGATCCCCTTGGTTTTCATCGATGTTCAAATTGCAATAGCCGATAGCGGGTGATGGGCGGGGCCAGGCTTATCCGATAACCGGCATATCAAAATGTTTCTGTAGAACGAGTGCCATCGCGCCGCGCAGAAGGGGTTTTGTGTCCGGGTCGGTTGGCCATATCCGGGTGCCAGCACGGGTAAAGGAGGAGCGGCGTTTGACCGCCTCGGTCACCATTGGCCCGACCTGTGCCCAGGCCCGCGTCACTTCGCCGGCCACCAGTAACAAATCCGGCGCCAGCCCCGTCACCAGCATGGCCATGCCTTCCGCCAGATAGTAAACCATTCGATTCAAAGCTTCCCGGGCGGGGACATCATTCCGATCTGCCAGCCGCAGAATTTCGCCGAAAGTCGGTTCGGACATTTTACTCCTGGAGGCAACGTTGCCCTTGTGAGCGTACGATTCGCAGTAGTAGCGCACCGCCGCGGCGTTGGAGGCCAGTGCTTCCCAGCAACCCGTGTTCCCGCAGCGGCATCGGGGACCGCCCGCCATCAAAGACACGTGGCCAAATTCACCGGCCATTCCATTGGAGCCTCGCACCAACTGGCCATCGAGGATCATGCCCACGCCGATGTCGTCCGAAACCGTCACGACCACCAGGTTGCGCACTCCATCCGTGTGCCGCCGGGACCAGGATTCGACCAGCGCGCAGGCGTTGGCCGCGTTCTCGAGTTCGACCGGGACTCCAAGATTACGCTCCAACGGGGTCTTCAAATCGAATCCGCTCCACCCCAGCGTCGGCGCAAAAATCAGCTGTTGCCACGAGGCATCAATCCGCCCCGGCAAACAGATGCCTACCCCTTCGTAGGCGTGCCGCGGATGCGCCAGCATCATGTCACCAATCCGGCTGGTAAGGCGGGAAACGAACTCGACGGGATTTTTTGCGGTGGGCATGAACTCCTGGGCCAGGAACTGGCCGTCCATGCCGGTTACGGCCAGGGTCGTGGTGGTTGGCTGGACGTCCACTCCCACCACACCGAAGCGTTCGGTATTAAGATGCAGGAAAGTTGGTTTCCGTCCACGCGGCAGGTGGCCCACCGCTCCCACTTTCAGCCAGCGATCGGCCAGCAACTGCCCGGTAATCGCCGATACCGTGCTGCGCTGCATTCCCGAGTATCGCATCAAATCCGCCCGGGACACGGGTTCATGCTCGCGAACCAGATTTAACATGATCCGGCTGTTGATGTCGCGGACCGTTTCACTGGTTGCCACCTGAAAGTTGTGTAGATTGATTTTGCGCACAAAACCCAAGATATGCGCCTGATGTTCCGTCAAACGCGGGCAATCCACCATCAGCCAAATGTCGTATGCGAATGGGGAAACGGGCCGATTTATATCAAAGGCACAAACTGCGCGACGGCATTTCAGGCCGAAGCTGCAGCCAGGCCGTGATGATCGGAGGGCTTGGCGCGGAGGTATTTGGCGGCGGCTTCCGTGCGACAACGCACGTGGAGCTTTTCGTAAATGTGCATCAAATGCGTACGAACGGTGGCGTTGCTGATATGTAGACGGTCGGCGATTTCCTTGTTGGCGAAACCCTCGGCCACCAGGGCGAGGATCTCCAGTTCGCGCGCCGAAAGCTGATCGGTATCGGCGGGACTGGCGGCTACCGGCGAATCCAGGAAAGAGCGGACCACCATGCGTGCGACCTCGCTGGTCATGGGCGCACCGCCGGCGCGGACTTCATCGATGGCTTCCAGGATTTCCTTTTCGTCGGACCGTTTCAGCACATAACCGCACGCGCCTGCTTTGAGCGCCTGAAAGATCATTTTAATATCCTTGTAAACCGTCAGCATGATCACCTGCAGGTCGGGCATCTTCTGCCGGAGCCGCGCGGTACAGGCAATGCCGGATTCGCCGGGGAGATGGATATCCATGAGTACCACGTGGGGACTGGCCGCCGGAATCATGCTCAGCGCCTCTTCGGCGGAGGCGCAGGCGCAGACGCAACGATGCCCCGGCGTCCCGCCGATGAATTCCATCAGGTAGTGGCGCAGGGTCGCGTTGTCCTCAACAATGGCAACTTTGGTCATCAATTCTTCACCGGCACTCCGGGCGGTTGGGGCTAACGGGGCTAACATATCATCACTGGCTTGAAAAGGAAACGCGGATTGGATTGCACATCAACTTCAAGTTAGAGAAATCCTTGTCGGATAACATCAGCCGTTCGTCGTATGTCATTTCTGGGCGAAATCGGGCTTGACCCGGCCATTCGCCGGCAGGGGCAGGTGTATCTTAACGGTGGTGCCGCCGCCAACGCGGGATTCCACCAGGCAACGGCCGCCCAGCTTGTTCAGCCTGTCCGCCAGATTCTCCAGTCCGTGTCCAGCCTGTTCCATTTTGGGTTCAAATCCTTGTCCATTATCGGTAATCGCAATGTCCAGACTGTCATCGATGGCCGTCATTTGAAATTCAACTTCGGTCGCGTCCGAGTGACGCACCACATTGTTGAGAGCTTCCTTGACCGACAGGAACAACTCGTGGCGGACACGTCCGTCCAGGGAGATTTGAGGGAAGGCCACGGGGACCTTGAACCGGCAACTGATATTGGTATGAGCAAAATATTCATCGGTGTAGCCGCTCAAATAGTCGGCCAGCGATTGCAGGGAGTTCTCGGTGGGATCCACCGCCCAGACGATGACATCCAGGGCCGCGATGAGGCTTCTGGTCTTGCTCGCGATCGTACCAAACAGAGACAGATAATTGCCGCTGGCCAAGAGCGCGTGTTGGCCGATATTGGCCAACACGCCAATTTCGGTCACACTTGAGCCCAGGTCGTCATGCAAGTCACGGGCAATCCGCGAACGTTCCGCTTCGATGGCATGCTGGCGCTCGATGCGTTCCCGTTCACGCGTCTGGTGTTGCAGTTGTTCGGTTCGTTGTTCCACCAGACGTCGCAACTGGGTGATCCACAACAGGCTGAAAATCAAAACCATCAACAGCACCCCGACGACAATCAGCAACCGTTGCAAGGTCCACCAGGAGGGCTGGGACAACACGGTAATATCGGCAGGTGAATTCAACAACAGGTAGAACGATTCCGCCCCGGTTTCCCGTTGCGGGTCGCCTTCACGGACATATACGCCGCTTAATGCCAAATGGCTGCCGGCCCGAAGTGAGTAGTCTCCACTGCCGGGTCGCAATGGAACTCGTGCAAAAAACAAATATCTGCCCGATTGCATCTCCAGAACCCATGTGCCCGGTTCGAAATGGCATTCCAACAATTCGCCGGTCACCTTCACGCGGGTCGAATCCAGCCCCGTGCCCGTCAGTTCATCTTCGGTCAAAGGCGTGGGCGCCGGCAGCGTACCGCCGCCTGTCTTCCGCACGATCGCTTCCCGTAACAGAGGTGACGGCCCGCTGATGTCGGGATATCCGACCGCTTCGACGGTATCCCCGGCACGCAGGTTTGCCGCATTGGTTCCGGCCAGGAGAATTTGCAGTCCCTGTCCCCGGTCCATTAGGAAAATGCGTTTGGTTTCAATGCGGATGGCTTGTCCCTGGATTTTGATGCGTTGAAACCCCGTCGCCTGCGCATCGAACAGGTAAAGTTCACCGGGCGTTTTGGCGGCGGCATCAAACGGGTCAGCGGGCGCCGCTATGTCCACATTGACAATTGCGTTGCGCATTAAAATCTGGCCCACCTGTACTTCATGTGTGGCGGCATCCCACACGGCGTAAAGCGTGCCGCGAATTCGCACCACGGCATTCTGGAATTGTTTCAAATCGGACGCATAATAACCCTCCATTTGCACGTCCAGATGGCCTTCGGGCAATAGCAGCGTCATCATCATGTTGGTCTGACTGGGCTGCATATTGGTCTGAATATCAGTAACCAGTCCGCCAAATTCCACCCATTGCGCATCCATGCCTCCATTATTCAGTTCATTCCATTTGGGCCGGAGCGGTGCCGGCATGCGACCCGGCCCCAGGTAATGCAGCGTCTCGGCCATAACGATGGGGGCGAAGTCGCCCGCACCCGTGTGACCGCTGACTTCCCATAATTCACCCAGCTTCGGGGCGGCATTCGAGACCGATATACATTCAATGAAAATTCCGCGTTCGTCGTCCTGGATGGAAATCCAATGTTGGAGTGGCGGGCTGACACTGGTGACGACGCCACGAATCCGCACCGGCAATCCGCGTTTGGCATCGTCCAATCGCAGGCTTTGCACTTGCAACGCCGTATCGAGTGTCGGCGGCAGTTTGGAGTTACCGGGGTTTTGTTCAAGAACGGTCAGTTCATTGGTGCTGGCGGCCACCAATTGCCCCAACACCCGTCTGCCGTCGGTGGTGAGAACGCCACAACCCACACCCGTCACTCGCACATAGGCGTTTAACAAACGGGTGGGGTCCAGGTCACCCGAATCCACCAGCTTTACCCGGATGGAATTTCGCTCGGAATGCAATTCAAATTCCAATCCCTCGCCCGTTTGTGAAATGAAACTGACGCGACCTTCAACCTTCATCCAGGGCCGTTCCGCCAGGCTTGCCAGGGGCCTGTCGATGATGCTGGAACCCGCCGACGGCACCTCGGCGGATCCCAGTTTTATGACGGATAAGTCCGGATCGCCCACAAACAAAAGACTTCCATCATCCGAATGCAATTGGAGGTTATAGGTGCCGTCGGCCGGCACCTTGAAGTAGCCGGAGAACCGTATGCCCACCATCTCGTCACGCGTCCTGACGGCCGGATCAAAATTGGTGGTGATCTCGGTTTTGGTCGGCGCGAGCAACCGAAAGTCCGGCACATTTTCCCAATAACCCACTCCTTCGTAACAGGTCGCGCGCAGGCCTGGCAACAGATTGGTACCCTGCAACGGTGCCGGCCGATAAAAAATGGACTTGGACATGTCCAGCATCCGGCCGTTGGGCTCGCGACAGGATACCTCCAGGAGGCTGACGCGGACGCAATTGAACCAATCCAGGCGCAAGGGGATCAGCCCCGACTTCAAGGTGACCTCGCCGTTTGTGGTTCTTTCATGAAGTCCGTCGTTATCCACGGCTGGCGGCCCTGAAATTTCTATCCCGAAATCACGCCGGCGTAAAAGGCATCGGCGCCCCTCGATCTGAATCCGGTCGCCCGGAAGGATCTTTTCCTTCGGCGTGTCCAATTCCAACACCTCAACGCTGGTCGCGTCCTGAACAATGAACACACCGATTTGGGGCCGGCTGGCCGCACAGACCAGCACCTCCAGGTGTAGATCACCGTAAGCGTGCGTGTTCGTCGGATTGAGGGATGCCGACAGCTGCCAGAGGTTGGTGATAAGGACCGCACCTTCCGGCGAGTTCAATGACCCCGGCACCTGCGCCGATGCCTGCATATTCCAGGCCAGCGCAATCAGCAGACTATGTTTCAATCCGCCAACGAAGAGACGCCTGGCCAAATCATGGTGCATTGCCGGAATTTTAATTCACACGCCCGAGGTAGCAACTTTTAATCCGGCCGGGGATCGGCCCGGAAATCCGCCTGCGTTTCAAGGCATGAGCATCCGATAAAAGCCGAAATTCCCCCGCGGAGATTTTGTAAATTACTGTCCGGATTTGAATTCCAACCGGAAAACCCGAACGCGAGTTTTTTCAACTCGTCCCGATTCAGGATTGGGACTGCGGATGCGTGACAATCCGCGCTCCGGGACCAATGGCACACGCCAGGATACCTGGCACACAAACGCGATTTCCTGTCCGGGAAAAAAGATGGTTCCCTATTCCCCACCAACACTTTGCAGCGCGGCTCGCAAATAGCCCAAGGCATAAGCCATGCCCGCGTGCCAGGGCGCGGCACAGCTCATTTGCGGGGTGTGATCGGGTATGATCACGCCGCCAAAATTATTCTGTTTCAAAATCCGTAAAACTCGCAGAACGTCCACGTCACCCTCGTCAATGAATGTCTCTTTATAGAACGGAACGCGGCCCCGAACGTTGCGCAGGTGCACGTAAGCCAGCCTGCCCTGCCGGCTGTACGTCTCCACCGCAGCGTACACGTCCCCTTCGCTCATCTCCGACAGCGTGCCCACACAAAATTCGAAGGCATTCGCCGGACTGGGATTCAGGTCGATTACCTTTTGATAGAGTCCGGGTTGATAAACCAGTCGCGGTTGACCGCGCATCGTCGGCATCGGCGGGTCGTCGGGATGCAACGCGAGCTTGACCCCGGCTTCCTCGGCAACCGGCAGTATTTCGCGCAGAAAATTTGCCAGCCGCCGCCACAGTTCATCGGGCGTGACGGAGGACACGAAACCCTTCGGCGCGTTGACATCATAAATCATGTTCCAAACCATGCCGTTGGGCATCGGTTCGTCGAGCGGACCTTCCATCCCCACGGACCTGGCCCCGCCGCGGGCATAGGGACCGGTGGTGCGACCGCAAACTCCGGCGATGCTGAAGTTGTAGCCCATGATCGGGATGCCCGCCTCACCCAGATTGCGGATCATCGTCTTCACGTTTTCGAGTTGCCGATTTTTCATCGGGCCTTCAAGCAAGACATCGTGCCAGTGGGCCGGATCGAAATTTTCAATCGCCTCGAGCTTCAACCCTTCGGCCTCAACCGCCTTGCGCAAGTCGCTTAATTCCTCCACACCCCATACTTTTCCCGGATCGCCGGCCCGGCCCCAGCCTCGTTCGGTCCCCGTCGGCTGGTTGTCACCGGGGTTGTGTGCGCCGCCTTTGAAATAATCCACCAGGTGGGCCACGATGTGCGTGGCTCCGGCCTGCCGCGCGAATTGGAAATTTTCGCGCGTCAGCAGATGACGGTATAATCCCAGTCCAAGTTTCATGCAAAAGCTGAGATGGGAGTCAACGAAGTCGAAGCGCAACAAAAAAATGCGGCACCGGGCCAGGATTGTTCGACCCATGTCAGGAGAATCGTTGGAGTGTTTGGAAACGACTGCCCGGAACAGAACGGTTTTTGGAGAAATTCAGAGTTTCGTCCAT
>Ga0335083_10012381_pt1 | contig 10211 bp, 8 predicted proteins | sample Lox_Sample_42_FD_206716 | JGI IMG/M metagenome (GOLD analysis project Ga0335083, IMG submission 206716) | Soil microbial communities from Loxahatchee National Wildlife Refuge, Florida, United States - Lox_Sample_4.2 | ecosystem: Environmental > Terrestrial > Soil > Wetlands | place: USA: Florida...
CGCCACCGCCGCCACCGCCGCCACCATGCCAACTGCCTCCGCCACCACCGTGCATTCCACCACCAGTCCAAGAGGCTCCACCGTGCGTGTTGCCGCCGGCCCAGGCTACACCTCCATGCCAGTTGTTGCCGCCGCTCTGTACCACTACGCTGCCGTGCCAACCTCCGTTACCATGCCAATTATTGCCACCGGTCGAGGTGGTTCCGCCATGCCAGGTATTGCCACCGTGCCAGGTTGTTCCACCATGCCAGTTGTTACCACCGTGCCAAGCGGCGCTGCTGTGCCAATGACCGCCGCCGTTCCAGGCGACCGCACCGTGCCAGGCGCCGCCCCACCAGCCATACCAGCATCCGTTCCGGTAACAGGTTGACGAACAACGGCACCAGCCGTAATAGCCGTAAAACGGAGAATAAAAAGCGGGCCAATAGTAGTAATAGGGTGCCGCGTAATAATAATAGTATGTCGCTGTCGCGGGTTGGACGTAGGTTGTCGCCGTTTGGTCGGGAGCGCTCGACGTGTCCGTCGAAGTGTCGCTTGAATCCGCTTCGGACGGCGGAGCGGTCGGCGGGGAAACCATTGTCGTGTCGGGTGCGGTCGCAGGCCGGGGCTGGTTCAACATGGCGTTGATGACGGCATCGGAGACGCCTTGTTTATGCAGGGAAATAATCTGCTCGGCGTTCAGGTTATAGGTTTGTCCCGAGCTCTTGATGTAAGCGATGATGGTGGCGTCGCTGATATTGGCCTGTTCCAGTTGGAGGATTTGAGCGGTGGCGGCATTGGGAGTTTCCGCGGGTGCATTCACGGTCAGCCATACCAATCCGGCGGCGGCCACAGCGGCGAGAGGGGTTCGCAAAGCAGGTGTGTTCATAAATCACCTATCGATCAATCGACTCAACTTGCTGCCAATCAGGGCAAGTGTCAAATCTAGTTGTGAAGTAAAGATCACTCAGAAGTTATCAGTATTTGGTGTTTCATACCGGGTTCTTTGCGCCCTTTGTTTTTGTCGCAGTCGAACACAGACTTGAGGGTTGAATGCTGGGAGTTGAACGTTAAAGCAAGGTGCAGACTTAAGAGGCTGCCGTCCATGACGGCAGCCCTTTCGTTGACGAGCCATTTACCGCCGATAGCCGTCGTGGCCGTGTCCGTCACGGTCGTTTCCATTATGCCAGTTGCGGTAATTGCCCCGGTCATATCCATACACGACATGGGCCGGGCGGTATCGCCAGGCGCCGGCCACCCAGACCCGGCCGGTCGGGTAAACCGACCAATAACCGGGCACCCAGACATAACCCACGCCCGGGCAGGGCGGGGTGGTTTGCACCACGGCGGCGGGTGCGGCATAAATCACCGGTGGTGAAACCACGACCGGCACCGGCAACCTGATGGAGAAGCCGAAGTTGACTCCGGCGTTGGCAGACATGGCAGCCGCGCCGATCAGCGCAGCCAGGAGTATGATTTTTGTTTTCATATGTTTTTTAGGGGCGTTATTGCCCACATCATCCCAGACGGACAAGTAACCAGATAGTTACATTCGCCGGGAAATTGGATTATGCATTCAATCAACGACTTGCGACAAACCGGTAACCGGCCCCCAAAGCCGCTTTCAGCCATCTCCGGTCACCGCGCAAAATGTGCACACGCTTGAAGTTCAAAGTTCAAGGCTTAAGGTTCAAAAATGAGCCGCAGAGAGCCATTCAATTTATGATTCACGAATTACGATTCCGGGCGCTGCGCGATGTGACGAGTGACAGGTGACGTGTGGTGAGGAATACAAAACGCAGGACGAGGACCATTCAATTTACGATTTGCGAGTACGCGCATGGCTTCGCCACGCGGTATTGACTCAAATCCCCATGGATCAGCGTTAATCAGCGGTTCAATTCTATGGCTGCGACTTTGTTTGCTTCCGTAAAAAGTCGGCGTATTTCGTGTGTTTCGTGGTAAATATTTCATTCCTCCGCTTGCTCCTGTAAAAATGATTTAAACAGGAGGGAACAGAGGGGGCGGTGTATTAGCTTTCCGCCCGCCTTTTGCGGTCAGACGGGTTAGGGGGATCAGGCCGGGAGTTTGACGGCCAGGACGTCGGCCTTCTCAATGACCGGCGGCTGCGCCAGCAATTCCGGGGCTTTGGCCATCAAGGCGGCTGCCACTTTTCCGGAGAGATGCGCCTGCCGGCCCGATTCGTCCGGGAAGGCGTCGAAAATCCCGAAGGTGGTCGGCCCCAGACGAAGGCCGAACCACGCCAGCGTTGCCGGCTCCTGTTCGACCAACGGAAGGCCGCCGCGGAGAAAGTTTTCAACGTCCGCTGCCTTTCCCGGTTTTGCTTCCAACCTGACAAATAATGCGACTTTGGTCATGTTCAACTCCTTTTGTTTTTTTGCGTCGTTAGCATAATGCAGGTTTTGGGCAGTCGCAAGCGCGCCATCAGGTGGTAGGATTGGGAATGTGCTAAAAGCTGAAGGCGTTGCGATTTACGATATGCGATATACGATTTGAAAAAGCGATTGCGGGTGTTTCGTCTATTTCATGGTTTCCATCCTCTTGTCAAGCCATGTGGTCGGAAGAGCGATCAGAAATTTCTGGCCAAGCGGCGAGTGTCATTCCAAATTGAGTTTCCATAAATCTATGGCGCACGTTCTGGACCCTGTCACCGTTCCCAGGCGCACTCCGGGAAAGAAGACCCGCAGTGCCGACAGCTTGGCGCCCACGTTTCTGGTCATTTGCTGGAATGACCCGGTCAATCTGATGGTGTACGTGACGCATGTTTTCATGAAGGTGTTTGGCTGGGACCGGCAAAAGGCGGAAAAGCACATGCTGGAAGTACACGAGAAGGGCAAGAGCGTGCTGGTGCGTGAAGGTGCGGAGAAGGCCGAGTTTTATGTCCACCAACTGCAAGGTTACAAACTACAGGCCACGATGGAGCCGGCGGAATGAAATTACTCAAACACGGCGGCGAGGAATGGAAATACGCATTGGAGCCGAAGGAAGGAATGCTATTCCGCACGCTGGTCAAGGAATTCCCGCTGACGCCGGCTGCCGCCGTCAAAATCAGCCGGACCGGCGCCGATGCCGGGTCGGCGGAACGGGAACGGTTGCTGAGCGAATCGCTGGCCCAACACCGTCAGGAGTTGAAGAAGCTGGCCGGGAAACTGGTCGGAGCGAATCTTAAACCAGTCAAGGACGGTTGGCGCCTGTCGGTGAATGTGAACGAGCGGGAACTACTGCTGCAATTGCTGAACGACATCCGTGTGGAAAGCTGGCATGCGCTCGGCGAACCGGAAAGCCTGGAGGGGCTCCTGCCGCCGGCATCAGAGGTGGATCTGCGGCATCATAACCTGATGCACCTGGCGGGGTACTTTGAATGGAAACTGATTGAAGTCCGAAGTCCGGAGTGCGAAGTCTAAAATAAGGCCCGAACGAACGCAGATAGCTTGAAAGACGGCTTGTGGTCGCCATGACAATTTGGGTCGGCGGCACGCCCACCCTTCCACCTTTGCGTTCTCTGCGTTCTTCCGGGCAGACGCGTCTGACGCGGGTTACGGATTTGTAATCCGTTGGGGCGTCGCAAGCTTTGCTGCTGCCAGAAGGGCAGCATCGAACACCCGGGAGTCGGCAAGCAAATGAAATGTTGCCGCCAAATCTTCGTCTCCTCCTTCCATTCGCATGCGTTCGACGGCCGAAAAAATTTCGTTACGCCGCTCCACGCCGGACTTGTTGGCCAGTTCGCAGAACCATTTCCGCAAGCCCGGGTCATTTTGAATGACCTGAATCATGCGCGCCAGGTTGTCGAGTGCCGAGTCATGATTGCGGGCCATATACTTGCTGAGCTGAACGAATTCAACATCGCATGAGCGCCGGCGAAAGCAACCCCTGCCAATGCGGGGTGGGGGAAGTGGGGAGGAATGGGCAGATGGATGAGGACCAGGTTCGGAGAGCCGGCCTGTTGCCGTTATTAAAAAAAATTTGGGTCGGAGACCCGCCGACCCTCCCGATTTCGTTCTGGCGGATTAACTACTGCGTGGCCGGCACGGCATTGACCTCGATCCGGTTGGTGCGGTCAATTACCGCCGTTCCCACAATGTGGGTGTTGGACAACTGCCATGGTTGCCGGTTGGTGACAGCTTGCAGGTTGTACTGCGCAGCATCACCCAATCCGCCGCCGCCACCGCTGCCGGCAGAGCCACTTGGGGTCAGTTGCGCGTTCGTGATCACGCCGGGAACCGCCTCGACGTTGCCACTGAACACCACGTTCTGCTGCAACGTCCGATTCAGGCCCGTGACGCGGAAGAAATAATTTTGCGCCGCCTGCGGTTCCCTCGCGACCGATTGAATCGCCTTTATTTGATCCTGTTTCGATGCGGTTGCTCCGGGAGGCGCCTCCACCGGGACCCCTTCGCTGTGTCCGGCGACGGCGAGTTGGACGGACCCCAGGTAAACCGAGCCATCCCGGTCCACGACGGAGATGGCGTCGCCGTTTTGCAGCACCTGAAATGATTGCAGCACCGGCGCTGTTCGGGCGGCGACGGAGACGTTTCGATACAGGTTTTGCTGATGGGCGGCAGCACCGGTCCGGACAAATGATTGCAAAGTGCCGGCACCGGGTTCTTGTTCCTTGAGTTCGCCGGCAACAGTCGCCCCAGCAAGAGGTGTGGCTACGGGGGCCAGTGTGGCTGGAGGCGGAGGCGCCGCAGCCATCGGCGCGTTGACGGTGGTTTTGGCGAGTCGTGCGCGCGTGACGCGGTCTGCCTGGGCAAGAACGGTGGATTTTTGGTTGGTCAGCTCGGCAAAGCGCACGCGGTTCGCGTACTCGACGCGGCCGTCGGCGAGCAGGACGGCGCGGCCATCCTTGTCCATCGGCGAGTACGCCAGAACCTCGTTGCTCTGCAGGTCATCCAGATTTTCCCCGCCGGCCATGTAAACAAACGGCTTGCCGCTCACCGGGTCGGTCAGGATCTTTTTCTCAACCAATCCATTCGTCAGTTCATAGAGGAAGGCAGGCAATTTGCCGTTGTTTTCCCCGGCAGCCATTTGTGCGGCCAGGCCGATTTGCTTAAGGTTATTCATGGCGCTGATGCTTTGCGCCCTCTTTTTCGACGCGCTCAAGGCGGGGAAGAACACCGTTGCGCCCAGGAATACCAGGAGCGCAAACCCGCACAGGTAGGCCCACTGTTGCCGGAACAATTGCCAGAGCGAGAGGGACGTTTCTTCCGCCTCCGGCTTCGGCGCGCGGCGCGACACTTCGTCCTGCAGCCGCCGCCGCGTGGCGGGATGCAGCTTCAGCGGGTCGCCGGCGGCGGCACGGCGTTTCTGCGCGTACGCCCGCAACAGTTTTTCAATTTCGCGTTCCGGTTCCATTCGTTCTATCAGTTGGACGGGAAAACACCCGGGTTTTCCCGCGCATCTCGCAATGCGGGACCGCGCATGATTTCCTCCAGCCGGTCCAGGCACTTGCTCAGGCGCGAGCTGACCGTCTTCGGATTCAACTTCAATGTGGTGCTTAACTCTTCGTAGCTCAAGTCGCCGAAGTAACGGAGTTCAATAATCTCCCGGCATGGTTCGCCGACGCGGTCGAGGGCGGCGCGCACGCCGGCCATCTGTTCGGCGCTCATCGCCAGGTCGTCCGGCCCGGGCGCGTTGGCCGGCGGGTCGGGCGCGAGGCCGGTTTCCGGGTCTTCAGCCTGCAACGAGACGGTGGTCTGGCCGCCACCCCGCTTGGCGGCGTTCCGTTTCTCGCGGTAATCCTGTGCCTGATTGGCGGCGATGCGAAAGAGCCAGGTCTGGAACCGGCTTTCGCCGTGGAACGAGCCCAGGTTTTTTATCACGGACAGAAAGGCTTCCTGGCAGATTTCCTCGGCGTCTTCGCGGCTGAAACCGGGTGCCAGTTGGAAAATGAAGCGCCCCGCCGCCGCGTAATGGAGATCGAATAATTCGTCCCACGCGTCCGGTTCGCCGCGACGGCAGCGCGCCAGCAGTGCCGCTTCCGAATCCATGCTGCTGCAGACTCTAGGGGAAGCCCCCGGGTTTGAACAGAATTTCCGCGGGAGCATTTGGCGCGGCGTTCCGTCTGACTCAACATGAACCGGTCGTTCGCCTGCGTGAAAATTCCGCAACCGGCGTGTATTCCACCCAGAGTCGGCGACCCCGCCGGCGCCGGTTTGGGACAAAACTGCGGATTTTCAGCAGCATTACCCTCTGGCCTTCCTGATGCTAAGTGATTTTTTATGAAGCGATGCTCACTCACCGGTTTTCAACCCGTCACCACGGAGATCTCCATGAAAAAATCAATCGTCACCCTGCTGCTTTGTCTGTTGGCTTCCGCCACATTCGCTCAGTCCATTCCCCAAAATGGCCTCGTCGGCTGGTGGCGGGCGGAGGGTAATGCCCAGGACAGCGCCGGACGGCATGACGGTACCTTGCCCTTCGGCATGAATTACGCCCCCGGGAAAATCGGGCAGGCCTTCGACTTCGACGGCAGCCGTCGGCGCGTCAGCATCCCCGACTGCCCGGATTTCAAACTGACCAGGGCATTGACAATTGAAGGCTGGATATATCCCCGGCAATATGGCGGCATCATTTTCTTTCGCGGCGATGATCGTCCGGGTCTGGACCCGTGGCAGATTGACCTGCGGACACCGGGGTTTGTCGGGTTTCAAATCACAGATTCCCAAAACCGGATCGCGCGCATCGAAGCGCCGGTTCAACTCAATGAATGGCAACACATCGCCGCGACCTTCGGCAAGCAAGGCAACCTGAAACTCTTCGTCAATGGTGAATCAGCCGCGGAAACCAACACGACCATCCGCCCATTGGGCGATCTGGAGCCGACCCAGAATCCCGCCCTCGGCATCGGCAACATCGGGGGCACGGCTTATAACGAACCGTTCCACGGCATGATTGACGAAATGGCGCTGTATTCGCGGGCGCTGAACCCGCGCCAGATCCGCGCGATTTACCATGCGGGCAGCACCGCCGACGCCGCTTCACCTGCCGGCGGGCTGACCTTCCGTGAAGTCCGTTACGACGGCCGGCTGGCGGACGAGGAGGCGCGGTTCACTTTGGACGTTGACGCCGCGGCGACCGGCGAAAGTTCGGCGCTCTTGCTCCAGGGCGACGTGGCCATTTTGCCGGTCCGGCTCCCGGACGCGCTGGAAATCCTTCGCGACGGCAATTCGTATCGGCTGGCGGCCTCGCGGCGGGGGCATTTCCAGTTCAAACTCGAAGTGGTCGCCAAAATCCAACGCGATGAACCGTGGAACGAAATTTCCTTTACGGGTCCGTCCGCGACCATTGCCTCCGTAATGGCGCAGGCCGGCGGCACGAACACGGAAGTGCAATTGCTCGAGGGCACATTGCTGGAGGCGGTCCGGACCAACGGCGTTTCGCGCGTGACCGGTTTTCTGGGCTCGGACCAGACCGTCGCCCTGCGCTGGCAGGGGAAGATTGCCGAGGTCGCGCGCAAGACGCTGCTGACGGTGGATTCCACCATCGGCGCGCAAATCACACCGACCGTCATCAAATATACCAGCCGGTTTCATTACGACGTGGTCCAGGGCAACGCCGCGCAACTGACGTTCACCCTGCCCACCGCGCAGGCGCTCACGCGCCTTGAAGGCGACCAGATCCGCGACTGGCACACGGTCACGGAGGACGATCATCAGGTGTTGACCATCGAATTCATCAGACCAATCGAGAACGCCTATGACCTCACGCTTTACACTGAACAGGCGGTCGCTCCCGGCGACGCCTCCGTGGTGGCCTCCCTGAACCCGCCTCAACCACTGAACGTGGACCGCGAGTCAGGGTCGTTGACGGTTTCGACCGAGGACATGCTGGTGGAAATTGACTCGCTTACCGGGCTGCGCCAGGTCAACGCGCCGGACAATGCGGTTGCGGCCTATCGTTTCAACGCCCGTCCCTTCACGCTGGCCCTGAGGCTCAAACCGGTCGAACCGGTCATCAATGTGGCCGACCGCGTCAACGCGCGGCTCGAGGAGACGCGGCTGGTGGTGGCGCACGCCCTCATGTTGAATGTCGAGAAAGCTGGCATCTACACGCTCGAAGTCACGCCTCAATCCGGGTTTGCCGTGGCCGACGTGCGCGGCGAGGGTGTCGAGGATTGGAAGGTCAGCGATGGCCGACTGCGGGTGAGTTTCTCCAGCCGCGTGCTGGGCCAGCGCCGGCTCGAGGTGCAATTGGAGCAGGCGCTTAAAACCTTTCCCGGCCAAATCAGCGTCCTGCCGTTGCGCGTGGCCGGCGCGGCGAAGGAAACCGCGCAGATTGGCGCGGCCTCGGCGCCCGGCATCCGGCTGCGGACCGCCGAATTGAGCGGCTTGCGCGAAATCCCGGCGAACCGCCTGCCGGTTCGCGGAGACGAAATTCTCGCCTACACCGCCGAACAACCGGACTGGCAACTGGCCATCGCCAGCGAGAAACTGGCCGCGCGGGTCGTGGCGGATGTCTTCAATCTCGTCACCATCGGGGATGGCGTGGTGGGCGGCAGCGCGACGATTCGTTACAGCCTGGTGAACCAGGGCGTGCAGGGATTCAAAGTCCGGGTACCGGCGCAGTTCAAAAATGTCGAATTCACCGGTTCCAATATCCGCCGTAAAGAGGTCAGTCGGGAGTCCGACTCCAATGATGTGGTTTGGACGATTGGATTGCAGGACAAGGTTTGGGGCGGTTACACGCTCGTCGTCACGTACGATTATCAATTCGATTCCGCAAAGGGCGGCGCGAGCCTGCCCGTCGGTGGCATTCATACCATGGACGTGGAACGCGAGACCGGTTCCATTGCCGTCACCACCGCTGCCAGTTTGCAGCTCAGCCCGAAGACCGTGAGCGACACGTTGCATCGCGTGGACGAGAGGGAATTGTCCGCCGCCGACCGTTCGTTCATTACCCGTGCCGTCGTGCTGGCCTGGCAATACACCGGCGACCAATATGACCTGGCGCTGGACGTGCAGCGTTACGCCACGGAACCGGTGCTCGAAGCCGTGGCCGACCGCACGCAAATCACCTCAGTACTCACCGCCAGCGGTGAAATGCTCACCCAGGCTTCGTTCATGGTGAAGAACAACGAGAAACAATTCCAACGGTTCCAATTGCCGCAGGACGCCAAATTGTGGAGTTGCTACGTCAACGGCCAGCCATCCAAACCGGAGCGCGACGGCGATTGGGTCCTGGTTCCGCTGCCGCGTGACGTGGACCGTGACCAGGCGTTTGCCGTGGACATCGTGTACGCCCAGACGAATGGCGCCCTCGCGTCGCACTGGTCGAAAACACTTGAACTCGACGCGCCGCGCACCGACGTGCCGAACACGTATGCGGAATGGCAACTGCTCGTGCCGTCGTCATTCCGGCTTTCCCATTTCGGCGGCAACATGGGCATCGCCCAGGGCACCAGCTACGGATGGCTCGACGCGTGGGAGAAATTCCTCGCGTTCTATGTCCAGGTTTTGCGCGAAGCGGGCAGCGCGATTCTCGTCATCGGGTTCCTCGCCTGCCTGGTCATCGCGCTCGTGATTTCTGCGGTCCGGCGCGGCTGGAATGGCGTCCTCACTTTGTTGGCCGTAGTGGCCATCCTGGCCGTGCTGGGCGGGATGCTGTTGCCCAGTCTGGCCGCGGCCAAGCGCAAGGCTCAAAGGATCAATTCGGTCAGCAACCTGAAACAAATCGGAATCGCCGCGCAGCTTTTTGCCGGCGACAACGGCGATCGCCTGCCGATGTCATTTGACGAAATGACCAACGAACTGGACAACGACAGGGTCACCTACGATGTCGAAACCGGACAACGCTTTACTTATTTGGGCGCCGGCATGTCGTTGGACAACCTCAAACCTGATTCCGTGCTCGCTTACAGCCCGATTTTCGACGGCCATTGCGAAGTGCTCCTCGCCGACGGCAGCGTCCAACAGGTGACGGCCGGGGAATTCGCGCAGTTGTCCCAGCGCGGCCTGGTGCAACCGGCCACGCCGTCGGAAATCGCCGCGGTCCAACAACAGCGGGCTATTGCCCGCGGCCAGTTTATTGCCGGCACGCCGGTGCCTGCAACCGCGCTGCCGCCCGACGATACTTTGGGCGCCGGCGGTTATAGCGGGGGTGGAGGCGGTGGCGTACCTGCGACACTCAGCACACCCGTTGCCGGAGTTGCTTCTGTTGTTGCGCCGACACCCGGGGCGACCGTTGCCGGCCAAAGTATCGTCGGGCGGCAG
>Ga0335083_10012382_pt1 | contig 10211 bp, 8 predicted proteins | sample Lox_Sample_42_FD_206716 | JGI IMG/M metagenome (GOLD analysis project Ga0335083, IMG submission 206716) | Soil microbial communities from Loxahatchee National Wildlife Refuge, Florida, United States - Lox_Sample_4.2 | ecosystem: Environmental > Terrestrial > Soil > Wetlands | place: USA: Florida...
CTCCGGCTATGTGGGCGGCAGACTGGTGCAGGAGCTCCGGGCGCGCGGCGAACCGGTCGGGTGCGTGGCGCGCGACCCAAGCAGGGTGAGCTTCGACCGAGCCGTCACGGTACACCGAGCCGACATGCTCGCCCCCGACTCCCTGAGCGCTATCGGGGACGGCTATACGACGGCCTACTACCTCGTTCACTCGATGGGTCGTGGAGGCGACTCCGACTACGAGACACGCGATGCCAGTGCGGCGTCCAACTTCGCCCGCTTCGCGACCGCCGCCGGCATCGAGCGGATCGTCTACCTCGGCGGTCTCGGCGATCGCCCCGCGTCCCAGCACCTGCGCTCGCGCCTGCGGGTCGGCGAGATCCTGCGCGACGAGGGGCCACCGCTGACATGGTTTCGCGCCGGCATGGTGGTAGGAGCCGGCTCCGAGAGCTACCGGACGCTGCGCTCGCTCGTGGAGCGCCTGCCGGTGATGCTCGCTCCGTCATGGCTGTCCACACCCACCCAGGCGATCGCCATCGCCGACGTGATGCGCTATCTCGTCGAGGCCCCTCGCATAGCGGAGACCCGCTCGCGTGAGATCCAGATCGGGTCGGCCGAGATCCTCACGTACGGTCAGATGCTCGACAAGATGGCCGACGCGTTGGGACTGCACCGCCGTCCACGGATCCCCGTGCCGCTGCTGACACCCTGGCTCTCATCGCACTGGATCGGGCTCGTCACACCCGTAGACGCCGGAATCGCTAGGCCGCTGATCGAGGGGCTCTCCACCGACACGACCGTCACTGATCCTTCGGGCATGGAGCTGTTCGACTTCAGGCCGAGATCCTTCGAGCGGGCGCTGCTCGAGGCGATCGCCGAGGAGGAGTCTCAATCTCTCGCGGGGTCGAGCGGTGAGCGAGCGCTCACGTCGCGCGGCCGATCGTCTGCTTGCGGACATGGGCGAGCGGCGGGACGCGGTGCTCGGCGCCGACCGCGCCCTCTACGCCGCCAAGGCCGCCGGCCGCAATCGCTCTGAGGTGCCGGCGGCGCCGTAGACGGCAACGCAAGGCGGGAGCGCTCGACCAGGCGCTCGATTATCCGTCGCCCCGGCGGTGGGTATGGCGTGGTCGGTGGCCGCCGGCTTCGTTCTCGCCGGAGCGGCGTTCGCAGCGCTGCAGCTCAGCGGGCTCGATCCGTTTGGCCCATTTCCCGGCACCGGCGAGCTGGCCGGGAGGAGCCCTCGCGTTCGGCAGGTCTCGGCGTAGTGGCGACCCCCGAACAGCCCGGCTCGACTACGGCCCGTTCAGGTCCGATGACCGGCTGCGATCCAAGCCCCCACAGGTCTCGGGCCTCGCCCGCTGGCGAGCGCCGCGACGCTAGGATACGCGGGCCAGGCCGACGTAGCTCAGCTGGGAGAGCACCTCCAGGGTAAGGAGGGGGTCTCGGGTTCGAGTCCCGACGTCGGCTCTCCGTTTCTGCCGCAACGCCGAAGCGGCTCGGCACCGGCCATGCTCGTCCTCTTGCACGCTTCCTGCGAAGGCGACAAACCGTCATCGCAGAGGTCACGTGTCAGCGCCCTGACCGGCCTCACAGCTGCAGCCCTACGAACCCGAGATACAGGACTATCAACGCGATGGCGCCGGGCCTGCGCATGCCTCGGGCCGGAGCCAGCAGGAGCAGGCTGACGAACGTCATCCCGACCAGCCATCCGAGCTGGAGCCTGGCCGTCCCAGCGGAGACCGCCAAGGTCACGAACAGCGACGGGATCAAGACCCCGGCCGCCAGGTTGATCGTGTTGCTGTTGAAGGTCTCTCCGACGAGCGCCGCGCCGCGATTGGCCAAGCCCAGGCGAACGGCGGTGATCGCGTTCGGCAAGCTCGTCAGCGGCGCCAGGATCAGGATCCCGAGGACTGCCGTCGAGACGTGCCAGCGTTCGCCCAGGCTCAGGGCCGCCTGCACCATGCCGGCGCTGCCGGCCACGATCAGGGTTACGTCGAGGACGACCAGGCCGAGCAGGTGATGCGTCGGCGAGGCAGACGAGGATGCGGGCGACTTCCCGGCCGGCGCCCCCAGATCGGACGCCGCTCCCGTGACGCTCGCCGGCGAGGCTCGCTCGAAGGACTCGCTGCGCGAGAGCAAGCCCGAAAGCTTCCAGCGGGCGAGTCGGCGCGGCCGGCCGATGACCAGGACGAGGTAAGGGATCAGGACGCAGGCGGCCAGGACCGCGGCGATTGTCGACGCGAGCCAGCCGAGCAGCACCGCCACGGCGATCAGGGTGATCAGACCGCCTGCCAAGCCCTCCAGCAGGAGCGTCGCGCGCGACAGGCTTATGCAGCCGGCGAGCAGGCCACTCAGCCCGATCATGGCCGCCAGGTTGAAGGCGTTCGAGCCGACGAGCACGCCGACGCCGACGTTGTGCTGACCCTTGGCCAGGGCGAACAGGGCCGACGACACCTCGGGACCGTCCGCCGCAAGCGCCGTCAACAGCCCGATCAACGCCTCCGGGAAGCCGAAGCGCGAGCCGAGCAGGTCAAGACGCTTGGCAAAGAGCCGCGCCGCCGACAGGGTCACGACGACGGACACCACGAACAAAGGGATTGCTGCTGTCGGTTCCACGGGAAAGCCAATCCTCCAGGGTCGGACGCCTGACGCCGACCAGGCTTCCCGGCAACACCGAGCCCAAAGATATCTGGCCGCGCCCGCCGGCGCGTCGAGCTAATAATCCGGCGATCGCTTCCGACTCCGCGAAACGAGAGCCTCCCCGACTGGCAGCCGGCCAAGGACCGGGCAGCCTGCGACGCGCCGGCGCGTGGGTCGTGAAAGGCGGCAGCCCCGAGCGGGTCGTCTATGGGGTGATCCTCGTGGGCGCCTTGATCGCCGCGGAGAGCGGCTCGCACGACGGCTATTTCGACCGGGCTGTATCGACGCTGCTGGCGCTCGCGATCTACTGGCTGGCCCACTCCTACTCGACCGTCCTCGGCCGCAGGCTCGAGCATCAGAAGAAGCTGACGCTCGCCGGCCTGGGCAAGGCGATGGAGCACGACTGGGGAATCGTGCGGGGCGGCGCGGTACCGCTGATCGCCCTGCTGTGCTGCTGGGCTTTGGGCGCATCCCAGGAAACGGCCGTGAACGTGGCGATCTGGGCGGCGGTCGTGAGCCTGATCGTCTTCGAGCTGGTGGCTGGCCTCAGGGCGAAGTCGACGCCGCGCGAGCTGGCCTTCGAAGGCGCCGTGGGCGTGGCCATGGGCGTGGCCATCCTGGCGCTGAAGACGCTCGCGCACTGAAAGCGCACGCCCAAGTGGGTGCGATCCCGGGCATCGATCTAAGCCTGATCGAACTCGTCCGAACTCGCAAAAGGCGCCGAGGAGCAGGGAAAAAAGCGACAGTCCGGACGAGTCCCGGAGGCTCGACGCCGCCAGTCAACGCTTAGGTGTAGACAAAAAATAGCTGACATGGAATAATTCCCGTTGGCCAGATCGATTGACAGGCATCTGGACAGATAGACCGTTTCGGGGAGGTGGAAGAGGTGGCCGATCGCGACAATGGGCGGTTGCAAAGAAGATCGATCGCGCCGATATACAGGCGCCTGCCGAGAGGGCCCCACAGCCTGGGCGCTAACGAGGTGGCCCGGCATCAGCGCCTGCGCATGCACGGGGCGATGGTCGAGGCGGTCTCGACCAGCGGCTATGCGGGCACCAGCGTCAAGCAGGTGATCGGCCTGGCGGGCGTGTCGAGGCGCTCTTTTTACGAACAGTTCGCGAACAAGCAGGAGTGCTTCTTGGCCACATTCGACCTGGTGGCCGCCCGCGGGGTGCAGCGCATCGCCGAAGCGTACCGCTCGAGCGGAGGGGAGCTGGAGGATCGGATCAGAGCGTCGGTGGCGGTCGTTGCCGAGGAGATCGAAGTCAACACCAAGGGAGCCGGCCTGGTGCTCGTCCACGCGCCGACGGCCGGGGCGCCCGGGCAGGCCCGCCTGCGCAGCATGACCGGCATGTTGGAGCAGCTTCTGACGAGCAGCTTCGCAGCCTCGCGCGAGACGGCGAAGCTGCCGGGCCCGATCGTCAGGGGCATCGTCGGCGGCGCCCAGGAAGCGGTGTCGCTGCGGCTGCGCGCCGGACGCCCGCAGGAGATAGCGGCGATCAGAGAGGAGCTGGTGCGCTGGACGCTCCTGTTCCAGACCCCCGCGATCGAGCACGCGTCCGAGCTGCTGGCCGCACGCGCGGCTGAGAGCAAGGCAGCGGCGAGCGCGGCTGCGGCCGGGGCCAGGGGGAGCGGGACGGCGACCGCGGGAGGCGCCCGGCTGCGCTCGCGCGTGCGACTGCTGCCCGATCCCAGGGCCGGGTACCTGGTCCAGGTCGATGAGCCTGGGCCCGCCTGGATGCCGGCGGGCCTGCACACGCTCTCGCCGACGGCGGCGCGCAGGTTCGCCGGTCCACGAATCTCCGAGAAGGAGCTGCGGGCACGCCTGCGGACGAGCGTCCTGAACCTGGCGGTGGTCGAAGACTATGCCGAGCTGACCGCGCCCCAGATCGCCGAGGCGGCGGGGATCCCGATCGAGGCGTTCTGCGAGCTGTACTCGTCCAAGGACGAATGCTTCTTGGCCGCGTTCGACGAGCTCAGCGACGAGCTGCTGCAGGTAACGGCCGATCCGGACCTGGTCAGCGAAGACTGGCCGCGTGCGGTCAGGCGCGTATTGGGCAATCTCTTGAGGCTGCTCGCCGAGCGGCCTCTGTATGCACAGGTCATCGCCTCGCAGGCGCTCAGTGCCGGAACTGAGCCGCTGCAACGGGACTTCGCGCTGATGAGCGACATCGCGACGCTGCTAACCGAGGGTGCGCCAGGGCCTGCCCGCAGCAAGCTCGCCGTGGAGGGCGTCGCGGGAGCGATCTGGCAGACGATCCGCTGCCAGGTCGCCAGCGGGCAGATCGATCTGCTGCCGGCGCTGACCGACTACCTGGCGTATGTCGTGCTGACCCCGTTCGTCGGCGCCGACGAAGCGGCCGAGATCGTCGTCGAAGAGGAGCTGCAACTGGCGGCCTGAACACCGCGCGGGCCTTACGCCCCCGCAAGCTCAGGCGCGCTGGGAGCGCGGCGGCGCCAGGCAGCGTACGGCGTACGGCGGGCCGCCTAGCGGCGTCGGGCGCGACGTTCGGCCAGATAGGTGAGCACGACCCCAATCAGGAAGGAAACCGCGATGACGACGATCAGGGGTACCTGGCCGGAGTCGAAGATCCAGTTGACTTCGACCGATTCGAGGTTGAGCACCGCGAACAGGGTGATGAAGACGGCGAGGACGACGAAGCCGGCGGTGCGCGCCAGCTCGCGACGGCTTCGCTTCTGGGGCGGTCCGGGCGCTGGCTGGGACATCGCAGGCCGATCCTAGCCAACCCGTCCGGCCGTCTCCCGCTCGGCGACGATCTGCTCGGCATCCTGCTCCCGCTCGGCGGCGACCCACGGGCATTGGACCGACAGCTCTTCGACCCCCATCGCGGCGGCCACGTTGAGCGCCATACCGTGCCTGAAGAAGTCGTCCAGGCGCTCGGGCTCGGCGCCTGACAGCTCGCGCGCGAGATCTACGAGGTTCGCGAAGCCGTGGCGCACCCGGGCGCAGACGACTGGGTCGTCGCAGGCGGCATAGGACTGGTGCTGGAGCATCAGGTAGTCGCGGTCGGAGTCGAGCAGGGCCTTGTAGGCGATGCCCATCGCCTGCAGCGCGTCCTCGCACTCGGCCGGTCCGCAGCCAGCCTTGTAGTCCTCGGCGGCGCGCTCGAACGCGACGGCGATGCGCTGAAAGCCCCTTTCGAGGGCAGCCAAGAAAAGGTCGCGCTTGGACGGGAACAGGCTGAAGACGTACGGCTGGGCGACGCCTACGTGCCTGGCGATGCGCTCGACGGGGGTGCCGTGCAGGCCGCCGCGCGCGAACTCGTGCACGGCCGCGGCGATCAGCTCCTCGCGGCGCTCGGCTGCGGGCACGCGCCGGCGCGCTTCGCGATCGTCGCTCATAGCGCGACCTCCCCGGCCGCGAGGGCGGGCTGAGACTCGGCGCCGGGCGTGGCGCCAGCGGCGGCGCGAGCGTCGCCACGCTCCAGGCCCACCGAGGCGGGCTCGGTCATGGTGGCCCTGGTGGCGGCAAGCGTGCTGAAGGGCAGGGCGAGCACCGTGAGGGCGCCGAGGCCGAGCACGGCCACCCCGACCCACAGGGCCGGGATCAGACCGGCCACGAACTGGGCGGGATCGGCGTAGGAGCCGGCGCCGGTGAAGACGGAGGCGAGCACGGCCACGCCGAGCACGCCTCCGAGCTCGCGGATCGCGTTGTTGGCGCCCGATGCCTGGCCGGCCTGATCGGTGCGGACCGAGGCGAGCACTGCGTTGGCGGACGGCGCGAACACGAGCGCCATGCCGGAGCCGGCCATGATGAAGGGGACCAGCATCCTCGAGTAGGCCAGGTCTGTCGAGGCCATCGTCGCGAACCAAGCCAGGGCGCCGGCCTGCAAGGAGAGGCCGGCGAACATGAAGGGCCGGCTGCCCAAGCGCTCCGAGAAGACGCCCGCCAGGGGCGCGACGACCATCGAGGCGCCGGTCCAGACGAGCAGCTTCAGACCAGCCTGCAAAGGAGTGTTGCCGAGCACGTACTGCATGTACTGGGACAAGAAGAAGATCGACCCGAACATGCCGAAGAACATGCTCAAGGAAGCGACGTTGGTGACCGCAAACGAACGTTTTGAAAAGAACGACATCGGCAGCATCGGCTCGGCGGTCGAGCGCTCGCGCAGGACGAAGCCGCCAAGCAGCAGGGCTCCGCCGATCAGGGAGGCCAGAACGGTAAGGCTGGACCAGCCGAGCGACTGGGCGCGCACGAGGCCGAAGACGATCCCGAAGGCGCCGGTCGAGGCCAGGACCAGGCCGGGCAGGTCGAGCGTGTCGTAGGGACCTTTGGACTCGCGCAGCACGCGGGCGGCCAGGGGCACGACGACACAGCCGATCGGGACGTTCAGCCAGAAGATCCAGTGCCAGGAGATGCCCTGCACGACGGCGCCGCCGACGAGCGGGCCGATCGCGACGGCGATGCCGCTGACGCCCGACCAGACCCCGATCGCGATGCCGCGGCGATCGGCCGGGAAGGCCTCGGCAAGGAGCGTCAGGGTCAGCGGTGTGACGGCCGCGGCGCCGGCGCCCTGGACGGCGCGCGCGGCCACGAGCAGGCCGGTCGTGGGGGCAAGAGCGGCGCCGGCCGAGGCTACGGTGAAAAGCGACAGGCCGGCGATGAACATGCGTCGACGCCCGAAGCGGTCGCCGAGCGCGGCGCCCGTCAGCAGGAGCACCGCGTAGGCGAGGACGTAGGCGTTGACGGTCCACTCCAAAGACTGGATCGAGGCGTGCAGATCGCGGTGGATCGTCGGCAGGGCGACCGAGACGATCCCCAAGGTCCAACCGTTGCGCCTGGTCACCGACTCGCTCCCGACTCTGAACGGTTTGCGAAAACAGGGCGAGGCGGCAACGACGAGGCTTGGACGAAGCTCATATAAGATAACTTAGCAGTGACTAATAAGTTTGTCAAGGGGCGGGCCCGTCAAGGGCGCGGCTCGGCGAGCGGTCGGCGAGGTGCAGCTTGGAGCCGCCAGCGCCAATACCATCGTGGCGATGCCAAAACCCACACGAGCGAGCACAACCCTGGCCTTGGCCCAGGCCCTGGCGGCCGTCACGATCACGATCCTGGCCGGCTGCGGCGGGGGCACCCAGACGGTGTCGGCGAGCAGCGAACCACAAGCCGCGGCCGAAACAAATGGAACGACCGGCGGCACCGGCACGAAGCCGAGCACAGCGACCGCCAAGACGCCGGCCACCGTGCCGAGCGCCGGAGCCTCGACGCCCGCGACGACCAGGACCGCCCCCGAGCCGGCGTTCGCCGAAGCGGGCAAAGGCTCAGGTGGCAATGGCGGCACCAGCAGCGCCGGTGGCGAAGGGCTGGCCGCGGCCGAAGCGACGGTGCGAGGCCAGGGCTATACGGTCGATGACCCGAGCGACTACAAGCCGAACCAGACTCTGAAGGTCTTGATCGGCACGGGCGCACACTCGAACGACGGCTACGACAAGCGAGCCTTCTTCTTCCTGGACAACAAGTACATCGGCACCGACGCGAGCGCGCCCAGCGCCCAGGTGAGCGTGGCCGCACAGAACGACACCGAAGTCGTGTTGGCCTATGCCCTGTACAAGCCCGGTAACCCTCTGTGCTGCCCGGCCGGCGGCCAGGCGAAGGTGCGGTTCCAGCTGAACAACGGCCAGCTGACCCCGCTGGACCCGATCCCGCCGGTCAGCTCTACGACCGGACCGAGCAGGCAGTAGGAGCCGGGCCTAGCGGCGCGCGATACTCGCGGAGGACCGGCCCGCGCGCGCCTGGCACCGCCAGGTGGAGTACTCACGAGCCGCCGGAAGGACTCCGGCGGGCGCGCGCGAACACCGTCTGCGATGAGCGTCTCCACGGAGGTGCGCCGCACCCTCGTCAAGTCACCGCCAGAGCTGTGGTCGGAGCTCAGCGACCCTTTGAGCCTCGCCAAGCACCTCGGCGAGCTGGGCGAGATCAGGATCGTCAGGACCGATCCCGAGAAGGTCGTCGACTGGGAGGCGACGACCGTCGACGGGGCCGTAGCGACCGGCACGGTCCAGATCGAGCCCTCCGGTTGGGGCACCAAGGTGACGTTGTCGGTAACCCGCACCACGCCGGCCTCCGCCGATCCGGAGCCGGGACCGGAGATGGCGGTCGAGCCCGAACCCGAGCCGATCACCGAACCCGAGCCCGAGCCCGAACCGGTCGCCGAGCCCGAACCCGAGCCGATCACCGAACCCGAGCCCGAGCCCGAGCCCGAACCGATCGCCGAGGCCGTGGCGACCGTTGAGGTCGCGGCGACCACCGAGGCCGTTCCGAACTCCGATCCGGAGCTGACGGCAGAGCCCAGGCTGGAACCGATCGTCGAACCTGGGCCCGAACCAGCCCTAGAGCCCGAGCCCGAACCTCGACCTGGATTCTTTGCCCGCCTTTTCAGCCGCCGCAAGCGACGGACGCCCATCGAACCAGAGCCGGTAGCTGAGCCCGAGCCACCAAAGTCGATCGAGGAGTTGGCGCCAGAAGATGCGGCACCGGAGGAGCCAAGCGCCGAGCAGCCAACCCCAGAGGAGCCAAGCGCCGAGGCCTCGGCACCAGAGAAGCCAGGCGCCGAGCAGCCGGACCCAGACGAGCCCGCCGCCGAGCCCGACATCGCCGGCGAACTGGCCGCGCTCGAAGAGCAGACCACGGCCGTGCTGACGGGCGTCCTGGACCGCTTGGGCGCGGCCCATCACCGGCCGTTCTCGCGGGCCTGAGCAAGCCTTGGGGCCAGGCCCCGGCTAACATCACGCGCCCGATGGCAACAAGCTCTCACGACCGCCAGACCGACGCCGCGCTGCTGGCCGCTTCGAGGTCGGGCCACCGCAAGCCGCCGCGCCAGAAGGCGCCGGAGACCTACGAAGAGAAGCTGGCCCAGCTGCAGGAGCTGCGCGAGGCCGCGATCCACTCCTCGCCGGAGGCCGAGGAGAAGCAGCACGCACGCGGCAAGTACACCGCCAGGGAGCGCGTCGAAAAGCTCTTGGACCCCGGCTCATTCCAGGAGCTGGACACGTTCGTGAGGCACAGGACCCACGACTTCGACATGCAGAAGAACCGGCCCTGGGGCGACGCCGTCGTTACCGGCCACGGCACGATCGACGGGCGCACCGTGTGCGTGTTCAGCCAGGACTTCACGGTGTTCGGAGGCTCTCTGGGCGAGGTCATGGGCGAGAAGATGTGCAAGGTCATGGACCTGGCCGCCAAGATCGGTTGCCCGGTGATCGGCATCAACGACTCCGGCGGCGCCCGCATCCAGGAGGGCGTCGTCTCGCTGGGCGCTTACGGCGACGTCTTTTTTCGCAACGTACGCTGCTCGGGCGTCATCCCCCAGATCAGCCTGATCATGGGCCCGTGCGCCGGCGGCGCCGTCTACTCGCCGGCGATCACCGACTTCATATTCATGGTCCGAGAGACCTCCCACATGTTCATTACCGGCCCCGACGTCATCAAGACCGTCACCGGCGAGGAGGTCGGCTTCGAGGAGCTCGGCGGAGCGATGTCCCACAACACGAAGTCCGGCGTCGCCCAGTTCGCCTCAGACGACGAGGACGCCTGCCTCGAAGACTGCCGCTATCTGCTCTCGTTTTTGCCC
>Ga0335083_10012383_pt1 | contig 10210 bp, 8 predicted proteins | sample Lox_Sample_42_FD_206716 | JGI IMG/M metagenome (GOLD analysis project Ga0335083, IMG submission 206716) | Soil microbial communities from Loxahatchee National Wildlife Refuge, Florida, United States - Lox_Sample_4.2 | ecosystem: Environmental > Terrestrial > Soil > Wetlands | place: USA: Florida...
GACGCCGTCTCGCGCGCGCAGTCCTTCGACGACATCTGCACGTTGACGGTCGTAACAGCCGCCTCGCTCTTCAAGACGGAGCGCGTCTCGCTCTGGCTCGACGAGACCTGCACGGCGAGCTTCGGCGAGCCGCTCTCCGAGGGAGTCGAGGCGCTGCTCGTCGAGGGCGACGGTGTTCTCGGACGGCTCGTGCTCGAGCTCGAGCAGGACGGGGACGACCAGCAGCGGCTGCTCCAGAGCTTCACCTCGCAAGCATCGGTCGCATTGCAGAAGGCGCGGCTCTACTGGAAGCAGCTCGAGGCGGCCGAGATCGCAAGCACGCTGCTCGAGGCGAGCCGCGAGCTCGCGACCGCCGAGTCTGCGGCCGAGACGCTCGACCGCTGTGTCGACGTGACGCGGCGCGCCTTCGGCACGACCCGGGCCGCGCTCTGGGTGCAGGAAGAGCGGTCGTCGAACGACCTCGTCTCCGTCGCCTCCTACGGCATGGACCGGTCGACTTCCCGCTATCCCGCCGAGCTCGCGCAGAAGTGGCTCGCCGGAAGCGAGCCGTTCGTGCTCGAGCGCGACATGGTGGTGGAGGTCTCCGGCATCGATCCGGAGCGGGCGGAGCGGTTCGTCGTGGCTCCGCTCCACCTCGACGGCGGCAGGGTCGGTGCGCTCACCGCGCTCATCGGAGAACGGCGCGTCGGCGAGCGGGAGCTTCACCTGTTCGCCGGCCTCGCCCGGCAGGCGAAGCTCGCGATCGAGAGCGCGGAGCACTACGCCGAGCTTGAGCGCACGTTCGTCTCCACGATCGCAGCTCTCGCAAATGCACTCGAGGCGAACGACGAGTACAGCTCCTCCCACGCCCGGTGGATCACCGACATGTCGCTGCTCGTCGGCCGTGCGCTCGAGCTCGACGGCGATGCCCTGAAGCGGCTCGAGCTCGGCGCGCTCTTCCACGACATCGGGAAGATCGGCGTGCCTTCCGAGATCCTGCAAAAAGCGGGGCCGCTCACCGACGAGGAGTTCGAGATCGTCAAGACCCACCCCGAGCTCGGCGAGAAGATCCTCGCGCCGATCGAGCGGCTCGCGGATGTTCGGCCGATCGTCCGGGCCTGCCACGAGCGCTGGGACGGGATGGGCTATCCCGACGGACGTAAGGGAACCGACATCCCGCTGGAGGCGCGCATCGTCCTCGTCTGCGATGCATTCCACGCGATGGTTACCGACCGCCCGTACCGCTCCCGGCTGCCGGGGGACGAGGCGGTTCGCCGGCTCGCCGACGCATCGGGCGCCCAGTTCGATCCGGTCGTCGTGGACGCGTTCCTGCGCCTCTACGACGCGGGCGACGTGCCGTCGTTCTAGGGCCGGTCCTCGAGGCGGTCGAGCGCGCAGACCTGCTCGAAGCCGAGGTGCAGGAGGATCGGATAGGACGTGCTCGGCTGCGCGTGCGTCGCCAGCGCGGGTGTGCCGCGCGCGACCGCGTACTCCCACCGGGCGCGCACGAGCGCCCGGTAGACGCCGCGCCCCCGCGCCCAGCGTGCGGTCGAGCCGCCGATCAGGAACACGCCGCGCGGAGACGGGATGGCGCCCGCCGAGCCGGCGACCTTCCCGTCGAGCGTGGCGACGAACCACACGGGGACGCCGACTCGCTGAGACTCTTCGAAGTACGCCGCGAAATGCTCGCGCTCGTTCTCGCGCCGCTCCTCTGGGACGTCGAAGACGTCGAAGCGGAGCTCACAGGTCGCGACGTAGTCGTCGAACGTCTCGACCAGGCGAGCCTCGACCTCGGGCGCGAAGCCGGCCGGCTCGTCGGCCGTCGCGAGCGCGTACACGAGCGGCACGCGGTCCTCGGGCTCCCGGATCCCGAGCTCCTTCAGGCGCACGACGATGTCCGCAGGCCGCGCCGACGGCCCGATCCACCACGACGGGCGCTTCTCGACATCCACGATCCCGCGAACGTCGGCGAGCAGCTGCTCGACCTCGTCCTCACGGACGTTCGGAGCGCAGACCGACGCGAACGTCGGTCCCTGGATGATGCAGACCCGCCCGTCGTCGTACCGCGTGACGAGGCCATCGTCGACCATGTGGACGAACCGGTCCGGGCTCTCTGCGAACTCCCTGAGCTCCGCCGTCAGCGGCACGGGCCGAGTGCCCTCAGGCGACGAACTCGTCGGCGACCGACAGCGCTTCGTCGAGCGCGTCGATCCCCTCGGCGAGCTCATCGCGCGTGATCGTCAGCGGCGGACAGCACATGACGACGTTCCAGTGCGTCATCAGGTACAGCCCGCGGTCGAGCGCACGCTTCGAGACGGCGCCGATCGGCTTTGCATCCTCGCCCGCGGCGTTGAACGGGACGAGCGGCTCGCGGGTCCCGCGGTTCCGCACGAGCTCGAGCCCGAAGAAGCAGCCGAGCCCGCGCACCTCGCCGACCGAGGGATGCTTCTCCGCCAGGCGGTCGAGCTCGGCGCGGAACACGTCGCCCGTCGCTGCGGACTGCTCGACGATGCCTTCCTCCTGGAACGCCTCGATCGACGCGACGGCTGACGCACAGGCGAGCGGGTGGCCGCTGTACGTGAGCCCGCCGGCGAACAGCTTGTCGCGGACCCACTCGGCGATCGGCTCGCGCACGATCATCGCGCCGAGCGGGACATAGCCCGAGTTGATGCCCTTGGCGACGGTCATGATGTCCGGCACGACGTCCCAGTTGTCGACCGCGAACCACTTGCCGGTGCGGCCGAAGCCCGCCATCACCTCGTCGCAGATGAGCAGGATGCCGTGGCGGTCGCAGGTCTCGCGGATCGACTGCAGGTAGCCGTCGGGCGGGACGATCACGCCGTTGGTACCCGTCACCGTCTCGAGGATCACGGCGGCGACCGTGTGGGCGCCCTCGTACTGGAGGATCTCCTCGAGGTGCGGGCCGCCGCTGCACACCGGGCACGGGTCCGGGTGACCCGCCGGGCAGCGGTAGGTGTACGGATCGAACATCCGCACGACACCGGGGATCCCCGGCTCCGCGGGCCACCGGCGCGGGTCGCCGGTCAGCGTGATCGAGCCCGCCGTCGCGCCGTGGTAGCTGCGGTAGCGCGCGACGATCTTGTGGCGGCCGGTGTACCACCGCGCGAGCTTGATCGCGTTCTCGTTCGCCTCGGCGCCGCCGTTGGTGAAGAAGCTCATCGAGAGGTCGCCCGGCGTGACCTCCGCCAGGAGGCGTCCGAGCCTCGAGCGGCTCTCCGTCGCCATCGGCGGACCGATCGTCGCGAGCTTCTCGGCCTGGTCCTTGATCGCCTGCACGACCTTCGGGTGTGAGTGGCCGATCGAGACGTTCACGAGCTGTGACGCGAAGTCGAGGTAGCGCGCGCCGTCGTACGTGTAGAAGTAGCGCCCCTCGGCGCGCTCGACGGCAATCGGGTTGATCTGGTCCTGGACGCTCCACGAGTAGAGGACGTACCGCTTTGCGTCCTCGACGATCTGACGTCCGAGCTCGGTGTTCGTATCGGTGGTCGCCATGAGCCTGATCCTACTGCGCGCGATACGCTCTCAGGACCACTCGAGGAGGACGCGATGACCGAGACGATCGACGCTCCAGCTGCTGTCAAGCCGATCAACCACTGGATCGCCGGTGGCTCCAGAGCGGGCACATCGGGCCGGACGGGACCGGTGTTCAATCCCGCGACCGGCAAGCAGACGGGCGTCGTCGACTTCGCGAGTGTGGAGGAGATCGATCAGGCGGTCCAGGCGGCGAAACGGGCGTTTCCGGCGTGGCGTGCTCTCTCGCTGGCCCGGCGGGCCGAGCTCTTCTTCGCGATCCGCGAGCTCGTGCACGAGCGGCGCGAGGAGATCGCAAAGATCCTGACCTCCGAGCACGGCAAGGTGCTCTCGGACGCGATGGGCGAGGTCACGCGCGGGCTCGAGGTGATCGAGTTCTGCTGCGGCTTGCCCAGTCTGCTCAAGGGTGGGATGACGGAGCAGGCGTCGACGGGCGTCGACGTCTACTCGATTCGCCAGCCGCTCGGGGTGGTGACGGGGATCACGCCGTTCAACTTCCCCGCGATGGTCCCGATGTGGATGTGGGCGCCTGCGCTTGCCTGCGGCAACACGTTCGTGCTCAAGCCGTCGGAGAAGGATCCCTCGGCATCGGTCTACACGGCGGAGCTGCTCAAGGAAGCCGGGGTCCCGGACGGCGTCTTCAACGTCGTGCACGGCGACAAGGTCGCCGTCGATGCGCTGCTCGAGCATCCTGACATCGCCGCGGTGTCGTTCGTGGGCTCGACGCCGATCGCGCGGTACGTCTACGAGACCGCGACGCGCAAGGGGAAGCGCTGCCAGGCTCTCGGCGGGGCGAAGAACCACATGATCGTCCTCCCCGACGCCGACATCGACATGGCGGCGGACGCCGCGGTGTCGGCGGGGTACGGATCGGCAGGCGAGCGCTGCATGGCCGTCTCGATGATCGTCGCGGTCGGCGGCGTCGCCGACCGGCTCGTCGACGCGATCAAGCAGCGGATCCCGGCGGTCAAGGTCGGCGACGGAATGGATGCGTCGAGCGAGATGGGCCCGCTGATCACGCGCGAGCATCGCGACAAGGTCGCCGGGTACATCGACGATGGTGGCGGCACCGTCGTCGTCGACGGGCGCGAAACCTGCCCCGACGAGGGCTTCTTCCTCGGCGCGACGTTGATCGACGACCTGAAGCCCGGGATGCGGGCGTACGACGACGAGATCTTCGGGCCGGTGCTCGGCATCACGAGGGTCGGCTCGTACGACGAGGCGATCGAGCTCGTGAACGAGAACCCGTACGGCAACGGTACGGCGATCTTCACACGCGACGGCGGGGTCGCCCGCCAGTTCCAGATGGACGTTCAGGCGGGGATGGTTGGCGTCAACGTGCCGATCCCCGTCCCGGTGGCGTACTACAGCTTCGGCGGCTGGAAGTCGTCGCTGTTCGGCGACCGGCACATCTACGGCCCGGAAGGGATCGACTTCTACACGCGCACGAAGGTCGTGACGGAACGGTGGCCCGACCCGGCGACGTCGAAGGTCGACCTCGGCTTCCCGCAGACTCGCTGACGATGAAGGTTCTCGTCGTCGGGGCGGGTGGCGTCGGCGCTGCGGCGGCCGCCGTCGCCGCGCGCCGCGACTTCTTCGAGCGCTTCGTGCTCGCCGACATCGACCCGGCGCGGGCGGAGCGCGCCGCGTGGCCGCTCGGGGCGCGCGGCGGCTCGGCGCAGCTCGACGCATCGGACGCGAAGGCGATCGCCGAGCTCGCGCGCAGTGAAGGCGCGGACGCGATCCTCAACGCGTGCGATCCGCGGTTCAACCCACCGATCTTCGAGGCTGCGTTCGACGCCGGCTGCACGTACCTCGACATGGCGATGACGCTCTCGCATCCGCACCCGGAGCGTCCGTATTCCAACGTCGGCGTGATGCTCGGTGACGAGCAGTTCGCCGTCGCCCACCGGTGGGAGGACGCAGGCCTCCTGGCTCTGGTCGGGATCGGCGTCGAGCCCGGGCTCTCGGACGTCTTCGCGCGGTACGCAGCCGACGAGCTCTTCTCGGAGATCGACGAGGTGGGGATTCGCGACGGCGCGGACCTCGTCGTCGCCGGCTACGACTTCGCGCCGTCGTTCTCGATCTGGACGACGATCGAGGAGTGCCTGAACCCGCCGCTGGTCTGGGAACGCGAGCGCGGCTGGTTCACGACGGAGCCCTTCTCCGAGCCCGAGGTGTTCGAGTTCCCGGACGGCATCGGGCCCGTCGAGTGCGTCAACGTCGAGCACGAGGAGGTCGTGCTCGTGCCGAGGTGGGTCGACTGCCGCCGCGTCACGTTCAAGTACGGCCTCGGCGAGGAGTTCATCGATGTGCTCAAGACGCTGCACAAGCTCGGCCTCGACTCCACCGATCCCGTGACCGTGCGCGGCGTGCAGGTCTCGCCACGCGACGTCGTTGCCGCCACGCTTCCCGATCCTGCGACGCTCGGCGACCGCATGTCGGGGAAGACGTGCGCCGGGACGTTCGTCACCGGGACCGGGACGAACGGCGCGCCGAGAGCGACGTACCTCTACCACGTCGTCGACAACGAGCAGGCGATGCGGGACTACGGCCACCAGGCGGTGGTCCTGCAGACCGCGATCAACCCGGTCGTCGCGCTCGAGCTGCTCGACTCGGGCGCCTGGGGCGGAAGCGGTGTCCTCGGGCCTGAGGCGTTTCCCGCCTCGCCGTTCCTCGAGCTGCTGGCCGACTACGGCGCGCCGCACGGGATCGAAGACCGCTAGCGCGCGCCTCCTGCAGTCGAGTGCCGGGAGGGATATGGTCGCCGTGCCGCGGTCGAGCGCGGCACGAGCGAGAGGAGTTGCGGCATGAACGCGAAGGAGACCTCGACTCGGATCATCGAGGAGATCTTCGGGGCCGGGAAGTACGACCTCGCCGACGAGCTGATCGCAGCCGATGCGATCGGCCACGACGCGGCTCTGCCCGAGCCCATCAAAGGCCCGGAGGGCCTGAAGGAGGCGGCGCGGAGCTACCGGGAGGCGTTCCCCGACCTGAAGATCACCGTCGACATGGCGATCGCCGACGGCGACCACGCCGCGATCCGCTGGACGGCACGTGGCACCCACAAGGGCGATCTGTTCGGGATCGCGGCGACGGGAAAGCAGGCAACGGTCACGGGGATCACGATCGACCGCTACGACGGCGGCCGGGTCGTCGAGTCCTGGACGAACTGGGACACGCTCGGTCTGCTGCAGCAGATCGGCGCAGTGCCGAGCGCCATGCAGGCGGTCTGACCTGGCGCAGGGGCGGGCCCGGTGACGGGCCTGCCCTGCGGCCCTCACCTTTCGCGAGGAATCTGCCGATGAAGTGCGTATCGGAGAGCGCCGAGCGCGCTCAGACCAACATGTCCTTCGCGTTTCCCACACCCGATCACATGCCCTGTCCGTCGTGCGGCGCATCGGTCGCGATCGCCGACGATTTCGGCGCACACGTGTGCGAAGACGATCGCCGGGTGGAATACCGCCTGATCGAGCTCCGCGCCGAGATCGACCGCTTCCCGGACGAACTCTCCGCCTGGCTCGGCTCGCCTCACGGGCGCTTTGCGCAGTGGCTCGCCGAGCGCGAGCGCTGAGCCGCTTCGCTAGCGCATCCCGAGGCGCATGCCGAGCAGGCGCGGGACCGCCGCGATCGCCCGAGCGGCTTTCGGCGCACGCAGGCCCGCTTCGTCGGCCTCCTCGCACGCCAGGATCGCGCGCCTGATCGTCGCGCCGCCCACGTAGCGGAACGGCTCCGGCGGAACGCCGCTCCCGCGCTCCCGCACGATCGGGAGCGTGCTCCACTCGTCCACACGGCCGGTGGCCAGCGACCCGAGCGCCTGGCCAGCGAGGTATGCCGGGCCGACGCCGTTCCCCGAGAACCCCGCCGCATAGTGGACACCGCCGCCGGCCGTCGTCCCGACGAACGGGATGTGATCGGCCGAGACGTCGATCGGGCCGCCCCACGACCGGACGACCCGGGCCGGGGCAAGGCCGGGCAGCAGCCGCCGCAGGCCGAGCTCCGCGCGCGCGGCCGTCGAGCCGTCGTGCGTGAAACGGCGGTCGATCGAGTTCCCGAAACCGATCGGGCCGGAGCCCGAGCCCATCAGCACCCGGCCGTCGTTCGTCGTGCGGAAGTAGTGGAGGAACATCCGCGCGTCGACGATCGCCTCGCCGCCGGTCCATTCGATTCGCTCCAGCAGCTCCGGCACCGGATCGGTGAGCACGACGTAACTCCCGAAGACGGTCAGGCGTCCGCGTACCGGTCGCCAGTCGGTCATCGACGCGTTCGTGGCGACCACGATCGTCTGCGCACGGACGACCCCGAGCGGCGTTCGCACGCGGCCGGGCCCGTCCGAGCGCGCAGGTGTTCCCTCGTACACCCGGGCTCCGCGGGCGATCGCGACCCGGCGCAGGCTTCGCACGAGCCGCGCCGGCTGGACCGTGCCGGTGTCCGGGAAGAGCACGCCGCGGCGAAAGCGCGGCGACCGGCAGCGCTCGGCAACCTCCTCGCCCGACAGGGCGATCGCCTGATCGGGGCGGCCTGCCGCGGCCGCCGCTGCGACCGCGCGGTCGAGCACGCGCTCCTGGAGCGCGGTCGTCGCGACCATCAGCATCCCCGACTCGCGCAGCCAGACGTCGTCGCCGAGCGCGCGTACCGCGGGGCGGATCGCCTCGCCGGCCGTCGCCAGCTCGACCGCCCGCTCCTTCCCGAACAGTTCGACGAGCTCGGCGAGGGCGGGCCAGTAGCCCTCGATGAACCCGCCGTTGCGCCCGCTCGGGCCGGCGCCGCAGAACGTCGCCTCCAGCACGGCGACGCCGGCCGACGGTTCCCGGTCGAGCACGGCGAGCGCCGTCCAGAGCCCGGTGTAGCCGCCTCCGACGATCGCCACGTCGACGCTGACGTCGCCCGTCAGCGGCTCGGTGTCCAAGCGGCCGCCCTCGGCGGCGAACGCCTCTTCGAGCCACCACGGCGGCGCGCCGCCGGGCGCGACGCTCGGTTCCATCCCGCGCTAGGCCGCGCTCGGCGCGAGCCGTGCCGGCTTCAGCTCATCGCCGAACTTCGCGCGCTTCACGAACTGCCCGATGCCCGGCTTCGCGACGAGCGAGTCCCCTTCGACGAGGACGTTGCCACGGAGCAGGACGACCTCGGGCGACCCCTGCACCTCGGTTCCCTCGAACAGGTTGTAGTCGATCTTCGAGTGATGTGTCCGCGCCGAGATCGTCACCCGCTTCTCGGGGTCGAAGACGACCACGTCCGCGTCCGAGCCGACCGCGAGCGTGCCCTTCCGCGGGTACAGCCCGAACAGCTTCGCGGGGTTCGTTGCCAGGAGCTCGACCATCCGGTTGAGCGAGATGCGGCCCTCGCGAGCGCCGAAGTGGTGGATCATCTGCAGGCGGTTCTCGATCCCCGGGCCGCCGTTCGGGATCTTCGAGAAGTCGTCCTTGCCGAGCGTCTTCTGCCCGTCCCAGTTGAAGGCGCAGTGGTCGGTCGAGATCGCCGAGAGCACGTCGTTGCGAACCGCGTTCCAGAGGACTTCCTGGTTCGCCTTGTCGCGCGGCGGCGGTGTGTAGACGAACTTCGCGCCCTCGAAGTTCGGCCGCTCGAGGAACGTGTAGTCGACGAAGAGGTACTGGGTGCACGTCTCGCCGTAGACGTCCCAGCCCTTCTCGCGCGCGAGCGCGATCGGCTCGACCGACTCGCGGCACGAGACGTGAACGACGTAGAGGGGCGCCCCCGCGACGCGCGCCAGCTGAATCGCGCGGTTGGTCGCCTCGCCCTCGGTCTCCGGCGGCCGCGTGAGCGCGTGCCAGTGCGGCTCGGTGTGGCCCTCGGCGAGGGCGCGCTTGACCAGCACGTCGATCGCGTCGCCGTTCTCGGCGTGCACCATCACGAGCGCACCTGTGTCGGCGGCGACCTCCATCGTCTTGAAGAGCGTCTCGTCGTCGACCATGAGCGCGCCCTTGTACGCCATGAAGAGCTTGTACGAGGTGATCCCCTGGTCGGGCAGCGACGCGAGCTCCTCCAGCGATCCGCCTTCGCGGAGATCCGTGACCGCGATGTGATAGCCCATGTCGATCACCTGCTTCCCCTCGGCCTTCGAGCGCCAGTCGGCGAGGGCGTCCGAGAAGCTCGAGCCCTGCGGCTGGATGCAGAAGTCGACATGGCAGGTCGTGCCGCCGAAGGCCGCCGCCGTCTGGCCGGACTCGACGTCGTCGATCGTCACCGTTCCGCCGAACGGCATGTCGAGGTGGGTATGCGGGTCGATGCAGCCGGGCAGGACGTACTTTCCGGTCGCGTCGATCACCGTGTCGGCGGGGATGTCGAGCGACTCGCCGATCAGGGAGATCCGCTCGCCGTCGATGAAGACGTCGGCGATGTAGTCGTCCGCCGCCGTGATGATGCGGCCACCCCTGATCAACACGGACATAACGGATCTCCCTTCGTTTCGGTCGCCGGTCTCTTACCACACCGCAAAGGCGGCTGTATTCTCGCCGCGTGCCGCTCGATCCTGCACGCACGGTCGAGGAGCTCGAAGAGCTTCGCGCGCTGACTGGGGACGAGAACGGCGCGCAGCGCGTCGCCTGGACGCCGGCCTGGGAGACGGCGCGGGCGTGGCTGCGCGACCAGGTTCGGTCGACGGGTGCCGTCGAGACGATCGATGCCGCGGGGAACCAGTGGTTCACGCTGCCCGGCCGTT
>Ga0335083_10012385_pt1 | contig 10209 bp, 8 predicted proteins | sample Lox_Sample_42_FD_206716 | JGI IMG/M metagenome (GOLD analysis project Ga0335083, IMG submission 206716) | Soil microbial communities from Loxahatchee National Wildlife Refuge, Florida, United States - Lox_Sample_4.2 | ecosystem: Environmental > Terrestrial > Soil > Wetlands | place: USA: Florida...
GATGCTCTTCGAACTTCTGGTACCACTCCACGCCTTTGATCCCCAGGAAAGCCACGCCGAACAGCAATGTCAAAATCAGCAATACGATCAGCGTCTTGCGCTTTCCCGTCTGCGCCGCCCGCACCGAGAGTGCCACCGTCAGGCTGCTGCAAATCAGCACACCGGTGTTGATCGCTCCCATCCAGATGTTGATACTGCGGCTGCCGGCCGCAAATTCGTCGTAATACCAGTAGCGATAAATCAAATAGGTGCAGAACAGGCCGCCGAAGAACATGATCTCCGTCGCCAGGAACAGCCACATGCCGAGGGTCGATGCCTCCCGCTGCTGCTCGACGGTGGCAAAGTGGTGCCGCAGCTCGGGGCCATGCTCGTGTTCGGCGACCAGGCTGCCGCCCGCCATGCTGTCGCTATCGCTCAACCGGGACCTCCTCCGGCGCGGGAATATTGGCGTAGTCGTAAGCTTCCCAGGTCACCACCGGCGTTTCGTCAAAGTTGAAAGTGGGCGGCGGCGAGGGCGTCATCCACTCCAGCCCGGCCGCGTGCCAGGGGTTGGCGTCGGCGATTTTGCCGTAGCGCATCGACCACAGGAAGTAAATCATCGGCAGCAGGTAGCCCACCGCCAGAATCGTTGAGCCCGCGGTCGAGAGCACATTCAACACTTGAAATTCCGGCGGATACTGCCAGTAGCGCCGCGGCATTCCCATGTAGCCCAGAACAAATTGCGGGAAGAACGTCAGGTTGAAGCCCAGAAAGACGATCAGCGCCGCCAGCCGCCCCCAGGCTTCGGGGTACATTCGCCCGGATATCTTCGGCCACCAGAAATGGATCCCCGCCATATACCCCATCACCGCGCCCCCCACCATGATGTAGTGAAAGTGCGCGACTACGAAATATGTGTCGGTCACGTGCACGTCGATCCCCAGCGCCGCCAGGAACAGCCCCGTCAGCCCGCCCATGGTGAACAGCCCGATAAAGCCGAAGGAATACAGCATCGGCGTGGAGAAGGTGATCGAGCCTTTGTACATGGTCGCGGTCCAGTTGAACACCTTGATCGCCGAGGGCACCGCCACCAGGTAGCTGAGCATGGAGAACACCAGCGCCGAGTACAGCGAAATCCCGGCCACGAACATGTGGTGCGCCCACACCAGGAAGCCCAGCACAGCAATGGCAATGCTCGACATGGCGATGAAGTTGTAACCGAAAATCCGCTTGCGCGAGAAACAGGCGATGACCTCGGTGACCACCCCCATCGACGGCAGAATCATGATGTAAACCGCGGGATGCGAATAGAACCAGAACAGGTGCTGGAACAACAGCGGATCGCCGCCCAGGGCGGGATCGAAAATCCCCAGATGCAGGCCGCGCTCCAGCACCACCAGCACCAGCGTGGCCGCCAGCACCGGCGTGCCCAGCAACTGAATGATGCTGGTGGCATAGTGCGCCCAGATGAACAGCGGCAGCCGCGTCCAGGTCATGCCCGGGGCGCGCATGCGGTGGATCGTCACCACGAAGTTGAATCCGGTCAGGATCGAAGAGAACCCGGCGATAAAGATCGCCAGCCCGGCTTCAATCACGCGCGTATTGCTGAACGCCGTGCTGAACGGCGTGTAGAAAGTCCAGCCCGTGTCCACCCCGCCGGTGAGGATGCAGTGCAGCATCATCACCCCGCCGATAATGTAGAGGTACCAGCTCAGCAGATTGATCTTCGGAAACGCCAGGTCTTTGGCGCCGATCATCAGCGGCACCAGGAAGTTCCCCAGCACCGCCGGAATCGAAGGAATCAGAAAAAAGAAAATCATTACCATGCCGTGCATGGTGAACAGCTTGTTGTAGGTATCAGCCTGCACCAGGTCGCCCGCCGGCGTGAGCAACTCCAGGCGGATCAGCAGCGCGAAGAATCCCCCGATGAAAAAGAAGAAGGTGATGGAAAGCAGGTACAGCAGGGCGATGCGCTTGTGGTCCACCGTCAGCAGCCACGAGCGGATGCCGTATTCCTGGTTCAGGTAATTCGGCCGTTCCGGATTGAGTGCCGCGCTCGACATCGTTTTCCCTTCGTCGTTCGTAGAGACGTAGCTGCCTACGTCTCTTCACCTTCTACGGTTGCATCTCAGCCTGTGGCTTCATGCCAGGCGTCGCAGCCGCGCCCGCCGGCGGCTTGCTCAGCGACTTCACGTATGCCACCAGCGCATTCAACTGATCTTCGCTCACGATCCCCTGAAACACCGGCATGATGGGCTTGAATCCGCTCACCACCTTCGAGGCCGGGCTCAAAATCGATTCCCTGACATACTCTTCGTCCGCCACTACCGTGCGTCCATCCTCCAGCTGCACTTTGCTCCCGAAAACTCCGGTCAGATTCGGCCCGCGGCCCTGGGTATCAAAGCGGTGGCAGGTGGAGCACCCCAGCTGCTGGAAAATCGCCGCGCCATTCTGCGCCATCGAGCCCGTGGCGCCGCCCCCGCTCAGCCACGCCTGGTACTGCGCCGGCTCCATCACCACCACCTGCCCGATCATTCCCGAGTGCTGTGTGCCGCAATATTCCGCGCAGAACAGATGGTATGTCCCCGGCCGGGTGGCGTGGAACCAGGCGGTGGTGTAGCGCCCCGGCAGCACGTCCTGCTTGATGCGGAACGCCGGCACGTAGAAGCTGTGGATCACGTCCTGCGAGGTCATGATCATCTTCACGTCGCGGCCCACCGGCACGTGCAGCTCGTTGATCTCGCGCTGCCCCTCCTCGTGCTGCAGCTTCCACATCCACTGCTTGGCCACCACGTACACCGTGGCCGCGCCCTGCGGCGGCGTCCGCTCCTGAAAGTAAATAAACGCGCCCCAGCCGAAAATGAAAAGAAATATGAACATCGGCACCACCGACCAGGTGATCTCCAGCGCGTGGGAGCCTTCGATCTGCTCCGCCTCCACTCCCGGCCGCCGGCGGTAGCGCACGGCGAACACCGTGATCATGATGAATATGGCCAGCGACATGAACGAGGCCAGCGCTACCAGGAAGATGAACAGCGCATCCACATTCCCTGCCGTGGTGGAAGCGCGCGCCGGCCACATGGAAAAGTTTTCGAACATTGTCAGTCGTCTGTCTTCAGTTTTCGGTCGTCAGCAACTCAACTGCACCCGCCCGACATCTGCCTTCAGCTCCGCTTGCCCGCCTTGTGTTGCGGGCCCCAGCGGATCAGCACCACCAGCATCATCCCGATCAGAAATATCGTCGCCGCCCCCGAAATCCGCAGCATGCGCGCGATCACCGCGCCGTACTTCCCTGTCCGCGGATCGTAGTGGTAGCAGTACAGCAGCACCTCATCCACCACCGTGCCGATCTTGTTGTCTGAGGCCTGCACCAGCCCCAGGCGCAAATCCTTGGGCGCGTACTCCACGCCGTAGTAGTATTGCGCGATCTTTCCCTCGGGCGTCAGCACCGCGATGGCGGTGGCGTGCGCGTACTGGTCGCTCTTGGGATCGTACTGATACTGAAACCCGGCGGCCTGGGTCAGCGCATCAATCGACTCCTGCGGCCCGGTCAGGAAGTGCCAGCCATTCTCCGCGCCAGGGCGGCCGTAGCGCTTCAGGTATTCGGCTTTCTTCGCCGCCGCCAGCGCCGGCCCTTCCCGCGGATTAAAGCTGATGGTCAGCACGTCGAATTGCTTGCCCACGTCGAACTTCAGCACCCGCATGGAGCTGGTCAGTCCCGCCAGAACTTCCCCGCACAGCATGGGGCATTGGAAGTACACAAGATTGAGGATCATCGGCCGCTTGCCGAAGTAATCGCCCAGCCGCACCGTCTTCCCGGTTTCATCGCGAAACATGAGATCGGGAGGGATCTGCTCGTTCAGGTGCTGCGCGATCCCCACATTCTTCAACCCCGGCGGCCGCACATTCGCCGGCGGCGAAATAATCCCTTTCGACATCCCCTGCCCAAAAGCAGAAGCCGCCAGCAAGACCACAGCCGCCAGCACCCCAATCCGTGCGGGGGCGGGTCTTTGACCAACCCGTACCACCGGCCTGTCATCCTGAGCGAAGCGAAGGACCCCGCCGAACCATCGGCCTGCACTCCCGCTTCCAGGCATTCGCGCGATGCATTCACCGGGCATCGAGCCAATGCCTGAAAGCGTTCCATCACCGTTCCGTTCAACATCGCAAGGCGCAAAACCAAGCGCTCGTATCATGGTTTCTTCTCCTGCGGCTTCGGCGCCATCCGGCTGGTGTCTGATTTCACTGCCGCTTCCCGCGCCATGTTCACCGCTGACGGCGGCGCGACCCCAGCCCGCGGATTCACCGGCAGGCCGCGCTCCGCGATCAGTTGCATGGCGCGCTCGATCGGGATGTGCGCCACCCCCGTTTTCTCGTCCACCCAGCCGTAGCTGTTCAGCCGCTCGGCTTCCCCGGCGCGCACCGACTTCAGTTCGTTGCGCTCGTCATTCTCCAGCCGGGGCTCGGGAAATATGCTGCGAACCGCGTCATTCTTGGCGGGACGCGGCAAATCCCGCCGCTGCTCCGGCGAAGCCGAAGCCCCTGCCAGCGGGCTCTGCGGCGGCTGATGCTCCTCGTTGTAACGGTCCAGCCCCCAATAAACTCCCTTCAGGATCACCGCCACCACCACGCACATCACCGCCAGACCGATCAGGAATCCCAGAACGGCGCGCGGGCTCAGGTCCTGGCGCTCAAAGGGCTCGCGTTCGAAGGCTTCACCCTCGAACTGCTCGTCTTCCTGCCCGCGCCCCTTCATCTCACTGCTCATATCTCGCCCACTCCAATTTCGATCCTGCAACTTCCCAGCGATAATCCCTGTTCCCGCGCCTCACCCCGTGCGCTCGCGCTCGAACACCGCGTCGCCGTGCTCCGGACCCAGAACTTCATGCGCATCGTGATCGTAGGCCGGCACCAGCGGCAGGGAACTCAGGTTGCGGCAGAAGTACGCCATCCACAGCCCGCCCATGCCCACCGGAACCACGATGTCCAGCCAGGTGATGCTGAACGTCTTGGAGAACTCCGGTTCGATGAACCACAGCAGGTCCAGCCAGCGCATCACCAGCATCCACGAGGCCAGCCAAACCAGCTTGGTGATATCGCGTTTGAACGGCCGCGAAAGCAGCAGCGTAAACGGCACCGCAAAATGAAACAGCACCAAAGCCAGGCCGACCAAGCCCCAGCCCCCGTTCAGCCGCCGCAGGTACCAGGGAATTTCCTCCGGCAGGTTGCCCGCCCAGATAATGAGCCACTGCGAGAAGCTGAAATACGCCCACACCATGAGGAACGTCAGCATCCACTTGCCGTGGTCATGCACGAAGTCGGGACGCAGCAGTTCCGACATCGGCTTGTAGCGCGCCAGGATGCGCTCCATCACCACCGCGAAACACATCGCCGAAAGCACTTCCCCGATCAGGATGATCAGGGGGTAGATGGTCGAAATCCAGCTGGGATCGATCGACATCATCCAGTCGATGGCGGCAAAGGACAGGCTGAACGCATACAGGATCAGCCCTGGTCCGCTGACCGCCTTGAAACGAGCGCTGTTGTCAGGTGCGCCGGGACGGTCGGTTTGCGACGACCATTTGGTCAGCAGGAATGAGAGCAGGTTCCAGATGGCGAAGTAAATGACGGCGCGAATCAGGAAGCCGTGCAAATTCAGGTAAGTCTGCGTGATGTCCTGCAGATGCTCGCGCAGGTGCTTGTCAGCGACCGTGTTGAGCGGCTGGTCCCAGATGTAGAGCCTTTTGACGCCGAACAGGTATGGTACGAACAGCAGCGTCACCAGCGGAATGCAGCGCATGGCCGCGCCCATCAGCCGGCGGATCACCGTGCCCCAGCCGCCGCCGGTGAGGTGCCGGATCATCAGGATTGCCATCGACCCCAGCGTCACCCCCAGGCACAGCATGAACCCGAGCAGGTAAGCGCGGAAGAACTGCTGCGTCTGCAGAAATGCGCCAATGACGGCCAGAATCGAAAACACCACGCCCACGATCAGCGACCGCCGCCCCATGGTCTTCACCACCGGCGGTGCGCTCAGGTCGATTTGCCGCGGGGCGGTGCTCATTTCTCCTCTTTTTCTGCGGCGGATTTCTCAGGCGCAGGCACCGGCAAAGTCGCTCCCGATCCCGGCTCTTCAAACACCGGCGGCTGCGACGGCACCTTCTGCCCCGCCGGAATGTCGGCCGCGGTAGCGTTCTGGCTCAGCTGCAGCGCCTTGATATAAGCCACAATGCACCAGCGGTCGTGCGGCGGAATCTGCGCCGCATAATCCGGCATCGCCCCGAACCCGTTGCTCATGACGTCAAAGAAATATCCCAGCGGCGCCTTGCGCAGGCGCTCGGTGTGGTACGAGGGCGGCGCTTTAAACCCGCGCTGCACGATCATGCCGTTGCCGTCTCCCATCCGCGAGTGGCAGGGCGCGCAATAAATGTTGAACCGCTCCCGCCCCCGCGCCAGCACTTCCTCGGTGACGGGAAAAGGCATGTAGTCGCCCGGATTGTTCCCCACTTTGCCGGTGTAGAAATACTCGTCCTCGTGCAGCTGCCCGCGCGCCACGGTCCCCTCCACCGGCGGCCGCGCCGACCGCAAATCCGAATAGAAATCACTCTCCGCCAGCGGCTTGAACCGCGGCTGATCATGCATATCCTGCCGGCACCCCGCGAGCAGGACAATCGCGGAACACAAGGCTGTCATCCTGAGCGGAGTGCGGGCCGCGCCAAGCGCGGGCTGCACGGAGTCGAAGGATCCCGGCACGGCCGTACTCTTCGGCGAGGCTGAAAGGCATCCTTCCCGCGCACTCCTGCGCCGCATCGCGGCGGCAAGGCCGAATTTGCTCCAAAACCTAATCCGGCACCTCCGCCACCGACTTGGGATGCAGTCCCTCCAAAAACACCCGTGTCGACGCCGCGTCATACTTCGGGTCGGTCGAGAACACAATCAAAAAGAATCGGTCTTTGCTGGCAAACGCAAACCGCGGCACATTGAACACCGGGTGATACGGCATGGGCAGCCCGTTCAGCGCCAGCATCCCAAACACCGCCGAAAGCCCGCCGAACAGGATCGTCATCTCGAACGTCACCACGATGAACGCCGGCCACGAGTGGTACGGCTTGCCCCCGATGTTCACCGGATAGCTCCACACGTTGATCCAGTACTGCAACAGATACCCGCCAATGCCTCCGCACAGCCCGCCGATCAGGCAAACCAGTGGCACCAGGTCATGATGAAACCCGATCGCCTCGGCCAACCCTTCCACCGGAAACGGGCTGTAAGCATCGATCTTCTTGAAGCCGGCGTCGCGCGTCTTCTCCGCCGCCTCCACCAGCGCGGTCGGCGAATCGAATTCCGCCATCAGCCCGTAAACCGGCGCGCGCTTCATTCCTTCACCTCCGCCTCCGGCAGCAGGGTGCGCATCTCAAAGATGGAAATCATCGGCAACAGCCGCACGAACAGGAACATGCACGCCAGGAAGAATCCGATGGTCCCGATAAAGATCGCCCAGTCCCAGCGCGTCGGGTAGTACATCCCCCAGGAGGACGTCAGGAAATCGCGCTGCAGGCTCACCACCACGATAATGAACCGTTCCAGCCACATGCCCACCAGCACGTCGAACGAAATCAGGAACAGCCAGAACGGGCTGCTGCGCAGCTTGCGGATCCACAGCACCTGCGGAATGATCAGGTTGCAGATCAGAAGGCTCCAATACCAGAACGCGTACGGCCCGTGAAAGCGGTTCCAGATGGTGTAAGCGTCGTAGCGGTTGCCGCTGTACCAGCCCATGAAGCCTTCGATGATGTAGCCATAGGCCACAATCAGGCCGGTGGCCAGCATCACTTTGGCCGAATTCTGCAGGTGGCGCTCGGTAATGAAATCCTCCAGGCCATAAATCTTGCGGATGGGAATCGCCAGCATCAGCACCATGGCAAACCCCGAGTAAATCGCGCCCGCCACGAAATACGGCGGGAAGATCGTGGTGTGCCAGCCGGGCACAATGCCGATGGCAAAATCGAAGCTGACCACGGTGTGCACCGAAAGCACCAGAGGCGTCGCCAGCCCGGCCAGCAGCAGGTACGCCGTCTCATAGCGGTGCCAGTGCCTCGCTGACCCGCGCCAGCCCAGCGACAATATCCCGTAAATAATCTTCGCCGCCCGGTTCTCGGAGCGGTCGCGCAGCGTGGCCAGGTCAGGCACCAGGCCTATGAACCAGAACACCGCCGAAATCGTCGCGTAGGTTGACACCGCGAACACGTCCCACACCAGCGGGCTGCGGAATTGCGGCCAGTACTGCATGGTGTTGGGATAAGGAAACAGCCAGTACGCCAGCCACGGACGCCCCAGGTGAAAAATGGGGAACATGCCGGCGCAAGCCACCGCGAACAGCGTCATCGCTTCGGCAAAGCGGTTGATCGAGTTCCGCCACGACTGCCGCAACAACAGCAGAATCGCCGAGATCAGCGTCCCCGCGTGTCCGATTCCGATCCACCACACAAAATTAACAATCGCGAAGCCCCACGCGATCGGAATCGTAATGCCCCAGATCCCCACGCCCTTCAGAAACAGGTAGCCCGCCGCGTACAGCAGCATCATGGTGAGCAGGAAGGCGATTCCGAAGCCCACAAACCAGCCGTTGGAAGTCGGCCGGGTCAGAACGATAGAGCTGATCTGGTCCGTGACCGAACCGAAGGTGTGTCCTGGCTCGATGACGGGAGCACGCTGGGTCGCCGGAGGTGGTGTGGGCTCGGCCATGGCTTAGCTGTGCTCTCCCTCGACTGCCGGATTCTCCAGTTGCAGATTGGGATTGCGAATCTCCGCCAGGTACGTAGTGCGCGGCCGCGTATTCAGGTCGCCCAGCAGGCTGTAGTTCCGCTGCAAAGTCTTCAGCTTCGAGACCTGGCTGTTGGGATCGTTAATATTCCCGAAGATGATGGCATTCGCCGGGCACGACTGCTGGCACGCCGTCTGCAACTCGCCGTCCGCAATCCGGATATCTTTATTCTCGCGAACCGACGCCGTCTCCGCGTCTATGCGGTGATGATTGATGCGCTGCACGCAGTAGGTGCACTTCTCCATCACCCCCCGGCTGCGAATGGTCACGTCGGGATTGCGCATCATCTTGTACTGCGGCGTCTCCCAGTCCTGGAACAGCAGGAAATTGAACCGCCGCACTTTATAAGGACAGTTGTCCGAGCAATAGCGCGTGCCCACGCAGCGGTTATAGACCATGTCATTCAAGCCTTCGGTCGAGTGCGTGGTCGCGCCCACCGGGCAAACCACTTCGCAGGGCGCGTTCTCGCACTGCTGGCAGGGAACGGGCTGGAAGTAGGCCTTGGGATTTTCGCGGTCGCCCTGGTAGTAGGCGTCCACCCGGATCCAGTGCATGTGCCGCCCGATGCCGGTCTGCTCTTTGCCCACCACCGGAATATTGTTCTCCGACTGGCAGGCCACGATGCAGTTGTTGCATCCCACACACTTGTTCAGATCAATCGCCATGCCCCAGGCGTAAGGCTCCTGCGCGTAGGGATACGGCTTGTAGAGCGTCAACTCCTTCGGCGTCTCTTCGTCGCGTGCGAAGTCGGGTTCCTTGCGATATTCCTCGAGCGTCGCCGTACGCACCAGCGGGCGGTCGCCGGTAGCCGTGTCCATCGTCTGGTAACCCTGGGTGGTCGCAAGCTTGTAGCTTCCGCCCGACTTGCGGATCGTCGCGCCGCTAGCCGACCACGGCGTAGCGCTGAAACGCAGCGGATACATATCGAAGCCCGCGCCCGTTCCCACCCGCCCCGCGCGCCGCCGCCCGTAGCCGAGAAATACCGTGATGGACTTATCGGGATGCCCCGCCTGAATCCACACCGGCGCGGTGACCTTGGCGCCGTTCAACTCGATCTCGACCAAGTCTTCGCTTTTCACTCCCAAATCTTCGGCGGTCTTGGGACTGACATGCACCGGATTGTCCCAGGTCATCTTGGTCATGGGCTTGGGCAGTTCCTGCAGCCAGCCGTTGTTGCAGAAGCGCCCGTCATAGATCGAAGGATCGCGGCGGAAGTTAAGCTCGTAGCCCTGCGAGCTGGCCGCGGGTGGCGCCTCGGCCGCAGGCGGATTCGCGGAAAGCGCCTTCGCCGCAAAAGCCGTGCCTTCCACCCAGCCATCGTTCAGCGACTGGCGCCAGAAGAAATCAAAATCGGCGGCGGGATGCTGCTTCTTCCAGTACGCCTGCACAGCATCGTGCCCGCTGAT
>Ga0335083_10012387_pt1 | contig 10209 bp, 5 predicted proteins | sample Lox_Sample_42_FD_206716 | JGI IMG/M metagenome (GOLD analysis project Ga0335083, IMG submission 206716) | Soil microbial communities from Loxahatchee National Wildlife Refuge, Florida, United States - Lox_Sample_4.2 | ecosystem: Environmental > Terrestrial > Soil > Wetlands | place: USA: Florida...
CGAGGCTGTAGTCGGCGCCGAGGAGTCCACCTTTGAGCTTTTTCGGTTCGGGTGTTTCGCCTCCACCGACGAACATGTGGCCGACGGTGAGTTCGCCGAGACATTCTTCGAAGAGATACGTAAGTTCGCCGCGGGACGCGATGCCATCGAGGTATGGCGCGTATTTTTTCTTGGCTTTGTCGAGGTCGAGGCCGTGATAGTGCGGATCGTAGAAGAAGTCGCGCTCGATGCGCCAAGTCTCGTTGTAGATTTGCTTCCACATGGCGCGAGGCTCGACGTAGACCTCCCATCCATCGAGCTTGAGCGGACCGAAACCAGGCTTGGGCGGGGCTCCGGGTTCGGCGTCCGTCGATGCCGTCAACCAGGAATCTCCTTTTCGGAGAAGAAGTTTTTCGCCGTCGAAGGAGATGGTGAAGTCGCTGACTTCGTCCATAAACTTGTCGAGCTTGCGTTTGCTCAGATCGAACTTTTGGATGGTCTGAGACAGATTCTGCTGATCATCTTCGGTGAGTACCGGTAGAGCTTCCGAGAGGAACAGGATGCCGGATTTGCCGGAGAGCATGTTGGTGTAGTTCTTGGCGGGGATAGGAAGAGAGAGAATGCGCTGGCTGATGCCTTCGATATCGATCTTGACGACGACAGGCTCGTCCTTCTTCTCTTTGTCTTTGTCGTTGCCGTCTTTGTCTTTATCTTTGTTTTTGTCTTTATCAGCGGACGCCTTATCGTCGGCTTTCTTTTCTTTGGTTTTGTCCTTCTCCTTCGATTGATCTTTGTCTTTCTCTTTATCCTGATCGGCCTTCTTTTCGTCTTTTGGCTTCTCCTCATCACTCTCAGGAGCGAGCGGGGACTTCTCGTCTTTGCTTAGGACTGCGACATAGACGCTGCGGGAGACGCGATGCTCGTCGCTCGTCATGTCGAGCCCAGCGGTGGCGAGGGCAACGTCGGTGGAGGCAGTGAAGTACAGGTACTTGCCGTTTTTGTCAAAGCTGGGATAGAGCGCATCGCTCATGCCATCGGTAATCTGGAAAGATTTTCCCTGTTCGAGCGAATAAACGAAGACGGCGTGTTGACCGCTGGGAAGCTGTTTCGTATATGAGATCCATTTGCTGTCGGGGGCCCATGTCTGGTTGAGCTGCGTGGGGCCGAAGCCTCCGAAGTAGTCCGCATCGATGAGCTTGGGGGCCGGATTGTCGAGATCAACGTACCACAACTGCAGACGCTTGTCGGAATACGTAATCTTCTTGCTATCGGGCGACCAAACAGGCGTGTAGAAGAATGACGGCGGATCGCCAAGGTTGATGCGGCGAGCTGCGCCGATGCCGTTCTGATCGCGGATGGTGAGTTCGTATTCGCCGGACTCATCCGAGAAATAAGCGATGGATTTGCCATCGGGTGACCAGGAGGGGTCGCGATCGGCGACGGCGGGACTGTGAGTAATGTTACGAATATCGCCCTTGTCGGTAGGAACAGTGAATATTTCTCCCCAGGCCTCGAAGACGGCGCGAGCGCCGGTGGGAGAGATACTGAAATTCTGGATGCGCTTGGGATCGACTTTCGAGAAGTGCGGGCGAACGGCCTCAATGTCGCCAGCGACGTGAATCGAGATATTTTTCGCCTGATGCGTCTGCAGGTCGTAGAGCTTGATGGCTCCAAATTGTTCGATAACGATGGCGTCGGGCCCGGCGGTGGCGGTTTTGAAGTCGAGGCCGTCGCTGTGCAGAACTTCTGAGACTTCTTTCGTCTTGGTGTCGTAGGCGAAGAGGCTGACGGGGCCGTTGCGATCGGAGAGGAAGTAGATGGTGTCGCCGACCCACATAGGATGGTGATCGTTCGAGTTGTCGCGGGGAATTTTTACTGTGCTGGAGTCTTTCAGATCGAGAATCCAGATGGGTGTGGTCTGTCCGCCGTGGTAGCGCTTCCAGGCTGCCTGCCACTTGGGGTGCGGGACGTAGGCGAGATGCGTGCCGTCGGGTGAGAGGCTGGCGTCTTCGGCGATGGGAATGGGAAGCTGGGTGGGGAATCCGCCCTCGGCGGGGACGGAGTAAAGCTGATCCTCGAAGTGCATGAAGCTGTTGCCCCAAGAGTTGAAAAGGATCTTTTTGCCGTCGGGAGTCCAGCCGTTGACGTACTCTTCGGCGGGATGATAGGTGAGGCGGCGTGGCTCGCCGCCAGTAGCGGGGACGACGTAGACATCGCGATTGCCGTCGTATTCACCGGTGAAGGCGATCATGGAGCCGTCAGGCGAGAAGTGCGGGAGGATTTCGATGCCGACGCCGGAGGTGAGACGGCGAGCGTCGCCTCCGTCGCGAGCGACGATCCAGAGATCGCCGCCGTACTCGAAGACGATCTGTGTCTTGCTGACGGTTGGAAAGCGGAGGAGGAGCGGAGGAGTGGGCTGAGCGGCTGCGCTCTGGAAGCCTATCGCGGCGAAGGCGAGCAACATTACGGCGAAGAGTCTGTGCATGGGGCTCCTGCGATTTATGGCGAAGCGGAATCTTAGTGGGTTGAGCCGAGCAGGGTCAAGGCAGGCGGTCGGGAGCCCGGTCGCCAATCACTTGGGCGCTTTAGGTGGAGGTCTTTGATTATCGCAGAGATCGCGAAGAAGAATCATGAATTCCGGCGCCGGGAACCGATCCGTTGAAGGATGCATCTAAGGCGGTATATGTCAGCAGTGCAGTCTGGCCCCAGTCTTACCGCGCGCGACTTAGCGCGCGCGTGGTGGCGTGTTCTCAACGGCCACGTTCCGATGTTGTCGATTGAGATTACGCGCGAATGTCCTCTGAGCTGTCCGGGTTGTTACGCCTACGGGGACAGCCATCTCGGCGGAGAAACAACTCTTCGCGAACTCAGCGACCGGCGCGGCGATTTGCTCGTCGAGGGTGTGCTCCAACTCGTGCAACAGCACAAGCCCATGCATGTATCGCTGGTGGGAGGAGAACCGATGGTCCGACATCGGGAACTGAATCGCATTCTGCCGGCACTCAGCGAGATGGGCGTGTTCGCAATGGTGGTGACCAGCGGCGTGATTGCGATTCCGCAAGAGTGGATGGAGATTCCTCGCGTTCGCGTTGCAGTGTCGGTGGATGGGCTTCCGGAACATCATGATGAACGGCGCAAGCCGGCGACATACGAACGCATTCTGAAGAATGTTGCGGGGCGATCGATCAACGTGCATTGGGTGATTACGCGGCCGATGCTTTCCCGTGAGTCTTACCTGGAAGAGTATGTGGCCTTTTGGAATGGGCGACCGGAGGTCGACCACATTTGGGTGAGCCTTTATAGTCCGCAGATTGGCGAGGAGAGTGCGGAGCGGCTGACAGCGGAGGATCGCGAGCGTGTGGCGCGGGAGTTGCCGCAACTGCGACTTGCGTATCCAAAACTGCTATTGCCGGAGGGAATGGCGCGCGCGTTTGTGAATCCTCCAAAGAGTCCGGAAAATTGCCTGTTTTCGAAGATGTCGATGAACTATTCGGCGGACTTGCGAACGCATGTGGAGCCGTGCGTGTTTGGAGGGAGTCCGGATTGCGGGCAGTGTGGATGCAGCATCAGCAGCGCGTTGCATTGGATTCGCGATGTGAAGATTGCGGGGCCGTTGAAGGTAGGACATCTGGTGCGGAGTTCGCTGAGTGTGGGATCGGCGGTGCGGAAGGTGCGTGGCGATCGGGATGCGGTGAATCGCTGGGGGGATGGAGTTCGGTTTGTGGGGCAGAGTTCGGAGTTAGTTCGAATTCGAGCTCAGGAAGAGGGAGAGGCGGGGTAGGGGCGCGCTGTAAGCGATTTACATAGATCTGTTGAGAATGCCCTCTTCTCGCCCACAGTGCGCGAGAAATGGGGCACCCTTAGTCTTATTAGCGTAATCTAGTTTGTTTTGTTCTTACCCTTGCCCGGGAGGCCGGCGGGGTTTTCGTGGGTGCGCTCGCGGAAGCTGCCGCGGAGACCTGCGGCGAGGCCTACCGCCGATTCTCCGAACTTGTCGCGCAGACGGTCGGCGGCGGCGAGAGCATCTTTCCAGCGCTGCTGGCGATTTTCTTCCAGCAAATTGATCTGATCCGGTTGAGCCGTCGTGAAGGATGACGCTTGCACTCCCAGCAGGCGGACCTGAATTCCCTTCTTCCAATTCTTGCGAAACAGCGCGCGGATGGCCTCGAAGATTTCGGTGTCGAGCTGCGTGGGCGCGGAGAGTGTGTGCGCACGAGTGATCGTAGTGAAATCTTTGTAGCGCAGCTTGAGTTGAATGGTGCGGGCGTGAAAATTGGCCTCGCGAAGGCGGCGGCCCACCATCTCAGAAAGCCGCGTCAGCGTGGATTCGAGTTGGAAGATGTCGGCGGTGTCTTCGTTGTAGGTGTGCTCGTGGCTGACGGATTTGGCTTCGAGGTCGGCGCCGACCTCGTTGTCGAACCATCCTCCGGCATCTTCACCGCGGGCTTTGCCGGCGAGGGCGAGGCCCCACTTGCCGAAGCGGTCTTCGAGTTCGTTTTCTTCGAGCCTGGCCAAGTCTCCAACTTTCTTAATGCCGAGGGCGTGGAGGTGGGTCTCCATGACTTTGCCGACACCGGGGATTTCGCGGACATCGAGGGGCGCGAGGAATTTTGCTTCTTCACCAGGAATGATCCAAAGGACGCCGTTGGGCTTTGCCCGCGCCGATGAAACTTTGGCGATGAGACGGGAGCTTCCGATCCCGACAGAGCAGTTCAGGCCGGTGTCAGTCTTCATGCGCTGGTGGAGAGTGTGGGCGGCTTTGAGCGGCGGACCGTGCAGGCGGTCAGTTCCGGTCATGTCGATGTAGGCCTCGTCGATCGATGCCATTTCAATTTGCGGGGAAAACTTGTCGAGAACTTTGTAGACCTTCTCCGAACATTCGCGGTAGCGCTCAGGGTGTCCGTTGACAAAGACGGCGTGCGGACACATCTTGGCGGCGGTGCAGAGAGGCATGGCGGAGTGGACGCCGAATTTGCGCGCCTCGTAGGAGGCGGCAGAGACGACGCCCCGCTCGTCGCGCTGGCCCCCGACTACGACGGCTTTGCCTTTCAATGACGGGTCGAAGAGTTCTTCCACCGAGACGAAGAATGCGTCCATATCGACGTGGAAGATGAGTCTGGCGGCGGCTTGCATGGAAGAGACGGCTCCGACCTGCGTGAAATTTTACCAAGGTTGCAATTTTGTGCACATTGAATATCTCTGAATACGTCCGGCGACGAATAGGCGCTTGACACAGGTTCGACGCGAAAGCATAATCACTCGACTCGGTACCGATCCGCCCCTCTCCGGTGACCGATCCCTGACAAAATCAACATTCTGATGGAGGATACCCAAATGAAGTTTGCTCGCTTCGCGCTAGTGGTGTGCGCGGTCACGCTGACCACGGCCGGTTTGGCCCAAGACGATCAGCCCATTCCGGCAACACCGGAAATGTTGCATCAATATCATTTTCGTCGCGCTTCAAATCAGAATGATGCACTGCAGCCGCCCCTCACGGGTTCTACGATTCCCACCTTCAACTACAGCGTGGTGGCGCCTGTGGACGGCAAGACCTATACAGGCGTGATGATCGGAAACAATCCTGCGACCAAGCCAGGAAAGATCGCGGTAATTCCCACAGTTGTGATTCCGGTGCGCCTCGTATTCAAGTACAGCTCGACCACGAGCTACATTTTTGATCCGACGGTAAACGATGCGGGCTGCCTCGGCACAGGGAACAACGCCTTCAAGCTGACGCAAGGTTCGCCGCTGTTCAATGATGCGAAGTTCGTGATGAACGGGGTGACCACGGGGACTACGCAGTACATCGATGCGTTTCGGCGAGGCGAGTTCTGGAGCGATGTGGAGGCCACGGGGGGAGCCAACTACCATACCCTGCTGGGCGCGGCTTATCTGCCGGTGCAGATTGTGACGGTGACCAGCGCGAACACGGGAAATCCGAACGGAACGGTCTATGGCTTCACAGGGCTGTGCGGCACGAACACGTCCAATATCAATATGCCCGGCGCGCTCGGTGTGATGACTCAGGCTTTCTGGGACACGCAGGCGCGGTCGCTGATCACGAAACTGGGAATTACACCCAATAGCTTCGTGTTCTTTTTGTTCTACAACTCGGTGATGTCGGGCGGTACGCCGATCAATCTGAACACCTGCTGCATCCTCGGATACCACGACTTCGTGGGTTCGCAGACGTATGGGCAGGCGGAGTTCGAAGGCAGAAACCAGACGCTATTCCCGGGAACGGCGGACACGTCCGTGATGGCGCATGAACTTGGGGAATGGATGGACGATCCGGTGGTCACCAACGCGACACCTGCGTGGGGCCATATCGGGCAGGTGAGTGGCTGTCAGGGAAATCTGGAAGTGGGAGATCCGCTGTCAGGCACGCTGATGCCTACGGTGAAAATGCCGAATGGCTACACATACCACTTGCAGGAACTGGCATTCTTTGACTGGTTCTTCCGGGTGAGTCCTTCCATTGGCGCGGGCGGCTTGTACTCGGATAATGGCACGTTCACGAGCGGCGCTGGAGCAGTCTGCCAGTAAAGGATGCAACAAGAATCGGTTTGGAGGAACTGGGTGGTTCGCTTGGCGAACCACCCAGTTTTTATTGAGCGGAGACTTCAGCATGCAGCAGATTCGAGCACGCCGGAAAAGCATTTATCGCAAAGGACGCGAAGAAAGGCCGCAAAGAACGCAAAGAAAGAGTGCGCGGCCTCGCTTCGTTCTGGCTAGACCGCCGAGGAGGCTATCTCTACGTGGCATCGGTTTACACCAATACCTTTTCTGCAGACGGGGCGGCCGTTGCGGCGCGAAGCTGGCGGACTTTCTCGTAGATCTTGCCGTATTCGCGGGCGGAGGCATTCCAGGAAAAATCTTTGTTCATGCCGTTGCGCATGAGGACCTGCCATGAAGTCTGGTCCTGAAAGGCCTGCAGAGCTTGCTTAACGGTGAGCAGGAGCGACTCGCCATTGTATTCGGTGAACTTGAAGCCTGTACCTTTGCCGGCGCGGGCATCCCAGGGCTCGATAGTGTCGTCGAGGCCGCCGGTGGCACGGACGATGGGGACGGTGCCGAATTTGAGGCTGTATATCTGATTCAACCCGCAGGGTTCGTAGCGCGATGGCATGAGGAACATGTCGGCGCCGGCCTCGATTTTATGAGCGATGGCGTTGTCATAAGCGACCTTGACAGCGATCTTGTTGGGGAATTGCTTATTTAGGCGAAGGAACATTTCCTCGTAAGATTTGTCGCCGGCGCCGAGCGCGACGATGATCATTTCTTCGCGGGCAAGGCGGTCGGCGATCTGCGAGATCAGGTCGAAACCCTTTTGGGCGGCGAAGCGGGAGACGATTCCGATGACGGGAAGTTTGGGATCGGCGTTCTTGATTCCAAAAGCGGCGAGCAGATCCTGCTTGTCTTTGGCTTTGCCCGAAAGATCCTGCGGAGAATATTTCGCGACAGTGAACTTGTCGGTCTGCGGACTCCACTCGTCGTAGTCGACGCCGTTGAGAATTCCGGTGACCGTCGAGGCGCGGTCGCGCAGAACGCCTTCGAGACCGAATCCGTATTCGGCGGTTTGAATTTCCTGACTGTACTTCTTGCTGACAGTGGTGATGTAGTCGGAATAAGTCAGCGCTCCTTTGAGAAAGTTGACCTGGCCGAAGAATTCCATCTTTGACATGGTGAAGAGATCCCAAGGGAGCATGAGAAGCGGGAGCGTGTCGGGCGGAAAAAGGCCCTGATAGCCCATGTTATGAATGGTGAAGACCGTGCCGGCCTCCTGGAAAGCGGGATCCTCAGCATAGACGGTGCGAAGAAGAACCGGAATCAGCGCGGACTGCCAGTCGTGGCAGTGGAAGACTTGCGGGACTCCGAGAATTTTTGAGGCCTCGAGGACGGAGCGGGAAAAAAGAGCGAAGCGCTCCGCGTTATCGGGATAGTCGCCGGCAGGCGTTCCATAGAGGGCATCGCGGTCGAAATATTGCGGATACTCGATGAAGTAGAAACGCACACCAGCCTGGGTGCCCGCCGTCACAACAGAGGCGAAGCGGTATTTGTCATCGAAAGGGACGGTGATGCTGCGAACCACTGTCGCGGGTTCGGTGAGCTTGGTCTGACGGTATCGGGGCAGGTAAACGCTGACCTGATGGCCCAACGCTGCCAGCGCGCGGGGCAAGGCGCCGACAACATCGGCGAGACCGCCGGTCTTGGAGAATGGGACGCCTTCCGAAGCAGCGAATGCGATATGCATGAGAGAGAAGCCTCCCGTACGCGGACGTTTTTCGTGGCGCACGCTATTATGAATATGAATCGGGACTGGGGGTCCGGCAGCTAGGATGCGAGGACCGACCTCAAAGTCTACTTCCCTGGGAAATGGGGGGTCAATGTGCCAAAGGTAGCTTCTGCGCGGCGTCCGCAAACCAAGCCTAAAATGGGACAACACTTTCTAGCGAGCGAAGAGTTCGCGGGGAGGGTGGTCGACGCGGTCGGCGATGTGTCGCAGAGTACAGTGCTGGAAATCGGTCCGGGGCGCGGCATTCTGACCTCCCTGCTGGCAAAGCGGGCGCGGCGACTGATCGCGGTGGAACTCGATCGCGTGCTCGCGGCTCAACTTCGGTTGAAATTTGGGATGGCGCGGAATGTCGAGATCATCGAGGCCGACGTTCTGGCGATCGACTTCGATTCTCTGTTTGGACCGAAGCCGGGACTAGGACGCCCGGGGATCGAGCTCAAACCAGAACCGATCAGGGTCGTCGGTAATCTTCCTTACTACATAACGTCGGACATTCTCCTGCGTCTGTTTGAGTTTTCAAAATACTTCGAGAGCATTGTGATCATGGTGCAGCGCGAAGTGGCAGACCGCATCGCAGCGGAGCCGGGTGGGCGCGACTATGGAATGCTTTCAGCGACGGCGCGGTTGTATGGGCGCGTGGAGAAATTGTTTACGGTGCCGCCGGGAGCGTTTGTGCCTCCGCCGAAAGTTGTTTCGGCGGTGCTGCGGCTGACGATTGATCCGCAGCAGGAGAAGTTGGGAGTTGTGGGGGATGGGTTCATCGATTTTCTGCGGCTCTCGTTCGGGCAGAAGCGGAAGACGCTGTGGAACAACTTGAAGGAGAAGTACGACGGAGCGGAGTTGAAGCGGGCCCTGGGTGCGGCCGGAGTGAAGGCGACGGCCCGGGCAGAGACGCTGAGTCTGGAGGAGAGCGCGGCGATTTACCGCGGATTGCGGGACGGGGAGGCTTAGGGGCTTATCGTCTCCGACATTTTAGCCGCTGACCGGCGAACGGCGAAAACCTTTGGACGCAAAGGACGCCAAGAAAATCCGCGAAGAACGCTAAGAAACGCGGATCGTTTTGTGCAAGTTTACGAAGTCGCTTGATCGGGCTCACGGAAGGAGGGACTGTGTCCGCCACCATCCTTCGACATCCCGCGGTTGCGGGACGGTTTTATCCACGAGACGCGGAAGAACTGTGCACGGACGTGCGCGAGTATCTCTCGCAAATCGATTCCGAGAATCGCGCGCCGGTGCGAGCGGTGGGATGCATCGCTCCGCATGCTGGCTACATGTATTCGGGACATGTAGCGGGAGCGGTGTTTGCGCAGGTGGAGATTCCGCGGAGATGTGTCGTGATGTGCCCTAATCACACGGGGGTGGGGCGGGCGCTGGCGATTATGAGCGAAGGGTCATGGGAGACTCCGCTGGGCGATGTGCCGATTGATACGGATCTGGCTGCGGCTTTGAAGCAACGCTTCCCTGCTTTGCAGGAGGATTCGACGGCGCATCGGGCGGAGCATGCGGCGGAGGTGGAGCTTCCGTTTCTGCAACTGCGGCAAGGGGAATTAACGTTTGTGCCGATTGCGCTGGGGACCGGGCAGTTTGAGGTGCTGGAACAACTGGGCTTGGCACTGGCGGATGTGATCGGGGCGCAGAAGGAGCCGGTGCTGATGGTGGCGTCGAGTGATATGAATCATTACGAATCGGACGCGGTGACGCGGGCGAAGGATCATCGGGCGATCGAGCGGATTCTTACGCTCGATGCGCGAGGGCTTTATGACGTGGTGACGCAGCAGAATGTCACGATGTGCGGCTTCGGCCCTGCGGTAGCGATGCTGACGGCAGCCCGGAAGCTGGGGGCGAAGTCGGCGGAATTGGTGAGGTACGCGACATCGGGGGATATATCTGGGGATCGAAATATGGTGGTGGGGTATGCCGGAATAGTGGTTCGC
>Ga0335083_10012389_pt1 | contig 10208 bp, 8 predicted proteins | sample Lox_Sample_42_FD_206716 | JGI IMG/M metagenome (GOLD analysis project Ga0335083, IMG submission 206716) | Soil microbial communities from Loxahatchee National Wildlife Refuge, Florida, United States - Lox_Sample_4.2 | ecosystem: Environmental > Terrestrial > Soil > Wetlands | place: USA: Florida...
ATCCGACTACGCCAGTACGGGAATCAAACCGGGAGGTGGTCCGAAAAGCGAACGCCTACAAAATAAAGTGAATACAAAAGAAAGGTCGGAGTCCTCGTCCTCAGCGGAAGCTGCTGTGTTCGGCGACAATTAAAACTCCGGGCTGACGACAATTAAAACTCCCGCTCGACGACAACTAATGTGACCATCGATAATCGCGCTCACCCAGCGCCAAGGGATGGTCACAGACGAGCAGGTGAGGAGGCTCAGGAAGTTGTCGAATACCGAAAAGAATCAGGAGATTGCAGCGTCGAAGGCGGGGATGGACCCGACCACGGCGCGGAGGTATCTGGGCCTGGAACGGTTGCCCAGCGAGTTGAAGAAGGAGCGCCATTGGCGGACGCGGGAGGATCCGTTCGGCGAGGTGTGGGACGCAGTGCAACGGCAGGTGCAAGAGAGCCCGCGGTTGGAAGCCAAGACGCTATTCGAGTGGCTGCAACGGGAATATCCAGGGCAGTTCAGCGACGGTCAGATACGGACTCTGCAACGGCGGATCAAGCTGTGGCGGGCGACGGAGGGTCCCGCGCAGGAGGTGTATTTCGGCCAGCAGCACACACCGGGACGGCTGTGCGCGTCGGACTTCACGCACATGGCCGAGTTGGGGATCACGCTCGAGGGGCAGACCTTCGAGCACCTGGTGTACCACTTCGTGCTGACGTACTCGAACTGGGAGGCCGGCACGATCTGCTATTCGGAGAGCCTGGAGAGCCTCAGCGAAGGATGGCAGAACGCGGTGTGGGAAATGGGAGCGGTACCGGTGGAGCACCGCACCGACAGCCTGTCGAGCGCGGTGAACAACATGAGCAACCTGGAGGAGTTCAACCGGCGCTATGAAGGGCTGATGAAGTATTACGGGGTGAAGCCGCGTCACACCAACCCGGCGAGCCCGAATGAGAACGGGGATGCCGAGCAAAGCCATCACCGGTTTAAGCGAGCGGTGGAGCAGACGCTGCTGCTGCGCGGGAGCCGTGATTTCGGGAGTCTGGCCGAATACGCGCGGTTTCTGAAGGATTTGTTCACGCAGCGGAATGCGGGGCGGCGAACGCGGTTGGCCGAAGAGATGGCGGTGATGCGTGAGTTGCCAGCGCGGCGGATGGAATCGGCCAAGCGGGAGCGGGTGAAGGTGGACTCGGGCAGTCTGATTCACGTTGAGCGGAACTCGTACTCAGTGAACAGCCGGTTGATTGGCGAGAGGGTGGAAGCGCGATTGTACCTGGACCATGTGGAGGTCTGGTATGGGCAACGGAAGGTCGAAGACTTGCCGCGCCTGCGCGGGCGGAGCAAACACCGCGTTGATTACCGGCACATCATCGAGTGGCTGGTGAGGAAGCCAGGCGCTTTTGAAAACTACCGGTATCAAGAAGACCTGTTTCCGACGAGCCGGTTTCGTATGGCTTACGATGCGCTGAAGGAAACGACGCCGGCGAGTCGATCCAGCCAGGAGTACTTGAAGATTTTGAAGTTGGCAGCCGAGGAAGGTGAGGTACAGGTGGATAAAGCTCTGCGCGAACTGTTAGAGGGGGACTCGGTGATCACGGAGGAGTCGGTCCGCGAGCTGCTGGCCAGGCTCGATACCATTCCGCCGGTAACGATGGTGGAAGTGGCGCCCGTGAACCTGGCCAGCTTCGACCAGTTGTGCCTGGACATGGAGGTGCAGCCATGAGCGCGGCCGCCGACGTGTGCCCGGCGCTGATCGGGCATCTGAAGGATTTACACCTGCCGACGGTGAGGGGGTGCTACGAAGAGACGGCACGGCGGGCGGAACGAGAGACGCTGAGCTATGAGCAGTATCTGCTGGAGGTGATCTCGCGGGAATGCGAGCAGCGTCGAAAGACCAGGGTGCAGCGTTTGTTGAAAGACTCGGCGCTGCCGCTGGAGAAGTCGCTGCAGAACTTCGATCTCAAACGGTTGCCGGCAAAAGCGATGCGGCAGATGCGGACGCTGCTGGAAGGCGGCTTCCTGAATCGGAAAGAAAACGTTTTGGTTTTCGGGAATCCCGGGTCGGGCAAGAGTCATCTTCTGACGGCACTGGCCCAGGAACTGATAGTGGTTCGAGAGCGCAAGATGCACTTCACCAAGTGTGCGCTGCTGATGCAGGATTTACTGGCCGCAAAGCGGGATCTGCGGCTGAGCCGGGAGATCAAACGGTTGGGCCGCTATGACGGTTTGATCATTGACGATCTGGGGTACTTGCAGCAGAGCCGTGACGACATGGAGGTGGTGTTCACGTTGTTGGCCGAGCGTTACGAACGGGGCAGCGTGCTGATGACCAGCAACCTGCCGTTCTCGAAATGGGAAGCAATCTTCAAAGACGCGATGATGACGGCGGCCGCGATCGACCGGCTGGTGCATCATAGCGTCATCATCGAGCTGAACATCCCGAGCTACCGGGTGGAGCACGCCAAGCAGAAACAACAGGCGGAAAACCAAGCCGCAGGCGAGGGAGGAGGACCGGCGTGATGTGAGGGCACAAAACCGCAAAGCGCGTGAGCTGTGGAAATGCCGGGGCTGTGGGAAGCGTGGAAAGCCAAAAGCAGGCTTCCCCCTCTTTCCACGAGCCCCTTGGGAATCTCGCCAAAAGACGGCGAGATTCCCACATTTCCACAGCTCCGACGACGAGGGCGGATGGAAAAGTGGAAAACCAAAAGCAGGTTTCCCACTTTCCCACCGCCCGAATTCTCTTTCTCTCAGAACAAAACAAAGGGCCGCGGGCGGGCTTCGCCCTCCGCCCGGCGGCGGGTGCTCCGCGCCGCCTAAGAGTTAAGAAAGTAATTGTCGTTAGTCGGGAGAAATAATTGTCGTCAATGCGAAGAAATAGTTGACGCCGGACAAATACGGGACAGTTGGTGTTTCTCACGACCGAAGCAGATTTCAATAACAGGATGATAGAGGACGTCGTCGCAATAGCCGATCTTGCCGCGGGATCCATGGTGGACGCTTTCGGCACTCGCGACCGGGTGCAGCCAGCTGGCTTATGGGTCCGGCCGTCCGCTTCAATGCCGACCAAGGGAGAAGTAATACTGAACTGGCTCGCCCAACCCGGTGAAGCGCTACGTCGGGTAGTTATTGTTCTAGACCAGCGCCCCGACCGGTCCGTAGTGGCTTGGGCATTTCAGCCCCTGCTGTCCGACGATGGGTTCGCTTACATTCAACGGTGACGTGCGTTGCTGATGTCTATCATCATGCCACCCGACCGCTTTACGCCCGGGTCCCCTTGCCAGACGCAAGCCAGGCGCCTGACAACTCCGATCGTGTCGTTGCCTTCGTACTGCCATGGCACGCGATCATTTTGGATAATCGATTAAACTTGCTTTGTGTCCTTCACCGTCGTGCCGGTGCACAATCTCGACTTGGGCGCCGGCCGCCGTCTGTCTTTCGGCTCCAAATTCGTTCTCCAGGACGTCCCGGAATGGTTGAAGGAGGATAAACAGATTCTCACAGATATCGGGCGTACCGATCGTGACTTGACGCTCGCGGCGAGGCACGCGCTGGTGTCGGAGTACCCCGCGGATTCGCTTGGATTTCCAGATCCCGAATGGAAAGGCGCAAAGGCACGTTCTATCCAGAAGCTTCGGTTTCAGTTCGCCATTCTTGCGAATTTGGCGATCTGGCTTGTTCAGCCCTCACAAGTCTGCTTCACAGTCGGCTTCCATGCGCTAACGCGCCTTGAGGGCCGAGCTGTTGATCCGCCGATCATCATCCATACCGAGCGCGAGGGGCCGTTCTATTGCCACCCTCGTGACCAGCAGAATCCGGTTTCAGCGAAGCACATTTTGAGGGCAGCCAAACTATACGAAAAGCTGGAAGTCGTGCCGCGCAAAAACGTGGTTTGGGCCGCGCTACGCGCGTTCTCGGCCGCGCTGCTTTCTTACTACCCAGACTACCGCTACCCTCTGTTTTGGCAGGGCTTGGAGTCGCTGTTCACATCTGAAACAAAGACGTGGAAAGTAACTGAGCGCCTTGCGAAAGGATTTCCTATTTCCTGGCCGACAACCCGAAGGACCAACAGGACCTATTCGATAAGGTCGATGCCTGTTATGACACCAGATCCAAGATTATCCACGGCAGATGGGACGAAGGGCCAGAACTGGAGGAGCGGATGGCGGACACTGAGGCCATCGTGCGCACGGTCACCCGGCATATCGTGGATAGGCCAGGGATGCTCGGCGCGCTCCTTTCGCCTGAGCGCGACGATTTCCTTGAGGCGTGGGTGAAGTCGAAGTCGTTCTCGCCACCCTGCATTCCGAGCGATAGCTAACACATAAAGAGGTTTGACATTCGAGCGGAACGACAACGGTCGAACCGGGATTTAGATTGCTGATCTGTCGGGCAATCGTACGAATCGCCGGGATTACTCCCGATAAACGCCTATCCGGCTATGGGCGCGAAAGCGATACACTGAATTCATGTCCCGCAAGGCGACCGTCATCATCGAGAAGGACGAGCATGGCTTTTACGCATGGTGTCCCGAACTGCGGGGATGCCAAACGCAGGGCAATACTCTTGAGGAGACCGTCGCCAACATCAAGGAGGCGATCGAACTCTACCTTGAGACCCTGCCCTCCGCTGAACGCGACCTTCTCCTCAGCCGGGAGATTCTGACGACCACCGTCGAAGTGCATGCCTAAGTTGCCCCGGTGGACAGCAAACGACGCTGAAAGCGCACTGTTCACGGCTGGTTTTGCCCTGCTCCGGTCAAAGGGCAGTCATCGCATTTACGGCAAGGCGGCTCTGAGGGTGACGGTTCCGTTCCACAGTGGCGCAGTCCTGCACCCGAAGATCGTGAAAGAGGTACTGCAAACTATTGAAGAGGCGGGTCAAAACACCGCGACAGAGCAATAGCTCCTCATAAACGCCCATCGCACAGTTCACTTCAATCTGGTCTTCGCCTAGCGGTTGCCGGTCGGATCAGTCACCGAGGATTTCATCTTTCTTGATCTGATCCCAAACCACTTATCCCAATTACCGCCCGCGCCCCCGACCACCCGATGCTACCGTCGCCTCAGGAGGACCTATGCGCCAAAGGCGTTCTGAAGACTTCTCTATGTGTCCGACGTCGTCACCAGAACCGACGACGCATCTCTGCCGGGCAAAACGAACCAGAGGTGTCGCTGCACAAAACGAACCCAAGGTGTCGCTCGCCAAAACGAACCCAAGGCGTCGGCGGGCAAAACGAACCCAAGCCATCGCCCAGCAAAACCAACCAAAGGCGTCGCCGTACAAAACGAACCTAGACGTCCTTTCCTTTCAACAAAGCCTCCAACCGGTAACCGCTGCCCTCGCCTTCACTCCCCCGCGAATTCCCCCGCCACCCGAGTTTCTGCCGCCGAATTCCTCCACTCCCCGTGGAAATCTAACCTCCTGACACGTTGAGAGTTATGCCCCAGAAATGCGCCATCCCCCACGTATCGGGCAGTACGCTCCGATTTAACTTGTTGATATTTCAGACACCGACGTCTGGAAGCGGAAATGCTCCCCCTATGTACTCTATGGACACCTTTTTTGGACTGGCGCAGGCGCCGTCTGACGACAAACGCTGGAAGATTGTCGAAGCCACGGCGCGGCGGCACGGCAAGGAAGCGCACGCGCTCATCGAGACGCTTCACACCGTGCAGGAGTGCTTCGGATACCTGGATGAAGCCGCGCTCCGCTACGTGGCGGTGATCCTCCGGGTGCCCCTCAGCCGTGTCTATGGGGCGGCCACCTTCTATCACTTCTTTACCCTCAAGCCCAAGGGTAAGCACACGTGTGTCGTGTGCACCGGGACGGCGTGTTACATCAAGGGCGCTCCGGCCCTGCTCAGCGCTCTGGAAAAGCGCTACGGCATCAAGCCCGGGCAAACTACCGAAGACAACCAGCTCAGCGTGCTCACCGCCCGCTGCGTCGGCTCGTGCGGGCTGGCGCCGGCGGCCGTGCTGGATTCGGCGGTGCTGGGCAAGATCGCGCCAGAGCAGCTTGTGGATCGCATTGAGAGAGGCATCGGCTCATGACCATCGAAGAACTGCGGCAGATTGCCGAAACCGAGCGCGCGGCGCAGGCCAGGTACCAGCATCACGTCTGCGTGTGCATCGCGGCCGGTTGCGTTTCCTGCGGCGCCGAAGAGCTGCGCGACGCGCTCAAGAAGGAAGTCGTCGAAAGCGGCATGCAGAACGAGGTCCTGGTCAAAGGCGTGGGCTGCATGGGACTGTGCAGCGCGGGCCCGCTGGTGAGCGTGCCGTCCGAAGGCCAGTTGTACTCCGCTGTGCGCGCCGAAGAGGCGGCCGACATCGTGCAAAGCCTCGATACCGGCTCCGATGGGCTGCCCCACTGCGATACCGGCATGCCGTTCTTCGCGCGCCAGAAAAAGATCGTGCTGGAGAATTCCGGCGTGATCGACCCCGAGCGCATCGAAGACTACATCGCGCACGATGGCTACTTGGCGCTCGTGAACGCGATCACCGAGCGCACCCCGCAGGACGTCATCAATATCGTCAAGAGCAGCGGGCTGCGCGGACGCGGCGGCGCGGGATATCCCACCGGCCTCAAGTGGAGCACCGTGGCCAAGACCGGCGAGCAGCAGAAGTACGTCATCTGCAACGCCGACGAGGGCGACCCCGGCGCGTTCATGGACCGCGCCGTGCTGGAGAGCGATCCGCACCGCGTGCTGGAGGGCATGGCGATCGCCGCCTACGCCGTGGGCGCGCAAAAGGGCTTCGTCTACGTGCGCGCCGAGTATCCCCTGGCAGTCAAGCACCTGAAGGGCGCCATCAAGCAAGCGGAGCGGCTGGGGCTGCTGGGCAACGACATCTGCGGCACCGGCTTCAGCTTCCGCATCGAAGTGCGCCTCGGGGCCGGCGCCTTCGTGTGCGGGGAAGAAACGGCGCTCATCGCCAGCGTCGAAGGCAAGCGCGGCACGCCGCGCCCGCGGCCGCCCTACCCGGCCGAATCCGGCCTGTGGGACTGCCCCACCCTGATCAACAACGTCGAAACCTTCGCCAACGTCGCGCCCATCCTGCGCAACGGGCCGGAGTGGTTCGCCTCCATCGGCACCGAGAAGAGCAAGGGCACCAAGGTGTTCGCCCTCGCCGGCCGCGTCACCAATACCGGCCTCATCGAGGTGCCCATGGGGATCACGTTGGGCGAGATCGTGCAGGAAATCGGCGGCGGCATCCCCGACGGCAAGCAGTTCAAAGCCGTGCAGACTGGCGGGCCGAGCGGCGGCTGCATCCCGGCCGCTCACGCCGATTCGCCCGTGGACTACGAATCCCTGGCGCGCGTGGGCAGCATGATGGGCTCCGGCGGCATGATCGTCATGGACGAGACCTCGTGCATGGTGGACGTCGCCAAGTACTTCATGGAATTCTGCATGAGCGAGTCCTGCGGCAAGTGCATCCCGTGCCGCGCCGGGACCCAGCAGATGCACGGGATTCTGCGGAAGATCACCGCCGGTGAGGCCGGCCCGGAGGACGTGGCGAAGCTCGAAGAGCTGTGCGAGCTGGTCCGCAGCACCAGCCTCTGCGGCCTGGGGCAGAGCGCCCCCACGCCGGTCATGACTACCCTGCGCTACTTCCGCCACGAATACGACGCGCACGTCCAGGGCGATCTGTGCCCCACCTGTAAGGAGACCGCGAAATGACCAGACCCACCGTTCGCGTAAAGACCCTGACCATCGACGGCCGCGAAGTCGGCGCGCGCGAAGATCAGACCATCCTGGAAGTCGCGCGCGAAAACAAGATCTTCATTCCGACGCTCTGCAACCTGCCCGGATTGACGCCCACGGGCGCCTGCCGCCTCTGCCTGGTCGAAGTCAAAGGAGTCAACCGCCTGCTTCCGGCTTGCGTCACCCGCGTGTCCGAAGGCATGGAGGTCACCGTCAACAGCGAGCGCCTGGAGCGCTTCCGCCGCGGCATCCTGGAGCTCGTCTTCGCCGAGCGCAACCACGTGTGCAGCGTGTGCGTGACCAACGGCCACTGCGACCTGCAATCGCTGGCCCTCAAGCTCGGCATGACCCACGTCCACTTCCCGTATCAGTACCCGAGCCTGCCCGTCGATGCCTCCCACGACCGCTTCGTGGTGGACCACAATCGCTGCATTCTCTGCGCGCGCTGCGTGCGGGTCTGCGACGAGATCGAAGGCGCGCACACCTGGCACATCATGTCGCGCGGCGTGGAGTGCCGCGTGATCACGGACCTGGCGCAGCCCTGGGGCGAGAGCGAAAGCTGCACGGGCTGCGGGAAGTGCGTGCAGGTCTGCCCCACCGGGGCGCTTTCGGAGAAGGGAAAGAGTGTCGCCGAAATGAGCAAACGCCGCCAGTTTCTGCCCTACCTGACCCTGATGCGGGAGGACCGCCGATGAGCGCGCCCGCCGTATCCAAAGTTCGCCTGGCCACCGTCTGGCTCGACGGCTGCTCCGGCTGCCACATGTCGCTCCTCGATACCGACGAGCGGCTGATCGAAATCGCGCCGCTGATCGAGCTGGTTTACGGGCCGCTGGTGGACCTCAAGGAGTTTCCCCAAGGCGTGGATGTCACGCTGGTCGAGGGCGCGGTCTCCAGCGAAGAGGATCTCCACAAGATCCGGCAGGTGCGGGCGCGCACGCGCGTGCTGGTGTCCCTGGGCGATTGCGCGGTCAGCGGCAACGTTCCGGCGATGCGCAACAAGTTCGGCGCCCAGGCGGTGCTGAAACGCGCCTACCTGGAGAACGCCACGCTGGATGCGCAGATTCCGCGCGAGATCATTCCCCGGCTGCTGTCGGAGAGCCGCCCGGTGCACGAGGTGGTCCCGGTGGATGTCTATGTCCCGGGCTGCCCGCCGCCCGCGGACCTGATTTTTTCGGTACTGAGCGACCTGCTGGCGGGCAAGACGCCCAATCCGGCGGCGAAATTCGGATAACTTATGGCGCAAAAGAAAATCGTGATCGATCCGGTCACGCGCATCGAAGGGCACTCCAAGATCTCGATCCACCTGGACGAGCAGGGTCACGTCGAGGAGGCCTATTTCCACGTCACCCAGTTCCGCGGATTCGAGAAATTCTGCGAAGGCCGGCCGTTCTACGAGATGCCGTCGCTGATGGCGCGCATCTGCGGCATCTGCCCGGTGAGCCACCTGATCGCCAGCGCCAAGGCGTGCGACCAGATTCTGGCGGTGCGTATTCCGCCCAACGCCGCACGGCTGCGGCGCGTGCTCAACCTGGCCCAGATCGTGCAATCGCACGCGCTCAGTTTCTTCTACCTCTCCGCGCCGGACTTTCTCCTGGGCATGGATTCGGATCCCGCGGCGCGCAACGTTCTGGGCTTGGCCGCGGCCTATCCCGATATGGCGCGCGACGGCGTGCGCCTGCGCCAGTTCGGGCAATCGACCATCGAGCTGCTCGCCGGCAAGCGCATCCATCCGGCATGGGTGGTGCCGGGCGGAGTATCCAGCCCGCTGGCCGCCGAAAGCCGCGACCGCATCGTCGCCCAGCTTCCGGAGATGCTGTCCATCGCCACCCGCACGCTGGACTGGTTCAAGAGCGAGATGGAGAAGTTCCGCGAAGAGATCCGCAGCTTCGCCAATTTTCCGACGCTCTTCATGGGACTGGTGGGCGAGAACGGCGGCCTGGAGCACTACGACGGCCAGATGCGGTTCCTCGACACCGGCGGGCGCGTGATCGCCGACTATCCCGGCGCGTCGTATGCCGCCCACATCGCCGAGATCGCGCATCCGTGGAGTTACCTGAAGACCAGCTTCTACAAGCCGATGGGATATCCCGACGGCGTCTACCGCGTGGGTCCGTTGGCGCGTCTGAACGTGATCGATAGCGTCGATACGCCGCGCGCCAGCCAGGAGTGGGCGGAGTTTCGCGAGCTCGACCGCGGTCCCGTGCTGAGCAGCTTCTACTACCACTACGCGCGGCTCATCGAGATCCTCTACGGGCTGGAGAAGATGGAGCAGTTGCTGAGCGGGCCGGAAATCCTCGATCCGCACGTGCGCGCCCACGCCCGCGTGAATAACGATGAGGGCATCGGAGTCAGCGAGGCGCCCCGCGGTACCCTGCTGCATCACTACAAGGTGGATCGCGACGGGCTCATCACCTGGTCCAACCTGATCATCGCCACCGGGCACAACAACGCGGCCATGAATCGCGGCGTGCTCCAGGTGGCGCGCCATTTCGTGCACGGCAACCGGCTGGAGGAAGGCATGCTGAACCGC
>Ga0335083_10012392_pt1 | contig 10207 bp, 7 predicted proteins | sample Lox_Sample_42_FD_206716 | JGI IMG/M metagenome (GOLD analysis project Ga0335083, IMG submission 206716) | Soil microbial communities from Loxahatchee National Wildlife Refuge, Florida, United States - Lox_Sample_4.2 | ecosystem: Environmental > Terrestrial > Soil > Wetlands | place: USA: Florida...
GGCGGCGTGGCGTTGACCGGCGGCATCGGCTCGATCTACCACGTGATCGTCGGCGTGCTGATCATGGGCACGGTCCAGAACATCATGGACCTGCGGAACGTGTCGACGTTCTATCAGTATCTGATCAGCGGCGCGATCCTCCTCGCCGCCGTGCTTCTGGACCGGCTCAAGAGGCGGTAGGACCGGGTCATTCTGAGTCGCCCTGGCCGAGGCGGCGATTGGTGGGAAAGAAAGCGCGGGCTCCCCCGCTGTTTTAACAGCAGCCGATATGAACTGCGCTCACGACCGGGGATGAAAAACTGGCGGGGTGGCGACTGCAGGCTCCCGGAGCCGGATAAATCCGGCGCTCCCAGTGGCGTCACGCTGTTTTCTCAGCAGCTCACATGAGCCGGGGTCGGTCCCGACCATTCATCATCGCCATAGGCGCCCAAGACGGGAGGATGAATCGAGGCCTAGATGTCCGGAATCATCGAGTGGATCAGCCTTTGGTCGTCCGCGGTCAGCGTGTCGAGAGGCCGCGGCTTATCCTGCGGCCGCGTCTCCTTCTGGTTGATCTCGCCGAGGAGGCTCCAGTTGCGCCCGAGGTCCTTCGGCTCGTGGGCGGGAAGATCGTAGCGGGTGAAGTCGATCACGTTCGCAGGCTCGTTCGTCGAGAGCTTGCGCAGGAGGGCGAGGCGGAACTTGTGGTTCATGAACCAGCGGATCTCCAGGTCGGGGCCGCTGCCTCCGATCCCGGTTCCGCGCTGGACGAAGCGGTAGTTCACCTGCGAGTTGTCGCGGTACTGCCTGCGCCAGATCTCGCCGAATTCGCCTTGGGTCAGGCATTCCGCCCGCGGCCAACGCTCACGGATGCCTTGGAGCCACTTCGTGAGAACTTCAAGATGCTTGATCTCGGGCACGAGGGACACCTCCCAGCAATCGGTGACCCAAGCCCAGCGGTTCAGCTTGAACCCGTCGTCGAAGTGGATCGCGGTCGTGTCCATGATCTCTTGGAGACCCTTCTCCGGCCCGTACCAGCCGATCGTCTCGATCGGCCCGACCCCGAGCCGGCTGTTGTAGCGCACCTTCTTGCCTCCAACGTCGATGCTGCCGATCCCGAGTAGGCGGGCGGAGACGAAGTCCATGGTCCAGCCGTCGAGGCTGACGCAGTCGATGAAGTCGCGCCTGCCCTGGGCGGGCTTGCAGAAGTGCTCGGTGGAGGGATAGTAGGGGTAGCTGATCGAGCCGTCGCCGTCGCCGTTGTCGATCCCGAACTGGCTCCAGATGTCGCCCTGGCAGACGTGGATGCCCTCGTGCTCGGCGAGATACTTCTGGTTCTCGGCGGCGAGGAATCCGGCGAGGAGGCTCTTCGGGCGAAAGCCGCCGCCCATGATCTCCCCGACCTTGGCGAGCCCGTCGTGGATGTCCTCGTTCACCTGCTCGCGGGTGTTGTACATGTTGGCGAAGTAGGCGCCGGGGATGAAGGTGACGTCGTCGCCGTACTTGTCGTGGAATTCGCGCATGAGTTGGCGTGCCGCCACGTAGTTCGGTCGCTCGTCGTGGAGGGCCAGCCAGCTCAGAGCCCAGGTCATCGGCGCGCCCGGCCAGCCCTCGGCGAAGGCGCTTCGGAGGGCGTTGATGTTCTCGGGAGTGTGCCGGTCATACTCGTCGACGCCTTCGTTCCGGGTACGGGTGACCTCGATCTGGTTGACCCGGATGATCGAGTTGAAGGTAAGAACGCGCCTCCCGTCAAGCGGCTTGGCGGGCTCGACACCCGCGGCCTTCGGCTGGCCAGGCAGGGCGCCGGCGGCGGCGGCGAGGGCGGCGGACTTGAGGAAGCTTCTCCGGGTCATGGACTATTTTGGACTCTTCGATTTTGGATGTACGGCCATTCTGAAGCGAAGCGCGGGTCTTGCGCTTGCCCCGGTTGCGTCGGGGAGAGGCCGAGGGAAGCAAGTCGGGTCTTCCCGCGAGGTCGCACCACTCGCCAGAGGCTCAGGGCGACCTGGGTTCTAAAGATCGCACTACGACCTTTGTTTTTTCCACGGAGCCTCTCAATGCGACCTAAAGCGGAGGGGCGTCCTGCCGAGAATCTCATAAGGAACATGAGATTCTTGAACGGAGAACTTCACACCGCATGCTAGTCTTTGCCCTCGCAGCGGCGGCCATCTCTCTCACCCGCGGTGGCCCCGGAACGGAGCCGTTGCGGCTTAAATCCGGAGATACGATCGCGGTCACCAGCCCTTACGGCGGAGAATTCCGGATCATGCCGGACGGGGCGATCTACGGTCGCGGCTTCGGCAGGCTCGTCCTCGCCGGCGACACTTGGCAGCAGGCGCAAGATGCCCTACGTAAAGCCTTGCGCCCGTTCGTCCGAGAAGACGAAGTCGATCTGACGATCAAGGACATCCGCCACGACGTCGTCTATCTCGTCGGCATGAACGCGGGCAAAGGGCCGGTCGATCTCGTTCCCAATCTCTCCCTCCGACAGCTTCTCTCCGCGGAGCCCCTGGACGAGAACACGGACCTCCTGCAGGTCGACGTGTTCCGAAACGGGGCCAAGCTCTGCTCCTACGACGCCTCCAAGCTGATCTCCGGCGACCCGGCCGCGCCCGACCAAGCGCTCGAAGCCGACGATGTGGTGACGGTTTCTCCGGCGCCGTTCATGAGGGTCTGGGTCACCGGCCTCGTCACGAAGTCCGGCCAGCTCAAGGTGCCGGCGGGAACCGACGTTTACAAGGCGATCGCGGAATCCGGTGGGATCAAGATGCCAGAGCTCGATCTCGACACGACGATCGAGCAGGAGGGCCGGATCGTGGTCCGGCGCGGGCCCGACACCTTCGAACTGCCGCTACGCCAGAACATGAAGGCGCAGCCCTTCGTTCTCGAATCCGGCGACACCGTCTCGGTGATTCCGCCGGAAGAGCGGCGGATCACGATCGCGGGCGAAGTCTCCAAACCGGGCGAAGTCGTGATGCGGGGCGACCACACGCTGGCCGGCGCGATCGCGATGGCAGGCGGATGCGACTCCGAAGGGACGCTCGCCAATGTCCTCGTCTTCCGCAAGGGCGAGGCCTACCAGATCGACGCCACCCCGCCCACCGACACCAAGTCCTTCAAGCCGTTCGCGCTCGAATCCGGCGATCTCGTTTACGTCCAGCGCAACGTCCGCACTTTCCTCGTTCTCGGCGAAGTCGCGAAGCCGGGCAAGGTCGTCATGAAGGACGGGCGCACCTACCGGCTTTCCGACGCTCTCGCCGAAGCGGGCGGGCTTTCCGGACGCGGCACGCTCCGGCGCGTTTACGTCACGCATCCCGGCGAGGACGGCAAGATCGCGATCGCCGAATACAACCTGGACGAATTCCTGAAGGACGGCACACTAGCCGCGAATCCGGAGATCCAGCCCGGCCAGTGCATTTTGTTCGGCCAGCCGAGCGGCATTACGCTCGGCACGGCAGTCGAGTTCTTCTCCGGCGCCCTCCTCTTCGAGAACCTCGCGGGAGGAATCCGGAAGTGACCTCGAACGCCAACCAAGAGCTTCCCTCGGTCATGAGCATGATCTGGGCTCGGAAGAAGATCTTCTTCGCCGTTTTCGGAACAGCGGTCGCCGCCGGCCTCGGCTACACCCTCTTCGCGCCCGCCATCTGGGAGGCGGAGGCGACGATCATCTTTCCGGTCCGCGCTCCGAGCATTCTGGGCGCCGGCAGCTTCGATCAGTCGAGTCTGGCCGCGTCGCTCACGGGCGGCCCGACTCCGATCAAGGTCTACGACGGAATCCTGGAAAGCGCGCGGGCGCTCGCGATGGTCTCGGCGGGTTCCGGGCTGACGCGCCGCCAGGTGGAGGACATGCGCTCGATCCAGGACCAGACCATGGAGAGCACGGTGACGATCACCGCGCGGGACCGGAACGCGGATCTCGCCAAGAAAGTCGTCGCCCTCCATCTCCAGGCGCTCGACACGATCAACCAGCAAGTATGCGAGCCGCTCGCGTCGAGCGACGCGGACGTGCTCGCCGCGAAGGTCGCTGACCAACAGAGGAAGGTCGACGCGGCCCAGCAGCAGCTTCTCGCCTTTCAGAAGACGGCGGTCACGGCGCCGAGCTTGGCGGCGTCGGGATCGGGCAAGGACGTCACCTTCGTGCCGGCGACCTCCAAGTGGGACGAGATGCTCCACGATCTAGATCTCGACTACAACCGGATCCAGACCAGCATCGACGACGTGGAGTCGCGAACGCATGCGATTGCGCGGCTCGGCGGCAAGCTGCCCTCCGATCTGCCTCCCGCCCAGAAGTGGCGCGACAAGCTGACGGACATGCAATACGATCTCCAGATCCAGGAGCTGACGCTCGCTCCCCAGGCGCCGGAGATCACGAAGCTGAAGAAAGCGATCGGGGTCACCCAAGGCGAACTCCAGTCCGAGCTCTCCAAGTACGACGTCGCGACGTCGCAAGGGATGGTCAATCCGGCCGAAGGAGATAGCGCGGCAAAACTGTCGAGCCTTCTCACCCAACGGGTCGTGACCGAATCGCAGATCCGCGCGGTCCGCAAGCTCGCCGCCCTTGCTCCGGCCGAGGCGATCCGGCTTTCGAGCCTAAGCCGGGACGTCAGCACCCAGGGCGCGATCCTCCAGCAGCTTCAGGGCCAGTACGCTCTCGCCCGACTCCAAGCCGACCGCGATCCCAACCACTGGCAGGTTCTCGACGAGCCGGAAGTCGAAGACAAGCCGGTCAACAAGAGCTTCTCCAAGAACCTGTCGCTCGCGGCTCTCGCGGGCATCGCCTTGGGCGCGTTCGCGGCGCTCGCCTGGCCTCGACGAAAGCCACGCGCCAGCGAGCCCGAGTCTTCGATCGATACCCCAACCCAGTTGGCTGCCTGAGAGATTCTCATGGAAGAGACCAGACCGATCAGACGACGCAACGCCGCCTTCGCGACCTTCGCCGGTTCCACGGCGACCACCCTCGTCGCGTCGGCGCAGGCGCTGCTCCTGATGCCGCTCTACCTTTCCCACATCGGGCCGCGGCTTTACGGCGCCTGGCTCGCTTCCGGCGATCTCCTCGTGTTCATGCTCGCCTTCGACATGGGCATCCCCAACCTGATCATTCAGCGGGTCGGGGCCGCTCTGGCCCAGAACGATCGCCGGGCCATCGGGGCTTATTTCGGAACCGGCGCGGTCGCGCTTCTGACTTTCGCCGTCTTGCTCGGAGCAGGACTGTTCTCGATCTCGCCGTTCATCGCGGGATGGATGAGGATCCAGGGCCCCCAGGCGATTACCCTGCGCGGAGCCTTTCTTCTCGACAGCGGCGCGATCTGCCTGATGCTCGTGAACTACGTCTTTCAGGGACTCGCGCGCGGCTTGCAGGAAACGACCGCGGTCAACGCAAGCGCCTTTGCGGGGACGCTGATTGGATTCTGCGTGACCTTGGCGATGCTCCTTCACGGCCACGGCGTCTGGAGCATCGCGGTAGGCCTCGCGGTTCGTTCAGGTGTCGCGCTCACCGGCTCGATCGGATTCCTGCTCTTCGGAATCGACCGGGAGATTCGGCGCTCGATTCGGATCGACCGGGAAGTCGCCAAGGAGTACTGGCGGATTTCGCCGCCGATGTTCATCTCCGGCCTCGGCTATACGCTGATGAACGACAGTCAGGTTCTGCTGGCGGCGACGGTGCTGGGACCGGAGAGCGCGGCCGTTTTCGCACTAACGCGGAAAGCGGCGGACATGGCCGGATCGATCCTCGATGCAATCGGCCAGGCGTCGTACGGCGGATTCGCCCACCTGTTCGCGACGGGCGATCTGCCCAAGTCTCGGTCGATCTATCGCGAGATCATCGCGGTTTATCTCGGCATCGGGATCACCTCGATGGCGGCCTATCTTGCCGTCAATCCGAGTCTCGTGGGAGTTTGGGCGGCGCCCAAGATGTTCGGCGGCGCTCTGCTCACCGCGTTGCTCGCGGCGGCGACGCTTACCACCGGCTGGGCCTATCTCAACCTTAATCTCTACCGGTCGACAAATCATCACAAAGCGGCGTCGGCGGCATTGCTCATCGAATGCCTTTGCCGAGTTCCGCTGATGTACGCGCTCCTCCGCTGGCTGGGTCTTCCCGGCCTCGCGATCGGCGCGATCTCGACGAGCGTGATCTCCGGGATTTGGTCGACCACCCGCATTCTGAGGCTTCTCCCTGGGATTCCGGACGCTGAGAACAGGGCCGTCAGGATCTGGGGCAGCCGAGCCGCCGTCCTTAGCCTGGGGCTCTTCCTGTGCTGCTCGGGCGTACGGCCGAGCTGGCTGTTCGTGCTCATCGCAGGATCGAGCGTCGCCGTGATCGGCGGGCTCACGTTCCTGGGCATCGATCCTCTCCTCGGCAGGCTGCGCTCCCTCCTTGGAGGGAAGCTGGCGGGAGTACGGTCGTGAGCTGGGGGAAGCGGCTTGCGCCGCTGATCGCGACCCAGGCGTTTCTTTGGCTGACGTTCGCTCTCTTCGTCTTCGGCCCTTGGCGCTGGCCGCTGAACGACTTGCCGGCGCTGTACCTTTTCCTTTGCGCGTCCCATTTCGCGCTTTGTCTCGGATATCTCTCCGCGGCCCATAAGGCATCGAATGACGGGCCGGGCGGAGACGATCCGAGCCAGCTAGTGCGAGCGAGTCTCTGGATCACGATTCTCATCTTGCCGCTCACCTCCTATGCGCGGACCGGCCAGTGGATCCCGAACGTGATCGGCGGCCTGACGAATCCAGGCGCCGCGTACATGGATGCGCATGTCTATTCCGAGCGGACGACGAACTTCGCCGCCTATCTGCGGATTCTCGCCGCGCCCCTTCTCGTCGTCCTCTTTCCGCTCGGCGTCTACTCCTGGTCCAGGCTTTCCTGGACGATGCGGTGCCTGCTCGTCGCTTCGATGGTCGCCGTGGTCCTGATGTCTCTAGCGACCGGGCAGCGGCGAGACATCGCGGACTTGATCGTTACGATTCCCTTTATCGTTCTCGCCGCACACTGGGCCGGCGTGACCCGGCTTTCGCGACGGACGATCGTCGTATCCTCGGCGGCGGCCCTCCTCTTTCTCGGCGCGTTCAGCGCCTACTTCGCCTATTCGCACATCAGCCGCGTAGGCCGGCAAGCGGCGGATTACGGGGTCAATCCCGTGACGATGCAAATGCCCGACCTCGACAACCCGATCCTCAAGGCATTTCCCAACGAGTTTCAGCCGGGCGTGGTGGGACTGCTGAACTACTTGACAACCGGCTATTACGGTCTCGGCCTTGCCCTCGACCGGCCGGTGAAGCCGATGTACGGGTTCGGGCACAGCATGTTCCTGACGCGGAACTTCGAACGCCTCACGAACGACCCCGCCTTCGAAAGCCGGTCGCTGCCGGAGCAGATCTCGGCCAAGGACGGATTCACCTATCCCATCTTTTGGTGCTCGGCCTATCCCTACTTCGCCAACGATCTGGGCTTCATCGGGACGGTCATCATGCTGTTCGCCGTGGGTCGGGGTCTGGCTCTGACCTGGATCGACACGCTAGGGGGGCGCAATCCTCACGCGGTCGTGTTCTTCTGCCTGCTGATGACTCTCGTCTTCTACCTACCCGCGACCAACCGCATGCTGCAAGACGGGGAGGGAGTCTCCGCGTTCTACGGGTGGCTCGCCATCTGGCTGGGCGCCCGTTGGGTCCGTCGCCGAAGTCCGTTTCTTGCCACGCCATGAAACCGAACGAGGACCTCGCCCTGCTTTACTTCGGTGCCTTCGCTCCCGATACTCCCGAGTACCGGAACGCGGGGAGCAGCACGGCCGGCAATCTGTTTCAGCTCAGTTTCCTGACCGCCCTCGCCAAGAGCGGCCTCCCGAAGCCAACCCTCTACAGCTACTTCCCGGTCGCGTCCTTCCCTCACGTCCGGCGTCTCCTATTCGGCTCCGAGACGGCGCGGCTGGGAAACGGGCTTTCGGTCAGGTCGATCCCTCATTTCAATTTCGGCCCGCTCAAGATTCTCGCCCTCGGGTTCTTCTCCTTCTGGCTGGCCTGCCTCTGGGGATGGCGAAACCGGCGGTCGACCCATCGCGTCGTACTCTGCTACAACTTGACGGCCCCGCCCGCGCTCCCCATTTCGGTGGCCTGCAAGCTGCTTCGGATGGAACTCGTGCCGTTCATCGGGGACATCTATGTTCCCGGCGAGGTCGTGCGGGACACCCTCTTGCGGCGGATCGAGTTTCGGACTCAGACTCGCCTGATCCCCAAGGCCGATGGGCTGCTCGTGGCGAACCGGGCGATCGTCCATGACTTCGCTCCCGGGCGCGAGTCGCTGCTCGTCGAGGGCGGCGTGATGGAGGAATTCATCCGCCGCTTCGAGAAGAGACCGAGGAAGGTAGACGGGGCATTTCACGTCGTCTTCGCCGGCCAGTTGTCGGTACTGAACGGGGTTACGATGCTTCTCGAAGCGGCGCGTCTTCTCGACATGCCGGAACTCCGCATCTCGATTCTGGGCGGCGGCGAATACGCGAGCGAGGTCCGGAAGGCGGTAGCGCAAGACCCGCGGCTGAGTTACCTTGGCCTCGTCGACCACGGCCGGGTGCTGGAAACGTATGAGCAGGCAGATCTGCTCGTCAATCTGCGGCGAACCGATTACCGCACCCACCGCTACGTCTTTCCCTCCAAGGTCGTCGAGTGTCTCGCGACCGGCCGTCCCCTTCTTACGACTCGCACCGGCCATGTCACTGAGGAGTTCGGCGATTTCGTTTTCACGCTTGAAGAGGAATCGGCCGAGGCGCTTGCCGAGGCTATCAGCAGGATCGCCGCGATGGACCCGAGCAGCCGCGAAAAGGTCGGGGCAAGAGCCAGGCAATACGTCCGGGACAACAAGACGTGGGAAGTCCACGTCGGTCGGCTGAAGACCTACCTTGACGAGCAAGTGCTCTCAAAACGGGCCGCGTAACCAAGACCATGCGAGTTCTCACCCTTGTCGATTACTACCTTCCCGGCTACAAGGGAGGCGGCCCGATCCAGTCGGTAAGCCGTATCGTAGAGCATCTCGGCGCGGACACGGAGTTCTTCGTCTTCACGCGAGACCGCGATCTCGGTGACGCCGGACCCTATCCTGGCGTCAATTCGGGCCACTGGCATGTCCGCGACGGCGGCAAGACCTTCTATGCGTCCCCGGACCAACTGAACATGCTCGGCATTCTCAGGGCGGTCCGCCAGGTCCGTCCCCAAGTCATCTACCTCAACAGCTACTTTTCGAAGCTAAGCCGAACAGTGCTGGCCTTGCGCAAGGCGGGACTGCTTCGCGGCGCCGCCGTGCTCGTCGCGCCGCGCGGGGAGTTCTCGCCGGGCGCTCTCGCGATCAAGTCAGGGAAGAAGCGAACTTACTTGAGAGCGGCCTCCCTTGCGGGATTGCACAAGCGGCTCACATGGCAAGTCTCGTCCGTCCACGAGTTGACCGATACCCGAGCAGTCATCGCGGGAGACCCGGATTACTTCATCAATGCTCCCGATATCGTCGACGTCGTCCGCCCGATCGAGATCGAGCGGACGAAGACGCCGGGCGCCGCGCGATTCGCATTTGTTTCCCGGGTCTCCCCCAAGAAAAACTTGGAGGGCGCGATCCGAATGCTGAAGGGGATCCAAGGGTCGGTCGAGTTCACGATCTACGGTCCCGCGGAAGACCAGCCCTACTGGGCGAAGTGTCGGGCCGCGATGGATGCCTTGGAGGGAAACGTCCGGTGTGTGTTCGCGGGACCGATACCTCCATCCCAAGTCGTGCCCGCGCTCGCGAATCACCACTTCTTCCTCTTTCCGACGCTCGGCGAGAACTTCGGCCATGTGATCTCGGAAGCCCTGGCCGCCGGCTGTCCCGTCCTTCTCAGCGATCAGACGCCATGGCTCGATCTCGACGAGCGTGGCGTGGGATGGGTCATGTCGCTCGACGACGAGAGACTTTGGCAGCGCAGGATCCAGGACTGCGTCGACATGAATGGCGAGCGGTACGGCGCGATGAGCGCGAAGGCGCGGAGCTACATCGCGGAGGTGGCGAATTCATCGTCGCAGATCGACAAGAGCCGGGAGATGTTCCATCTCGCTTTGGAGCACCAATCGAGGGTCGCCTAATGCGCGATAGACCGCAATTTCCCGGGCATCCGAGCCTATCGTTGTGCGATGTACAAGCCGATAAAACTACCAGGTCTCAGGACGAGTTTGAAGGTTCTTCTGCGATGCGTGTGCTGATCCTCGGTGGTACGGGAAT
>Ga0335083_10012393_pt1 | contig 10206 bp, 9 predicted proteins | sample Lox_Sample_42_FD_206716 | JGI IMG/M metagenome (GOLD analysis project Ga0335083, IMG submission 206716) | Soil microbial communities from Loxahatchee National Wildlife Refuge, Florida, United States - Lox_Sample_4.2 | ecosystem: Environmental > Terrestrial > Soil > Wetlands | place: USA: Florida...
GCTGCTTCAATGCCCCAATCATCTCCACTTCGCTATACTTCCTCTTGCTCATGCTTCCCCCTTTTCCTGCCCTCGCGGGCGGCCCAAATCATATACGCTCGTGCGCGGAAATTGGGGGGCAGGTCACCCATAAGATGTGGATACTCAACAGATGTGAACGCCGAGTGCCCCACGTTTCGCCGTTTGATACGTGGGTCTTGGACGGCTCCGGTTCCCGCTGTAACCTGGCTTACCTACAAAGAAAAAGGCCGGATGGAGCGTCCGGCCTTTCCAATCTACTCTCTCAATTGATTGCGGGGGGCCGCAACGTACTCCGGATTCCAATGATTCCGTTCTCGATACAGGTTCATCGGCCCGCGGCCTAGCTGAGCGCATGAGAGTTCGATATGCGCGTTCGGAAGGTGGCGGGGGGATGTGTACCAGTCAGATTCGACTGGTTGGCCACCCCCCTCGTAAGGACTGCCCTAAAGTTAGCGAAGTGCCAGGAGTATGTACATCTGACAAATGAGTCGTTGAATGAACTCGGCGATGGCTATGAGCCTCAACGACCCAACCCTCGGTAGGTCCTATGCGACTTTTGGCGATAATCTTTGTAGTGTCCAAGCACTTTTCCGAGTACCCCACTAGCCAGGAGTTAGCAACGCCCTGTGGTTGAAAGGGAAATGAATTACCTTCCACAGCAATTCAAACCGAGCCGCGGCAAAAGCGTACGGTCTCTGGTCTTGCGTCATCGGAACCTCAGTTCCCCGCAGCGGGTTCGCGATACCTTTCGACGATTTGCTGAACGGAGGCGTTGCCCATCAGAAGCACCGAGGATTCCGCGCCGAAAATCCATTCTTTGAAGAAGCCAGATAAATCGCGCTTCGAGATGCGCTCGGCCATGCCCTGGAAATCACCGAAACCCGCGGGGCGATCCGAAAATTCTGCCAAAAATGTCCGGATAATCTGGTTGAATTTTTCGTCGCCCACAATTTGGTTCAGGACATACAGCGACCACGCGCCTTTCGTATAGGAATTCTCACCAAGTTCCTCTTTTCCGTACTCCGCAATGGGAGTCGTCGCATTGCGCGATTCCTTCTTCACTTCGTTCCGGAAGCGCTCGCGGTACCCTGCCATTCGATCATCGAAGGCCTTCTGCCCCTCGAATTCGCGCATGGCGAGCGCCTCGAAATAGGAGGCAAAAGCCTCGTCGAACCAGCGCGTGCGCTGGAACTCGGGTTTTGCCTTCGCGTTCCAGGAGTGTCCGATTTCGTGATATAGCTCGTGCGCACGCTTGGGATCCTTGAAGGCCGCCGCAGCTTGTAGGATGTAGAAATCGGACGCCTGTGAACCCCAGCCGTCCGGGATTTCAATCACCGTGTAGGCTGTCGCCTTCTTCGAAGGCCCGAACCGAAGCGTGTAGAACTCCATTACGCGCTGCATCTCCTTCAGGAGGTCTCTAGCGCCGGCTTCATCTTCCGGCATTGCGTAAACAACCAGGTTCCCCGCGTCGTTCTTCAGGACTTTAAACTTTGCTGCGGCGATATCTATCCGCCACGTCGGCACTCGACTTGTGAACCGGAACATCTCTGTGCCCTGGCCGACAGACACACCGCCCGGCAGGCCACCGCATGCCACGACCGCGCCACTTGGGACGGTAATCTCCAAGTCGTAAGTGAAGAGCGTGTCGTACGCTGCGGAAAGGCTCTGGAGCGATGGCACTGCAAGCATTGGGTAGGCCAGCGCGTCCGGGCGGAGCAGCGTGTAATCTTCCCCGATCTGATCCCGCACGTAGCCCATCACCTCGCGGTAACCAAAGATCGCGCCGCTGTACTTGAGCGTGATGCGCGTCGTACCTCTGGGCGGCAGCGGTTCGCGCAAGGTGACCGTCACCGAGTTCACCTGCCAGTTCTTCTCGTCGGACATGGAAACGACCGCTTGGCGGAAGGCAAGCGCCTCGCCTTTTTCATCCTCGGCAGCGTCCACGGCCAGCAAACGGTACAGCAGAAATGGAATGTCGCGCTGTGGCGTCGCGGTTGGATTAGAGAGAGTGACCTGGGCGCTCGCCGTGAAATGCTCCTCGGCGGGTTGGATACGCACGCGCAGCTCGTAGCGCGTAATCTTGGCAAGATCCAAACTGGCCGCGCCGGACTTTGGCGAGAATAAGAGACATATAAGAATTCCCGGAATGATAGGAGACGCAGATGCGGCGCGCCAACAGTGAGTCCGATTTGTAGAGGACGGCAGGTTTTCCACGAAAGAGTCCTGCTGTTCGATACCGCAGGGGATTGTCCCTAAAACCGTAGTCTATATCACCGCAATAGGTACTGAAGATGGATTTGTTCTCGTAAATCTCGGTAAACAGCCGGGTGCCCCACGTTTCGCCGTTTGATACGTGGGTCTTGGCGGACTCGGTTCCCGCTATAACCCGGCTTACCTACAAAGAAAAAGGCCGGATGGAGCATCCGGCCTTTCCAATCTACGCTCTCAATTGGTTGCGGGGGTCAGATTTGAACTGACGACCTTCGGGTTATGAGTAGTAAGTTCCAAAAATCTAAGTCGTGGTGCTGGTACCGCTTACAAAATTCGAGCAGCAAAAATAGCCCGCTAAATGGGTTACAAACCGCTCCGAGGTTACATCGGCTCGTCGACGTTGCTTCTAAGGTAACTTTAGCGGTACGCTCCACGCCATGCCGAACCCTCCCTACGACAGAATCTACTTCGACACAAATGTGTTCATTTCGGCCCACTGGCCTTTCCCGAGCCCAGTGTTTCTCAGCGCGATTGACGTGGCGCGCACTAGGTTCGAGGTCCCGACAGTACTTATTGAACCCGTGGAGCGCGAACTAAAGAACCATTGGTGTGAAGAGGCCCAGGTCACAAGGCGCAAACTAGAAAGCCATGCGAGAGAGTTTTCCAAACTACTGCGTGAGTTGGACCACGAATGGTCCCTGCGAATACCGGCCGATGAACATATCGAGAGCCTATTTCGCAAGCAACACGATAAAGCCGTGAAGCGGTACAAACTGCTGAGGGCGGCTCCGCCTCTTCGACCAACAAGCGAGCTATTCGACATGGCCCTGACGAAGACTCGGCCGTTCGTGGAGAAAGGAAAGAACTTTCAAGATGCCGTCATAGCTTTAGCCATTCTTGATGACCTCGACGCCTCCATGACGAGCGAGGCAGCGTTTGTCTCAAACGACGGCGTTTTTGATGAGGCGGTTCTGAACGAGTTGTGCCTTCCAAGTTGTGCGACCCTACATTTCTTTAAAGACATTAGAGCACTTCATGAAAACCTGAACAAATACGTCACGAAGTCTACTAAAGAAACCATGGACCTTGTCGAGGGGATTGCGCGTCAGGAGGTAGAGCAGGCGCTACCGGAAATACAGTCATACCTAGACGAAAATCTACAAATGCCAATCACGTTCGGTGGCTTTCTAAGCCGGCGCCAGATAGAGAAATTTGACAGTATTGAGATTGTAGGTATTCGAAGTGTTTTCGCGCCAATCGACTATCTTGAGGTCGACGAAAATGTGGCCAGAATCTCTGCGTATCTGGACGTGCGCATACACATTACTGTGCGTTCACTTCAAGTTGGCGAAGCGACCTCCGAACCCAGATTGAAAGTTGGACAAACTAAAGGACCGCCAGCACTCAGACCAGTCTCGTATGTAAACCGCAGCGAAGCCGTTGAGCGCGTAGTCTTGGTTGACTTGGAGCGCTATTTCGATTCAACCGGATTGGCCAGAGTGAGACCAATCGCCGCATCTTTCAGTGCACCACCCTCGGACCCCGGTATCACCGCCGCTATTGGTTCACCTCTCGACCCGGCATGAAACCAGTTTGTCGGGCATTTTTCACAGCGACGCGGTCGCCGATGCGCATTGACTTTTTGCATCCGCATTTGCAGTGATACAGTTTGCCTTCGGGCCATCCTGCCGGAAAGCAGGCTGCGTCCAAGGTGACCACCTTGTAGCCCTTCGGTGTTCCACCCACAAGGCCCCGTGCTGGTACAGACGGGCCTTTGGTGTCTCTTGGCATAGCCTAGGGCATAAGCTAGGGACATAAGCAAAGCACATAAGCAAGGGTATAGGCTAGGGCCTAAGCCGGGTGCCGCATCCCTTCGCACATTTCGCGAAGGGTGCGGGTTTTGACTTTGTGTCTCGCAAAAACTAAAGGCCGGATGGAGCATCCGGCCTTTCCAATCCACTCTCTCAATTGGTTGCGGGGGTCAGATTTGAACTGACGACCTTCGGGTTATGAGCTGTGAGAATTATTAGCCCGTCTTTGCTTTTCAATGATTTACATTGGGGTTGTTACCGCCACTTCACCCCTGTTCTCGGGTGTTCCGTTCCCAATCTGTTCCCAGTTCTGTTCCCAATTTGTGAAGTGGCTCCAGATGCTGCAATTTCGGGGCAGTTTTCTGCGCGACCACCAGCGAGAACGAACTGCTCATTGACCTGGTCATCGGGAACTGATTCGCAGTTGGCATTTCGAGGTAGCTACACTTCCGTTGCACGACGGATTACTTCGGCAATCCTCGCATCCAACGGATCCTTGGTGAGATTGGCTGCGTCGCGAACACGATGAGCGTGGAGTGAATAACGGAGGAAAAGCAAAACCGAAATGAAGCCGGCCGCTGCGATGAGAATGGGCACCAAGTAAAGTGCGGTTCGTTTCGTGCCTTCGGGTTCGAGCAGCACACGCTCACCATAAAGTTGTTTGTAGTAGTCCAGGATTTCCCGGTCGGACTGCCCGGCCCTTACCTTATCCTCGATTTCCTTCCTGATCTGAAATGATATTTGGCTCATGTGCCTGGAAACCGGCTCGCCGTAGCAACAGGGCGAAAGCAGAGAGTTTTCCAGTTTTTCAATACGCAACGCGTCGCTCTGCGATGGAAGCTGTGAATTCACTGGGAGTGCGATTACGGACAGGCACAGAGCCATCAGGTAGAGATAGAAACGATAGAAAGGTGTCCTCAGCGGCAGGAGAGACCGTCTCGTTCGCGTGTAAATGCCAAATGTGACCATTGAATCCTCTTGCGTCATGCTGATGGGCTAGATTCATTGAAGCAACACTGAGGTCTTAGGGATGTGTGGCAAATTGTCGCAGGTGTGCTCTGCGACGACGGATTCCACTTCGATCTTCTATCCTGCGGCCCTCGGTTATGGTAGTATCCGCGGAATTATGCGTAGGGTTCTGGCTGCATTCCTGGTAGCTGTCCTGGGCCTCGGAGGTTTGATCCCGCTGGCGGTCGCTGCAGCTGGGGATACCACCCCGGTTTGCTGTCGCAAGGATGGGAAGCACCATTGCCAGATGACCAGGGCCGGCGAGCGGTCCTCGTCTGACGGACAGCCACGGATTCAAGGATCCGCTTCCGACTGCCCGTTCCATGAGCAAGCCGGAACGCAGCCGCCGATTGCCGTTGGCGCGGTTCCGCCGTCAAGCCAGATGCCAAGACTGGCAATCAGTCGATCTATTTTGCTCAGTGATTTTGTCATCCTAGCTTCAGATCCTATTTCCTCCGGTACCCTCCGCGGTCCTCCCTTCCTCTCGTAACGCAAACATCGTCTCGCGACTTGGTGAGTAAAACTGCTCAGACTTAGGTATGAGCGGAAAAACACGTATCTTTTCCGTAGACTTCGTGTCCATCAGAGTCTCACGTATCACTGGATCCAGGTGCTTCTTCGCATGAAGAAACGGCTACTCATCTCGATTGTTTGCCTCGCTGTACTGGCTACCGTTGCCTATGCAGTGCGGGCATCCGTCAAAAAGGGGCTCAGCACCCGGGAGACACCGAGCCTGCCCGAGGCTATCGCGGCCCGTAAATTTCGGCGATGGGCAATACCGGCTGGTGCTACAAATCTGAAAAATCCTGTCCCGGCGACTCCCGAAATGTTGCGACACGGGTTGGAACACTGGGCCGACCATTGCGCGGCCTGCCATGGCAACGACGGCAGCGGCAAAACAACCATCGGGTTGAATCTTTATCCGAAGGCCCCCGATATGCGAGGGCAAGACACGCAATCGCTTAGCGACGGGGAGCTCTACTACATCATTCGGAACGGCGTGCGTATGACGGGAATGCCAGCGTGGGGCAAGTCCGAAGACGGCGAACACGATCATGAGACGTGGATGCTGGTCCTTTTCATCCGGCACCTGCCCCAACTGACGACAGAAGAACTGCAAACCATGACCAAACTGAATCCTAAAAGTCCATCGGAAATGGAAGAAGAAAGACAGGAAGAAGAATTCTTATCAGGTATCGAAAGCGCCAACCACAGAGCGAGTCATTAGGAGCGAATATGAAGCATTTCCTTGCAGCAGTTGTTTTTCTTGTTTTTTCCGCTAGCACGGTTCGGGCTCACGGTGACGAAATTCACGTGATGGGCACGATCAGTAAGATTGATGGAACGACGATCACCGTAACAGGGAGCGACGGGACCAGCAAGTCCGTCGTTCTGGATCCTGAGACAAAATTCATCAAGAAAAGCAGCCCGGCCAAGCGCGAAGACCTAAAGGTTGGGGATCGCGTCGTCATTCATGCAAAAGAATTGAGCAATAGGCTACACGCTACCGAGGTAAAGATCGGTGATGCGCCTAAGGCAACTACGTTGCGGCCCGCACTTGTATCAGCGTCCGGTTCGGTCCTTGGGTAAGAAAGGGTAGTCACTTTGCGATCTCAATTTCCTGTTGGATTTTCCCGGGCCCGCGTCAGCGTTCGGGCTTGGAAGCTCAAGTTCCTGGTTTCGGGTGCGTTAGTTATCGCTCTTGCGGCAGGCATTGCTGGCCAGACTGCCTCGCAACTAACACAACATGTCGACATTGCGTTCACCGGAAGGCTAGGTGGGAAGCCGTTCAATTGCGGTTCGTCGTACGAGAACGTTGGCACAGAAAAAACCACAGCCACACCCCGGGATCTTCGCTTTTTCGTTACAGATGTGGCGCTCCTCAAGACAGATGGCACCGTTGTGCCGCTTGTACTCGATCAGGATGGAGTCTGGCAGTACAAATCCGTCGCTTTGATTGACCTGGAGGACGGAAGCGGAGGCTGCCGCAACGGAAATTCCGCGGTGCACAAAGCTATAAGCGGCACCATTTCAGCCGGAAATTATACGGGGCTTCGCTTCACGATGGGTGTCCCGTTCGAATTGGACCATGGTGATACGCTCGCTGCTCCATCTCCGTTGAACATGACAGCGATGTTTTGGAGTTGGCAGAGCGGGTACAAATTCCTCCGTGCGGAAGTCTCTGTCGTACCTGTATCAACAAGCTCCCAGGAGAAATCCGAGTCTCCGACCGAAACGAAGCCAAAGCCGAGGTCCAGCGGTTTTCCTGTGCACATCGGGAGCACCGGGTGTGCCAGTGCGAGCGAAACGTCGCCGCCAGAATCTGCCTGTAAGCGGCCCAATCTAGTCGTCGTCTCACTCCCTCGATTCAACGCATCCAGCGACGTTGTTGTTTTCGACTTCGATCGCCTACTGACTGGCTCCGACATCACAAAGAACACGCCGGACACGCCACCGGGCTGCATGTCATTCGAAAATGACCCCGACTGTATTCCTGTGATGAAGGCACTCGGGCTGCCGTTTCGTGAGGCCGCCGCGATTCCGCAGACTGTCTTTTACGCAGAGCCTAAACCATGAGTTTCCGATGGCAGAATCTCCGGAATGTTGCGGTCTACTCTCATTGGTTGGTCATCCCCCTTATTTTTGCGCCGCTGAATGGCTCAGTCTGGGCATGCCCACAATCCAATGGTTCTCCGCCACCATCCGCTGAAACGTTTCACTGGACCAAGCCGGGCTGGGCTCCGACACCACTCGTCCCGAAAGACAATCCAATGTCCGATGCCAAAGTGCGGCTTGGCCGCGCACTCTTTTATGACAAACGGCTCTCCATCGATGAGTCCATGTCTTGTTCCACCTGCCATCAACAGTCTCGCGCATTCACGGACGGCGAACGCACGCATCTCGGTGTCAACGGACTTCCCGGAAATCGCAATGCCATGACCCTGACGAACGTTGCGTTCTTTCCTTCGTACACTTGGGCGAACCCCACCGTGAAGTCGCTAGAAAAGCAAATGCTGATTCCGTTGTTCGGCGATCATCCACTGGAGATGGGCATGACAGGACACGAAGACGAATTGTTTTCCCGCTTGGCGCACGATCCGGATTATCCTCGCGAGTTTTCGCAGGCGTTTCCCGTGGAAAACGGTCGCATCGATCTGCGGACCATCGCTCAAGCGATCGCCGCCTTTGAACGTACCCTGCTGTCGTTTGATTCTCCCTACGACCACTATAAGCGCGGGCAACCAAACGCGATTTCAGCGCCTGCCAAGAGGGGAGAAGGCTTGTTTTTCAGTGAGCGACTAGAGTGCTATCACTGTCACGATGGAGTCAACTTCACCGACAACGACAAGCAAGAGGGGCAAGCATTCGAAGAGCGCGGGTTTCATAACACGGGCCTCTATAACGAGGACGGGAACGGCGCCTACAAGCCGTGGGACCACGGCCTTCGTGATGTGACTTCCAATCCGGAGGATGAAGGAGCGTTCCGGACACCGACGCTCCGCAACGTTGCCGTCACAGGGCCGTACATGCACGACGGCTCACTGCCGACTTTGGAAGCTGTGATTCGCCAGCACTATGCCGCGAAGGGGCATAGTTGTTTCACAGGAAAAGGACCGAACCCTCTGCGCAGCGAGTTTATCGAGGGCTTCGCGATCAACGACCGTGAGATCAAAGATCTTGTGGCGTTTCTTCAGTCTTTGACCGATCAGAACTTCCTTAGCAATCCGGCATTTTCCGACCCCCATGCTGCAGCCAGTTCGAAAGGCACACAAAGGTGAGAGCGATCGAGTGAATCATTCGTCACCAATTCGGGGCGTAACACCGCGAGCGGGTGCTGTCTTTTTTCTATTTATGATTGCTGCCTTGATACCCGGGCCGCTCGCGGCAGCAATCGCGCGACCGAAAGTGCCGGATTGCTGTGGGCACAATGGACAGCACCAATGCGCTGTGCGGCGAACTCCTCGGGAATCTATTCCGCATTCCCATGTCCCCACGCTCGTCGCTAATCCACAGCCGTGTCCTTTTCTTTCGTACACAATGGTTCTCCCTCCGACCGCCGCGTTGCCGACCTCCGGGTTACTTTCAACGGCAGCGCCGATTCTGGCGCTGCGCACATTTGCAGCGCAACTAGTCCTCTTCTCCGATGCAAATGATTGTGAGTCACCACGCGGTCCCCCGCTTGCCGTTGCTAATCCGTAAATCCGTTCATACGAACACGGCGCTCCTGTTGCATCGTCGTCTGCGCCTGCCAAACCCACCCAAACCATTGTGCGACGCGCTGGAATTGCCGAATCGCGGAGAGAGGACAAAGTCATGCTTTTGGGGAGCAACCTGGCCCGTTGGAGCTTTACGGTCTTTTTGATGGCTGCATTGTCTCTAAGTCCTTGGAGTGTGTGTGCGCAGTCGCCTGGCCGCATTGCTGGAACAGTTGTCGATGAGGGAGGCGGCGCCGTGGTTGGGGCAAAGATCACATTGATCGATTCAGTGGGTACCGTGCAAAGAACTACGTCCACCGATTCCGGCGGCGGATTCTCGATTTCCGGTGTGGCCTCGGGCACGTACAAGATTCATGTCGAGCAGAAGGAATTTGAGGCCAGCGAAGTGTCCGTCAATCTTGGCCCGAGTTCTTCTGCCGAGCCTCTCCGGGTCGTTCTGCACGTTGCAGCAGTCCGTCAGAGCGTCACCGTTTCCGACGTGGGCGTCTATCTCGTGCCGGACGCCTCAGGAGCTACAAAGACCGACACCCCGACCATGGAGACTCCTATCTCCGTTCAGGTAATTCCGCAGCAAGTCCTCGTCGACCAGCAGACTGTCCGCCTCGACGACGCACTACAAAATGTCAGCGGCGTGATCCCCACTAACGATAGCTACGGCACCAACGACAGCTTTACCATTCGCGGGTTTGACCAACTGGAGATGACCTACGAAGACGGTCTTCGACTCGACCAATACAGCAACGCCGGCTTCCCGCTGGATCTCGCCAATATCGAAAAAATCGAAGTGGTCAAGGGGCCGGCCTCGGTTCTTTATGGCCAAGCCGAACCTGGAGGGATGGTAAACATTGTTACGAAGCGACCACTCGAACAGTCTCACTATTCGCTGCAGCAGCAATTTGGCTCGTACGATTTCTACCGCACAACGTTCGACGCCACGG
>Ga0335083_10012396_pt1 | contig 10205 bp, 10 predicted proteins | sample Lox_Sample_42_FD_206716 | JGI IMG/M metagenome (GOLD analysis project Ga0335083, IMG submission 206716) | Soil microbial communities from Loxahatchee National Wildlife Refuge, Florida, United States - Lox_Sample_4.2 | ecosystem: Environmental > Terrestrial > Soil > Wetlands | place: USA...
GAGGAGGCCCATGAGAAGCCCGCCTTGACGTAGGGGTAGACGTGCCAGGCGTCGCTCAGCCAGTAGTCGAGCTCGACGCCCGGCTCGAGGCTCAGCGCCCCGAGCGAGCTCGGGAGTTCCGCGTGCACCACATCGATCGGCTGGAAGTTGAAGAAGCCAAAGGTCACCGGGAACAGCAGCTTGATGCCGGGACGCCCGCCGCGCGGCGCAGCCTGGCGCAGAGGGTAGTAGAGCGGCAGCTGGTAGACGGTGATCGCACGGCCGTCGAGCGCGTAGACGCCTGAGCCGAGCTCGCTCGCGAACGCGTAATTCGCGACCTGCGTGTCGGCGGCCGTGGGTGTAGCGGTCTGGGCCGCGGCGCCTGCGGCCCGCAGCAGCGCCAGAGCGCAGATCCAGGCGATCGTGAGCGCGCGCAAATCGTCAGCCTATGTAAAGAGAGCCGCGCGTGTATTAAGTGAAGCTGCGCGCATCGCGCCACGCCACGCTTGCTGCTGCAGCGCAGGCGCTTCGATCGGCACCGTGCCAGCGCAGCCGCCCAACACAGTTGCTCGCCTCCTGTGACCTACTGCGTGGAACCGGATCACTGTCCGCCACACACTTCGCTAGCGGCCGCTGGTTGCGTGGGGGTGGACCGTGATACTGACAGTAGTGGGATACCTGCTCCTCTTCCTCTTCGGCCTCTCCGTGGGGCTCTTCTGCTGGCTGACCTACTCGAGCCTCTCGTGCGCCGCCCGCTCGCCCAAACCCCCTGCGCAGGCTCGGTTTCTCGAGCGCGCCGCTCACGACATAAGGGGTCCCATCGGAGCCGGCTAACCGCCGAGCGGCCACCGCTCAGGCGGCTTTCGCGCCCCGCTCCGCCAGCGCCGTCTTGAACAGCGCCAGCATGCGGCTCCAGGCCTTCTCCGCCTGCTCGTCGTTGTAGACCCGCGCATCGATGGGGCACCACCCGTGTATCGTTCCGGCGTACACCTCGATCTCAGCCGGCACGTTCGCCTTGGCGAACGCTTCCCGCAGCACGGTCTTGGCTTCGGGCTGGCGCTTGTCGTCGCTCTCGGCGATCGCGAACAGGTACTGCGCCTTGATTTTCGGGATCAGCAGGTGCGGGCTGTCGGGCTTGTCGGTCACGAGCCCCCCGCCGTGAAAGGAAGCCGCCGCACCGATTCGCCCGGGCAACGCCGCCGCGGCGCGCATCGTGGCCGGGCCGCTCATGCAGTAGCCCAGGGTGCCCGCCCCGCGCTTACGATCGACGGCACTCTGTGAGTCGAGCCAGGCAACGTAGGCCTTCGCGTCCGAAACGATCGCATCCGGGTTGAGCGTCGCGACGAGCGTCATGAGGGTCTCGTGCGTCGCCGGGTCGTTGTAATCGGCATGCTCCGGCACGACGGGCGCGCGCTTCCCGCGGTAGAAAGGATTCACGACCAGCACCGCATAGCCCGCCTCAGCGAGCCGGCGACCCATCTGCCGGAACGCAGGGCGCAGGCCGAAGATGTCCGGCCACATCAGTACACCGGGATAGGTGCCCTGCGAGGGGTGCACGAAGTATGCATCGGCGGTGCCGTCGGGAGTCTTGACCTCGACCTCGGACTCCTCGATCCAGCCTGCGCTCGCGCCCGCGGGCAGGAGGGCGGCCACGCCCGCCCCCAACGTGAAGGCGCCGAAGCGCCGCCGCGACACCTGCGGCGACCTCAGCTGATACTGAATGATGTCGTCCCACGAGTCTTTGTCGCACATGGAGGCTCTCCGCACGCACGAGGGGCGCGCAGTATATCGCGCCGCCAAGCGCGGCCCCCGTTGCAGCGCGGCGCGGCCCGCAAACAACTGCGCCGCCCGGAGGCGGCGCAAATCATGCTCAGCAAGAGCTCTCGCGACTTCAGGTGACCGGCCGCTCCAGGCGGTCGCGGATCACCATCACGAGATGTCCGATGACCAGCGCGAACGTCACGCCGCTCTCGATTCCAAACAGAACTTCCATGCTCGTCTCCTCGGGTCTGTCAGCGGCGCGCATTCTAGAGCGTGGCCGCCGGCAACTCAGTCCGCCATTCGGGAGAGTGCACAGCGCACACTGCGCGGGAGCACTGCGTCTCACAATCGGGTCTATTAACGGGAATTAACCAGGCGCGGTTGCAACTGCAACGGCGCCTCCTGAGGTCCGCGAGCCCTGCGGCGCGAGAATCGGTAGAGTGGCGCCCGTCACATCGGCCGCGGCGGCGCAGGGGCTCCATGAAACTCGCAATCGAAGTGATCGGCTGGATCGGCGCCACGCTGATCATCTCCGCCTACGCGCTGCTCTCGGCGGGCAAGGTCCAGGGCGACTCGCGCACCTACCATCTCATGAACATCTTCGGAGCGATCGGCTTCGTGGTGAACAGCGGCTGGAACGGCGCGTACCCCTCGGCGGCCCTCAACGTGGTGTGGATCGGCATCGGCAGCTACGCGCTCGCGCAGCGCCGGCGTACGCAGGTGAAGAGCGGCGCCCCGGTCCACTAGAGAGGGCGTGCCGGCGCCTGCCGCACAGGGCGGCCGAGACTGACTCCAGCTGGCGACAGCCCACAGAACGTTTCACTCAATCCTCCGTCCGTCGCGCGACGCGCGCCGCCCGGCTGAAGTGACTGCGTCGCGTGAACCGATCGGCTATAACTGCGTCCAAGGTCGGATCTCGACAGGAGTCTCGATGTCAGCACAACGTTTGGGCGTCGCTGCAGTGGCGTTGCTCGGTATGGTGACCGCCTCTGCGACCTCACCCCCGCGGCAGGTCCTGAAGCACCCGGCGGTGCCGACGGGCCGCGCGCCGCTCATGGCCTTCGGCGGCCGCAGCGCCGCACAGGAGCTAAGCGGGCTCGGCGGCAAGCTCGACGCGGCGCTGGCCGATCTCGCGCACCCGACGAGCCGCGTCCGCGCCGCTCATGCGCTCGAGGATCTGCGCTCCCTGAGTCCCGCAGCGCGCTTCATGCAGCACGGCGCGGCAGGCGAGCCCCTGGTGGCGGTCGATGCCGTGACGCGCGGTAACCCCGAGCTTCTCGAGGCGGCGCTCGTCAGCCTCGGGCTCGAGCATCCGGCCGTGTTCGGTAACGACGTCGGCGGCTGGCTGCCGGTGAGTGCGATCGAGGCGGCGGCCGCGCGCAGCGAAGTGACCTCGCTGCGCGCAGCGCTGTCGCGCGCTCGCGCAGCGGTCGCGACGCAAGGGGACTTCGCCCAGGGCACGGCTCAGGTGCGCGCCGCACAGAGCCTCACCGGCGCGGGAGTTACGGTCGGCATTCTCTCGGTCAGCTTCAATTGCTACGCGGTCTATGCCGCGGATCAGGGCCAGAGCGTCAGTGGCGTTCCCGATCCTCCTCCTGGAGGCAACAACGGCTATGCCTTCAACGGCTTCACCGCCGATGCCGCGACCGACGTCTCGACGGGCGCACTGCCCTCGAACGTCAACGTACTGCAGGAGGCCGGCGGCGGGGGTGCGGGCTGCGTCACGAAATTCGGCTATCCGCTGCAGCTTCCCTTCACCGACGAGGGGCGCGCGATGCTGCAGATCGTGCACGCGGTGGCGCCCGGCGCGGGACTCGAGTTCTACACCGCCGACAACAGCGAAGCGGACTTCGCCAAGGGCATCCAGTCGCTCGCCAACGCCGGCGCCAGGGTGATCGCCGACGACGTCGGCTATTTCGACGAGCCGTTCTTTCAGGACGGCCTGTTGTCCCAGGCGATCGACACCGTCGCCGGCCAGGGCGTCGCCTACTTCTCCGCCGCCGGCAACGACAGCAACCTCGCCTACGACAACACGGCGCCGAGTTTCAGCATCGCGGGCAGCGGTGCGCAGGCCGGCGAGATGCTGCTCAACTTCGACGCCTCGGGCAAGACCAACGCGCCGGCGCTGACGATCAACGTCCAGCCGATGTTCCCGGGACAGTTCATCGCGGTGGTCCTCGAGTGGGACCAGCCCTTCCTGACCGGCGCCTACCCCGGCACCGCCGGCAGCACATCCGGCGCCACGAGCGCGCTCGACCTGTGCGTGACCGGCGCGGGTGGCAATGAGGTCCTCAACTACAACAACCTCCAGCAGGTGAGTTGCACGGGACTCAACGGGCTGGGGACCGACCCGGTGCAGATCCTCATCGTCGCCAACCCCGCCAACGCCACCGGCAATACCGCGGCAACCACCGTTTCGGTCTCGGTTGGCCTCGCCAACGGCAGCCCGGCGCCCGGACGCCTCAAGCTCGCGTGGGAGGACGACGGCGCCCTCAGCACGATCATGAACTTTCCGCCGACCGACAACGGCACGATCCAGGGACACCCGAATGCAGCGGGCGCCGCGGCCGTGGGCGCCGCCCTGTTCTTCCGTACGCCGCCGTGCGGAGTGACGCCGGCCTCTCTCGAGTTCTTCTCCTCCTTCGGCGGCACGCCGATTCTCTTCGACTCCTCGGGAAACCGCCTGGCGGCGCCAGTCGTGCGGCAGAAGCCCGACTTCGTCGCCCCCGACGGCGTCAACACGACTTTCTTCGGATTCACGCTGGCCGATGGCGGCCTCGTCGACAACTCCACGGTCGCGGGTTGCGCCAACAACGCGAGCTACCCGAACTACTTCGGCACTTCTGCCGCGGCGCCGCACGCCGCGGGCCTCGCCGCGCTCATGCTGCAGTACAACTCGACGCTCACGCCGGCGCAGATCATCTCGGCGATGCAGAAGAGCGCCGCGCCCATGGACAACCCCGCGCCCGACAGCCTCACCGGGTACGGTTTCCTGCAGGCAGGAGCGGCCATGGCGCTGCTGCCTGCCCCCCCGTTGCCCCCACCGCCCCCGCCCGCCAGCAAAGGCGGCGGCGGCGCAATCAGCGGGTGGACACTGCTCGCGCTCGCGGGCCTCGGGCTCGCCCGTGCGCTGCGCGCCCGGCGGCGCGCCGCCTAAACGGTCAGCACGTCGGCGAACACGAAGCCCTCGCGCTCGAGCACCTCGCCCACCCGCACGGCGATCGGCGAGCGGAACATCGGGCCCGCCGACACCACGGTGTGGAACTCGCCGTTCTCACCGCACGGGTCGACGTCCCGCGGCAGAGCGGCGAGCAGCTCCTCATCGAACCGCCGCCCCGCGAACGCGCGATCGAGTCGCCGGGGGTCGACGCACGTGAGGTGCGCGACGAGCCCGCTCGCTATCATCGCGCGTGCGAGCTGCGCCGTATCGCGCCGCCACAGGGGGAAGATCGCGCTCATGCCGAGCGCGGCCAACTGCCGCTCGCGGTACGCCCGGATGTCCTCGAGGTAGAGATCCCCGAACACGATGTGCCGTACCCCCTGCGCCGTGAGGCGTTGGCAGGCTTCGCCGAAGCGCGCCTCGTAGATCTCATTCGAGCAGGGGCTCGGCAGCATCACCCGGATCGAGGGCAGCCCGAGGGCTGAGATCTGACGGTCGAGGAGGCTGACACGCACGCCGTGCATCGCAACCCGGTCGTAGGCCTCGCTCACCGTGGTGATCGCCCCCACGATCTGCGCGAGACCGCCCATGCGCGCCTCGTGCAGCGCAAAGGCGCTGTCCTTGCCGGAGCTCCAGGAGATGAAGGCTTTGGGGGGCGCAGACATGAGCGGCATTATCATCTGGAATCAATTCGTTAGAGCGCCTTACACGGGCTGCGCGGCGCCGCCGCACCCGTTTGCCCTCCGCGAGAGCCCGGCGCATGATCTCATCGCTGTCAACGGAACACCGGTCCGCACGTTGGGCAGCTGCGCGGCCGGCGCTGTCCGATGCCTCAAGGTGATCGACATGATGACAGGGCTTCTCTCGCGGGCATTACCGGCCCTTCTGGCCGCCTCCCTCCTCCCGGGATGCGCGCTGACCGTCAGAACCGATGTCAACCGGGCGGCCTATCAGCCCGGCCAGTGTCATACCTTTGCCTTCGTCGGCTCCTTCAGAACCGACAACGCGCTGCGCGGCACCGTGGCCAATCCCGTGAACGAGAGCCGGCTGCGCGCGGCGATCACGAGCCACATGCAGGCGATCGGGGTGCAGCCCGCCACGGCTAACGCCGATTGCCTGGTCGGCTATGGCATCGGCTCGAACCTGGTCGTTAATCCCGGCTACTACCCCTACGGCGGCTACTGGGGCTGGGGTGGGTACTGGGGACCTTACTACGGCGGCTGGTACGGCCCGTACGTCTACCGCGAGGGCATGATCGGCATCGATCTCTTCAACGCCAAGACCCACGAGGCCCTCTGGCATGCCTCGGTCGACCAGGACCTGTACGGCGCGGCCGGCGCCGACGCCGAGCAGCGCATCAACGTCGCGGTAGACGCACTGTTCGCGCACTTCCCGACCTGAGCGGACGGCGCCCGCCGCGCACTGAGCGGCGCCGCCGGCCTTTCGGGGGATACCGCGCTCGCCCTACCGTTTTCTTGTCGCTCGCCGGGTACGCGGCGCAAGATCGCCGGGTGCGCAGCCCCATCGGTCTCGGCTTCGTATTCTTCAACGTCCTGCTCCAGCAGCTCGGCGTGCCCGTACCCGTCGTGCCCACGCTGGTGATCGCCGGTGCCGCGGCCGCGAGCGGCAGGATGTCGGCGCCCGCGCTCTACGCCCTCTCGGTCGCCGCCTGCCTCATCGCCGATAGCAGCTGGTATTACGCCGGCCGCACTTATGGGAGCCGCGTCATGAGCCTGCTGTGCCGGATCTCGCTCTCGCCCGACTCGTGCGTCAGCCAGACGCAGAATACCTTCGAGCGCTGGGGCGCCAAGGCTCTGCTGGTCGCGAAGTTCGTGCCAGGACTCGCCCTGATCGCGCCTCCTCTCGCCGGGGCGACCCGCATGCACCTCGGGCGATTCATCGTGTTCAGCGTCCTCGGCGCGAGCCTGTGGGTGGGTGCGGCGCTCCTCGGCGGCGCACTGCTGCACACCCAGATCGAGCGGCTGGTGCCCCAGGCTGCGCAGATGGGCGGCGCCGCCGCCGCGGTGCTCGTGCTGCTGCTCGCGGCCTACATCGCCTACCGCTGGTGGGAGCGGCGGCGCTTCCTCGCGGCGCTCGACATGGCGCGCATCAGCGTCGAGGAGCTGCGTGGGCAGATGGATGCGGGAGCGGCGCCCGTCGTCATCGACGTGCGCTCGAGCACCGCGCAGACTCTCGAGCTGCGCCGCATTCCCGGCGCGCTGCACGTGCCGCTACAGGATGCCGCGCGCCATCTGAGCGAGCTGCCGCGCAACCGCGAGATCATCCTCTACTGCACCTGCCCGAACGAGGCGTCCGCGGCCAAGGTCGCGCGGCTGCTGATGAGTCACGGCTTCGAGCGCGTACGCCCGCTCAAGGGCGGGCTCGAGGCGTGGATCGAGGCAGGCTACTCGGTGGAAGCGATCGATATCCCGGCCCCGGGCGAGAGGCCTTCCCCTCCCGTGCCGCAGCCCTCTTCCTAGAGCTGCGCGGCCGGGGACTCGGGGCTGCGCCGCCACGCGCCCGGGGATGCGGGCGCGTCGACCTCCGGCCTGCCGGCCATGCGCGCCTCCATCTCGGCCCACAGCGCGGCGTAGATGCGCGACGCCTCGCTGTGCGGCGCGAATGCCGGCAGTGGCGCGCGGCGTACCGTCATGCGCTCGATCTCACTCCAATAGGGCACCACGGTCGCGAGCACGTGCGGAAACTGTGCGCGCGTGTCCGCCATCAGCTCCTGATGGAGCGACCTGCGGCGGTCGGCCATCGAGAAGAACGGCAGCAGGGTGAGGTCGGTCCAGCCCTCGCGCTGCATGAAATCGCACAGCTGCCCGAGCACCCGTACCGAGAGCGGCGAAGGCACGAGTGGAACGATCACGCTGTCGGCGGCGCGCAGTACGCTCTCCGTGAGCAGCGAGATCCCCGACGGACAGTCGAGAAACAGGGTGTGGTAGATCTCGCGCAGCGGCCGGCTCATGCGCAGCAGCCGCTCGGTCGGGTGGCGGCGCCCGGCGAGGTGCACCGCGAAGTTGCGGTAGGAGAAGTCCGCGGGCAGCAGGTCGAGCCCGGCATGGCCGGTCGACAGCACCAGCTCGGGGAGCTCGCGTTTGCCGGCCAGGAGCTTTTTCGCCGAGGCGTGCTCGTGCGCCTCGCCCTGCAGGCCGTAGGTGGCTGCGCCCTGAGGATCGAGGTCCCACAAGAGCGTCGTGTGCCCGGCGGACGCGCACAGGTAGGCGAGGTTCACCGCGGTGGTGGTCTTGCCCACACCGCCCTTGATGTTGGTGACGGCGATGATCCGCACGGCACGCCCTTCAGGCGATCGAGCCCGGCTTGCGAATCATCTTGCCGATGTCGGCGAGATGCGCTTCCTCGGCGGCGATCTGCACGCGCGCATATTCCTCCAGCATGATGCTGCGGCCGCTCACCTGCTCGAGCAGCCTGCGGTACTCGGTGAGCCCCTCCTCCTCGTGCTTCAGCGCCTCGCGCAGGATCTCGTCGACATTGTGCTTGTGAGTCTCGAGCAGCGCGCCGATGCGCAGCGAGGGGTGCCCGCCGAGATTGGTGATGTGCTCGCCCGCCTGCACCGCGTGCGCCTGCGATTCATCGGCCTGTCCGCGCAACCAGGCGACGATCGGTATGCGGTTATGCCCGAAGATCATGAAGCTGTAGTGCAGGTAGCGCACCAGCCCCGCGAGCTCGAGCTCGAGGATGCGGTTCAGGGTCTCGACCACTTTGGCGGTCTCGGTCTTGCTGAGCTCGGAAGCCATGGAAATCTCCCGCCGGGGGCGCTGCCTCCGATGTTAAGCCCGCGGGTGGTGTATGGTAAAAGCCCGCAGCACATCCGGAGCGGTCCATGAGCGGCTTCTACGACATCGCGGTCAGGAGGATCGACGGAGCGGCCGACCTCCTCGGTGCGCTGCGCGGCCAGGTCGCCCTGGCGGTCAACGTGGCGAGCCGCTGCGGGCTCACGCCGCAGTACGCCGGGCTCGAGCGGCTGCACCGCGAGCTCGGGGGTGAGGGCTTCAGTGTGGTGGGTTTCCCCTGCAATCAGTTCGGCGGCCAGGAGCCGGGCAGCGAGCCCGAGATCGTCGAGTTCTGCCGCACGAACTATCAGGTGAGCTTCCCCTTGAGCGCCAAGCTCGACGTCAACGGCGCGAACCGCCATCCGCTCTATGCGTTCCTCACCTCACCCGAGAGCGGAATCGCCGGCGACATCAGCTGGAACTTCGAGAAGTTCCTGATCGGGCGCGACGGCCGCGTGCTCAGGCGCTATCCGCCCGAGACCAAACCCGAGGACCGCGGCCTGATGCAGGACATCGCAGACGCCCTGTAGCCCTCACATGAGCGAGTTCGATTTTGCGATCCTCGGTGCCGGCGCCATGGGCTCGATCGTGGGCGCGCACCTGAGGCGTGCCGGGCACCGGGTCGCGATGCTGGCGCGGGGGGATCGCGCCGCGATGCTCGAGCGGCAGGGCCTCACGATCCGCGGGCTGGCGGAGTTCACGACCCCCGTGCATACGGTGCGCGATCCGGCCGCGCTCGCCGGCGCCGCCGTCCTGATCGTGGCGACCAAGACGCCGGGAACGGCGGCGGCGCTGGCGACGCTTAAGCAAGCCGAGTTCGGCGTCACGCTCTCGATCCAGAACGGACCGCTCAAGAACGAGCTGCTCACCGCCGCCTTCGGGCCCGGGCGCGTACTGGGCGCGCTCGCCGACGCGAGCGGCGAGCTGCTGCCGGACGGCGCGGTGCTGTTCACACGCAACGTCAACATCATGATCGGCGAGCTCGACGGCCGCGACAGCGTGCGCGCGCGCGAGCTGGCGGCGAGCATCGACGCCGCGGGGGTACGCGCCGCCGCCACCCGCGAGATCGTCACGCTCGAGTGGTCGAAGTTCTGCGGCTGGGTCGGCCTCATGGCGCTCTCGGTGTCGACGCGCACCGAGACCTGGAAGTACCTCTCCGATCCAGACGCGGCGCTGGTGCTCGTGCGGCTGGTGCGCGAGATGGGGGTGTTGGCGGGGGCGCTTGGCATCCCGTTGAGCGACCAGGCGGTACTGCCCGCGGCGAGCCTGTGTGCGCTGCCCGAGAGCGCCGCCGTCGAGCGCGTGCTGAAGATCGGCGGCGAGTACCGCGCCAGCGCGCCACAGCATCGTATGTCGGCGCTCCAGGACCTGCTCGCCGGGCGGCCGCTCGAGGTGCACGAGACCCTCGGCTACGCGCTCGAGCGCGCCCGCGAGCTCGCACTCACCCTGCCGATGCTCGAGGGCTTTCGCCACCTGGTCGCCGGCATCGACCGCACGCGGCGTGCGCC
>Ga0335083_10012397_pt1 | contig 10205 bp, 8 predicted proteins | sample Lox_Sample_42_FD_206716 | JGI IMG/M metagenome (GOLD analysis project Ga0335083, IMG submission 206716) | Soil microbial communities from Loxahatchee National Wildlife Refuge, Florida, United States - Lox_Sample_4.2 | ecosystem: Environmental > Terrestrial > Soil > Wetlands | place: USA: Florida...
GCTTGCGGGCAGAGCAGCCACCTGGTGGGAATCGGCGAGTACACGACGCCCTGGGACAAAGAGCGGCTGCTGGCGCTGGGAGCAAATCTCGATTCGGTAGTGTTATTCGCATTGGACCAGTTCTGCCTGGCCGGCTATGGCTTGCCGCTGGATCAGAGCCAGCGCCGGGCGGTGTACCTGGGCGGCGATTAGAGGGTAATGCCGCCATCGACACAGAGCACCTGGCCGGTGACGTAGTTATCGGGTTCGAGGAAGAAGCGAATTGCGCGCGCGACATCGATTGCGCGGCCGAAGCGGCCGATGACACCTTCCTGAAGAAAGCGGTCATATTTGCCGGCGGCGATGCTGGCCTCGGCCATTCCGGCGGCCGTGATGCCGGGACTGACGACGTTGACGCGAATGTTGGACGGACCTCTGCATTCTTTGGCGAGGATCAACGCGGCGTGCTGGAGCGCGGCCTTCTGGGCGGCATAGACGGTGGACCCCGGGAAGAGCGCATTGGCTTGCATGGTGGAAACAAGCACGATTGCACCCGGGGTGGACGAGGCTTTGAGGCGCGCGACGGCTTCGCGGGCCAGGAGGATCGGCCCGAAGTAGTTGGCCTCGTGCGAGCGGCGCATGGCGGATTCCATTTGCGAGGCATCCGGGAAGCGCGCGGGATCACCGGCAAGCACGACCAGAGCGTATAGCGCAGGAGCGGCGTCAAGCAGGCGCGTGCGATCCTCCTGCAAAGCGAGATCGGCCTGCACGACGATTGCGGCGTCCTGCCACCGGCTGGCGCGCTCGCGGTTGGAGCGGAAGCTGATAGTCAAACGCGCACCTTCGCCGAGCAGCGCTTCAGTTACCGCGGTGCCGATGCCACCGGTGCCGCCGGCCAGGATCACTTCCCTGCCCCGGAGCGATTCAGTTAGCTGCAAGTTCCTTCTCCGGCTCCAAGGCGAGATATCCGCAGGCTACGACCACGAGGAACATGGTGAGGACTTCACTATCGCCCAGGTTCAGCTCGACGATACCTTCTGCCATGGTGGCAAGCACCACCGCGATACCGCCGTGCAACAGGAATCTGCGGTCGCTTCGGCCGGGCGGGAGAGCACGGATACCGCGCCAGAAGTCGAACAGGATCCGGAGGAGCAGCCACATCAGCACGAGCATGGTCGGGATACCGCGCTCGGCGGCGTAGTGGAGATAGATGTTGTGCAAATGGCCGTACCAACCGCTGGGAAGGGGGCGCGGAATGTCGGCGGGGACGTATTCATCGAAATGAAGCTTGACTCCCTCGGGACCCAGGCCGAGCAGCGGATGGCGCTCGATCATCTGCATGCCGGTGCGCCAGGTGACCATGCGGAACTGATTGGAATCGACGCTGCGCGGCTTGAAGATCGAGGTGAAACGGTCCTTGAGGGCCCGGGGCGCGCCGAAATACGCGGCCACGACGATCACGGGCACGAGCAGCACCAGTTTACGGTTCCAGAAGAAGATAAGGTAGATGCCCGCGACGGCGACGGCGATCCAGATGCCGCGGGTTTCCCCCAGGACGATTGCCAGTGAGATAAGCGCGGCGCAGAGAATCCAGAGCCACAGCCGGCGGGCTGTGTTGGCAGCGAAGAACAGGAAGGCTCCCAGCATGATGAGAGCGAACATTTCTTCGGCGGAGTATGTGTTCCAATGGCTGGTGAATCCCGTGATGCGCTCGCCGACGTAGTAATCGTAGAAATTGCGGCCGAGACGATGGGCTTCCTGGACCTTGCCGAAGAACTGGACGTACCCGCGAATGGCCGTGATCGCGGCAATTCCTGCCCAACCGAGGAACAGCCAACGGACCAGTTTCAGGCTGCGCAATAAAGAGAAGACTACGAGCAATTCCAGGAAGACATAGAATTTTCGGATTTGGGGAAGACCGGCGGCGGGCTCGCCGGAGAACGCCAGGGAGATCACGGTGCCCAGCATGAATAGGGAGAGGGGCAACCAGATACGCGGCAGGCGGAGTTTTTCGCCGGAAGCGAGCAGCGCCGCGAAGGCCAGGGCCAGCAGGATCTGCGAGACCGCGATACCCAACAGGATGCCCACGGCCGAGCCGAACGCCAGCCAGCGTGCGGCTCGCAACAACCACGGTTCAGACGTGTTCATTTTGGATAGCAGCTTCAGTATGACAGACTTAAGTGAAGCAACGGTTCTCAGGGGCATATGAGGAAGGCGGCTGCATTTTATTGCCTGCTTCTCGGGAGCGCCAGCGGTATTGCGCAGATCCGGCGTGGTGCGGACGTGCGTGCTACGGCGAGCCTCGACGAGATCGCACGCCGGCCGGAGAGCCACGCGAAAGCGGCAGGAACGTGGCCGAGGGAGATCGTCGAGCCGGAACGGGCGATGCGGAAGCGCAATACTGCCGCCGCGGCACATGGCAGGGAGGTGCGGCAGCCGGACACACTGGCGGGAGCCGCGCCGTTGGTGCCGCCGGTCTACAACGGGTTCCAGGCTCTGGCCGACAACTTCACGTACATTCCCCCGGACACGCAGGGCGCGGTCGGGCCGCTAGACGTGGTCACGATGCTGAATACACAGGTGACGATTCAGTCGCGGACGGGCGTGGTGCGAGCAGGTTATCCGATCACGCTGAGCGCATTCTGGTCGCCGCTCGGTTCGTTCACCCAGCAGACCGCACCTTACGATCCGCGCGTCTTTTACGACGCTGCCTCCGACCGATGGATCGCTTCGGCCGATTCCTATGCCCAGTCGTCCAGCTCGGCGCTGTTGATCGCGACCAGCCAGACCGGGGATCCTGGCGGAAAGTGGAACTATTACAAGATCAATGTCGGCGCGACAGATCTGTGGGGCGACTTCCCTTCCCTGGGGTTCAATGCGACCTGGGTGACCGTCTCGATGAACATGTTCAAGATCAACGGGTCGGGCGCGTACGTGAATACAAATGTGTACGTGTTCAGTAAGGCCGACATATATGACAATACCGGCGGCAAGGGGACGCACACCGTCTACACGGACCCGAACGGAGAATTCACGGCGGCGGTCGACATCGATAATTCGAGTCCCAACATGCTGTTTCTGTTACAGGAGTTTGCCACGGACTTTGGCCCGGTCGCCGGCTCGGGAGCAATCCTGATCTGGAGACTGAGCGGGCCGATGGGCTCGGAAACTTTCAAGGCCGATCGCTATATCAACATCGCCGATCCCTGGTCGGATACCGGGCCCGGCACCGACGGCTTCGCACCGCAGGCCGGGGCTTCCACCCACGTCGATACCGGCGACAGCAGGCTGGGAAACTGCGTTCTGCGCAGCGGAAAGATCTGGTGCGCGCACACGGTTTTCGTTCCATATCCGCGGCCCACGCGAGCTTCGGCTCAGTGGTTCCAGATCGATCCATCGACCAATTCAGGAACGGTCCTGCAGCGCGGGCGAATCGACGACCCAACGAACACCTATTTCTACGCGTACCCTTCGATCGCGGTGAATAAGAACGGCGACGCGATGCTTGGCTACACGCGCTTCAGCGGGACCGACTATCCCACGGCGGAGTTCTCGTACCGCACGGCCTCGGACCCGCTCAACGCGATGGAGCCAGACGTGATTTTCAAGCAGGGCGAGTCGAGCTACGTCGCGGTCGGTAGCCACAGCGGCAGTAACCGGTGGGGCGATTACAGCATGACCGTAGTCGATCCCACGGGCGGGGTGAATTTCTGGACGCTCCAGGAGTACGCGGCTACCCCACCAGCGAGCCGCGGCGGCGCATTCGGCACGTGGTGGGCGCAGGTGGTCGCGCCGTCAGCGGGGTTGAAGTGCAGTTACACCGTACGGGGTGCCGGGGAATCCTTCGATCTCAACGGCGGCTCGGGATCCATCGCGGTGACAACCGGGGCGGGATGTCTTTGGCAGGCGGCGAGCAATACGAATTGGATCTCGGTCAGCGGCGGTTCTCCGGGCAGCGGCAGCGGGACCGTGCCATACGCTGTCTCGGCATCAACGGCAGGGGCACGCAGCGCGACGATCACGGTCGCGGGGCAGAACATCACGGTGACTCAGAGCTCGCCGGGCGACGTCACACCCTCGTTCAGCGCGCAGGCCGTGGTGAATGCGGCGAGTTACCAGGGAGGCAGCATCGCGCCGGGCGAACTGGTTACGATCTTCGGGACCAATCTGGGTCCGTCTACGTTGCAGAGGCCGAATGTGACCGCCGGTGTTGTGGACACGGCCGCAGGCGGCACGCGGGTTCTCTTCGATGGGATCGCCGCGCCGATGATCTACACGTCCAGCGGGCAGATCAGCGCAGTGGTGCCGTTCGGACTGCAAGGGCGCGGCGACACTCAGGTGCAGGTGGAATTCAACGGCACCCGGTCGGCAGCAGTAGACATTCCGGTGGCCGCGACGGTGCCCGGGATCTTCTCCTCGGACGCATCGGGAAAGGGGCCGGGGGCGATTCTCAATCAGAACTTCTCCGTGAACAGCGCCAGCAACCCGGCAGCGGCCGGAAGCGCGATCATGATCTACCTGACCGGCGCGGGGACGATGCAGTCGCGGGTGACCGACGGGGCACTGGCGCCAACCACACTGGGCATTTCCGAGCAGGATGTCACGGTGAACATCGGCGGCATCGCGGTGACACCGCTGTATGCCGGGGCGGCGCCCGGAATCATCCAAGGCGCGATCCAGATCAATGCGGTGATACCGGTGGGAGTAGCGCGGGGGAATGCGGTGCCGGTCGAAGTAACGATCGGCGGTGCGAACAGTCCGGCGGGCGTGACGGTGGCAATCCGGTAGGACGGGTTACTCGTAGCGCAGAGCTTCGACCGGATCGAGGCGGGCGGCACGGCTTGCGGGCCAGATGCCGAAGAACAATCCGACGCCCACGGATACGGCCACGCCGAGAGTCGCAGCCCAGAGAGGCACGGCGGTCGGCAGATTCGGAAAGACGAGGGCGGCGGCGCGCGAGATAATCCATCCCAGGGCGAGACCCAGGACGCCGCCCATGACGGTGAGCACCACGGCCTCGGTGAGGAACTGAACCACGATATCGCTGCGGCGGGCGCCGATGGCTTTGCGCACGCCGATCTCGCGGGTGCGCTCGGTGACGCTCACCAGCATGATGTTCATCACGCCAATGCCTCCCACCAGCAGGCCGATCGAACTGAGAATCACCATGACCAGCGCCACGGTCGCGGTCACGCTGTGGAACTGCTCGATCATCTGCTCGGCGGTGGTCATGGAGAAAGTGTCCGCGCCGTTGAAGGGAATGTGCCGCGCGATGCGCAGGGCGGCGCGGGTTTCGTCCTGCGCCTTGGTGACCCATCCATCGCGGGCGATCACGATCAACATGTTCTCCTGAGCATTGGGGAAGATCTTGTGCATGGTGAAGTAAGGGATCAATACGCGGGTGTCATCCTGGCCCGGGAGCGAGGCGGCGGGGCGGTCCATGACTCCGACGATCTGGAGTTCGTGGCCGTCTACCTGGATCCACTTGCCGATGGGATCGAGATTGGGCAGGATCTGGCGGGCCACGTCGGCGCCGATCACCACGACCGGCATGCGGTGAGAGCTTTCGAGGTCGGTGAAGAAGCGGCCCGACTGCATGGTGGTGCCGCCGGCGGCATAGCCTTCCTCGGTGCCGCCGAGCTGAATGTTGTAGAGGTCGTTCCCCTTGTACCTGGCGGTGTGGATGCCGTTCGGCGGAAACAGGAACGGGCTTACATGTTCGACAGCGGTGGAACGCTCGGCGACCGCGCGCGCCTCTTCCAGGGTGAGCGGCTTGCGCTGGCGCTCTTCGCGGGTAGCGTGGCCCATGGCGGTGGTCTTGGTGACGATGATGGTGTTGGGGCCGAAGCTGCGGAGCAGGTTGGTGATGGCGCCATCGAGGCCGGCGATGATGGAGCCGACACCGATCACCGCGCCGGTCCCGATGATCACGCCCAGCACGGTCAGGAACGAGCGCAGTTTGTGCGCGCGCACGGTGGCCATGGCCAACTGTGCTCCGGCGAAGAAGCTTCCGATGCTCATTTTTCTGCCCTCAGTGCTTCGATCGGATCGAGCTTGGCGGCGCGCTGCGCGGGATAGATGCCGAAGAACAAGCCGACGATGGCGGAGAGCGCCACGCCCGCGATCACCGCGGTGGCCGGCACCGCCATCGGCACCGGGGTCAGGGTGCGCACGAGCACCGCGACAATCCAGGCGACCATCACGCCGATCAGGCCGCCCGATGCGGCCAGCACACTCGACTCGACCAGAAACTGATTCAGGATGTCCTGGCGGCGTGCGCCCACGCTTTTGCGGATGCCGATTTCGTGGGTGCGCTCGGTGACCACGGCGAGCATGATGTTCATGATGACCACGCCGCCCACCACGAGGAACACGGAGACGACGCCGACCGCGGTGGCCGCGATGGCTCCGGTCAACTGGTTCCAGAAATCAAGCAGAGCATCGGAGGTGAGAGTGGAGAAAGTATCGTCCTGCGTCGGGCCCAGGTGGCGATAGGCGCGCAGCAGGACGCGGGCCTCTTCCTGCGCTTGAAGAAGGTGCTCATGATCGATGGCGGTCCCGACGAAAGTCATGCCGTTGTGCGATCCCCAGATCTTCAGGAAGGTCTCGATCGGAATCACGACGAAATTGTCCTGCGACTGGCCGAAAACCGAGCCTTTAGCCTTGGCCACACCGACGACTTCGAACGGAAGGCCGTCGAGCGCGATCGACTGGCCGATGGCGGTGGAGCCGGGGAAGAATTTGTCCTTGATGTCTTTGCCGATGAACGCCACATTCATCTTGCGGCTATTCTCGGTATCGGAGATGAAGTGGCCGTCCTCGGCATCGAAGTTCGTGATCACGCCGACGTTGGGGGACGCGCCCTGCAGTCCGACAGCCTCGGCCGTTTCCTTGCCCAGGTGCACGTTGACGCTGCGCCCGGCGATCAGGCCCAGCTCGTTGGTGAGGGAGACGTTGGTGCGCAGAAACTCGTATTCCTCTTTGCGGAGCTCGGGGTTGCGGCGCAACATCTCCATGTACTTCTTGGGGTCGAAGCCCATCATGACGATGCGCTGGACGCGGTAGCCATCGGCACCCATGCTGGAGACGTTCTGCGCGATGTAGACATCCATGCCCTTGATCACGCTCATCACGGCGATGAGGGTGGTGGTGGCCAGAATGATGCCGAGGAGCGTGAGGAAACTGCGCAGCTTGCTGCCGCGAAGCGAGTGGAGCGCGCCCTTCACAGCCTCCCAAAACGATGCATGCGATGTCATTAGAATCTTAGACGTGTTCCGGCAACGGTTCTTAGCCGTTACGAGTTTTCACCCAATTCATTATCGCTTCATCCAGCCAAAAACGGTGAGGGCGTTGGCCCAGGAATCCGAGATGTCCACCCTGCTCCGTGACCAGGAGTTGAATGCGGGGATTGGCGCGCAATTCCGGCGAGTCGAAGATATCGAACGGGATGAAGGTGTCGTCCCTGGACTGGATCAGGAGGGCTGGAACGCGGATGTGCTCCAGATAGTTCAGCGAGGATTGGGTGCGGTAATAGTTCGCGGCGTTGCCGAATCCGAAGGACGGCGCGGTGAAACGATCGTCGAGCTCGACGATGGATTGCAGGCCGTCGAACTGATCGCGGCGGTAGCGGCCGGTGGCGCAGAGACGATTGCGCATCCGGCGGACGAAGCGCGCTTCGTAGAGGCGGTTGTCGGGCTGGCCGATGCGGTGGGCGCAGGCGGCGAGGTCGAGCGGGGTCGAGACGGCGCAGACTCCACGGATGAGCTCCGGCGCGGCGTCGCCCAGTTCACCGGCGAGTTTGAGAACCACGTTCCCGCCGAGGGAGAAGCCCACCAGGAACGACGGCCCGCGGCCCTCGGAGCGCATCTGGCGAAGGACTTCGTGAAGGTCGCTGGTGAGACCGGCGTGGTACAGCGTGTTGCACAGCCTTTCAGTTCCGCCGCAGGTTCGCATGTGGAAGCGATGCGCGGCAAACCCGGCATTCAGCGCGGCGGCCGAGAGACTGCGCATGTAACCGGCGTCGCCGGAGCCTTCCAGGCCGTGGACCATGACGATCTCGCCAGAGACAGGCTGAAGCCTGTCCCACACGGGCCGCTGGGAGAGCACAAGCACCTGCACGTCATGCTCGGTGCGGAACAGGCGCCGTTCGACAGGAGACGCCGCCTGGGGATCCGGCCGCTTCCAATAGTGGGCAAGTATGGTTTGGAGATGGTTGTTGCGAACCAGCGGATGGAAGGGCGGCATGGGCGGCCGAACTTGTAGTATACGGGAGACCGCCCTACTTGCGCTCCGCGCTCACCTGCACCCGCTTGAAGTGCTCCATCTCGGGCTTGCCGCCGGGATTGATAGGGATGACTTCGATCTGTAATGTGTCTCCTTCGCCGGCCTTGAAGCGGCGCTTGAGCACCTCATTGCCGCGGGTCTCGAGCTCGACCAGCATGCCGCCGTTGAACCAGAGCGAAACCTTCGCCCGCTTTCCAGCGAGCTTGACGTCGCAATCGTGGCCCATGATATTGCACTCGAACTCGTCGGACTTCTGTTTCAGTATGTGGGTCACGCGGAGAGAATCGCCCACGGTTTCGAGCGACCAGGTTTCGTCGGCGTCCGCGGAGCCTTGCGTCCACTTACCGATCAACTTATCGCGATCCGCCGTGTCGTCCCCCAGCGCGGCCGCGGCCAACAGGAAAAGAAGGCCGCCGGCGGCGGCCAGTGGTTTGAGCATGATGTCCCCCTTGGTAGTCTACGGCTGGAGTTGGCGGGGGACTATCCTGTCGATGCTGTATGATGTAGCCGGGATGTGCAGGAATATCAGGCCTCTGTTCAACTTCGACCCGCCAGTCACGGAAGAGGAGATTCGCGCGGCATCGCTACAGTTCGTGAGGAAGATCAGCGGGTTTACAAAGCCTTCGAAGGCGAATGAAGCTGCGTTTCTGGCGGCGGTGAACGAGATATCGGGGGTGTCGGCCCGGTTGCTGGGGGCACTGGAAACCACAGCGCCGTCGAAGAATCGAGAAGCAGAGGCGGCCAAGGCGAGGGCCCGGGCGGCGGAGCGGTACAAGGGTTGAGGTCAGCGGAGGATGTCTTTGCGGGTCAGGCGCAGCTTCTGGAAATCGGGGTTGGAGATCACGTAGAACCAGTCGGCGAAGCGTGCGTTGAGATCGCGGGAGGATTTTTCGCCGGCTCCGGTGGTGTCGGCGTAGCGCGTGGCGCGGGCGGCATCCCAAGTCGTGGTAACGAAGAGGTAGCGGTCGCCGCTGGAGGCGATGTCGCCGAAGCGGACCTGATAGGCAACGCCGTTGGCCATCTCGACCGTCATCTCGCCGTCGGTGGACAGGATGCGGCCGGTCTGGGTGAGCAGGAAGCCGAACTGGCGCAGCGAGAGCGCGGTTTCCATGGATAGCTGCATCTGACCGGCACGGAGGTCGCGGGCCATGCCGGCGGGCTTGGGACGGGCGTCGACGATCTTAAGCGTGTCGAGCGTGGCGGCCATGGCTTTGGCGGCATCCTCTTTTACTGCGCCGGAAGGCGATTTCCATTGGCCATTTTCCTGCGTCAGGACGATCTGTTCCCCCTGGTCGAGAGTGCCGTTCGCCGGGTTCACGGCGTAGCTGGCGATGGACACCCGGCGGATATTGGCGGTGGGAATGCGAAGGAGTCCGGAATTGACCCAATCGGCGAAGCGGGCGGATGGATCGGCGTCGGTCTTGACGGCATAGGTGCGGTTCTGGCCGGGGACGCGGACAAAGCGCCAGCCGAGCTTGGACTCGACCCGCTTGCCGAGGATGAAATCGGCGAGCACGTTCTTCTGGGCGTCGCGGAGAGTGACGCGCTTGCCTCGGCCCTGGAGCGAGCCGTTCTTTTGATCGAGAGGGTCGATGACGCCGTATTTGGCGTGGTCCTGGACGAGGTTGGAGCGGACCTGGTCCTTCTTGAGGTCGATGAGAGCGGCAGAGGTTTTGACGAGGCGGTCGCCGATGTCGATGGGATAGTCGTTGTTGGAAGCGATCACCCAGCGCGATTTGCGGAACTCTACTTTGAGGGGGCGGGCGGTAGCGGTGGGCTCGTCGTAGTCCACGACTTCGATGGCCTTGACCGATTGCGGATCGTGGAAGTCGGGGTAGAACGGTTGGCCTTCGTCGCTGAAGACGGAAGCGGTACGGCGCTCGGGCGAGGTGAGCGAGGCGGCGGCGACCAGTGCGACGGCGCCAACCAGGAAGAGGGTGGTC
>Ga0335083_10012400_pt1 | contig 10202 bp, 9 predicted proteins | sample Lox_Sample_42_FD_206716 | JGI IMG/M metagenome (GOLD analysis project Ga0335083, IMG submission 206716) | Soil microbial communities from Loxahatchee National Wildlife Refuge, Florida, United States - Lox_Sample_4.2 | ecosystem: Environmental > Terrestrial > Soil > Wetlands | place: USA: Florida...
CAGCGGCACGAAGGTGCGCAGCCCCATGGTCTGCAGCAGCTCCTGCGCCACCTGCACTTCCCTGGTGCGGTCGCCGTTCGGCTCGGGGGTGAGCGAAATGCGGATGGTATCGCCGATGCCCTGCTGCAGCAGCACGCCCATGGCGGCCGACGAAGCTACGATGCCTTTGGAACCCATGCCGGCCTCGGTCAGGCCGAGATGCAGCGCATAGTCGGAGCGGCGGGCGAGCTCCGAATAGACCGCGATCAGGTCCTGCACCGCCGAGACCTTGGCGGAGAGGATGATGCGGTTCTTCGGCAGCCCGATCTCTTCGGCGCGCGCCGCCGACAGCAGCGCCGACTGCACCATGGCCTCGTGGGTGACTTCGCGCGCGTCGAGCGGCGTGGGCGACTTCGAATTCTCGTCCATCAGCCGCGTCAGCAATTCCTGGTCGAGCGAGCCCCAGTTGACGCCGATGCGCACCGGCTTGTTGTGCTTGATCGCCATCTCGACGATCTGGGTGAACTGCGGGTCGCGCTTGTTCTTGAAGCCGACATTGCCGGGATTGATGCGGTATTTGTCGAGTGCCTCGGCGCAGCCCGGATGGTCGGCGAGCAGCTGGTGACCGATATAGTGGAAGTCGCCGACGATGGGGACGTTGACGCCCATCTTGGCCAGCCGCTCCTTGATCTTCGGCACCGCGGCGGCGGCCTCGTCGCGATCGACGGTGATGCGCACCAGTTCCGAGCCCGCCCGCGCCAGCGCCGCCACCTGCCGCGCCGTGCCCTCGACGTCGGCGGTATCGGTATTGGTCATCGACTGCACGACGATGGGCGCTGCCCCGCCGACGGCCACGCCGCCGACGTCGACCGCAACCGTCTTATGCCGTTCCTGCGCTCCGGTGCTCATTTCGAACTCACCTTGTTGTAGCAGCCTTATATAGGTCTCAACGGGCCCTGTTAACCAGCACCAATCCGGCCGCAACCAGGGCCACCGAGGCGGCAAAGGCCGCCGTCAGCGGCTCGCCCAGCAGGATATGCCCGGCAGCCACGCCGAATAATGGCGACAGAAATGTGAAGGCTGAAAGACGGTTGGCGGAATAGCGCGCCACCAGCGCAAACCAGATCACGAAGGTGACGCTCACCACCCAGAACGTCTGGTAGCCGAGCGCGGCGAGCGCCAGCGGCGACGGCATCCTCGCCATATGCTCGCCGAACAGCGGGATGCAGACGGCGAAAAAGACCGCCGAGACCACGAGCTGGTAGAGCATCGTCCGCGCCGGAGAGGCGCGGTTGAGCGCGCTCGCCTTGATCAGCACCGTTGTCGCCGCCCAGCCGAGGGCGCCGCCGAGCATCATCAGGTCGCCGAGCGACTGGTATGGATCGGCCGACGGCGTCGGCAGGCCGAAGGCGAGCGCAATGCCGCAGAACGACAGCGCCAGCCCGGCCCACTGCGACCAGTGAAAGCGGTCGGCGGGCAGGAAGATGCGCGAGCCGATGACGACGAAGAATGGCGCCGCGTACAGGAACACCACGGCGCGGCTCGCCGTGGTGTAGAGCAGCCCGCGAAAGATCAACAGGAACTCGACGCTGAACATCGCGCCGGCGGTGAGCCCCACGAGCAGCGTGCCGTCGCGCACGAGCAACGCCTGCCCGCGCGCCTTGGCCCACAGCGCTATGACCAGCGCCGCACCGGCGGAGCGCAGCGCGGCCTGCGTCACCGGCGGAATGTCGTGGATCGCCAATTTTGTCGCGACCTGGTTGAAGCCCCACGACAGGCACAGCAGCACCACGGCTGCCGCAGCAAGCGTGTCGAGCGGGCGCGTGACGTGATGGGTGGCGGCGGGCGAGGACACTGGAAATTCCGGCGGGCGTTACAATGGTAAAGCGTTACGCCGCCTTGCAATGCGCGCAGATGCCGGAAATTTCGATCACCGGCGTTTTCGGGGTGAAGCCCGCGGCGCGCGACGCGGTGCGGATGGTGTCGGCCACAGCCGCGGACGCCGCCTCGCCAACCGTGCCGCAACGCTCGCAGATCAGGAACACCACCGGATCGCCGCCCGCGTGATTGTGCGCGCAGGCGATGAAGGCGTTGCGGCTTTCGATACGATGGACGAGGCCCTGCTCGCGCAGAAAATCGAGCGCGCGATAGATGGTAATCGGCGCCGGCCGGCCGCCGCGCGCGGCAAGACGATCGATGAGCTCATAGGCGCCGAGCGGCTGGTGGCTCGCCAGCAACGCCTCCAGAACGTTGCGGCGGATCGGCGTCAGGCGCTCGCTGCGCGCCGAGCAGATCGCCTCGGCATGGGCGATGGCGTCACTGGCGCAGCGCTCATGATCATGCCCCGGCGCCGGAAATACCGCTCGCGAAGGCGCCTTCTTGGCCACGCGCGTGTCTGTCTTCATGCATTCTTCCGACGCATGGTCTCGTCCGAAAACCGGGTGGCATTTTCCGCAACCATGCGTAAGTCCAACCCCATGATGCCGCAATCAAGAAAAGGTGAGACGCCGACAGTCTATCATATATATTGCGGCGCAATAATATTAAGGGCAGTTTTGGCGCACTCTTTGGCCGCTGTCCCGGCCGCTTACCCCACGAGGTTCTCCCCATGCTCAAAGGCAAGACCGCGCTGGTTACCGGTTCTACTTCAGGTATTGGTCTCGCGATCGCGCGCGCCATGGCCAGGGACGGCGCCAATCTCGTCATCAACGGCTTCGGCGACAAGGCCGCGATCGAGAAGGAGCGCGCCGGCATGGAGAAGGAGTTCGGCATCAAGGCGCTCTATTCGGCCGCCGACATGAGCAAGCCGGACGAAATCGCCGACATGGTCGCCATGGCGGAAAAGAGCTTCGGCTCGCTCGACGTGCTGGTGAACAATGCCGGCATCCAGTTCACCGCTAATATCGAGGATTTCCCGGTGGCGCGCTGGGACGCGGTGATCGCCATCAACCTGTCGTCCTCGTTCCACACCATCCGTGCGGCGATGCCGGGAATGAAGAAACGCAAATGGGGGCGCATCATCAATATCGCCTCGGCGCATGGGCTGGTCGCCAGCGTGCAAAAGGTTGCCTACGTGTCGGCCAAGCACGGCCTTGTCGGCATGACCAAGGTGGTGGCTATGGAAGCCGCCAATGACGGCGTCACCTGTAACGCCATCTGCCCGGGCTGGGTGCTGACGCCGCTGGTGCAGAAGCAGATCGACGACCGCGCCAAGGCCTCGGGCAAGTCCGCGCGTGAGGAAGAGATCGCATTGCTCTCGGAGAAGCAGCCGATGCACAAATTCTCCACCCCGGAGAGCATCGGCGACCTCGCCGTGTTTCTGGCCAGCGATGCCGCCGCCACCATCACCGGTTCGGCCTATTCGATCGACGGGGGCTGGACCGCGCAGTGATCGAATTTTTCTCCCGCGCCTTCGGCGGCGGCGACAGGTCGGGCAAGCCGCAAGGGAAGAAGCTGATCAACCTCGCGCTGCAGGGCGGCGGCGCGCACGGCGCCTTCACCTGGGGCGTGCTCGATCACCTGCTCGACGACGGGCGGCTGACCATCGAGGGCATTTCCGGCACCTCGGCCGGCGCGGTCAACGCGGTGATGCTCGCCGACGGACTGACGCGCGGCGGGCCCGCCGAAGCGCGCAAGCGGCTTGCCGATTTCTGGCGCGCGGCGAGCGTCGGCGGCGACCTGCCGCCGCTGCAGCGCGCGGTCACCGACCGGCTGTTCTCGCTGTTGCCGAGCCAGGATTCGCCGACCTACGACTGGATCAACGCCTGGTCGAAATACCTGTCCCCTTATGATCTCAATCCGCTCAACATCAATCCGCTGAAGGACCTGATCGAGCGCTTCGTCGATTTCGAGGGCCTGCGCGCCGACGGCCGCGTCATCTTCATCGCCGCCACCAACGTACAGACCGGGCGGCTGCATATTTTCCCGCGCGAGAAAATCACCGCCGAAGTGGTGATGGCCTCGGCCTGCCTGCCGGCGGTGTTCCGCGCGGTCGAGATCGACGGCGTGCCGTTCTGGGACGGCGGCTATCTCGGCAATCCGGTGCTTTATCCGTTTTTCCGTACCACCAATACCGAGGACGTGCTGGTGGTGCAGATCAATCCGCTGATGCGCAAGAAAATCCCGACCTCGACGCGCGAGATCATGGGCCGCGTCAACGAGATCACCTTCAATTCCTCGCTGCTCTCCGAATTTCGCGCCATCGAATTCGTCAACCGGCTGATCGAGCAGGGCCGCGTGCCGCACGGCACCGGCAGGAACGAATACCGCCAGATCAAGGTGCACCGCATCGTGCTCGAAGGCCTCGGCGAGCGCTTTTCCTCGGCGACCAAGCTGCGCAACGATTACGAATCCTTCGAGCTGCTGCGCAAGCTCGGCCAGCGTTCGGCGCGGCGCTTTCTCGACGCGCATTACGACGACATCGGCGTGCGCTCGAGCATCGATCTCAGGGCCGAGGTTTATTCCGAGTGGGGGTGACCCATTTTACCTCTCCCCGCACGCGGGGAGAGGTCGACTTCCGAGCGGCAGCGAGGAAGTCGGGTGAGGGGGCTCCTCGATCTGCTCAGAATTGACACCTCGCCCCTCACCCGGCTCGCTTCGCTCGCCACCCTCTCCCCGCACGCGGGGAGAGGGAAGCATATACTTCTTTCCATGCCGCTGCTCACCGCCGAAGTCGGCGCCACGATTCTCGAGATTGACGTCGCCGACATCACCACGCTCGACGTCGCGGCAATCGTCAACGCCGCCAACCGTTCCCTGCTGGGCGGCGGCGGGGTGGACGGCGCCATCCACCGCGCCGCCGGGCCGGGCCTGCTGGCGGAATGTCGCGCGCTCGGCGGCTGCGCCACCGGCAGCGCCAAGATCACCGGTGGGCATAAGCTCAAGGCCAAGCACGTCATTCACGCGGTCGGGCCGGTGTGGAACGGCGGCACTGCCAATGAAGAAGCGCTGCTCGCCGGCTGCTATCGCAGCGCGCTCGATCTCGCCGCCGAACACAAACTCGCTTCGATCGCCTATCCGGCGATTTCGACCGGCATCTATCGCTTTCCCGCCGATCTTGCCGCACGCATCGCCGTCGGCACCGTGACGTCGGAATTGGCGGCAAAGCCGCGCGGCATGACCCGCGTCGTGTTCTGCTGCTTCTCCACCGACATCGCGGAGCACCACAAGGATGCATTCGCGGAGCTAGGGCTGGCGTAATAACTGCCCGTGTCCCGGATGCGGTGCGGCACGCAGTGATGCACCGCTGATCCGGGACCCAGCCTCCTCGATGCGTAAATCGAGGTCCCGGGTCTGCAGCGCATCACTTCGTGCTGCGCTGCGCCCGGGACACGAAGCTAGGCCTTCGGCTCAACATCGACCCGCGCCACCCAGTTCTCCAGCCCCGGCTTCGCCGCCGGATAGATCTTGAGCACCTCGGGATCGTGGCCGGGCACGATGTGCTGGCGCGAGGAGGCAAGCTTCTGGATGGTCTTGTAGCCCTCGAGCGTATCGCCGACGCTGTAGGTGATCGGGAACACGCGGCCTTCGTCGATGTGCGAGAAAAGGTGGATGCAGTCGGAGGCGACAACGACATAGCCGCGTCGGGTCTTCACCCGCACGCATTGCAGTCCCTTGGAGTGACCGCCGATCTTGTGCACGGTGATGCCGGGAGCCAACTGCTCGCTGCCGTCGTGAAATTCGCAGCGATAGGCGAAAACCTTCTTCACCATGGCATGCACGTCGGCCTCGCTGAAGGGCACGCGCAGCATCTGGTGGCACATGCAGCGGCCGGTGGCGTAGGCCATCTCCGCGTCCTGGATGTGGTAACGCGCGTTGGGGAACAGATCGTAATTGCCGGCGTGATCCCAGTGCATGTGGGTGGCGACGACGTGATCGACCTTGTCCGGCTCGACGCCGAGCGCCTTCAACCCCTCGCCCACCGGATGGATGATCTTGCGCCCGCGCTCCCTCGCCGCGGTCTCGTCAAAGCCGGTGTCACAGACGAAGGTGCCGTGTGCGCCCTTGATCACCCAGACGTAGTAGGAAATCGAGGTCATCTCATCGTGCGGATCGCCGAAGATGTAGTTCTCGGCGCGCTTGCGGGAATGGCTCGCATAGCTGACGGCATAGACTTCATGAATATCGTCGCTCATGACTTCTTCCCGATGGTGACCCCGGCGCGCTTCTCGATCATCTGCGCGACGGCGGTAAAGTCCGACTCGGCGCCATATTCCGAATTCGTCGTTTCCCACTGATCGAGCACGGCGCGCATCACCTCGTCGGGAACACCGAGCGCCTTTGCTTCATCCGCGCAAAGCCGCACGTCCTTCAGCATCAGCCCGGTGGCAAATCCGTAGTCGAATGTGCGCGGCAGGATCGTTCTCGGAAACTTGTCCATGGAAGCGGTGCTGCGGCCCGAGCCGGCATTGATGACGTCGATCATCACCGCGGGATCGAGCCCGGCCTTGACGCCCATCGCCACCGCTTCCGAGGTCGCGGCCATCGCCGTCGCCGAGAGGAAATTGTTGGCGAGCTTCATGGTCTGCGCCAGGCCCGGCTTGTGGCCGATGACGAAGACCTTGCCGAACACGGCGAGCGCGTCTTTCACCACGTCGATGTCGGCCTGCGGACCCGACACCATGACCGCCAGCGTACCCTTGCTGGCGCCGCCGACGCCGCCGCTCACCGGCGAATCGATCTGCACGATGTTCTTCTTGGCGAGTTCGGCGCAGATTTTGGCGGCGACGCGCGAGCCGGTGGTGGAAAGATCGACCAGGCGCTTCACGCGCTTGCCGTGAATGACGCCGCCCTCGCCGAGCGCGACCTTCTCCGAGATCTGCAGCGACGGCAGGCTCGCCATCACCGTTTCTACGCGGTCGGCGACGTCGGCCGGCGACGAGGCGACCTGCGCACCGAGGGCGACCAGCGGCGCCACCGCGTCATTGCGCGTGTCGTAAACGACGAGCCTGTGGCCGGCCTCGATCAGCCGCCGCGCCATCGGCTGCCCCATTTTGCCCAGACCGATAAAACCAATGTCCATTTTGTTTTCCGTCCCTTGGTTTTTGGAGGCGCGACTTTGCCTGAGCGCATCCACCGCGTCATCTGCTGGCCGTGGGCGCAGAGGCAGGCTCGTATGCCGTGGCGCTTGAACCCGACCGGGTGCATCGGCTTCGCCAAGCCAAGGGCAGCGCGTTCGCCCAAAGACGTATTGAACTTATTATAAGCATGCTTATTATGACTAACATGCAGGAAAAGCGAACGCCTATGGCCCTTACTCCCCAGAGGGAAATGGCCTTTAAAATCATGGATGTAGCGCGACTGATGAAGACTTACGCCGATCAGCGCGCGCGGCTGTACGGCATGACCCGGGCACAATGGGCGGTCCTGGTCCGGCTCGACCTGTGCGAAGGTCTCAAGCAATCCGAACTGGCGGAAATTCTCGACCTGCAGCCGATCACCCTCACCCGCCTGCTCGACCGGCTGGCGCAAAACGGACTGATCGAACGCCGCGCCGATCCGAACGACCGCCGCGCCAACCGGCTGTTCCTCACACCGGCCGCACGCCCGCTGCTCGAACGGCTCTCCGACCTCGGCACCGAAATGATGACGACGGTGCTCGAAGGCCTCGACGCCAGGACGCTCGAGCAGATGCTGCGCAATCTCGAGCTGATGCGCGAGAACCTGCGCGGCGTCATCAATCGCAATGCCATGCAACAACCCCAAGCCGATGTCGGTTGATCCGTCATGAGCGAAAAGGCCTTGAAAATAGTTCCCGCTCCCGACGCCAAAACCGCTCCGGAAGCGAAGACCGCGCCGGATGGAACGCCGCACGCGGCGCCGGCCGACGCCGGAAAAAAATCGCGGCTCGCGCAAGCCTGGCGCAAGCGCCGGCGCATGATCCTGCTGGTCGGCCTGCCGGCGCTCGCCGTGCTGCTCGGCACCGGCTTCTATCTCTCGGGTGGCCGCTACATCTCCACCGACAATGCCTATGTCGGCGCGCAGAAGGTGCTGATCACGCCGGATATTTCCGACAAGATCATCCACGTCGCCGTTGTCGAGGGCCAGCACGTCAAGCCTGGCGACGAGCTGTTCACGCTCGATCCCGTCCCCTACCGGCTTGCGCTCGATGCGGCGAAGGGCAAGCTCGACGCTGCCCGCAGTGACTACGACAAGCTTAAGACCAACCTCGCCTCGCTGGTGACGCTCGCCGACCTGGCGCAGAAGAATGTCGAGCTCAAGCGCCGCGACTTCGACCGCAAGACGGCGCTGGTGAAAAGCCAGGCCGGCTCGCAGGCCGACGTCGATACCTCCGCTGCGGCACTGGTAACCGCGCAGTTGCAGGCGCAGTTCACCAAACAGCAGCGTGATTCGACCCTTAATCAGTTGCTCGGCAATCCCGATCTGCCGCTGGCGGAATTCCCCGAATATGCGCAGGCCAAGGCACTGCTGGACAACGCCCAGCGCGATCTCAGCCACACCGTCGTGCGCGCACCGATCTCCGGCACGGCCACCCAGGTGGACAGCATCCAGGTCGGCCGCTTCGTCGCCGCCGGCACTCCGGTGTTCAGCATCATCGACGACCAGAACCCGTGGGTGGATGCCAATCCGAAGGAGACCGACATCACCTATCTGCGTGTCGGGCAGAAGGCGACGCTCGACGTCGACAGCTTCCCCGATCGCACCTTCAAGGGCACGGTGATCGCGGTCAGCCCCGGCACCGGCGCGCAGTTTTCAATTTTGCCGCCGCAGAATGCCACCGGGAACTGGGTCAAGGTGGTGCAGCGCGTTCCCGTGCGCATCGCCTTCGACAAGGACGAGGACACGCACTTGCTGCGCTCCGGCATGAGCGTGGTGGTCGACATCGATACCGGCCATAGCCGGCTGCCGGCCTTCCTGTCGGCGACGGCGAAAGAGCCCGAGAAAAAATAAGAGCCAAAAAAGCAAGAGCCGATGACGCAACGCTTCGCAGGAATGTCGCCCAAGGTCCTGCGCATGCTGGTGACGGTGTGCGCGATGACCGCGACCATCATGCAGGCGCTCGATACCACGATCGCCAACGTGGCGCTGCCTTATATGCAGGGTTCGCTGTCGGCGTCGCTCGACCAGATCAACTGGGTGCTCACCTCCTACATCGTCGCCGCCGCCATCATGACGGCGCCGATCGGCTGGCTTGCCGACCGCTTCGGCCGCAAGAAGCTGTTCGTGACCTGCGTCGCCGGCTTCACGGCCGCTTCGCTGCTTTGCGCGCTGGCGCAGAACATCGAGGAAATGGTGCTGTTCCGCCTGCTGCAGGGCATGGCCGGCGCCGCGCTGGTGCCGCTGTCGCAGTCGACGCTGCTCGATTCCTATTCTGTGGAGGAGCGCGGCTCGGCCATGGCGGTGTGGGGCATCGGCGTGATGCTGGGGCCGATCATGGGCCCGACGCTCGGCGCCTGGCTGACCGACAATTATTCCTGGCATTGGGTGTTCCTGATCAACCTGCCGATCGGCGTGCTCACCGTCGCCGGCATGCTGTTGTTCATGCAGGAAACGCCGCGTCACGAGCACCTGCGCTTCGACTGGTTCGGTTTCATCGCGCTTGCCATCGGCATCGGCTCGCTGCAATTGCTGCTCGACCGCGGCGAGCAGGTCGGCTGGTTCGACGCCAATGAGATCTGGATCGAGGCGATCATAGCGATCGCCGGCTTCTACTATTTCTTTGCCCACTCGCTGACCACGCCCGAACCCTTCGTGCGTTTCGACCTGTTCAAGGACCGCAATTTCGTTTCCGGCACCGTGTTCATGGTAGTGATCGGTGTGGTGCTGTTCGGCACCATGGCACTGGTGACGCCGTTCATGCAGAACGAGCTCGGCTACCCGATCCAGACCGCCGGCTTCCTGCTCGGCTCGCGCGGCGTCGGCACGCTGATGACCATGATGGTGGCGCCGCGGCTGATGAAGCTCCTGGAGACGCGCTACCTGATACTGATGGGGCTCCTGCTCACCGGCGGCACGCTCTACGAGATGACCGGCTTTTCGCTCGACACCGGCCAGAAGACGATCGTGATCCTGAGCGTCATTCAGGGCGTCGGCCTCGGCCTGTTGTTCGTGCCGATCACCACCGCCGCCTTCCTGACGCTGCCCGGGCACCTGCGCAACAGCGGCACTTCCATCCTGACCCTTGTGCGCAACATCGGCTCCTCGGTCGGCATCTCCATGGTGATCGCCAACCTGACCGACAAGACCATCGAGATGCACGCACG
>Ga0335083_10012401_pt1 | contig 10202 bp, 9 predicted proteins | sample Lox_Sample_42_FD_206716 | JGI IMG/M metagenome (GOLD analysis project Ga0335083, IMG submission 206716) | Soil microbial communities from Loxahatchee National Wildlife Refuge, Florida, United States - Lox_Sample_4.2 | ecosystem: Environmental > Terrestrial > Soil > Wetlands | place: USA: Florida...
CTCGCCGATCGCGACCACGCGCGGGTGGCGCGCGAGCCGCTCGTGCACGTCCCACCACGCCGGCGTCATCTTCGCGACGTCGTGCGGATGGGTCGCGACGGTCGCCCAGATCTCGGGATCGCGCTCGGCGAGTGCGACGGCGCGCTCGGCGCTCGTGGGCTCGCCGACCGCGCCGATCACGACGATGCGCGCGACGCCGGCGGCGCGGGCGCGGGCGAGCACGTCGTCGCGGTCGGCGTCGAACTCGGGGCCGTCGACGTGGGCGTGCGAGTCGAACAACTTCACGTGCCGCGCTCCTGGATCGCGCGCAGCGCGGCCGCGATCGGATCGCGCAGCTCGGCGCCCTTGCTCGAGCCCGCGAGCTTGTCGAGCGCGGGTTTGGCCCACGCGCCGCCGGCGTCGCCGAGCTGCTCGACCGCGAGCGCGCGGACGTTGACCTTGCGCGCGCGCAGCGCCTCGACGAGCGCGCGGCGCGCCGGTTCGTGCGACGGATCGAGCGCGAGCAGCTTGCCGGCGGCGAGCACGGCGGCCTCGTGCGGCACCTTCTTGCCGAACGCCGCGCGGGCGAGCTCGTCGCGCGCGGCGAGCCAGCCGAGCGCGGTCACCGCATCCCACGCGCGCGCCTCGTCGGTGATCGATCCGGCGAGCACGGCGCGGCCGGCCGGCTCGCGCAGCTCGGCGAGCGCGTAGGCGACGTCGAAGCGAGTGCCGGCATCGCCGTGCTCGACGAGCGGGCGCAGCACGTCGCGCGCGCGGTCCGCGTGCTCGGGGAGCTCGACCGCGATCGCCCCGACCGCGAGCGCCGCCGCGCCGACGACCTGCGGATCGGAGTCGGCGAGCGCCGCGATCAGCGGCGCGAACGCGCGCGCCGGGTCGACCTCGGCGAGCGACGTCGCGGCCTGGAAGCGCAGGTCGGGCGCGCCATCGCGCAGCGCGTCGGCGAGCGGCCCGAACGCGTCGGAGGCGCCGCCCCGTGTCACCGGATCGCCTGTCGTCGCGCGCAGCGCGACGCCGAGCGCGCCGAGCGCGATCGCCGCGTTCTGGCGCACCGGCGGCGCGCCGTCGCCGAGCCGCTTGATCAGGTGCGGCAGCGCCGACCGCTCCGCGAGCTGGCCGAGCGAGCTCGCGGCCTCGGCGCGCACCTCGGGACGATCGTCGTCGAGCGCGCGGACCAGCGCGTCGAGCGCGCGCTGCTTCTCCGCCGGCTCGGTCACGTCACCGAGCGCGTGCGCCGCCATCGCGCGCGCCTTCGGGCTGCCGCTCGCGACGTCGCGCAGCGCGGCCTCGACCGTGATCGTCGGGCTCGGGAACAGGAACGACACGCGCGGACCCTACCACCGGTGGAACGCCGAGGTTCCAGCCGCACCTCGGCCGCGGGCAGGGCAAGTCCCTACACTCGGGAGATTTCGGCCAGATGCGCGCGGCGCGCTGGTTGCTCGTGTCGGGCGCATGCGCATCGTCATTGCCTCCATCCTTGGACTCGCCGCGTGCAGCTCGAGCAGCGGCTCGAGCTCCGCCGACGCACCCGAATCGCCCGCGATCGACGCGACCCCCGACGGCCCGGCTGGCGCGTTGCCGGCGCTGCAGTTGTGCACGGTCGCGGATCCGAGCGACGTGGCCGCGGCCTACACGTCGACCACCGACGGCCAGTACGTCGCGTACGCGTGCGCGACGCCGTGCACCGGCGACTGGACGCAATGCGCGTTCGGCTGGGTCGACTCCAAGGGCGCGCCGATCTTGTCGGCGCGCGGCAACCTGCCGATGCAAGGCCTCGCGTTCGTGGTCGATGGCATGGCCGGACACTTCGGGTTCACGCCCGACGGTGACGACGTCGTGGTCACGCATGCCGGCGCCGGCGGAACGTCGAGCATCAACGTGTTCGACCACTACCTGCAGACCGCAAGCACGCTCAAGACCGTGACCCTCGGCTGGGCGCCCGGGACGACGGCGATCCAGGCCGGCAACGGCGGCGGCGGCTGGTTCACGCGCAAGGACGCGACGCCTACTACCGTGCACGACCTCACCGCGCGGCCGGCCGCCGCGATCCAGTGGGTCGAGGATCACTTCGCGACCGGTCACAAGCTCGGCACGGTCGGCAGCAGCATGGGCACCGCCGCGACGTTCGGGTCGCGCGTCTGGCACGGGCTGGACCCGATCCTCGACTACCAGCTGCTGATCGGCGGCCCGGGGTTCTGGGACGTCAACCTCGGCTGCGGGCGCGTGCACGACGCGACCGGCCACTGCGACGTCGACGCGTCGCCGTGCACGGGGAACCCGAATTCCAGCTTCGGAAACGACGATCCGACGTGCGGGTCGTCGACGACGAACAGCTGCCGCGTCGCCACCATCATGGCCGACACCCCGGGCAGCGGCAGCCCGACGGGCAGCGCGTACGACGACATCATCAACTACGTCGGCATGACGACCGCATGCACGCGGTTGACCAGCGATGCGCGCGACGCGTCGCTCGATGCCTCGAGCCTCGATGCGACCGTCACCAACTGGAGCTTCCACGGCAAGATCGACTTCGTGGCGAACGAGGGTGGTGCGCAGCCGCCCGACGCCGATCAGGGCATGGGCGAAGGCCACATGCTCGACATCTACGCCGCGATCCAGTCGCCCGAGGGCTGGACCGACAACGAGGGCGCGCACCACGGCGACTCGTTCGACAAGGTCCCGGCGTTGATCACCGCGTCGGCACAGCTCGTGATCGCGGGCATGCAGTAGCGTTCGGGCTACGGGCTACGGGCTACGGGCTACGGCCAGAAATGCTGACCGAAGACCGTAGCCCGCAGTCCGTTCCTACGACTTCTCGAGCGTCTCGACCGTCTTGACCTTGGCCGGATCGACGTGCGCGAGGATCGCGTCGTACAGCGCGTCCTTGTCGGCGAGATCGTACGGCGCCGGTGCGCCGACGCCGGGCACGACGAGGCTGTTCTCGGGTGCGCCGCCGTCGACGAAGCAGGTGTGGGTCGACGGCGAGGCCACGACCGCGACGACGTCGCTCCAGGCCAGCCGGAACCGGCGGCCCTTGGCCGAGCGCACCTCGAGCGCGTCGTCGTCGATCACGACCACGAGCCGCCAGGTCGGCGAGGCGAGGTAGGCGCCGCCGAGCGCGAGGCCGATCGCGCCGGTGGCGAGCGGCAGGAGCGCGCCGCCGAGCACCGCGAGCGCGACGACGTCGAGCGCGGCGCCGAGGCCGAGCGCGGTGATCGCGAGCCCGCGGTAGCGCGGGCGAAACGCGAACGTGCGCGCGGGCACTACGCGCTCGTGCTGGTGCTCGCGACCAGCGAGGCGATCGCGTTGCGCGTGTCCATCGGGATCGCCTCGAACAGCACGCCGAAGCCTTTGGGCAGCGACGCGCCGAGCGTGCCCGCCTGCGGCAGCTCGCAGTCTTCCATGCGCTGCCACAGCACCCAGCCGATCGCGTCGATCGGGCCGACGCCCTTGATGTCGAACTTGATCGCGACGCGCGCGAGCAGCGGCAGCGGGGCGCCGGTGATGAACGCGCCGTTCGTCGACAGATCGCGCACGACCGCGGGGAACTTGCTGCCGACCGAGCTGCGATCGGCATCGACGCGACGGAACACCCTGGCGAGGTTGGGATGCAGCTGCATCTGCACCTGGCCGATCGATTCGACGACCGCGGCGGCGTTGACGACGAGGCGAGGTGCGCGACGAACGTCGGAGCTCATGACGAGGACCTACCTTACTCGCGTTCCGGGCGGCACGTCACCCGCGACCGCGGTCAAGATCGCCTCGTCGCCCGCGGCGAGGATCATCCCGCGCGACACCAGGCCCTTGCCCATGTCGCGCGGCGCGAGGTTGGCGACGAACACGCAGCTCTTGCCGACCAGCGTCTCCGGCTTGTGGTGCTGCGCGATGCCCGCGACGATCGTGCGCGGCTCGGGCTCGCCGAGATCGACGCGCAGCTCGAGCACGCGATCTTTCTTCGGGATCGCGCGCGCTTCGAGGATCTTGCCGACCCGGAGATCGACGCGATCGAAGACATCCTTGGTGATGATCTCGGACGGGGCTTCCGGCTTCGGGGGGTGGGCCGTGGCCGCAGCTTCCGGCGGCACGATCGTGTCGACGATCTTCTGCTGAGCCGTGTCGTCGAGGCGGGGGTAGAGCGGCTTGTGGTCGCGCGTGACGCGCCCGACCACGCGGTGCATGTCCTCGGCGCGCGGCCAGCTCGGCTCGCTCTCCGCGATCCCGACCCACTCGCGCAGCACGCGCCCGGTCGTCGGCAACACCGGCGAGACCAGGCCGCCGATCACGCCGATCGCGTTCGCGAGGTTGTGGAACACGTGCGCGAGCTCGGCGGTCTTCGCCGGATCCTTCGCGAGCTGCCACGGCTGGGTTTGATCGACGTAGCGGTTCGCTTCGCGCACGAGCTTCCAGATCGTCTCGAGCGCGCGGCTCGGCGCGAACGCCTCGAAGTCGGCGGCCGCGCCCGCGATCACCTCGCCGACGAGCCGCTCGAGCGACGCGTGCGGATCGCTGCCCGCGAGGTACGGATCGCGCGCGGGCTCGAGCGGGCTCTTGCCGATCAGCGTGAGCGCGCGGTTGACCAGGTTGCCGAGGTCGTTCGCGAGCTCGGCGTTGAATCGCCCGAACAGCGATTCGAACGTGAAGTCGCCGTCGGCGCCGAGCGGGATCTCGCGCAACAGGTAGTAGCGCATCGCGTCGATCCCGATCGCGCGGCCGAGCCAGCTGACGCCGAGCGCATCGGCGAGCTTCACCGGATCGATGCGCGTCGCCGGCATCGACTTCGAGATCTTCTCGCCTTTGACCGTCCACCACCCGGTCGCGAAGATCGTCTTCGGCAGCGGCAGGCCGGCCGCCATGAGGAAGGCCGGCCAGTACACGGCGTGAAAGCGCAGGATGTCCTTGCCGATCAGATGCACGGCGTGCGGCCAGTAACGCGTGACGGTCTCGCCACCGATCGTGCCGTCGTCGGGGCAGAGATCGGTCAGGTAGTTCACGAGCGCGTCCATCCACACGTAGATCACGTGCGCCTTGCCCTGCGGATCGGGCTCGGGCACCGGGATGCCCCAGCTGAAGCTCGTGCGCGACACCGAGAGATCCTTCAGGCCGCCGCGCAGGAACGCGACGATCTCGTTGCGATACTGCTCGGGCCGGATGAAGTCCGGATGCTGCTCGATGTGGCGCAACAGCGGCTCGGCGTAGCGCGACAGCCGGAAGAACCAGCTGCGCTCCTTGTCGAGCCACGTGACCGGCCGCTTGTGGATCGCGCACACCCAGGCGTCGCCGTCGCGCACGAGCTGGCTCTCCGTGTAGAACGCCTCGCACGCGACGCAGTACCAGCCCTGGTAGGACTCGAGGTAGAGGTCGTCGGGGTTGTCCTTGCGGATCCGCTTCCACAGGTTCGCGACCACGCGCTTGTGCTTGTCGTTGGTCGTGCGGATGAAGCGGTAGCGATCGATCCCGAGCTCCCGCCAGGTCGCATCGAAGCGCGGCGCGACCTCGTCGACGAGCGCGCGCGGCGTGAGCCCCCGCTTGGTAGCGGCTTCCTCGACTTTCTGGCCGTGCTCGTCGGTGCCGGTCAGAAACCGCGCGTCGTCGCCGCGCATGCGGTGAAAGCGCGCGAACGTGTCGGCCGCGATCGTCGCGTACGCGTGACCGAGGTGCGGGACGTCGTTGACGTAGTAGATCGGCGTCGTGATGTAGAACGGCTGGCTCATAGATCGGACTCGGGCTCGGCCGAGTCGTCACTCGACGGCTCGGGCTCGGCCTGCTGGTGCTGGGACGGGAACATGGGCTTGACGTCGCCGGCGGGCAAGACCTCCGACTCGCCGGGCGCGTACGACACGCGAATGCGCTGCCGCAGCACGTCGACCTCGACGACGCGACCCTCGCCGCGCGCGGTGATGACGCGCTTGCCGAGCTTGGGCAGCCCCTTGCGCAGCTCGGCGTACGCGGCCTGCTCGTAGACGAGGCAGCACTTGAGCCGCCCGCACTGGCCCGCCACCTTCGTCGGCGACAGCACGAGGCCTTGATCCTTGGCCATCTTGATCGAGACCGGCACGAACTCGGGCAGGAACGTCGAGCAGCACAGCGGCAGCCCGCACGAGCCGATGCCGCCGACGACCTTGGCTTCGTCGCGCGCGCCGAGCTGGCGGAGCTCGATGCGCGCGCCGCGGATCGCGGGGTCGGCGCTGACCTCGCGCACGAAGTCGCGCACGTCGACGCGCTCGTCGCTCGTGTAATAGATGAACAGCTTGCCGGCGCTCTTCTCGACGCGGAACACCTTGAGCGGCAGGCCGAGCGCCGCGGCCTTGTCCTTGGCGGCGCGCAGCTCGCGTTCGGTGCCGTCGGCCGCGCGGACGTCGCCGTCGTGCGCGCGTCGGAGCACGCGGCGCAGCCCGCGGTCACGCACCGCGCGGCGCGACGCGGGCGTCGCGACCGTCGCGAGGCGAGGGCCGCGCTCGCTGTCGACCATCACGCGCTCGCCCGGCGCGTAGTCGCCGTCGCCTGCGTCGCACCACTGGATGCGCCCCGCCGCGACGAACCTCACGCCGACCACGCTCGCGACGTCGTCGCCGAGCTGCGCGCCGGCGAGCCCGTACGTGACCGGATCGGGGTCGTCGGCGGGCGGATCGGGCGGCAGATCGGCGGCGAGCGTGACGGCCTGGGCCGGCGAGTCGTCGTCGCGGCCCCACGCTTCGGCCTCGCGCCCCGACTCGCGCTCGGTCTCGACCTCGGCCTCGGGCTCGCGGTCGCGGCTCGCGGACGGCGGCTCGCGGTCGCGGCTCGCGGCGTGCGGCTCGCGGCGCTCGGCGCGTGGCTCGCGGCTCTCGGCGCGCGGCTCGCGGTCGCCGCCACGGCCGCGGCGCCGGCGGCGGCGGCCTTCGCGCGGCGGCGCGGCTTCGCCGTCGCTCACGTCGCCTCCGCGAGCTGCGCGAGCAACGCCTCGATCGCGAGCTGCGGGTTCGCGTTGTGGATCGCGATCGGCACGTGCCACGCCATCACGGTCTCGGCGCGCCGCGCGGCGCGGCGCGCGGTCTCGAGATCGGCGCGGTCGGCGGCCTCGCGCGCCTCGGCGTGCAGGCGGGTCGCGGCGGCGAGCACGACGAGCGCGGCGTCGCCCTTGCCCTCGGCGACGCGCGACGGCAGCGACGGATCGCGCGTGCCGCTCGCGAGCTCTGCGGCCAGCCGCTCGACGCGTTCGGCGCGCGCGAGGTCGGCCGGCGCGGCGTTGCCCGCGGCGAACCGCACGCGCTGGCAGCGGCTGCGGATCGTCGGCAACAGCTGCTCGGGCGCGGTCGTGCACAACACGAACAGCGTGCGCGCCGGCGGTTCCTCGAGCGTCTTCAAGAGCGCGTTCGCGGCCGGCGGCGCCATCGCGGTCGCTTCCTCGACGACGAACACCCGCACCTCGGCCTCGTGCGGCGGCAGCGCGAGCCGCGCGATCACCTGCTCGCGCACGCGCTCGATCGGGACGATGTTGCCGGCGCCCTCGCGCACGAGCGTGACGATGTCGGGATGGAACCCGCCGACGATCTTCGCGCACGCGTCGCAGTCGCCGCAGCCCTGACCGGGCATCACGCGGCAGTTCAGCGCGCACGCCAGCGCGATCGCGGTGTCGACCAGCGGCGCGCCGGGCGGGCCCGAGAACAAGTACGCGTGCGGCACGCGCCCGGCCGCGATCGCGCGGCGCACTTGCGCGACGGCACGCTCCTGACCGATCAGCCCGGAGAACAGCGACACGCGCGCAAGCTAGCATGATGCTAACCTGCGCGGCGATGGCGACGTTTCCGCGCGCGAAGACCGGCAGCCAGGACGCCGAGCCCACGTTTGCCGCGTTCCGCGAGGTGCCGCGCACCGGCGTCATCTACGTGACGACCGAGGCCAACCGGCTCGGCTACTCGTCGCACTCGCCCCGCGTCACCGATGCGTCCTCGGGCGCGCAGAGCGCGACCGAGGACGACTGGTGCAACCTCGGCCAGGGCATGCCCGAGAGCGAGGAGCTGCCCGGCGCGCCGCCGCGCGTCGCGTCGCTGTCGGTCCTGCCCGGCGATCAGGAGTACGCGCCGGTCGCCGGGCTGTGGGAGCTGCGCGAGGCGATCGCCGGCTTCTACAACGAGCTGTTCCGCCGCGGCTTGCCGAGCAAGTACTCGGCGGAGAACGTCGCGGTGTCGGGCGGCGGCCGCTCGGCGCTGACCCGCGTCGCGGCGTCGCTCGGCAACATCCACCTCGGCCACTTCTTGCCCGACTACACGGCGTACGAGGAGCTGCTGAGCGTCTTCCGCCTGTTCTCGCCGATCCCGATCCTGCTCGAGCCCGAGCGCGGCTACGCGTTCTCGGGCGCGGATCTGCGCCGCGAGGTCCACGGCCGCGGCCTCGGCGCGATCCTGGCGTCCAATCCGGCCAACCCGACCGGCAAGGTGATCGGCGGGCGCGATCTCGCGGAGTGGGTCGCGGTCGGCCGCGAGCTCGACTGCGCGCTCGTGTTCGACGAGTTCTACTCGCACTACGTGTGGCGGCCGGATCTCGTCGCCGCGGCCAAGTCCGACGCGATGTCCGATGCGGGAGCTTCGAGCGGTCGCATCGGCATCGAGACCGCGGCGCGCTACGTCGAAGACGTCGATCGCGATCCGGTCGTGATCCTCGACGGGCTCACCAAGAACTGGCGCTATCCCGGCTGGCGCGTGACCTGGACGGTCGCGCCCAAGCGCGTGATCGAGGGCGTCGTGTCGGCCGGCTCGTTCCTCGACGGCGGCGGCTCGCGGCCGCTGCAGCGCAAGGCGATCGATCTGCTCGCGCCGACCGCCGCGATGGCGGAGACCCGCGCGATCGCCGCCGAGTTCGGCAAGAAGCGCAAGCGCCTGCTCGAAGGCCTGCGCGACCTCGGCTTCACCGTCGATCTCCCGCCCGAGGGCACGTTCTACGTGTGGGCGTCGGCGCAGCACCTGCCGCAATCGATCTCCGACGGCATGAGCTTCTTCCGCGCCGCGCTGGCGAAGAAGGTGATCACGGTGCCGGGCGAGTTCTTCGACGTCGATCCCGGCAAGCGTCGCGGCGGCCGCGAGTCGCGGTTCCGCCGCCACCTGCGGTTCTCGTTCGGCCCGCCGATGGCGAAGATCGAGCTCGCGCTCGAGCGATTCCGCGAGCTCATCGCGAGCGCGTGATGGCGGACGACGAGCCGCCGCCGTCGCGGTTACGCCGCATCGTGCGGCGGATGTGGTGGCTGCACTCGGGCGTCGCGCTGTCGTTCGGCGTCGGGGTGATGCTGTTCGCGCGCGCCGGCCTCGCATACGCCGACAAGGTCATGATCGCGCTGCTCGCGTCGTGGCTGCTCTTGTTCGTCGCGCTGCGCTTCATCACCGGGCCGGCGAACCGCCGCGACGACGAGCACGTCGTGAAGAGGGGCCTGCGCGTCGCGACGAACTACGTGATCAAGCAGTTCTACCAGCAGATGTTCTTCTTCCTGACGCCGCTGTACGCGTCGTCCGCGACGTGGTCGCTGTCGTCGTGGAACTGGTGGCTCGCGCCGATCCTGCTCGTGTGCGCGGTCGTGTCGACGATGGATCTCGTGTTCGATCACTTCGTGATGGAGCGGCGCTGGCTCGCGTCGCTGATGTACGGGCTCGCGATGTTCTCGCTGCTCAACGTGCTGATGCCGCTCGTCGCGGGCGTCGATCACCTGACCGGCCTCATCATCGCCGCCGCCGCGACGCCGGCCTCGGTCGCGCTGCTCTCGTTCTCGGTGCGCCAGGTGCTGTCGCCGCAGGGCGCGGTGATCACGCTCGCGATGACCGGCGCGCTGCTCGCCGCGGTCTGGTACGAACCGTCGGTCATCCCGCCGGCGCCGCTCGCGATGCCGGAGACCGCGGTCGGCCACGGCACGGCCGGCAACTGGGAATGCCTGCCCGCGAGCGCGCACGTGATCCGCGCCGATCGGCTCGAAGGTCTGCGCTGCGGCTCGCTCGTGCGCGAGCCCGGCAAGCCGAAGGAGCCGCTCGTCCACGTGTGGACGCTGCACGGCAACGTCGTCCTCGAGGACGAGCCGACGCGCCTCGGCTGCGACAGCGACGGCGACAGCGAGGTCTGGGTCAGCTCGTTCCCGGCCGACAAGCTGCCGAAGGATCCGCACGGCACGTGGTCGTGCGAGACCTACACGCGCGGCGGCCAGCTCGTCGGCGTCCGCAAGTTCGAGGTCGTGGCCCCGTAGAGGA
>Ga0335083_10012402_pt1 | contig 10202 bp, 9 predicted proteins | sample Lox_Sample_42_FD_206716 | JGI IMG/M metagenome (GOLD analysis project Ga0335083, IMG submission 206716) | Soil microbial communities from Loxahatchee National Wildlife Refuge, Florida, United States - Lox_Sample_4.2 | ecosystem: Environmental > Terrestrial > Soil > Wetlands | place: USA: Florida...
GCGCGTGCCAGTGGTGTCGCCGCCACCGATGACATCAGCGGGCCCGAACTTGACGGTGCCGCAATCGCTCCCGTCACCATCCATGAAGGCCAGCGCTGGACCACAGCCCGTGCCTACCTGCGGCGCCAGAGCAATCTGACCGTCGTCAAGAAGGCCCGCGTCCACCGGGTGATCATCAGCAAGGACCGGGCCGTCGGTATCGAATACCGCCAGCGGGGACGCACCCAGCGAGCGTTCGCCAACCGCGAGATTGTCTTGGGCGCAGGCGCTTTCGGCACTCCGCAGCTGCTACAACTGTCGGGCATCGGTCCGGCGGATCAGCTGCGCCGGGTTGGCATCCCCACGCTCGTCGACAGCCCCCGGGTCGGCGAGGGACTCACCGACCACCCCAACGCGTTCGCGCAATGGGCCCTGGCGCCCGGCTATGTCGGGCTGGCCGACGCCGCGAATCCGAAGTGGTTGCTGCAGTGGCTCTTACGTCGCAGCGGCAAACTCGCCAGTAACGTCGCCGAAGCGCTCGCGCACCTGCGTTCGACGGCCGAACTACCGGCATGCGACATCCAGCTTTTCTTCGCTCCTATCGACGTGCTGGGTGACACCAAGGGCCTCCGGCGGCTGCGGCCGGTGTTGTCGGTGGGGCTCTCGTACTGGACGCCGAAGAGTCGCGGCAGCGTGATGGTCCGTTCAGCGGATCCCGCGATCGCGCCGGCCATCCGGATGAACCTGCTCAGCGAACGCGATGACGTCGACGCACTCGTGCGGGGGGTGCAGCGCACTCGCGAGATCATCGCGACCGAGCCGATCGCATCCGCCGTCGACCATGAACTTCTTCCCGGCCCCGGCGCGGACATCGAGACCAGCATCCGGGACACCGCGATCACCACCGCCCATCCGGCATGCACCGTCGCGATGGGCAGGGAACCCGACAGCCCGCTCGACGAGCAACTTCGTGTCCGCGGTGTCGAGAGCCTCCGCGTCGCCGACGCCTCGGCGCTGCCGCGGATTCCCCGCGCCAACACCAACGCGCCCTGCATCATGATCGGCGAGCGCTGCGCGGATTTTCTACTCGCGCAATCCATTAGCCGGTCAGCGGCAGCCACCTAGCAGTCGACCCAGTCGAGCGTCGTAGAGTAAGCGGCGACATATCGTCGGCGGCTGCGAGGACTGATGACCGAACGTATCGAGACCCAACGCACTATCGAGGCACCGGCGGCCGATATCTTCGCGGTGCTGTGCGATCCACAGGGCCAGGTGACGATCGACTCGTCCGGGATGCTGCAGGGCGCCGAAGGCGACCCGGTAGGTGCCGTCGGCGACAGCTTTGTGGTCCACATGGATCGCGAGTCGCTCAATGACTTTCCGCAACTCGGCAAGTATGACGTCACCGTCGAGATCACCGAGTTCGAACCGGATCGGCTTATCGCGTGGACGATTCTCGGCCAGATCCGTCCGCAGATCGGTCATGTCTACGGCTATCGGCTCGAGCCGGCCGACGACGGCGCGGGCACCGTGGTCACCTCGTTCTACGACTGGTCGAATATCGACCAGAAGTGGCGCGAGGCAGGAATTTTCCCGGTGATCTCCGAGGGTGCGCTGCGGGCCACGCTGGGCATCCTCGACCGCACCATGCGTCGGGGTTATCCGCGGGGCTAACCGCTACTCGCGGGCCAGCGCATGCCATCCCAAGTCGGCGATGGCCACGCAGTAGTCGTCGTCGATGGGATCCTCCGTGTAAAGAGCGCGGACATACAGCGGCGCCAGGACGATTTGCACGGCAGCCACCGTAGGGACGTCCTCGCGTATTTCACCACGCTCCCTAGCCCGATCCACGACAGCGCGCACGGTGGCAAAACGAGCCCGCCAGAACATCATTCGCGTGCTTTCGTCGTGACGCCCGCGACGGTCCATGACCAACGCCCGCACGAACGTGCGTCCGACCTCGGTGTTGAGGTGGTCGGTGACGCTGCGGGCCATCGCCAGCAGGTCTCCGCGCAACGAGCCGGTGTCGGTTGCGTTGCGCAAGTCGTCGCTCTCACCGAGAGCGGCGTCGACGATCAGGCGTTGGCGAGTGCCCCAGTAGCGGTAGATCACCGCTGCGTCGAGGTGGTGGCGCTCGGCCAGCGCCTCGACGCTGAACCGCTCGACACCCCAGCGGGCCAACTCGTCGAGCACTGCCGGCATCACTAGCGCGCGGATATCGGGGGGAACGGACCCGAAGGATTCATCGGGTCGTCGAGACGGCTGCATGTGCGCCTCCTCACCCGAACCCATTTCGAATCAGCCGCGCGCCACGACGGCAACCGCGACGTTCCAGGCTACTCAACTCGAAAGGGTGAATCCATTAACGGCGGGTACTACCTGCCATGGCGCTAGTGGGGTGCTTTGCTGGCGATCTTGTCGGCGACCTGGACGCCCTCGTTGTCTATCTTGCAGGCACAGGCTTTGACATCGATGACCACGTTCATCACCACATCCAGCACCCGCTGGCAGGTCCAGCCACGGGCGTTGTGCCTGTTGTACCTGATCGCGAGCTTCGGCGCGTCGCCGACGAGATCGCCGAAGTCCCAAGTTTCCGTGGTTCCGTTGAGCCCATCGGTGACCGTCTTCCCAGCGCAGGCTCTCCATCTGCCGGCCTGGCCGGCCAGGCCGAATCCAACAGATAGGCGAAATCACCCTCTGCGAGCACGATATTGGCGGGTTTGACGTCACGGTGAATCAGCTCAGCCGCGTGGGCGGCGTCCAGGGCTGCGGCGATCTGGCGCACAATTGCAACTGCACGCTCCGGGTCCAGCGGCCCCTCCCGGGCCAACACAGCCTGCAGGTCGGACCCGTCAATGATTCCGCATGTCGAGGTAAAGCTGCCCATCGATTTCCCCGCAGTGGTGGATGGGCACGACGTGCGGCTCGTACGGCCGCCCGGCAGCGTGCGCCTCCCGGAACAGCCGCTGCCGGAAGCTTTCGTTATCCGAGTAGTCCGGCTTCAGCAACTTAACTGCCACTACGCGATCCATCACAGTGTCTTCGGCCATCCACACCTGACCGAACCCACCCTTACCCAGCAACCGCTTCAGCCGGTAGTGGCCGAATCGCGAACCCGGCTGCGCACACTGCGGGCCATAGAAGGCGGCCGGTTCCTCATCCACCAAACGCATCCCGGCTCAGTTCTGCGACAGTCCAAGTACCATCAGGGCAACATTATTATGCTGGCGCCCGCCGCCGAATTGTCGTTGTGGCGAAACACCGGCCACGGCCGTGCTCGGTTGCCAGGCTGCGCAGCTCCCCCATCGACGCCTGATGCCAGTTGGATTGCAGCCCATCGAATCGATGCCCAGCGTTGCGCCTCGATCCATCAGCAAAATCATCAGCGGCACAGTTGAGGCTGGCACCCGACCTGCGTGGCCTACCCTTTGGAAGGAAGCGCGCGAAGGGGTGGCCTGTGCAGCAGTTGAGTTGGACCGACGACATGATGCTGCGCGGGGAAGGACCGGAGACCCCGTTACAGATTCAGATGCTCCTGATCTATGACCCGTCAACCGCCCCGAACGGCAAGGTGACGTTCAAGGGGATCCTCGAAGAGCTGGACGCCCGGCTGCATCTCTCGGATGTCTTTCGGCGACGGCTGATCGAGCTGCCCGGCGGTTTGGGTAGGTCGTACTGGGTGGACGATCCGAGCTTCGATCTCGAATATCACGTTCGCCATATTGGACTGCCGCAGCCCGGTGACTGGCGGCAGCTCTGTATCCAGATCGCGCGGCTGCACGCCCGCCAGATCGATCTGCGGCGTCCGCCCTGGGAGATCACCGTCATCGAGGGTCTGAATTCCGTTCCCGGAGTGCCGAAGGGCTCGTTCGCCATGGCGCTCAAACTGCACCACTGTGCGGTCGACGGCATGGCGAGCATTCAGCTGATCGCGGCGATGCACGACCTTGCCGCCGACAGCCCACGCCCGGCCGGACCCGACCGGCCGTGGCAGCCGGCCGGTTTGCCCACGACCTCAAACTTACTTGCGCGCACCGCGATTGACGCGGCGCTTTATCCGGTGCGGACCGGCGCGGTGCTGGCTTCGAGTGCTCCTAAAGCGGTCCGTGGCCTGGCCGGCTTGCCCGTCAAGCTGATCGGCGGCGTCGTGAGCAGGGTCACCGAGGGCGGCAAGCCAACTTTTCCGCCGAAGACCCGGTTCAACCAAACAGTCTCACCGCACCGCGTTTTCGAGGCCCGGTTCCATGATCTGGCCGATTTCAAGCTGATCAAGACCACCGTGCCGGGCTCCACAGTCAACGATGTCGCGCTCGCCTATGTCGGAGGGGCCCTGAGGCAGTATCTGGATGCTCACGGCGAGCTTCCCGATCAGTCGCTGATTGCCGCGTGCCCGATCTCGATGCGTGACGCGGGTGACCAGAGCGGGAAGGGAAACATGGTCTTCGGCCGGTTGCAAACGCTCGGCACCGACATCGCCGATCCGATCGAGCGACTCACGGCCATCGCCGAGGAAACCGCCGAGAGCCGTTCGGGATCGGAGCACTCAGCCAGAACCCAACTGCTCGAACTGATTGGGACACTGCCGACTTCACTGCTCGGGATCACCGCGAAGGCCGCCAGCGTGCTTCCGTTCTCGGGCCCGACCGTCGCCAACACGACCGTCACCAATGTGCCGGGCCCGACCGAACCGATCTTCTTCTGCGGCGCCCAACTCGTGCGCGCCGCCGGTCTCGGGCCGCTGATCGGCGGCCTGAACCTCATCCATGTGGTAGCCAGCTACAACGGGACTCTGTCAATCGGTGCCACCGCGGACCGTGACGCGCTGCCCGATCCGGCCAGATACGCCGAATGCATGGAGAACGCCTTTCAGGACTTGCTCGCCGGCGCGCGCCGACGTTGAACCTTCCGGCTTAGCCGAAGGCCTCCCGAAGTTCCTTCTTGATGACTTTTCCATACGGGTTGCGCGGCAGCGTATCGACAACCACCAGGCGTTCGGGAAACTTGTAACGACTCAGCCCTCGTGAACGGCAGTGCTGCACTAGCGATTCCAACGAGACGCCGTCGGCTGAACGAGGCACCACCACGGCGCACACCCGTTCCCCGGCGTCACGATCCGGGACTCCGATGACCGCCACATCGGCCACCGCTGGATGGGTGACGAGCACATTTTCGATCTCGAGGGCCGAGAGGTTCTCTGCGTTGCGGATGATCGCATCTTTGATGCGTCCAGTGACGTGGACATTGCCATTCGCATCGACCAGGCCGAGATCGCCTGTGCGCAGCCAACCGTCGCTGTCGAACGCGCCGGCATCAAGCGTGGCGTCTGCATAGCCGTGGAAGCATTGGGGTCCCTTGAGCCGCAACTCGCCTTCCCGCCCGACAGGCAGCTCGCGTTCGCGGTTGTCGACCACCCGGACGCTGACCCCCGGGACGGGCGCACCGACGGTGTGGTCCAGCACGTCCGGCGTCGCGGTAAGGCACGGTGAAGTCGCGACCGGAAACTCGGTGAGCCCCCAGGCATTGGCGATGCCCGCCACTGAAAAGGTCTCGCGGACCTCCCGGCCCAGATCCGCGGTGATCGGTGCGCCTCCGGCCAGGCAGCCGCGCAGCGACGGGAATAGCGGCCGATTGCCTTGGGCCCGTTGGGCTTCCAGGTACGCTACGAAGAACGGCGTCGCGGTGCCCAGGAAGGTCGGGTTGTGCGTCGCAATGCGTAACGGTGTCGCGGCCCGGTCGAAAGTCTCGAACAGCACCAGCCGCATACCGGTCAGAAGAGCGGCGGCCAGCATCGCCGCCCCGCCGATATGCGCTATCGGAAAGACAATCGGATTCACATCGCCGCTGGTGGCACCGACCATACCCACAACGCCGGCCGACCCGGCTATCACCGACGCGTCGGTGTGGCGGATCCCCTTCGGCGACGCCGTGGTCCCTGACGAGTAGTAGATCCACCGGATGTCGCCGGTGGGCGCGGGCGGCGCCGCGAGCGCCTCGGCGCCGGCCCGGGGCAGCCGGAGCCCACCGGCGGTCGGGGGTGTCTCCAGGTCAAGCGTGATCACGTCGAAGCCTCGGTCCGAGGACAACGCCCGGGCAAGTCCGCCGTGGTCGAATCCGCGCCAAAATTCTGGTACCACAAGGAATTCCGTTGCCAGCTGGCCGGTGATGAAGCTGACCTCCTGTTCCCGCAGGATCGGGATTATCGGGTTCTGCACCGCACCGAGCCGGGTCAGCGCGGCCATGACGACCATGGTCTCCAGGGTGGTGGGCAGCTGCCAGGACACCATAGATCCCGCCCGGATCCCGCGCTCGGCGAAAGCTGCCGCGGTCGTGCATGCGGCGTCGAAAAGCTGGCGCGCGGTAAGGCTGCGGCCATGGTCGTCGGCCAGCAGCGGCCGGTTCGGTTGGCGCCCGGCCGTGTCGGCGATCAACGTCCAGAAAGGCGTCATCCAGTAGACGGCACTGCCATCGGTGGGCGAAATCCCGAGTGCGCTATCGAAATCGACACCGCACTGCCTACCGGGCCCAGGTGGTCCAGGACAACGCCCGACCCGGTGGCCACCCCGTCGTTGCTGTAGTGAGTGAGTGAGGCCAGCCCGATGTGGGGACCTTCGGGCAGCCGGCTCAGCGTGAGGGTGTAGTCGGCGTTGATGAACTGCAAACCGTTGGTGCCCCAGTTGGCCAGAGAGGCGGTGACGTCGCCGGCCATCGCTGCGCGGGTGAACGGAGTGAGCGGTTCACTGTCGACCAGCGGGCGTGTCTCGTGCAGCCAGGTGTATTTGCGTCCCGAGTTATCGGACCATTCGGGATCGGGATTCTGCACCTCGACGCCCCAGCCGTAGGTCCGCATGAAGATCGACGGGTGTCCGCCTTCCTCGACACCCGGTATGGGAGGCATCTGCACCGGCTGTGACCACACGTCTCCGTCGGGCTGGGGACCGCGGCGCAGGAGCAGCGCGCTCCCCCGTGCTACGGGCTCGCCGTGCTGGATCAGGACGGCCTCGACGAGCCGCAATCGGCGCCGGTCGTGTTGCACCCTGGTCTGCACCTCGATCGGTACCAGCTCGGTCGGCCGGGGCAGGTCGACGGTCAACCGGGCAGGTTGAAGCTGCGGATCGGCGACCGCGCGCTCCAGCGCCCAGGCCAACAACCCGCCGACGACGTGGCCGCTGATGGACGGGCCCCATCCCCCGCGCGCGATTACATTTGGCACATAGCGGTTTTCGTCACGAACGAAGTACGGAGTGTGCGTCGCCGGATCATCGTCGACATCTGGCGCGATCTTCTGCTCGGTCACTGGATCTCTCCTTTGGGGTGATCAACAGTAGACATTACAGTTCGTCTTCTAGTCGCGTGCGCTCACCTGGTAGCGTCGCGCACCGCATCGGCAAGCGCGGCGATGTCACGTTCCCGGTCGCCGCCGGGCAGCGGCCAGTGCGTCATCCTCAGATCGGTCACGCCGGCCTTCGCGAAGGACACCGCGTTCGCGGCGACCTCGGTCAGATCGGGCCGTCCGTCCGCGGCGGCCCGCACCCGCAGTGTGCCGGTGACGCCGAACCCGAGCGGGTCGCCGCCGGCGCGCTCGACCGCCGCGCGCATCCGTGCGATTCCGCCGGCCATGTCGCGCGCGTCCTCGCCCCACGGTATCCAGCCCTTTCCGAAGCGGGCGAGCCGTCGCGCGACCGGCCGATTCACCGTCCCGCTTACCCAGATCGGCACCCCGCCGGGCTGCACGGGTTTGGGCATCTGATGTATCCGGTCGAAGCTCAGGGTCGCCGACTGGTAGCTCACCTCATTCTCTTGCCACAGCCGCTGACACACCTCGAGCGTCTGATCCAGTACGGCCCCGCGGTTCTCGAAGTCGACTCCGGCCACCTGGTATTCCTCACGCTGCCAGCCGACGCCCACCCCGAGATCGACGCGACCGCCGGACAGGACATCCATGGTGGCCAGGGTCTTCGCCAGCACCGCCGCCGGACGCAGCGCGGCGAGCAGGATGTTCGTGCCCAGCCGGATGCGTTGAGTCCTGGCCGCGAGGTAGGTCAACGTGGTGAGCGGTTCCAGCCAGTCACCGTCGGGTCCGGTGGGCTGGCGACCGCCTTTCGTGCCCCCGCTCCTGGGGTCCGCGTAGGCATCCATGTTCATCCCGAAGGCGATGTGCTCGGACACCAGGAGGCGGTCGAACCCGCAGCCCTCCAAGAGCTGGGCCCAGTCGGTGAGGTGTTCCCAGTTGGGCGGCGCCTCGGCCGAAAACGAGGGAATCCCCATCGAAAGCTGCATCGCGGGCACCGGATCCTTTCAACGCGGCGAGTACTCACAGGGGGTCGTCGGCGGTAAGCCAACCTAACCTTATGAAACGCGCGGTCGTCGTCGGAAACGGACCGTCGGCTCACGGATCGCCGGGCGGGATCGCCGGGCGTGGGGTCGCGAATCACCGAGTGCCGCTTGCGCGGCCGACCCCACGCCCGACGAAGTCTGTTAGCGGTTCCTGGCGGTATCGGTCAGAGGATGTTCAGCAACCTAGTACCTGGCGTTTCCTGTTGTGGGGCCCAATGGTTACGAGTGTGAAAACTTGGCCTCACCAGCGCTTACGCAAACCCGCCAAAGCTTGCCAACGGGACAAACTGCGGACCGCCTGCGGACCCACGGCGCACGAAAGGCCACCGGTCAATACGACACCGCGCTGGCACATACCGCACTTCCCGAGGGCCTTGCGGCTCTCTGGGGAGATCCATGCGAGCCGCTGTGTCCTAAACATGTAGCAGGCCAACTTCGCGTAGCGGCCTTGCGGCGCATCGAGAGCCTGTAGCGCCTCTTCCAAAATATCGTTGTCGCTCAACTTGTTCCAATCGCTCGGAATTTACGTTTCTGAGTGCCCAGCCACGCGCACCGTGAGGCGCACATGAGTAGGGCTGCCGCCGCGTCGACCTTGTTTGCGAGCGGTGGCCCAACTGAATAGCTCAGTCGTGGCCTTAGTAGTACGTGACGGGCTCCAGGGAAATTCGGAAACCTTCAATCCTTCTTACGAGAGAACCTGTAGCGTTCGACCCGATCGAAACGGGTCGGCAATCAGTTCCTTTACCCGCCAACGCTTACGGGCCTGGCGGATCGCGTCCGCGACGTCCAGCACCGGGATGCGGTAAACCGGCGTCCCGTCGGTCTCCCAGATCGCCAACAGGTCATAATGGGGCTTCGGGCCGATCTGCCCGATAACCAAAGCGGTAGCGTCCGAATCGCTTCCGCCCCAACCGCCGTCGAGGCTGACCACAACTCCGCGCCGCCAGGGATCGGTCGGCGGTCCTCAAGAGATGCCCACGTATCGCGGTCGATGAAGGGATTGACCGTTCCGAGTGCGATCAGCCAGCCCGCCAACCTGGGCACCGGATCCGCATCCAGAACGGACGCCACAAGCTCCCGCTGCCAGTCGTCGAATGATGAGATTCCCGCCCGCGCCGTGCCCGTGCTGCACCGTGAGGAAGCGCTTACCGAACTGCGCGAACCGCTTCGACTCCGACCCATGTGGACGCCACGGCAACGGCTCCTCGCTTACCTTGGCCTTCGGGCCACGCGATACCGACAACAGAAGCTAACTTTCGCTGGAACAGTTGGGGAGCCGCAGCCATGCCCGTACACTCCGGCCATGACCGAGATTGATGAACTGAACGCAGAGCTAGAGCCGTATGGATACGAGCTTCGTACGTTCGCTCTGCACGACAGCAACTTTCAAGTCGTTCGCCTCGACGGCTACGGTGGTCACGCGGCGACGATGAAGGATGTCGAAGAGGTCCGAGCATTTGTCAGGCGACTTGCCGACAGCGATAACGGCTGGTGCATCCATCTCGATCTCGGCAATGTCGACGTCGACAGGTACACGGGGGAAGTCACCCCTCGTGACGGCGGGCCTTTGTTCAACATCCACGATTTGCACCCCGACGAGTGGTCCGGCGCGTCCGATGAAGCCCCTCGGGAACTCGGCAAAGCCACTCTCGCAACCGCTTATCAAATCTGCATCAAATCCAGGTCTCGACCGCCATACGGCGGACTGTGGTTCAAGCGCGCTTAATTATTTGCGCGTGCGGTCTGCGTTGGGCCGAAGGCAGAGGACCGGACCCGTAACGCTGCGGCCCAGATGCTCACCGAGGCGTTTACTGCGGACTGTGTGCGGACCCAGAGCCAGTAAACGCCCGGTGACTAGGCATCTCAGAGGATGTACAGCATCTCCTGGT